>SXGU01529555.1_pt1 | contig 26357 bp, 19 predicted proteins | sample 3174531 | NCBI WGS metagenome assembly SXGU01 (sample SAMN11356863, study PRJNA531348) | freshwater metagenome | isolation source: freshwater sample F1-140 | place: China: Fuxian Lake, Yuxi | collected 2017-12-25
CAGGGTCAGGGTTAGGGTTAGGGGTCGGGGCAGGGCAGGGCGCCGAGTCAGCGTAGGTTGGATGGCAAGCATTGTCGTGGTCTCGAGCGCGCGGGACAACGCGGGCACCCGCACAGCGTACCGCCGCACTTCGCGTTCGGCCAGCGGCCAAGCCGCCCCCAACCCCTTGTCGCCCCAACCATCTCCGCGCAAGCCTGCGCGGATGGCCGACCGCTGCCCGCCCGAGCCACTGGTGCACGACACCGCCCCGACGGCGGGTCCTGACGTCGCCGCGTTGACGACCTATTGGGCCGAGCGCGTGTCGACAGCGCTGCGGCTGTGGCCGTTGCCGGCCGATTCCTCGGTAGCGGATGACCTGCCTGCCGTGTACGCGCTGGCGCCGCGCGGACTGGTGGGTGGCGAAGCGGCGTTGATCTGGCGGCCCTTGCGCTGCTGGCAGGCCTGCTTTTCTTGGGCGCCGCGGTGCGTCCGGTGCGCGAACTGCCGGTCCGCAAGATACCGGCGAACCGGGCCACGCGGATCCGCAACCGCTTGTGGACGCTGCCTTTGTGGCTGGCGCTGGGCTTGGACGCTGTGGGTAGCGACCGGCCGGCGCGCGGCATCCTCGTCGCGGCGCTCTACGTCGTGCTTTTCGGGCTGTCTGGAACGCTCTATGGCGAGGGCGCCATCGCGGCCGCGACGATTCAGCACAGCTTTGACCTGTTTCCAGGGGCGCCGATCGATCCGACCGAGACCGGCTTGAACGCCTGGGGCGCGGTTGCGCGGGTGGCGTTGGTGGTGTTGCTGCTGGGGCACTGGTGGCGGATGTGGCCGGGGGCGGGGGTAGCGAAGTGCGCGCCCGTGCACCCGCTGCGGTGCCCAGGACGTCGCTCTGGTGGGTTGCGAACAGCAAGAGACCGCAAGTTCACTGCGGCGCGGGCACGAGCAGCGAGGGCGCAAGTTCCAGGTCGCCCGCGAATGACGCGCTTTCCTTCTCGCCGTCCCCATCGAGATCCAGGTCGGTCTTGAGTAGCGCCTCCACAAGCCCGAAAGTGGTGCTGATCGGCACGCGATCTGCCTTTTCGTCGGGAACCGCCTTGATGAGCGCCAGCAAGGCCTGCTTGCGGTAGGCGCCACAGACCCTGAGCGTGTAGGTGCCCGAAGTCGCAGACCACACGCCGGCAAACGTGACCTTGCAGGCCAGCACGTTGACATCTGGCTTGCCGAACGCTGCCATCGGAACGGCTGTCGGACACGTGATTGCGATCGCATCCCCTGTACGCTTCGCCGTGCAAGCCGCACGCAAGGCACTTTCTCCGGACTCTGAGAGCTTGTAGGACATCGGGTGCACGGTAAGTGCGCACTGCGCCGTCTTGTCACTCCAGGCGCAAGCAGCAGTCGGGTCGGCGGGCAGGCCTTGCAGGCAGTCTACCTGGTAGGGCACGCCAATGGTGTTCGGGGCGTGCTCGCGCATCATCCGCAGCAGCTCGCCAGAGTTGATGGTCGGTCCTGCGGAATCGTTGATCCAGTGCAAAAAGGCAGCCCCAGCCGTGCCCAACTTTACAGGATCGCGATGACCCGAGGTCATCGGCGATTGCCGTTCTTGCTTGCTCGGTGGGTCGCAAGCTCGCGGCTTTGCAAGCCGACTCGCCGCTCCTTTCTTGCGGTGGGTTTGATCTCTCTTCAAGGCGATTCTGTATTGTTGTCCACCTTGCTGTCACCAGTCAGGTCGCAACCCTCGCTTTGTGGTGCGAGCTTGGCGTGCACGACGCGCCAGACTGGCGTTGGCGTGGAGGCCGCTGGCAGATTGCACGCGATGGGCTTGCAGGGGTCGATGGTGCCGACTTCGCACCACTGGCCTTGTGGGCAAGCCGCGGTTTCGCAGTACGGTTGGCAGCCCTTGCCCTAGTAATACCAACCTTTCGGTTTGCACGGGTCAACGTAGGTGGTCGCCTTTGGCCCGGATTTGCCTCGGTATCGGTTGCCGGCTTGTCCAGCGTTGTCGCCGGTGTCGGCTGGCGTGGCAAGGCCTTCCGCTTCGGCACTGTCCAAGCGTGGAAGCCCTAAGGGATTGGTAGCAATGTCCAACACCTCGTAGCCCGCAAGTGCCAGCAGCAAGGTAAGGGTGGCGCTGTGCATGGGCAGACTCCATTGCCTGGGCGACCGCTTGCGGTCGAGATTGGCGCAGCATGCAGGGCTCGACTTCGCGGTCAAGGGCGGATGCCGACTTGGAACGAATGGAGTGCGCTCCAAGCCAGTGGCCCGCCCGCCGCTGTGGCAGCGCTCGGGCTTCGCGTGGGACTGAAGTCCCCGCGACGTTCGAGAAGTCTGCTTGCAGACTCTTCCGTTGTAGGCGAATCGGTGTCCGTGTCGGCAAGTACCCGCTGCCAACAGCCCAGCAGGGGCTCCTTGACCATCGCGGAGGACTTCAGTCCCAAGCCCAGCGCAGCCGGCCAGCACGCACGCGTTCAATAGGCCAGTTCGCTTTGCGGTCGCGTCCAGCCAAGGTAGGCCACCGAATCCGATTACACTCTGCAGCGAGGGTGCCGTTCCTAAAATGGGGACGACCGGCGGGATGCTGCTCAGACACACCTTGCAAATACTGCCGGCGGCTAAAGCCGCGGCCTAGGTGTACCAAGCCTTGCCTCCGCAAGGCCAGGCAATCACATGTGAAATCTCAGCCCGGCGCAGGCCGGGCTTTGCACAGCTAGCCTGCGGCTTGAGCCGCCGGGTCCAACCAGAACGCCTTGAAGACCAATGAGTTCTGTGCACAAGGCCGTGGACCCGCAAGCGCGATCCGCACCCTACACCGCGGTCTGGCCTGGCCAGCAGCGAAACCGTGACAGCGCCGCCCGTTGGCGCCACGCTGCCGGCATGAAGCTGACCGGCATCGAGCTTGAGAACTTCCGGTGCTTCGAGCGGGCCACCTTTGACCTCACCGACCCCGAGTCCGGGGCGCCGTTGCGCGTCGCTGTGTTGGCCGGTGGCAACGGCTGTGGCAAGTCGAGCGTTTTGCAGGCGGTGGCGGGGGTGGTTGGCAGCGAATTCCCGAGTTGACCACGCCGATCGGCGAAGCTGGGTACCCTGAACCCGGCCATGTGCGACTCGGTGGCCGAGATATTCGACGCTGCGAGGCGCGCGGCCGGGTCTCCGCGGCAATCTGTGACTTGGTGCCCACCGAGCACGGACCGGCGTGCCAAGTTGTCGCAACTATCGCGTCAAAGCTTGACCGAGGGCATGCGCAGTGGGCGATGCCAGATTCAACCTTCGAGTGGGCCGCCTCCGCCGCGCAGGGTGCCGCTAGGCCCGTGTGGCAGCTTGCGACCCGTGACCTAAACCGCAAGTCAACCGGCGTGCTGGTCACGTTCGACGCCTGCCGCATCCTGCCCCGCGGCACCGTGGACGGCCCCAACAAGAAGCTTGTCCCCAGCCACCGGCTCGACGGCACCTTGCGCCCCACCGTTGCCCCCGACGGCACGCTGCACCCGCGCTTCACCGCGCTCAAGCAGTGGATTGTCAACCTGGACTACGCCCGCGCCAAGCAGCGCGCGGACCGTGGCGCCGATGCGCCGGCTTGGGACACGCTGCGGCAGGGCCTCGACACCCTGCTAGCGCCGTTCAAGTTTGCCGGTGTGGACGACCGCTTCGACGTGCTGTTCGAGACGCCGACCGGCACCGTGTCCATTGACGAGTTCAGCGACGGGCTGCGCAGCCTGTTCGTCATCGTCGCCGAACTGATGATGCGCCTGTCGCTGTGCACCGACGACCCGGCGCGCGTGCTGGAGCAGGAAGCTTGCTGCCTCATCGACGAAATCGACGCGCACCTGCACCCGCGCTGGCAGCAGACGGTGTTGCCGGGGCCGACCCAGTTGTTTCCCAATGTGCAGTTCATCGTCACCACCCATTCGCCGCTGGTCGTGGCGCCGGTGTGGCCGCATCAGGTGTTTCGCCTCGACCCGGAGTGGACATGAGCACGGTTGTGGTTCGTCGCCTCGACGTGCTCGGCGCCTTGCCGGCACTGCCTACCGCGGATGTGGAGCGCGACGTGTTCGTTTTGGTTGGCGCCACGGGCAGGCCGTGGAGCCGTGTGCCCGGGGCAGCCGCGGTCAAACGCTTCTGGCTGGCACGCGGCGCGCTGGCTCAACCGGGCGACGAAGTGTTGGTGTGCGAGGGCCAGGTCGAACTCGCCGCAACCACCGACCTGCGTGGTGCCGCGACGCCACTCGCTGCTGCCGGCCCCGGCGCAAGACCTTGGCTTGCTTGTCGCCAGCAACCACGGCGAAGCCGACGGCCTATTGCTGTGGGGCGGGCAAGTTATGGCGGCGGACGCGCTGCGTGGTGCGTTGACTCTTGCGCGTGCGCAGCTTGTGCTCGTGTTTGGCCAGTGCCATGCCGGTGTGTTCTCCAACTTGGGGCTGCCGCGAACGGTTGTGCTTGCAGCGTGCGCCGCTGAGCAGAAGTCGCGGGCCCGGCCCAACGGGACTACGACCGCTTCTTGCATGACCTGGGCAAGGCGGTGCTCGATTCCAACGGCCGTGTGGATTTGGCATCTGGCTTTGCTGCGGCGGTGGCGAGCAATCCCTACCCTGGCCGCGAGACGCCGCAACTGGATGACCCGCATGGGTTGGCGGCGTCGGTGGGGCTGCGGTTTGTTGCGACGACGGGCGGCGGACGGGTTAGGTAGCGACGGGCCGCAGTTTTCCGCACGGACAATGGCGAGCTACACGCTATATCGCCCTCGCCGTCCGTGTCACTACATGCTACTTTACGCAGTCCAAGGGGTGCTTCGCGCAAGCGTTGCAGGAACTGGGATGGTCGGGCCGCCATCCTGCGCAGCCATGTCGCTGCACAGGAAGGCCATGCCAGCGCCCCGCGATTCCGCTGACTCCCTGCGCGCTGTGACCACAGTTGCACCCGCGCCCGCCGCGCTCGAAGCGGTTTCGCGCCTCGCCCGCTTCGCCACCCGTCCACTTGAACGCTTCCTGCGCGTCGAAGCGGCAAGCGGCATCGTCCTGTTGGTCGCCGCCGCGGTGGCGCTTGGTTTCGCCAATTCGCCGTGGGCCGATCCATGGGCCAGCCTCTGGCAGACGCCCATCGGCGTCCGCTGGGGCAGTTTCGCGTTTGAGCGGTCGCTGGGTTGGTGGCTCAACGATGGGCTGATGGTCGTGTTCTTCTTTGTCGTCGGCCTGGAAATCCGCCGCGAGGTCCACCACGGCGAATTGGCCCATTGGCGCCAAGCCGCCTTGCCGGTCGGCGCGGCCCTGGGCGGCGTGGTGGCGCCGGCATTGCTGTACCTCGCGTTTGCCGGCGAAGGACCGATGCGCGCAGGGTGGGGCGTGCCAATGGCCACCGATATCGCGTTCGCCGTGGGCATCCTGGCGCTACTCGGCCGCCGTTGCCCGCCAGCACTGCGGGTGCTCCTGCTGGCGCTGGCGGTCATCGACGACCTCGTGGCCATTGTGGTGATTGCGGTGTTCTACAGCGATGGGTTCGCCCCGGTTGGCCTGTTGTGGGCGGCTGCCGCGCTCGGGTTGCTGGGCACGCAGCGAGCGCTCGGGGTCAGCGCCAGGCTGGCCTATGTGCCGGCTGCTGTGTTGCTGTGGGTGGGATTCTACCGTGCTGGCGTGCACCCGACGCTGGCTGGCGTGGTGCTTGGGCTCTTGACCCCGCCGCAGGTCTGCGGGGATCGCGCAGCTTTGCTTGCCGATGTGCGCGGCGACCTCGCTACGCTGGACCCGGCACGGCTGGCCGACCTCAGCGGCCCTGCGTTGCACCGAGTCGTGGCACACTGCAACCTTGTCCGGCGCGAGGCCCTGTCGCCCGCCGAGTCGCTGATTGAGCTGCTACACCCTTGGGTGGCGTTTGCCATCATGCCGCTGTTTGCCTTGGCCAATGCGGGCGTCGCGGTGTCTGGCCTGTCGCTCGACGGCCCGGCGGCAACGGTGGCCCTGGCAGTCGGTGTGGGGCTGGTAGCCGGCAAGCCGCTTGGCATTGTGCTGGCGGTGGCGCTCCTGATCCGGCTGCGTCTCGGGGCTTTGCCGGCTGGGCTGACACGGCGGCACGTGGTTTTGCTTGGCGTGGTAGCTGGCGTCGGCTTCACCATGGCGCTTTTCGTGGCGCAGCTTGCGTTTGGCGACGCAGCGCTGCTGAGCGCGGCCAAGTTGGGCGTGCTTGCGGGCAGTGGCCTGGCGGCGCTGGCGGCGTTGTTGCTGGGGCGTTGGCTTTTGGCGCCTGTGGTGGCGGCGGCCGCGGCAAAGACGGCCGATGAGGCGGAGGCCGGGGACGAGGTGTGAGCGAGGCTGCGAGGGCAACGACAGGCCCGCACACCATGGGCGATGCCGTCGCCGGCCCGCCACCGTCTTGACGCCCCCTGCCCACCGCGGCACATTACGCCCCGCGCAAACTCGCGCCAAGGCATACACACCCATGCGCCTGCTCAAACACCCCGGCTACACCCCCGAACAAGTCCGCAAGGCCCTGCGCTACCACGCCAAACGCCTGAAGTCGCGCCCGGCCACCAAGCCATTCGCCAAGGCCATCCAGACCCATGCCGACACCATTCGCCTGGCCCAAGACGCCGTCGAAGACGCCGACTTCGATGTGCAGGCCGCCACTGGCGAGATTGCGGTGCTCGACGACGACCTGGGCAAAGCGTTCAGACCGCTGACGCTTGGCCTGGACCAGTTGGTGGGCGGCGTCGCCGATGACCCGCGGCGGCGGCGGTTGTTTGCCACCACGCCTTCCGAGGCGCTCAAGCCCACGGTCGGCGACGACCAGTCGCAGTTCGTGGACGACGTGCTCAAGGTGCTGACCAACGAAGGGGACTTCGAGACGCTCAAGCCCCACGCTGCAGCCATCGTTGCCGCCCACGACGCGCTCAAAGCCAAGGTCGCGGAGCGCGCCGGTCTGCGCAGCACCCTGGCGCTTGCCGAGTCGAACCTGGCCAAGGTGGTGCAAGCCGCCTGCATTGCCCACAACGAGAGCGAGCCTGACGTCAAGAAGCTGGTCGGGGCAAGCAACAAGAAGCTGGTCGAGAGCTTCTTCTACAAGTTCCCGCCCGCGGCCAAGAAGGTGGCGGCGCCCGAGTAGGCGCGTTCGGTTGTGTGCGGAGACCCTCCCTGGGCCAAAACACAAGCCTGTGATCCTGTGCGGGGACCCTCCCTGTACGCCAACGCATGCGTGTGATCCGGAGCGGGGACCCTGCCCGCGTGGTCTTGCATGCGTCCTGTTTGGTGCGGGGACGGTCCCGCGACGCTTTTCGATGCGTGCGAGGCTGGGCGGGGACCGTCCGTGGATCCATGCCCACGCAGCCGCGCCCCAACCATGCGCGTTGGCTCCGGCTATAACCGACGTTGGGCGGCGCGCTGCGCTGCCTCGAACACCCGCCAATCGCGCGGCGCAACCAGGGTAACCCCTTGCACCTGGCCCAGGTCCAGCAGGTCCGCATCGCCGGTCACAATGGCCGCCGCACCGCTCGCCAGCGCCGCTGCAACGACCCGGTCATCGTCGGGATCGCGCGACCAGACCGCCACCGGTTCCGCATCGGCGGCGACAGTCAGCGTGCGCCCGATGAACTCGACATGGCCCAGGACCAGGGCCGGTGGCAACCTGAACTTGGCCAGTGCCACCCGCTCAAACTCTCGAAGGACACAACCTGGGACTTGGACCTCATGGTCCCGTCGCAGCTCGGCCAGCAGATCCGTGCAGATACCCCGGGTCAGCAGCGCCGATAGCAGCACGTTGGTGTCGATGACCACCTTCACGAGACCGCCCGGAACACGTCTTCGTCGGTCACGAACCCTTCGGCCTCGGCGTACGGGATGGCGCGCGCCCGCAGGAGCTCCAGTTCGCGCCGGAACAGCCAATCGCGCAAGGCGCGCTGCACGACCTCGCTGCGCGTGCAGCCGTCGGCGGAGCACACCGCCTCCAGTTGGCGGGCGAGCGGTTCGGCCAGGGAAACACTCAAGTTTTGACGCACGGCGCACCTCCTGTGCGACATTGTACGACAGGAGGCTGCTGCGTCAAGGCGGGTCGCGGGTGGCGAACTTCGGTCCCGCCCAGCCCTCGGCAGGCGGACGAGGACGTCCGTGGTCCCAGGCCGGGCCCGAGCCAGAATGGGGCCCAGCCCGGCTTGGCCGGGCTTTGTACCCTTAGGCCGCGGCTTTAGCCGCCGGCAGATCTACGGGCGTTGTCGCCTTAGGCCGCGGCTTCAGCCGCCGGCTGGTGCGCCGGGCTTTGCAGGCTTCGGTGGTGGCATTGGCCGCCGGCACACCACCGGGCCGTCCGCCCGCGGCATCGCGAGATTGCGCCGCCAACCTTGCACCCCCACACCAAAACCCGCTACCGTTAGCGCCCACGCCCGTGCCGGAGTCCGCGCATGCCGACCGATTCGCCCCGCCCTTTTGCAAGCCCCGCGCCAACCTGGCGTCGCAGGTGGCTTTGCGCGGCCGCGCTGCTGACCTTGCTCGGACCCGGCTGTACGGCCATCGACGAACTCATCAACGGCAAACCCAAGGTCGACGCCGGCCCGGCCAAAGATCCGTGCGACGACGACCCCTACGGCACTGACTGCCCGTGTGCGTTGGACCCGACGCTGGCATTCTGCCCCGACCCGTGCGAGCCGGTCACCGCGTTCTGCGCAGCCGACGCCAGTGACGCGGGAGCGACGATTGACGCCAGCGAGACCACCGACGGCAACAAGACCGACGCCATCAAAGATGGCGACGCCGGCACGGCCGAAGTGCTCGACGTGCAAGTCGAGGAGGTGTTCAACGACGACGTCGACGCCATGCGCTTTGTGCCCGATGGCAGTGTGCCCTTGCCCGACGGCGGCATCAAACTGCCCGATGGCCAGGTCGTCAACCCGGGCGAAGTGCTGGCCAGCCAGGACTTGCCCCAAAAAGACGTCGAACCTGAGGTCGAAGACAGTGCCACGGACGCCGAGCAGGAGATTGCCGACGGCGACGCCAGCCCCAACGCCGAAGTGGTAGACGGCGAAACCAGTGGCGGCAGCGACGTGGTTGACACCACCGACAGCCAGTCCGACGTCGCAGCCGCGGACATCGACATCGGCCCACCGCCCAAGTGCCTCGCCGACAAAGATTGCGTCGGCCCGGCCAAGGCGTGCAAGTCGTACAAATGCTTGTACTCGCCACAGGGCGAGCCCGGCTGCTACTACGTCGACATCGACAGCGGCGCGATCTGTGACGACGGCAAGCACTGCACGATCCTCGACCACTGCGAAAAGGGCGCCTGCGTCGGCAAGCCCAAATACTGCCCGGAATTGGACAACAGCGTCTGCAGCTTTCCGGTCTGCGACGAGTTGGCATTGGGCTGCACGGTCAAATTCGTCGACGCCAACCTGCAAGTGCCGTGCACGGACTACAACGAGTGCACCGACGGCGACGTGTGCGTAGCCGGCAAGTGCAAAAGCGGCCAACAGAACAAGTGCCAGTGCAACAAGAACAGCGACTGCGCCAGCTACGACGACGGCAACCAGTGCAACGGCAACATGGTGTGCAAGAACAGCGAGTGCGTCATCGACCCGGCGACCGTGGTGCTGTTCAAGAACGGCGTGCCGTGCGACCCCGGCAAAGACAGCGCCTGCAAGGTCAACACTTGCATCCCGGCGACCGGCAAATGCGAACTCTTGGCCGTGCCCAACGGCACTGCGTGCAGCGACGACAGCGCCTGCACCGTCAGCGACCTGTGCATCGATGGCGCATGCAAGGGCACCAGCAAGGCCGACTCGTGCAACGACAACAACCTGTGCACCGACGACAGCTGCGACAAGACCCAGGGCTGCGTGTTCGCGCCCAACCAGTCGCTGTGCAACGACGGCGACGCGTGCAGCGACAACGACGTGTGCAACCTCGGCAAGTGCGCGGGCACCGCCAAAAAAGTGTGCGAGTGCAAGACCGGCGCCGACTGCGTCAAGTACGAAGACGGCAACACCTGCAACGGCACCATGATTTGCAAGGACTTTGCCTGCATCCTCGATCCCAAGACCGTGGTCACTTGCCCCCCCGGATCGCCTTGTGCGCCGCAAACCTGCGACCCCAAGAAGGGCAGTTGCGACGCCCAGTTGCTGAGCGCCGGCATCGTGTGCAGCGACGGCGACCTGTGCACCGTCAACGACAGCTGCGACGGCAAGGGCTTCTGCAAGCCGGGCACGCTTCTGAACTGCAACGACAAGAACCCTTGCACCAAAGACAGTTGCACCAAAGACCAGGGCTGCGTGTTTGAGTTTGCCGACAACGCGCCCTGCACCGACTTTGAGTCGTGTACCTACCCCGACGTCTGCCAGAAAGGCGCCTGCAAGGCCGGGCCCAACGAGTGCGAGTGCAACAACGATGACGACTGCGCCGCCAAGGTCGCCAAGTATGACAAGTGCAAAGGCAACTGGACGTGCGTGACCGACGGCATCTACAAGTGCAAGTACGACCAGCTGTTCGTCAACCCGTGCAAGTCCGACCCCAACAACCCGTGCAAAGCCGCCGAGTGCGTGCCCGACACCGGCAAGTGTGTGGTGACCACGCTGCCCGAGAACTCGAGCTGCAACGACGGCAAGTTCTGCACCGTGCTCGATCGCTGCATCAATGGCGTGTGCTATGGCGACCCCAACAGCTGCGACGACGGCAAGTACTGCACTGCCGACAGCTGTGACAGCAAGGCGCCGGCAGGTACGGCCTGCGTGTCCGAGGCCGTCAAGCTCGACGGCGTGCCGTGCAGCGACGGCTCAGCGTGCACCAAGCAAGACCTGTGCCAGGCCGGGACTTGCGTCGGCTTGGGCATCGACTGCGACGACCTCAACGTCTGCACCGCTGACTCGTGCAACAAACAGGTCGGCTGCGTCTACGCGCCGATGGTCAAGGGCGCCGGCTGCGACGACGGCAACGCCTGCAGCGGCGACCCCGGCAACACGGGCGCCAACTTCATCCAGGACGGCTGCGACGGCTCCGGCAAGTGCAAAGGCGGCGACCCCAAGGTGTGCGTCGCGACCGAGGCGTGCGTCGACATCCCGTGCAACCCGACCGGCACCGCCCAGCCGGGCATCAAGCTTGGCTGCGAGCAGAAGGTCTACACCACCGACGTGCCGTGCAACGACGGCGACAGCTGCACCACCGGCGAGGCCTGCCAGATTGGCCTGTGCACTGGCGGCACCCCCACCACCTGCGACGACATCAACCCCTGCACCGTCGATGCGTGCGACAAGCTGACGGGCTGCAAACACTCGCCGACCGTGGCGCCGTGCGACGACGGCCAGGCCTGCACCTATGGCGACGCCTGCGACCAGGGCAAGTGCATCGGCAAGCCCAAGACCTGCGACGACGAGAACATCTGCACCAAGGACAGTTGCGACACTAAGACCGGCTGCGTACACATCAAGGGCGACGGCGACTGCGGCGACTTCGCGACGTGTTCGACCGACGTCGTGCCCAAGTGCGTGTTCAAGGGCGGCAGCCACTTGCTGATTACCGAGGTCTTCGTCGGCAATCCCGGTGACCCCAAAGACGACTGGGTCGAGATCCACAATCCGAGCAACGGCACTGCCAAGCTGGAGGACTACGTGCTCGAAGTCCGCGCCGTCGACGCTGAGCCCGAGGATCCGTGGAAGGTCATCGCCACCGGCAAGAAAGGCCTGACGTTGCCGCCGCACGGCTATGCGCTGTTTGGCAACGGCACCGTGGCACAGGGCGGCATTGCCATCGACGTGACCGACGCGGCGTTCGACCTGGAGCTGGCGCTGGCGGCACCCGCGCTCAAGAAAGAGTGCTTCGTTGACAGCAAGCGCCACGCCGTGCTGCGCGTGCGCGACGTGCCGCACGTGCTGGAGCACGACCGCGTAGCGTGGAATGATGGCCAGGCCGCCAAGCTCTCGACGGGCGTGACCCCGCTCGACGCCGATCCCGAGCTGTGGCCGTCCTGGGCTTCGATCGAGCGCCGCGCGAGTGCGCAAAGCGACAACAGCAGCATGTACCCGCACAAGTCCGAGTGGCTGGCCGGCAACAGCTACGACAGCGGCGACTGCGGCGACGACTTTTACACGCGCTACTGGCCCGAGCCCTACAACAAGGCCGGTGGCAAGTACGAACCGGCGTGCAACAACACTTGCGCCCTGACCATGCGCTGCAACTTCGACCCCAAGGGCGAAAAGTGCATTTTGGACAGCGAGTGCAAGTCGTTTGGTGTCTCGGCAACGCTCGCGTGCGGCAACGGCAAGATCTGCGAGCCCAACGCCGCCCAGTGCATCCCCGACCAGGGCGGCACGCTGGTGGTCAGCGAGATCCACTTTGGCAGCGACGGCGAGCAGTTCGTCGAACTGTACAACAGCAGCAGTAAGCCCCTGGCGGTCGGTGGCTGGCGCATCCAGCGCAAAGATGCGGTCGACGCGCCGTTCAAGCCCTGGATCCTACAGCTGGCGGTCATTGCGGCTGGCACGGTCATTCCGGCCAAACGCTATTTTACGCTCGGCACCCAGTCCTGGGGCCGCGTGCATGGCCAGCTGGACCAGGTGTTGCCCGATGGCACGGGTTTGAAGCCTGAGGGCGGCGCGCTGCGCATCTGGGATCCCGGCACCGACACCGAAATGGACCTGCTGGGCTGGGGCAACGCGGCGACTTACAGCTTTGTCGGCATCGATGGCTTGCACAAGGCGGCGCCGACGGTCGAAATCGGCCAGAGCCTGCACCGCAAAGCCAACGCCAAAAGCACCGACAAGACCATGGCCGAGGGCGGCACCGACAGCCTGGCCGGCAACGGCAGCGACACCGGCTTTGACAACAACGATTTCTATGCCGGCGATCCCGATGCCCAGACCCTGGCGTCGGGTGTGTACGAGCCCGCCTGCGCCGGCACCTGTCAGATCGGTTACGTCTGCAACTATCTGCCGCAAAACGAAAAGTGCGTCGATCCCCTGTGTGGTATTCCGTGCCCGATCGGCCGCGGCTGCAATCCCAAGACCCTGGCTTGTGACTACAACCTGCTCATCGCCGAATTTGCGACCGACGGGCCGTCGGCCAAGACCGCGCAAGGCGCGCCGATTCTGCCTGCCAACAACGAATACGTGGTGCTGTACAACCCGTCGCCGTCGACGATCCAGACCAAGGCGACCATCGTCAAGGACGGCAAGCCTGCGGTCGACGCCCTGGCGCTGCGCTACAAGGCGCCGGGGTCTACGTCGTTCACCAACCTGACCGAGACCAACCCGGCCAAACCGCAGCTGCCCGGACCGGTGCCGCCGTACAGTTACTATCTGGTGGTGCCGGTGTACCACGATGCGACCTTGCCCAAGGCCGACTACGTGTCCAACCTGGAGTGGGGCATGCAGACTGGCGGCGACTTCTTGCAGATCGTGCGCACCGAAGGCACCTACGAGAACGGCAAGAACGAGACCGACCGCGTGGCCTTTGGCGGCGGCGGCGTCAATGGCGAAAACAAGACTGCCGTGCCGCCGCAGATCGACACCGTCTGCAACACCGGCATCAATGGCGCGCTGCGTCGCAAGGCGTTGTCGGTCTTGGAGGGTGCGCAAGTCGGCGATCCGCTGCTGCCGCAGTTCTTCGTCGGCGCGGGGCTAGATACCAACGACAACAAGGCCGACTGGACGCGCATCCCCAAGCGGATGCCGCGCAGCACCAAGTGCACCTGGCCCGGTAAGGACGGCGGCAGCGTGCCTTTGTGTGTCGGCTATAACGTGCAGCAGCGGCCGTGAGCGAACTCGGCTATAGCCCCGGAAACACCGTCCAGCCCTGGCCGGCGACCTCGTGAGCGATGGCCTTGCCATCGGGCAGGTTGCCACCGTGGGTGCGCTGCGCGCCATAGGCCCACGCGGGGTCGCCGGCCTTGAAGTGCGCGTTCAGGCTGCCGACCGTCCACTTCCAGAAGCCGTACCAGTCCAGGGCATCGAGGTGGCTGTCGGTCAGCGCCATGTCGGCGATGCCGCCGGGCTTGCCTTCGATGGTCATGGGCGCGCTGTGGTCGTCGACCAATTCGGGCTTGGTCGGCGGGTTGGGGTCGTCTTTGCCAGTGCCGTGGACGACGAACAGTTGCTTCCTGGTGGTGGGCAGCGCGTCGAATAGCGCCTTGGCGTTGGGTTTCTTGGGGTCATTCCACGTCGCAGTGCCGTCGTCGGCGCCGGTCGCGAACGTGAACCAGGTCGGCGCGTCCTTGAACATCACCTTGGCCTTGTCGAGCGCGTTCTGGTAGGTGCCAATCGGCGGCGGTTCGTTGGCGATGGAGAACAGCAGCACTGCGGCCGGGTCGGCGTGCGCGTTGCTCTGGTCACTGTTGAGCGTCTTCCAAGCTGCCAGCAGCGCCACCTTGGCGCCCATCGAGTGGCCGACGTACGCGACCTTGCTCGGGCTGGCCACGCTGACTTTGTCCGTCAGCGCCTTGGCGGCCAGCAGCAAGTCGTCGGCCATGCGCAGGTGGTCGGCGTCGAGCAGCCCGGACTCGACGCGCACGAACGCCACCACATAGCCGTGCGAGGCGATGTGGTCCAGCAGCGCCCGGTAGGGCTGGCCGAGCTTGGCCGAGAAGCCACCGCCTTCGTAGAGGCTTTTGCCGGGCAAGAAGAATACCGTCGGCCATACGCCTGGCGCGTCGGGGCGCACCACCAGCATTTTGTGGTAGTTGCCAGTCAGGCCGCCGGGCGCGTATTCAAACTCGTCGGCGGGCGCCAGTGCATAGGGGCCCTTGCCGCCAGGGTGCGGTGAGGGCGGTTGCTGGGTGAAAAGGCAGCCATTGCACGTGGGGGCGGCGTCTGCTGACACTGCCTGGTCGGCGGCAGCGTCCGCTGGGTCGCTGTCCGGCGCTGTGTCCGCTACGGTCAGCGTCTCCGCCGTGTCTTGGACTGGGCTGTCGGCCGTGGTGGCGGCATCTTCCCAGGTCAAGGCTTCGGCCATGCCCGGGTCTGCCGCTGTGTCTGGGCTAGACGTTTCGGCGGTTGCCGCGTCCAGCGCACCCACATCAAGGGTGTTGCCGGCGTCGACCGTGAACGCGGGCTTGGGCGCCGGGCCGAGGTCGGCGCTGTCGCCACAACCGGCAAGGCACGCGCCGATTGCCGCCGTGACACTCACCCACAGCGGCACTGCTATCCGCACCATGGTGGCCTCGCTCAGCCCAACGCCTCGGCCAGCCGCTTGCTGATCGACGCCTGCAGCTTGTCCGGGTCCACGCCTGCTACCTTGGCCGCGAAGCCCAGTTCGACGTTGACCTGGACGTCGGCGTCGTTGACCGCCACGTCGCCGCCCACACCGAGACCCTTGATTTTGGCGCGGTTGCCGGCCCATTCGAGCTTGACGCGGTACTTGGTCAGCACTTCTTCGAACCGGCCCATGCGGGCCATGGCGCCGTCTTTGCCGAGCGCGTGGGCCTGGTTGACTTTGACGGTGGGCATCTGCAACTCCGGGCCGCGGTCGGGCGGCGCGGAGAGGCTACGGGAAGATGGGCAGGGTGGCAAATGGGTCGTTTCCAGGGATGCTATTCGTGCGACGCAGACCCGCCCGATGGGTGGAGACGGCCACAAATGCCTGTCGCGCGTGGGCATTGCGCCAGTCAGGGCGCCGCTACACCGGCCAAATCGCCACGCCGAGCACCGTGAACGGCTGACTGCTTCGCAATCGCACCCAATACAAGTTCGGCTTGGCGATTGGCACCGCCAGCTTGGCGCCCGACCACGCGAACTGGGCGACGAGGACGCCCCATTTGTCCCAGGCGGCGACCGCCACCTGCCCTTGGACGTACAAGGTGACGCCGCCGTTGTCGCCGCGTGGCAAATTTAGCCAGACCTCGACCTGGCCGGTCTTTGGCGACCGCTTGTCGAAGTACAGGCCGCCACCGCCGCTGCTCGGGCCGCCAGCGGAGGATGGCCAGCTGACGGTGACGCCGGAAGCGAAGGCCAGCGATTGCCAGGCGGTTTGCGCACCATCGGTGTCATCGGCGCCTGCACTGTCGCTGGTGCCAGACCCGCCGCTGCCGCTGCCGCCACCGCCGCCAGATGATCCGCCAGCGCTGCCCGTACCGCCGCTTTCACCTTTGGCGTTAGCCGGTGCGGGCGACGACGCAGTGTCCGGCGTCGGCAGCTGCCCGCCCGGCCCAGCAAACGGCACCCATTGGGCCCCCGGCGGGCCACCGCCAGCGCCCGTTTGCCCGGATCCCTTGCCGGTGCCATCGCTGTTGGTGTCTTGCTGTGACTTTGCGCCAGACCCGCCGGGGCCTCCGTCGCCCTTCTTGGTCGTTGAATCCGTCGACTTGGCGCTGACCTGCCACTTGCCCGGCACGCCCGGCTTGCCCGCCAACAGCGGCGCGCTCCACGCCCACGGGCTGCTGCCCTGCAACCACAGCTTGTCTTGCCCCGCACCGCCGCCCTTCTGCGCAACCTCGCCGGGCACCCACGCGCCGGCCAAGGCCGGCTGGTTTTCGTCCTGCGCCGCTGTCCACGCGCTGCCGTCCCACCACTCCAGTGCTGCCCCGGTCAGTTGCAACGCAAGCGACGCAGGGCCGGCGTTGGCTTTCGGGTCGCCGATAACCGTCGCCACCGGGGCCGTAAACGCCTTTTCGCCGCCCAGGTAGGTCGCGTCGCCAATCGGGCGGGCAAACGACAGTTCCAGCCGACCGTCAGACGGCACCACCGGCGCGGCCGCCCACAGTTCAGGCGTCGGAGCGGCATTTTCGTTGGCCCCCGCCACCGACACCCAAAACCCTTGTTCATTGGCATCGTTGGGCAAAAGCGCACCACTTTGGCGCGACAGCGGCCAGGTGCCTGCGCACAGCGGGTGGCCCATTGCCACGCCTTGCAGGGCCTCTGGCAACTGCGGCCACTGTGGGTCTGCATCCGCCGATTCGCCGTTCGCAAGTGCCTTCGGCTTGGTCCACTTCAAGCTCGCGGTCGTCGACCAGTCGTCGAGCGGCCACGGCAGGTCGACCGCAACTTTCAGGTCCCCGGTCACCACAAACGGGTCGCACGCCTCAGCCGTCAGCTTGCTGTGCACCGAAAGGCCGATCTTGACCCCAAAAACCGCCACCCGCGCCGTCGCCTGCATCGTCAGGTCGCCATGAAACTGCGGCGGCATCACGCTCACCGCCACGTTGCCGTCCAGCCATGCTTCCAAGTCGAGCTTGGCGACGCTGAAGTCCCAGCTCTTTTGCAGGCCAGCCCAGCAGCCCAGCCGGACGCCAGACTTGCTGTCGAGCATCAGGTACGCCTTGGCCGTGCACAACCCCAGCAGTTCTGCCTGGATGCGCGCCGTCATCGGCTTGTCTTTGCCGACCCACACATGCCAGTCGTTGGCGTCGTTGAGGTTGAAGTACGCCTCGGTGCTGCCGGCCACCCGCACGATGCCACCGTCGTCGGGGTACGCGTACTTGGCGTCCAGGCCAAAAGTCGCCGTCCCCGCCGGAAAATCGAGCGCGGCCAACGCGCGGAACTGCGGGTCGTCTTTGAGCTTGCTGCGCTCGCGCATCAGGTTGGCCTGGCCTTGCAGCAGAATCACTGGCCCGGGTAGCAGAACCAGCAGCAGGAACTTGCCGTTGAACTTGCGGCCGTTGTCGTCGACGGTGCCCAGCGTGATACCGGCGCCAAAGGCGAAATGGCCGGCGGCCGGCTGCCACTTTTCGACTATGCCAGCCACACCGACTGGCGTCTTGTGGAACCAACCGGTTTTCTCGACGTTGTACCAGGCTTCGGTCGGCTTCTTGTCGGGCCGCATGTGCAAGCAGGCCAGGGCGTCGATGCCGTAGATGCCAAGGCCGGTGGAGAACAGCTGAATTGCGCTGGGGATTTCGGCCGCGAGGTAGATGCCCATGTAGGTCTGGCCGCTTTGCTTGCCAAAGACCACGGTAGCGGCAACTGTGACGCCGAGTGCCAACAGGTCGAGCGCGATGGCACCCTCGAAGCGCTTGTCGGCGGGCTTGGCCGCGTCGGTCTTCATGGCGATGGCGCCTTTGAATTTCAGCACGTTCGGGATGCTGAATTCCACGCCGATGCCGGCGAAGGAGAAGCCGAAATCGCCGGGCTTGCCGGTGGCTGGGTCAATGGACCAGGAGACGCGCAGGCCTTCCGCGGACACGCCGGCTGGCATGCCGTCGATGAGCTTGAGGCCACCGGACAAGCCGAACCACTTGCGGGTGGGGCTATCGGCGCCAAAGGCGATCTTGGTGATTTCGAGTTGGAAGCCGAAGACGTCCAGGCAGAAGGCCTTGGGCAGGTCGAGCCAGCCGCCGTCGAACGAGAGGTTGCCGGCGGTGTCGATGCGCAGCGCGCGGATGTCGAGCGTTGGCCAGTCGAGGCCGTCGACCGCGATGGTTGGTGTGAGTTTGCCTGCGACCGAGAGGTAGGCCGGGCCGTCGCCGCCGTTGGAGAGGGTGATGGATTCGGCGGTGAATTCGGCGATAGCGGCGAGGTTTAGCGGCCCGAGGGTGCCGAGGTTCTTGACAGTGACGGTGAGGTCGCCAGACACCGAGAGGAAGGCGGTGGCGTCCACGTCCTTGTCGAAGCCGGGCAAATGGAGGACTGCGTCGATTTCGGAGGCGGTCAGGGCGTTTTCGCGGAAGGCGAGCGAAATGCTGCCGACGGCGGCGGCGAAGCCGAGGATTTTGCCCGCGCCTTTGCAGGTGTAGGTGCCGGTGGCGGGGTCGAATGTGGGCGGCGTCCCAGCCGGGAGGAGGTCGCTGGCCTTGGCGGCGAAGGTGCCGGTGAAGCCGGTGGTGCCGATGGCGGCGATGGGGGCGGTCAGGGTGTCGAGACCGGCGAGGGTTAGGGAGGGGGGGAGGCGCAGATTTACTGCCTTCACGAACAAGCCAACAAAACTGCCGCTGGCGGCTACGCTGGCGAACTCTGCTGGCAACGAGGCGACGAACAAGTGCGGCACAATCGTCTGAGCAGACAGGATCATTCCCGTATCGCCAAGGGCAACTGGTGGCATCGAAAGGCTACCGTTCAGAAAGCCGACATCTAACTTGTCGTTCAGTGATAGCGTTGCGGCACCCCAAATCACTGGTTGGTGTTTGGCGGCTGGCGCGCTGAAGGCGGTGGTGGCAGCCTCGGCAGCAGTCGATTCGGGCGCAACCCGGGAGAGGCCAAGTGCTGGGTCGAGCCAGATGCCGAGGCGCACGCCGGCGAGCGTGGCACTCCAATTTGACAACTCCACCTGAAAGTCGATGGTGGTGCGCCGCAGTTCGACAACTACGCCAACGACCGCCGCACCGACAAACGGAATGCCAACCTCGGGAAAGAAGCCCGTGCGGCTGGACACGAGCCAGCGGCAAAGTCCCGGTTCGTCCTCGCTTGGCACGCTCCAGTCGCGCTGGATTTGCAATGAATCTTGCAGGTCTTCACCGGAACCGCTGCTGTCAAGCCAAGCCGCAATTTTGCTCTTAGCTGCCTGAATTGCCTCTTCTATCGCAGTCATGGTGCACTAACCTCAGTGATCGAAACGCAGCTGGCCGGAATCCTCACCGGCTGTGAAGCTTTGCTAGCGGCATCCGGTGGACATTGGATTGGTATTGCATAGCCGAAGTACTGCACTTCGGCAACGCATACTGGCGGTGCCACGAGGTTGTCGAGAACCGTCAGGCCACGCTGCCTCTGGATGTCGGCCCAAGCTCTCAGAAGAGCCCCAAAGTCAAGTGCCGTGAGAGCACCTCCACGGTGTCTATGGAGATCGTCCCCCACAGCCATGGCTGCCCTCCAGATTTTGGCACCGCGTTGATTCAGGCAAGCTAGCGGCATCACATACTGGATCGCAGTTTCATGCCATTGACAAGACTTAGTCCAGAAGAAATGCCATTCATTGAAGCTGCAAGTCCACCCCCATTCGCCAATCACGGGCCGCAACTTGAATGAAGAATTCGGCGGGAGAAAGACCTGCACCGCCGTCTTGCTGTTTGCCCAAGCATTTAACCTGTGGGGATGTAACCAACCCCAAGACCAAGAGAATTCGTGGTACGGCCTAGCCACCAGATCCAAGTATGTTCGCCCATCGAACGCCTGTAGGTCGCCCGGCACATCTGGGAGCTTGTAGTTTGCGGCTATGCCTGAACCAGATACTCGATCGGCACCATGCGGCCACATAGGAAAAAGTACAGCAGCGTCAGTTTGAACTTGCACAGTCACCTCAAGCTCGTTTGCGCCACAGGGTCCGAGAGTGGCTGAGACTATGGCGACCAGGCCACGAAAGCGGGCTGTCATGGCTTAGCAGCTTGCTTCTTTGCACCTTGCTTCGCCACCCCGGGCAAGTAATCTGCCCAGTATTGTAGCAGCAACGGTCTCGATACTGGCAGATCGGCCACTCTAAGCCAGCGCGTGCCCTGCGTCCTCCCCTTCATCATGTCCAAAGAAGCAAATGATTCGGGAATCTCTTCGTCCTTGCCATTCTCGGCGACCCGCGTCACTTCGACGGCCAGCAGCGAAATGTCGTGGACGAACCTGGCCGCGACGAGAGGCACATAACCAATGGGCCCATAATCCTTGCCGTCGACTTCAATTTTATAAGAGATATCTTCACTTCCCAGGACCAGATGGGCAGCTTCGTGTATAAGTATGGAAGCGAGGATAAAGTGCTTTGTAGACTGCATTTCAGGTTGAGTCAACAACGTCTTGCCCTTGTCAATTTCCCAGGTATCGCCGGCGCTCTGGGCATCTGTGGGCGTGAACTTGAATGGCTGTTCAAAATCGGCCTTTGTGTCGGTTACGTACAACCCAGGCGTCCAAAGTTGCAATAATTCCTTGCCGTCAATGACAAAGCCATCCACGTCGGGCTGTGCAAAAAAGCGGTAGTTAAGTCGAAAGTTGTTTGGACCGGTCATGTAGGGCTTCGGACTACCAGAAATTTCCGGACACCAAGCCCAAACCAGCTTGTTGAAAGCCTCCGGCTGGACAAAGTCCAAGATCGCTTTCGTGCTGAAAAGATATGCTTCTATCGCCTCAAGGTTTCGCCGAAGCAGCTTCTGCATTGTCGAGGATGTCGAGCCGAAGAAGGCTTGCATGTGTTCGGTCCCGTGCTCGGTCCACCACGGATCGTTCATTGAACTCTTCATCAGGCCGATGCGCGCCTTGGCCCCCGCCAATGCGTACTCGAACCTCTCCTCCGCAGCCTTCTGAAACGCCTTGGCGGCGACCGAAGTCCCCTTAGTCATCAAATCCCAATCCGCAATGGTGGTTGGAATCTTGTAGGTGTTCTTCACGTCAAAGAACTTCCTCCATGGCTTCCCGTCATATTTGTTCACGTCCGTCGGCATGTTTTGGGGTAGGTAGTAAATCAAGGTCGCTCCTTCGTGCGGGTTCCCACTTGGCGCGGCCTAAATCCGCAAACGGCCGCGCCCTGCAAACAGCTTAGCAACCACGCACGCCCGGTGTCCGCGGGCGGCAAGGGCTGCGCGCGGCATCGCGAGCAAACAGGTTCGAGTGGCGACAAAGTTGCATGCCTAGAAATACACAACGCCTCAATGCCGGCCGTCACCAAGAGACAATCCGCTTGCGGCGACGCCACGGTGAACCAGGTTGCAGGCGCGTCGATCGAAATATGGCGCAATGTCCAGATATTATGCGCCATCGTTGGGGCGAGCGAACGGTTGCGACTTGCGATGCTTCTTGGTAGTGTCACTTGTGACCTTCTCAAGTATGACTTGGGCCTAACAAACGCGCTGAGCAGCGCCATTCACAAATCCTGACGATTAGCCATCGAAAACCTCACCACAGAATTGCAACGAACGGCGGCCTATGAGCGTTGCGACACTAAACTACGAAAGTAACAGTGATCCAGCTACCGTTCGGGGCGTTGAGGACCCGCTGCTGGCAGCCCCCATCGAATTGACTAATTTCACTTCCGTGGGTCAGCTGACACCTGGTTGGAATGCCGCACTTAAGGCACTAATGTTCGCGTGCCACCACCACTGTCTGAGGACCTAATTCGTCCCCACCCCCGCCCCAACAGGCACCTGCACCCGCAGGGGCTGGGACAGCGGCGACCCATACAACCCATCCCGCACCGCCGCTATGCGGTACGTCGTCGTGCTAGCCGGTGGCTGCGCCTTCGCATCCACCCAGGCAAACCACCCGTCGGCCGTTGTGACCTCGCTCGCCTTGGCCTCAATCACCTCCTCTTGCGCGCCAACGGCGCTGTTCGAGCGGACCACCCGCCAGTTCAGCCCGTCGGGCGCCGCATGCTGCCAAAGCAGCATCGTGCCCTTCTTTCCCGCCGCCACAAACTTTGCCGCGACAGTCTTGAACGGAGCCACCGTCAGCGCCATGCTGACAGGCAGCGACCGCAACGCCATGGGCGCCAAAGGCGCCCGCGTGTTCTTGACGGTCACCGGCGTAGCCGGCAGGCCGAATTCCGACACGTTCCCGACCAGGTCCACAGCTCGGGCGCAAAAAACGTAACTTTGCGAGCAGTTGCCTGGCAATTGCGCCTGGTATGCACGCGAATTCGCCGCCGGCTTGTACACGGCCGCGTCGTCGTCAATTCCAGCCTTGTCCAGGCATTCTGCCGGCTTCAACGGCTCAGCCGTCACAGCCACAAACGCTTGGTCCATGCCGGGCAAAGCAGCTAGCGCCTGCAGCGCCAGCGGCTCCAAACTGTCGTAGATGGCGCGCGCCTTTGCTGATAGTACCTTGGATGTTCCTGCTTTCGGCGGGGATACACCCTCAATCGTGTCCAGCACATTGGCGATCGCTGTCAGCTGTGGCTCCGGCAATTTCAGTTCCGCAACCAACGCCTTGAACCGCGGCTCTGCCGCCGTTGCCACTTTGCGCGGCCGCTGCCGCCAATCGGCAACATACAGCGCCTCGTCCAGCGCGCGTAGCACCTGAATGCGCTGACCGTTCGACTTCGCATCCGCCTGCAGCCAGCGAAACGTGTGGTACGAAAATCCGTGTGCATCCACCGGGCTCGCGTACACCGGGCCTACGGCAACCCACGGCAGCGGTGCTGCAGGCGGTGTTCGCTGCACCCGAACCACGGGCACGGCGGCCGCCACACGACCTTCATTGCCCTTCAAGCCACCGGTCGGCCCCCATTGCCCTGCCGCGTCGCCACTGTATTTTCGGTCGTCGGCAGCGCTGACGCCAAAGCTGTGCCACTGAATTCCTGTTGCCTCTGGAGGCTCGGCGGCAAGCTGGGGCGGTGCAACAAAGGTCTCGTAGTCACGAACGATTTCGCCAATCGCCCACGGGATAGCCCCATTCAGCTTGGGCAATGCGCCAGCGACTTGCACCGAACCGGTAGCCCTGTCCACATTGACGATGGCACGACAGGCCGCCGCAAGCGAAGTGCCTGGGGTCTTCAGCCATAGCAACTCGGCGCCAACACAGATGTTGTCCAGCGCGGACGGGCCCTTCCCTTCAGCGGCCGTACCGCTCAGCAGCACCCAGTCGCCGCCAGCGCCGACCAGCGCATGAGCGCCCTGCAATGGCCCTGCTTCGGGTGCGTCTTTGGGTGCCCCGGCGCGCTGCGACACGGCAAACCGCACAACGCAATGCTTTGGGTCATCGTACGGAATGACGCAAAGCCGGTCGTCCCAATGTACCCGATCGCTCGGATCACATGCCGCCGATTGCGCGTCAACGGTCGGTGGTGCCAAGGTCAAGGTGACACGGGCACCGGTTTGCGGCATGTCCAATGCGGTTGCGCTGATCAAAGTCACCGTGAACGACCGCTCGCCTTTGTCGACGCCTGCGGCGAGGCCGGTGCCAATCCGCCAGGCCTGACCATCAATGAGCGCGCTGCGACCAAGAAATGCGTTTGCAAGCGGACACGCAACCTCTGCAGCCAGCGACTCAGCGTCCAGTTTGACGGTCAACTTGTGCGTGCCGGTGTTGCTGGCATCGGCGACAAACTGCACCACAGCCCCTGTCCAGGTGTTGAACCGGCCCTTGCGCCAATAGACCCGAAAATCCTTTGTTTGCGGCGCCTGCCGCGCTTGCTGCCATCGCCAGGACCAGCGCAGGCGAACGCAGACGCCGCCGGACTTCGCCAAGAACTCGGCCTTGCTGTGGGGCGTCAAGAACAGGGCGCTTGCCTCTGCGTCCGAAAGCGCTTTGACGTCAGCCGCCTTCAGTGCATACGGGTCTGCCGGGTCCAGCAACTCCGCGGCCAGGCCGACTGGTGGCGGAGGCGGAATCTTGTTTAGAACGCGGATTGCCGCAGCGTCGACGACGCCATTGGCACCTACCTTGCCCGCGTACCAAGGCACGGCCCCAGGCGCAAAATCCCAGCCACACCACGCTGCCGAAGTGCTAGGCGCGCTTGCCCGACCGAACAAGTCGATGGCAACAACGGCGTAGGCAAACCAGCCCTCGCTCGGCGGCTGGTCGATGGCCATCATGCGCGTTGGCGGCCAGTCTGCCGGGGGCTTGGGCTCCAATGATCCTTGACCGTCGCCGGTCACAAGCGCGATCGGCTCGCCAACCGGCAGCGCCTGCCAGGCATCAGGCTTGAGCGGTGGCGCGCTTTCGTCGTCAGCGGCTGCCAGGTACTGCCGCAGCATGACAAAGCGCTGCAGGAGTTTAGCGGCCTTCGGCGCGCTCGCCGAGTAGACGACATCCGCAGGCTGCCAGCGCAACCCGACCAGGCCCAGCGGCGATGCCATCGCTGCCGGATCATTGGGGCTGGCGATGCTACCCCGTGGCAAGAAATAGGCCGATACCGCAGTCGGCGCCGGCAGATTCGGCGCATTGGCCAAGGTCAGGCCGTTGACCTGCGCGCGATCGACGCCAGTCAGTGCGGCCATGCCGGCCTCGGCCCAACCGAGCACAACTGCAGCGCCCGAAAACTGGTGGTCGAAATCTGCGACCACGGCATAGTCGTAGGCGACGCCCAACGACGCCGAGGTGTCGACCACATACAGGCCCAGCAACTGCGCCATGCCCGGATCCAGCGCGGCGAGTTGCAGCCAGTTCAGGATCGGCCTGGGCTGTAGCGCGGGGGCCTGCTGCGTATCACCGTTGGGAGCCGTGCCACTCAGCATTTTTAGGCTGACTGCCTCCATCGTGCTGTTTGGGCCACCAGCGACAAGCTGCTCCAGTGCTGCGGTCAGCTCGGCAAACCCGGCCTGCAGCGCTGTGGCGTTGCCAGCGAGCACGCGGGTTTTGCCAAACGTCTGCCACGCCGACGGCGACCCTGGCGGCTGAGCACCATGTACAGGATAGCTGGCGTGCCAGAGCGGCAGGCCTATCGGCTGCTTGACGCCAGGCAGCAACTGCCAAGGCCCAGCCGGGTCCGGCTCGGTCAGGCCGGGGCGCAGTTGGCCGCTGTTGCGCCGCAGCAGCCAGTAGCCGAACCAAGGCAGCCCGCCCGTTAGCGAAAACGACCACCGCAAGTGCACGCCCGCAGCCACGGTAGTACCGAGCGGCTCCGCCACACTAGCGTTGGCAACGCCGATGCCGGCAAGCGCGAGCGTCATGGTACCGCACCTACGCCAATGGCCGATATCGAGTCAGCAAAGGTCAATGCCGTCGGCCAGGTGGCAAACTCGCCAGTGTCGACTGACGTTGACTCCGCCTTGACTCTCTGAGCGGCACCGGATGCGACTACGTCAAGACCAGCGTTGAACGCTGCTCCACCGTCCATCACGAAAAGTGCGCCGCCAGCGGCAACCGCATCGACCAGCATCACGCCCTTCGATAGTGCCGTGGACCCGGTCGCTGACGTTGCCCGCGCAAACAGGCCCGGCGGCAACCTCAGCGGCGCCTGGCCGGGCAAGGCAGCGCTTGCGACGTCAACGGCAAACCCGCCATCTGAATCGGTCGTCGCACGCCGGGCGACGGTCGCGCCGTAGGCATCCCAGTCGGTCAGCAGAATGTCGACCTGAGCACTTTGGACAGGCTCGCCACCGGCGGTCAGCTTGCCTTGGATGTTCAGGACGAAGGGTTCCACGACTTCACCTACCGAAACCTGAATTGGGTTGCGAGGTCAGCGAGTTCGCACGTGCAGTTGGCCGACCGCGCGCCAACTGCGACTCTGCCACGGCCGCGCATGCCTTGCAAGCCCAATCGACCGCGGCATAGGTGCGCGGTGTGCTCAGGCGAGCTTGGCATCAAGGTTGCGGCGCGCATGATGTCAGGCGACCGATTGCGCGGCAAACGCGGTGCTCTGCAATTCCGACTGTGCCATTGTCGGTCGCTCTTCGAAGGCCTCGACCACGGAAACGGCGATGGCGCTGGTCGCCGACACCGCGGTCCAGCGGTGGCAGACGATGTCGCCAAAGTCCGCGCGCCGCAAGAGGACCGGGCCACCGTCGCAGGGCGATCGCTAGATCGCTAACCTCCGAAACAGTTGACAGATAATGCCTACCGCGATCAACTGGTTTGCCGCAGACCTGTGATCTGCGGCGGCCCGCCGTGACACCTGGCGAACTAATCAGTGAACTATACAAGG
>SXGU01268900.1_pt1 | contig 26351 bp, 24 predicted proteins | sample 3174531 | NCBI WGS metagenome assembly SXGU01 (sample SAMN11356863, study PRJNA531348) | freshwater metagenome | isolation source: freshwater sample F1-140 | place: China: Fuxian Lake, Yuxi | collected 2017-12-25
GGTGTGGACCATCTTGGTGAAGTGGCCGGCGCCGCTGGGCCCTACGCGGCCCCAGCCCCGGTCGGCCGCAGGGGCGAGGGTCTCGAAGAGCGGGCGCAGGCGCTCGACCGCCGCCTGGTCGCCGCCCACCATCAGGCTGTAGCCTTCTTTCAGGCCCCAGATGCCGCCGCTGGTGCCCACGTCCACGTAGTGCAGTCCTTTGGCCGCCAGTTCGGCGCCCCGGCGCACGGTGTCCTTGTAGTTACTGTTGCCCCCGTCGATGATGGTGTCGCCTTTGGAAAGCAGGCCGGCCAGGGTCTGCACCGTCTTCTCGGTGGGGTCGCCAGAGGGCACCATCACCCAGACGGCCCGCGGGGCCTGCAACTGCGCGACCAAATTCTCGATGGAGGTCGCGGGGCTGGCGCCAGAGGCAGCGGCGGTTTTCACTGCTTCGGGGTTGAAGTCGAAGGCCACCAGTTGGTGGCTGCCCTGGAGCAGCCGGGTGGTCATGTTGCCGCCCATTCTGCCTAAGCCGATCATGCCAAGTTGCATGCCTTGCCTTCCTTTCTGAGGGGGATGAGGTGAGGTTGCCAGAAAGGTAGGGTGCCTGCGGCGAAACCACAAGGGCGGCACGCGCCTTGAAGGGACCTGGCAGGCGGCCTATCTTCTCAGGACCACGACCCTTCACCAGGAGCCAGTCACATGGAATTCCCCCAACGCCCCTTTGACGTGTACGAACGCCTCAAAAAGCTGGGCATCGACCTGGGCAAGAAGGAGGAGGTGCTGCCGGCGCCCAAGGGCCGGCGGATTTGTATGGCCACCTTCACCCCCTCGGGCCTGGTCTTTACCTCGGGCACTGGCGGGGGCACCGGCCCGGTGACCAACGCCCCCGACGACGTGGAGGCCGGGTACGCGGCCGGCCGCGAGGCGGGCATCAAACACCTGCGCATCCTGCACTGGGCGCTGCATCCCTTTGGCACTCTCAACGACATCTGGTACTGCGTCAAATGTATCGGCATGGTCAATTCCCACGGCGGCGGGGCCTTCACTCAGTCTCCCCGGGTGGTGGACGGTTACACCAAGCTCTTCCACGACGCGCTGGGAGGACCGCTTTCGGAGTGGGCCAAGGAAGGCATGGACGAGTCGCTGGGAGGCTGGCACACCCGCAGCGCCGTGGCCGGCTTCGATCTGCCGGGCAACTGCCGCATCGAGCCCGAGATGATCGTGCAGATCGATCCCGACCTGGCCCTGCGCATCATCCGCGAACGCGGCCCCCACAGCTGAGTCCAGGGCGGTGGAACTCTACACTTTGGGCGAGGCCTGGTATCTGGCGCGGGAGGGGGAGAGCAAGGGTTGGTGTTGGCGGCCCGCAGGTGAGGTGTGGAGCGTGGACCGGGCCGACCTGCCCGCAGGCATGCGCCGGGCGTGGGTCGAGGACTTGCCCGTTGGCCTGCGGGAGGAGTTGCTGGCCTTCGCGGCGCGGGCCGCCTCCATGGGGGATCGGGCCTGAGACCGGCCTAGAGATTGAGGACGGAGTTGTGGGTGCCGAAGGCGTTGAGGCAGCGCTCCTGACAGGCGGGGTCCTCCTGCCATTCGCCGTTGACCACGAAGCGGTATTCATAGGCGCCGGCCGGCAGGCTGAGGGCCACCTTCCACACGCCCTTTTTGTCCTTCTTGAGCGGATGGCCTTCGGGATTCCAGTTGTTGAAGGTGCCGGCGACAAACACCTCCTGCGCCTCCGGAGCATCCAGCGCGAAGGTGTGCCGCTTTTTCCGGGGGATCGGGATCTTCTTGGCTTTGGGGGAGGTGCACATGGCAGCGCTCCTTGACGGCGAATGGATTCCCAAAAACACAACCAAGAAAATGGGTTATCACCGGGCCAAAGTCAATACGAATGATGCAGCGCGCGGCCTGGCGGCCCTGGTGCTGTTGTGCCTTTGGGCCGCGGCAGCCAGCGCCGAGCGGGTGAGGGTGGCCACTTACAATATTAAGTTTCTCTCGGTCCGCGATTCCCCCTGCGGCCGCCTTCCTGTGGAGGATGTGCGCACCCAGGGCAAACGCCTTGACAAGCTGCGGCAGGTGATCCAGTTGCTCGACGCCCAGGTCATCGGCCTGCAGGAGATCGACGACCGGCAGGCCCTGGAGCAGCTCTTCGATCCGGCCCAGTGGGCCCTGATTATCGACGACGACAGCAACGACTGCCAGGACCTGGCCCTGGCCGTGCGCCTGCCCTTGAAGGTACGCGGTTTTGTCCAGCCCGACTTCGACGCCGACGACGCCCACGTCCTCGCCGCCGAAGAGGAGGACGAGTTTTTTCCCCGCCGGCGCGACCTGCTGGCGGTGGAGGTGGAAACGCCGGCCGGGCGCCGGTTCTGGGTATTGGTCCACCACGCCAAGTCCCGGGCCGAGGGCCGGGCCGACAGCGACGGGCGGCGCGCCGGGGCCGGCGAACGCATCGCTGCCCTGATCCGCCAGCGCCTGGCGGGCCAGCCCCTGGTGCTGGTTGGGGACTTCAACGACAGCCCCGACGACCGGGCGCTCAACATCCTAGAGAGCGGCGATCCGCAGGCCGAGGCGCGGGTAGAGGACGAAGCCGGCACCTTTCTCGATAACCTCACCGAACCGCTCTTCGCCGACGAGCGGGTGAGTTTCGGCCGCAATTCCGCTGACATAGCCGGGGGGCGGGTGACCACCTCGGCCCCCGGGGTCCGCCAGCGCAACTTCGAGCTGCGCCGCACCAACATGCATACCGGCGATCTGCTCTTCGATCAGATCCTCGTCTCTCCCGCCCTGGCAGCGGCCTACGCCAGGGGCTCGGCCCGCGTCTTCGACCACCCGGTGGCAGTGCAGGGCAATGACAGGGACCGGGCCTCCGACCATGTGCCGGTGCACGCCGACTTCGAGTTCGGGAGCCTGCCCGCCAAGGTTGGCCCGCCCGCAACGGCGGTGGTTGCCACAGCGCCGAGTCCGCCTGTCCCGCCAATGGCCTCTGCGCCCAGCGCGCCGGCCCTGCTGAAGCCCAAGCCGCCGCTGCGCCCAGTGGTCGTGGGAGGGAGCCTGCGTATCGCCGGGCTGCTTCCCGACCCCGAGGGGGCGGACGAGGGCCGCGAGCAGGTGGTGCTGGCCAACGCGGGGGCAGACGCCGTGGCCCTCAAGGGCTGGAAGCTGCGCGACCATTCCGGGCACGAGTACCCGCTGGCCGGCAAGGTAGCCGGCGGGGAACAGCTCGTCCTTACCCTGCCGGCCGGCGCCCTGCCCCTCAACAACGCAGGGGACGAAGTGGTGTTGATCTCGCCGCAGGGCAGGGAAAACACGCCGGTGCGTTATCGGGCGGGCCAGGTGAAACCCGGCAAGATGATTGTATTTCCCTGAACCGGCGGTTGCTGCTTGGCTGGCCGGGGAGAGCGCGCTACTTTCCACCACTGCCGCACCTGTGGTCGCACAGGGCGGTTTTTATCTGCAAAGGAGAGATCATGGCCTTTCGCAACCTGAGTCCACAGCGCATGTTCGAGGAGTTGGCCCGCCAGCACACCCCCGAAAACACCTTTCGCCGCGGCACTTCCTTCGCCCGGTGGAAAAAACAGACCGTACCCAAGGTTCTCGACACCCTGGGCGCCTTCCCTGCACGGGTGCGACCCAACCCGGAACTGATGGCCGAGTGGCGCCACGATGGGCTGCACAAACAGCGCTGGCTCATCGACGTACAGGAGGGGCTCTCGGCCACGGTGCTGGTCAACTATCCGGCCAAACCCAAACGCGGGGCCAAAAGGCCGGCCATCCTCTGCTGGTCCGGGCACGGGCCTTTTGGCAAGGAACCGGTGATGGGCAACGACTCCTCGCCGGAGATGCGCGATGCCATCCAGCGCCACAACTACAACTACGGCCACCAGATGGCCAAGGCCGGTTTCGTCACCTTCTCGGTGGACTGGCTCGGCATGGGGGAACACAACGAGACCCGCAAGCCCAACTTCAACAGCCAGGCCGGCGGCCGCGACTGGTGCAACCTCTACTATCTGCACGCCACCATGCTGGGCATGAGCCCCATCTCCATCAACGTGGCCCACGGCATGGCGGCCACTGAATTCGTCTGCGGCCTGCCCGGGGTGGATGGGGAGCGCCTGGGGGTGATGGGGTTGAGCGGGGGGGGCACCATGACATTGTGGTCGGCGTTGTGCGACGCGCGGTTCCGCGCCGTGGAGATCATCTGCTACAGCGGGTTGTGGGCCCACTTCGGGGTCAACGACGTCAACTATTGCGGCATGCAGGTGGCCCCCGGCCTGTTCAAACTGGTCGATCTACCCGACGCCCAGGGCCTGATCGCGCCGCGGCCCCTGTTGGTGGATATCGGCGCGTACGACACCTGTTTCTGTGTGGACGAGGCCAAGGCCTGTTTCGACAAGGTGGCGCGGATCTACAAGGCCGCCGGCGCCAGCAAGATGCTCGAGCTGGATCTCTTCCCCGGCGAGCACGGTTGGGGCGGCAACAAGTCGGTGCAGTTTTTCGGCAAACACCTGGCATTGGGGGTCTGACGATGAAACTGATCCTGTTCTCGAAGATGCTCAAGGAGAAGACGATCCCCGAGCTGGCCGAGCTGGCCCCCCGGCTGGGCCTGGAGGGATATGATCTGTGTGTGCGGCCCGGGTACCCGGTATCCCCCGACAACGCGGCCACCGAACTGGCCAAGGCGGTGCGGCTCTTGGGGGAGGCCGGCCTGGCCATCCCGATGGTGACCGGGAACTTCGACCTGTTGCAGCCCAATCACCCGACGGCTGAACCCCTGCTGGCGGCCATGGGTCAGGCCGGGGTGGGGTTGCTCAAGCTGGGGTACTTTGGCTTCGATCCGCTCAAACAGGATTACTGGCAGGAGGTGGATGGCATCCGCCGGGCCCTGGAGGGTTGGGAGAAACTCGGGGCCCAAAACGGGGTGAAGGTGTGTTATCACACCCACTCGCACCGCTGTATGGGACTCAACGCCGGCACCATGGCCCATCTGTTGCGCGGCTTCGACCCGCGGCACATCGGCGCCTATCTCGATCCGGGGCACCTGGTGGTTGAGGGGGAGGAGTTTGCGGTGGCGCTGGCCATCCTCAGGGACTATTTGAGCATCGTGGCCCTAAAGGACGTGCGCCTCGACCGGGTGGAGAAGCAGGGGCACGGCTCGGTCAAAGCCGAGTGGGTGGAGGCCGGCCAGGGCATGGTGGACTGGACCGCCGTATTCGCCGACCTGAAGCGGATCGGTTTCGCCGGGCCGCTCTCGGTGCACTGCGAGTTCCACTGCGCCCCGGACCAGTTCCTGGGGGCGGTGCAGCGGGAGGTGGGCTTTTTCAAGGCGCAGCGAGAGCTGGCGCCGACATCCTGAGAGGAGTCAATCATGAGACGCTTCACCAGAACACCCTATTTCAAAGGGCCGGATGATCCGGAGCGCAAGGAGCTGCGGGGGACCCTGAAATTGGGAGAGACGGTGGTGGTCGAGACCGTGGGCGGCCACGACCAGGATTACGAAGGCATCGGCCACTTGCAGGCTGGCGACGTGATGGAGGTCCACCCGCCGCGGCAGTCGCGGCCAGGCGGGCTCTTCTACATCGAGGGCATCCGGGCCGGGGACTGGGTGGCCGTCGAGATCCTCGCCATGGAGGTGGGGCCGTACGGGTTCTACCGCAACGGCGGGCCGCACTGGGGCAGTATCCGGCTTATCGCTCCAGTGCGCGAGGGGCTGGTGCATTTCCCTCCGGACTTTGTCGTGCCCATCCGGCCGATGATCGGTTATATCTGCCTGGAGTCGGTGGCCCCTTTCGAGATCGACCACGGCGGCAACCTCGACTTCAACGCCGTGCAGCCGGGCAGCACCATCCATATCCGCGCCCAGAAGGACGGCGGGTTGCTCTACCTGGGCGACGTACATGCGCGTATGGGGGATGGGGAGTTGACCGGCACTGGGGTGGAGATCGATTCGGCCGTCACCCTCAGGGTGAGCCGCTCACCTGGATTTCCGACCAGCAGCCCGGTGGTGGAGAAGACCCGGGTGGTGGAGAGCGCCGCAGAGTTCCTCACCAGCGGCCAGGGGGAGGATTGGGAGGAGGCGCTCAAGATGGCCTGGACCGATATGGTGAGCCTGATCGCCCACCACTACGGCACCACCAATGAGTACGCCAATTTGATCGTGGGCACTATCGCCGACGCGCGGCCGGGGTACTCGGCAGGTGGCCTGAACATGCGGGGCCGGCCCGAGCGCAAGTACGTGACCTGCCAGCTGGCGGTGACCAGGGAGTTGCGGCGAACGGGCAAGCCCTACGCGCCTTGAGCCGGTAGTGTGGGCCGCGGGGTGCCCACTCCGGCGTTTCCCAAGGCCCGGACTTGCCGCCCTGCTCGCTCCGCTCCGCTCTCCCCGGCCACTCCCCAGGGAAACGCCTCCGGGGCATTCCCTCGGCCCTGAGCGGTCCGCGGCTGCAGAATGAAGCAGGGGCACTCCCATCGTGGGAGTGCCCCTCTTTTTTAGATGTGCGGCCGAGTTACTCGACCTTCTGCTTGTACACCGCCTCGCGCAGGCCCTTGATATAGCCGATGGCGAAGAGTCGGCCGATGGAGGAATAGGCGGGGTTGCTATTGTCGTCGCCCTCCATGGTGGGCACGTGATCGGGGCGCAACACCCCCTCGAAACCGATGTCCTTGTACGCCTCCATACAGGCGCGCATGTCGGTCTTGCCCTCGTCGTGGAAGGTCTCCTCGAAGTTGTCGGGGGTGCCGCGCACGTCGCGGAAATGCACGAAGTAGATCTTGCCCTGTTTGCCGAAGTGGCGGATGGCCGCCGGCAGCTCGTCGGTCATCAGGGTGAAATTGCCCTGGCACAGGCAGACGCCGTTGACCTCGCTGGGGACCAGGTCGAGCAGGCGCTGGAAGTTCTCGACGCTGCGCATGATGCGGCCCATGCCGCGGATGGGCGAGAGCGGCGGGTCGTCCGGGTGCATGGCCAGCTTGACCCCGGCCTTCTCGGCTACCGGGATCACCTTTTCGAGGAAGTATTTCAGATTGGCCCACAACTGGTCCTCGGTGACCTCGCCGGCCTCGGTGAGCGGGGCATTGCGCATCATCTTGTGGTCGTAGGCCGTGACCATGGCCCCGCCCCGGCCCATCTTGGTGGTGGTGGTGCGGCTCCAGTTGAAGACCGGCATCCACTCGTAACACCACACCCCGATGCCCAGGGCGCCCATGTTGCGGATCAGGTCGCAGGTTGCCTCGATCTCCTCGTCGCGGCCGGGCAGGCCCAGCTTGGCTTTGTTGAGGGGGGGGCGGCTTTCGAGTACGTCGAAATTAAAACCGCCGCTCTCGTAGGAAGTCTTGGTCCGCATGAGGGTGATATAACCCCAGGGCAACTCGTCCCGGCCCACGTTCAGGCCGCGGCTGTGGTCCATGGTGCCGACCACGTGGTCGACACCGCACTGCTTTGCCAGCTTCCAAAGCGGCGAAGGATGGGGTGGCAGCACTTCGGCGATCTTGATCATACTGGGTTCTCCTGATGGGTGGATAGGCAACGTGTTCGCGGTACCAATCTTAGGGATGTTCCCCCTGGCTGTCCATCCCCTTCCTCCACAGCCGCGCCGGGTCGAAAAGGGCAAAGAAAAGGTGTTCGTAGGGGTGCTGCTGGCCCGCTTCGTAGAGGCAGGCGGCGCGCCCGCCGTCCAGGGGGTAGAGGCAGGAATAGGCGGCCGGCCCGCGGTGCAGCAGGTAGCTGTGGGGCCAGCTGCGCCCCTCGTCCAGGCTGAGGCGCAGGGTCAGGTCCACCCGTTCAGCGGTACTCGCGGGGTTGCAGAAGAGCAGCGCCCCCGGCCTGTCGCCCTGAGCCCAAGCCAGCCGGCGGAAGCTGGCCTGACATATGGGCTCGACCAGCTCACGGGAAAAATCCTGGTCGGTCCAGGTCTGGCCGCCGTCGGCGCTGAAGGCCACCTGCCGGGCGCGGTGGGCCGGGTCGTAGTTGCGCATATTCAGGCAGAGGCGCCCGTCCTCCAACTCCGCCACCTCGCACTCGTTGACCCCGGGACGGGGCGTGCGGCCGCCCAGTTGCCAGGTGGCCCCGCCGTCATCCGAGTAGATGACGTGGGCATAGTATTGGTTGGTGCCGGCCTCGATGTGGTCGCAGGGGACCACCAGGCGGCCCGGGTGCGGCCCTCTGGTGAGTTGGATGCCGGCGCCTGGGCCGGTGGCGTACCAGGTCCAGTCCGGGTGTTTGACCTGGGCGGTCAGTTCCTCTGGCTGGCTCCAGGAGCGGCCCAGGTCGCGGCTGTGGCAGCAGAAGACGCGGCGGGTGTCGCCACTAGTGCCGTCGATGATCTGGGCTTCGTGGTCCGAGCCCAGGTTCCAGGTCAGAAGCAGGCAGATGGTGCCGGTGCGCTCGTCGACCACCGGGCAGGGGTTTCCACAAGTATGGGGGCCGTCGTCCCATACCACCTGGGGCGCATTCCAGGTGCGGCCCCCGTCCGGCGAGCGGCGCAGCAAAAGGTCGATGTCGCCGGTGTCTCCCCGGCCGCCCTTGCGGCCCTCGCAAAAGGCCAGTAGGGTCTGGCCGGCGCGGATCAGGGAGGGGATGCGGTAGGTGTGGTAACGGCCCTGGCCGGCGGTGAAGAGGGGGAATTGAGTGAGCATGGCCCGGCTCCCGTGGTTGTGGGGTGGAGGGAAAATACCACCAAGGGCAGGTAGGCAACAGGCCTTTTTTGCGCTGGCAGAGGCATGGCGGGAAGGAGGTTGACAGGGGAGTGGACTTTTCTGCTTAATATCTGGACCGCCTCAGAACAGCAAAGGAAAAGGGAGCCATGCCGCGTGTAGACCGCGTCGACGCCGCAGAGAAGGACGAGTACCTGATCGATTACCTGTTCGATCTCAACGGCTATATCATCCTGAAAAACGCCTTGGCTCCCCAGGACCTGAGGGAGATGAATCAGTGGGTCGAGGACCACTGGGACTATGTGGAGGGCAAACGCCGCAGCAAAGACCAGGCAGAGGGCACCTGGATCGGCGGGGTGGAAACCCACACCTACAGCGGCCCGGATGGCTGCAATTTCCAGAATATCATCGAGGGGGGGGCCGTGTTTCGCCGGCTGATCAACTGCCCGGCCTGGATCGGACACTGCCGGCGCTGGATCAACCCGATCAACGGCATTTCCATCCACGAAAATCTGCTAAACGTACGTGGGCCAGGGGGGTATATCGGCATCCACGGGGGCGGGGCTATTCCGCTCTGCTACCTGACCTTTCGCCAGGAGAACACCGGCGAATGGATGGTGGGGCAGATCAACGTCATCGGCGCCCTGGGGGATGTGGGGCCTGGCGACGGGCCAACCAGCCTGATCCCAGGCAGCCACAAATCGGCGATCAAACACCCCAAACTCACCGAGCAGTACTACCGCAGCGACGACGCGGCCGGCAACCAGACGGGTATGGAGGAGATCTACCTGGAGGCGGGGGAGGTGTTGATGTTCACCGATGCCATCACCCACGGCTCGGCGGCCAGGACCAACGCGGGGTACCGGCGCACCACCCTGGTCCGTTACTCCCCTCGCTGGCTGCGCAGCCGTTTCCACTACGTGCCCAGCCGCGAGTTGTGGGAGAATCTGGACGAGGAGCAGCGCACGATCATCGATCCTATCCCGCCGCGTTTTGCCCCGGGGCAGGGCTATACCCAGACCTAGGGCCCCCACGCTTTCTTTGCCCACACCTCCATGGCCCCGTAGCGGTCCTCCCAGGTGGTGTACATGGCCCCGGCGATGCCGGGGATCTGGTGGGTATTGGCCAGCCACTGGGCGATGGCCGCGCCGTCCTCGTCGCTGTCGTAATAGCCCGAGAGGATCTGCCGCATGCCGCGCTCGGCGAAGAAGGGGCTGTTCTTGCCCATCAGCCCGCCGTGCCAGTTGACGATGCCGATCCCCGGATCTAGCCCCTCCCACGAGCCCACCAGGGAGCCCTTGACCGCGTAGTAGCGCTCCACGGCGTTGTGCATCGGGTCGAACATATCGCTCCACACCCAGATCTCGGCGTCGGGGCGGAGGTCGCGGATGATCTGGGCCGACTGGCGCACGTTCCAGGCCAGCAACTGGCCGGGGGTCAGGTTTTTGCTCTGGCAGAGGGCGCACTGGTTGACCACCCGCAACTCGTCGTGCGACATAAAAAAGGCGGTTGGATGGAAGAGGGAGTCGGCGTGTCGCACCTCCTCCCGCCAGTCGGCAAAGACCTTTGGCTCGCTCAGGCAGTGGGTGACCCGGTCCTCGTAGACGATGAGGGAGTGGTAGAAACTCACGCGCAGGCGCTGGCCCTCGCGGATGCGCGTTTGGGGGGTGAGCTGGATGGAGGGGGCTTGGTGATACCCGCGCCAGGGGTGCAGGAGAGGGTCGGCGATGGGCTCGTAGTCGCGGCCCTCCTCGTACAAGGTGCCCTCCTCGCCGCGCACCGCTACCGGGCAGCCGGGCCGGCGCAGCACGTTGGTCAGGCCGAGTTCCTCGATGTTCAGGTCATCCAGCCAGAATTTGCCCTCCTCGCCGCCCCAGGAGCCCAGGTAGAGCATGGCCCTTTGGTGATCGAGGCTGTTGAAGATCAGGTCCCAGCGGGTCCAATCCTGGGTCGCCTGGGTGCGGACGGTCTGGAAACTGATGGCGTGTTCGGAATCGGCGGTGAGGATCTTGATCTCGGGGTCGGCCGGCACCAGATTCTCGGAGCGCACCCAGCAGGAGATGTGGTACTGGCGGTGCGGGGTGAGTTCGATGGGCTGGGCCAGGCGGCAGTGCCGGTACTGGTTTTTGCCCACACTCTCCATACGCAGCGAGGTTTTGCCCCCGTGTACCACCTCGTGGTCGGCAAAGGTGGTCGTGCCCTCGTCGTCCTGCAGGGACCAGCCCGCGAAGTGGTTGCCCTCCGCCTCCTCGAAACCGCCGTTGAGCACCTGGGTGGGGTTGTCCGGCTGGTGGGTGGCCTGGCCCTGGCGGGTGATGAAGAGGGCATCCCGTACCGGCACCCCCTCGATATAGTTGCGGTCGCGGATACCGCCCATGACGATGGCGATGAGGTCGAGATGGTGGTCGCGGGCGGCCTGAGTGAGGGCAGCGGCCTTGGCGGCGGGGATATTATAAGAGAAGGCCACCCCGTTGTACCCGGCGGCCTGGGCTGCCGGAAAACGGGCGATCATGCGCTCCACCTCCTGCGGGTCACTCATGTCGCGCCAGACGAAGAGCCAGCGTTTCTCCAGCGGGCGCAGCGCGGTGCTATCGGCGGCGGGGGATGGCTCGGCGTCGGCGGTGGCGGCGGCCCAGAGCAGCGCGGCCAGGCAGGAGTGCAGCAGGTGGTGGCGGAGCATGGGGGCCTCCGGTGGCGGGTAGGTCCAAAAAGAGAAATGAGCGATATTCGGGCAACGGACTCCAAAGGAAAGGTAAACAAATGGCGGAATACAGGGCAGGCATCATCGGCCTGGGTTTTATCGGTGCTGCCGACCAGGTTTCGGGGGACGCGCTGGGGCAGCGGGTCGAGGACCTGGACGGGACCCATCTGGTGGCGCTGGGCCGGCATGCCCAGGTGAAGGTGGTGGCCGGCAGCAGCCGGGACCTTGGGCGGCGGGAGCGTTTTGCCCAGCGCAGCGGCGCCAAAACCTACGAGGACTGGCGGGCCATGCTCGAACACGAGCGCCTGGACATCGTCAGTGTGGCCACCTATACCCCCACCCACGAGAAAATCACCCTGGCCTGTGCTGCCGCTGGGGTGCGCGCCATCTACTGCGAGAAGCCGGTGGCGCCCACCCTGGAGGCCGGCGACCGGATGCTGTGGGCCTGCGAGAACGCCGGGGTGCTGCTGCTCTTCAACCACCAGCGGCGTTTTAGTCCCAATTACCGCCGGCTCCGCGATCTGGTCGCTGCTGGAGGACTGGGGCAACTCACCTCCATCATCGCGCAGTGGGGCAGCGGCCGGCTGGCCAACGTGGGCACCCATGTCTTCGACGCGATAGGCATGGTGACCGGCCGCAGAGCCGGGGCGGTTTCGGGCACCCTCGACCTAGCCGGCAAGCCCGACTGCCGGGGGGCCGCCTTCCGCGATCCAGGGGGCTGGGGTACGGTCAGGTTGGCAGGTGGGCTGATGGTGGTAGTTGACGCGCCAGACTACAGTCGGGCTCCGTTCAGCATCGTCTTCAACGGCAGCGAGGGCCGGGCCCTGGCCGGCGGCAGGGAGGTCCGGATCGAATACTGGGACGGCCGGCGCGAGCACTGGCCCAGCGCGGTGGAGGAAATCAGTTCGATGGACCGGGGGGTGGAGGAGATCGTCGCCTGGTTGGAGGGGGGCGGGGCCTTTTCCTACCCGGCGGCCGAGTCCCTGCACGCCTTCGAGATCGCCGTCGGCTTTCACGCCTCCCACGGGCGAAACTCGGCCTGGGTGGAACTGCCCCTCGCCGGCGCGGATCGGGAGATTGTGGTCTACAGTGGCTGAAAGGGGTGAACCGCTGCGGCACCGGCGGGGTCTGGCACTGCTCTGTGGCAATCGATCACCATCAGAAAACCAAAAACGGGAGGAAGAACCTTGGCAATCAATATCGATCTGAGCGGCAGTGTGGCCCTGGTCACCGGTGGAACCAGCCAGCTGGGGCGGGTCATGGTGCGCACCCTGGCCAACTGCGGCGCGGACCTGGCCATCCACTACCACCAGAACGAGGAGGGCGCTAAAAAAATCTGTGTCGAGGTGGAGGCTCTGGGGCGGCGGGCTCTGGCGGTGAAAGGCGACGTGGGGGCGCTGTCGGCGGTCATGGAGATGCGGGCAGCCATCCAGGGCAAGCTGGGCGACCCGCACATCGTGGTGACCAACGCGGTGTCCCAGATCGTCTGGAACACGGTGCTGGAGGCGGACCCGGCCAGCTACGAGGACCAGTTTCGCACCTGTGTCATGCAAAACGTACATCTGGCCAAGGCCTTTGTCCCGGCGATGATCGCCCGGAAGAGCGGGCGTTTCATCGGCATCAACACCGAATGCACCATGCAGCTCAAACCCAACCAGTCGGCCTACGCCTCGGCAAAACGCGGCATGGACGGCGTCCTCAGGGTGCTGGCCAGAGAGATCGGGGAGCACCAGATCACCGTCAACCAGGTGGCGCCGGGCTGGACCATCAGCGACCGCGATCGGGAGCAAGGCACCGAGCGCAATGAGGGGTACGAGGCCACAGTGGCGCTCAAGCGGCGCGGCACCGACCAGGAGATCGCCAATGTGGTGGCCTTTTTGGCTTCGGACCTGGCCAGCTTTATCACCGGGGCCTATGTGCCGGTGTGCGGCGGCAACGTGATGCCTGCGGTCTGATGGAACCCCTCACCGTCGCTGCGGCCCAGTTCGAAAGCCGGGACGGCGACAAGGACGCCAACCTGGGGGCCATGGACCGGCTGGCCGGTCTGGCCCGCTCCCTGGGGGCACAGGCCGTGGCTTTCCACGAGTTGTGTATCACTGCGTACACCTTCTTCAAGGATCTGGACCGTTCCCAGGTGGAGGCGCTGGCCGAGGCAGTGCCCGAGGGCCCCAGCACACAGAAACTGATCGAGATCGCCCGCCGACACGGGCTGGCGGTGCTGGCCGGCCTGGTGGAGCGCGACCGGGATGGCCGTTTGTACAATTCCTATGTGGGTGTGGATGGCCAGGGGCTCAGGGCGCGGCACCGCAAGCTGCATCCCTTCATCAGCAAGTACTTCTCCCCCGGCAGCGAGTACACCGTCTTCGAACTGGGCGGCTGGCCCTGCGGCATACTCACCTGTTACGACAACAACGTGATCGAAAACGTGCGGGCCACCGCGCTGCTGGGGGCCCAGATTATCTTTGCCCCGCACGTCACTGGCTGTACGCCTTCGCCCATGCCGGGGCGCGGGTTTGTCGATCACCGGCTCTGGGAAAATCGGCTGGCCGACCCAGAGCCGCTGCGCCGGGAGTTCGACGGGCCCAAGGGCCGGGGTTGGCTGCTGCGCTGGCTGCCGGCCCGGGCCTACGACAACGGGGTGTACTATGTGTTCAGCAACCCCATCGGCATGGACGGGGACCAGCTCAAACCGGGATTGTCCATGTTGCTCGACCCGTACGGGGAGATCCTCGCCGAGTGCCACAGCTTCGGCGAGGAGGTGGTCGCTGCGACCTTCACGGCCGACAAGCTGGAGTTGGCCGGGGGGCACCGGTACCGGCGGGCCCGCCGGCCTGAGCTGTACCGGCAGATCCTGGGCCAACCCAATGAGGGCATCACCGCGCCGGTGTGGCGCACGCCCGATCCCCTCAAACCCCAATAGACCCCCAATCCGCGAGGCCCCATGCCGCCAAAACCCTTCAGCATCGACGCCGACCAGATCGCCGGCCAGCCCAACGTGCCCGGCCGCTGCCACCTGCCCGCTGTGCCCCTGGAGGACAGCGGCATCCGCATCACCGCCATCGAAACCGTATTGCCGCCGGCCTTTTCCCCGCACCTGGTATTGCTGCGCGTCCATACCGACGCCGGCATCATCGGCCACGGCGAGACCTATTTCTGCGGCCAGGCCATCTCTGGCATGATCCACGACTACTTTGCACGGCGCCTGCTGGGCAGTGATGCCCTGGCCATCGAGTCGCACTGGCGTTTCCTCTACGAGCGCATGGCCAATATCGGGGTGCGCGGGGTGGAGATGCGGGCCATCTCGGCCATCGACCTGGCGCTCTGGGATATCCTGGGACAGGTATGCCAGCAGCCGATCTACCGCCTGCTGGGCGGGCCGGTGCGCGACCGGGTGCCGGTGTACAACAGTTGCGGCAACCCCAGCTATGGCATCCAGGCAGAGCCGACGGCCAAGGCACAGACCGGCTGGAAGGGGTGGCCGGGCATGGGTTCGGTGGGCAGGCCCGGGCCGCTCTCGGACTCGTACAACTACTTCCACCACCCTGTCGAGTTAGCCGAGGAGTTGATCGGCCTGGGGTACACGGCGATGAAGATCTGGCCCTTCGATCTGCCGGCCATCGAACACGGCCCGATGCGGATCAGCGACGCGGATATACGGCAGGCCCTGCGGCCCCTGGAGAAGATCCGCGAGGCCGTGGGTATGGATATCGAGGTGATGATCGACGGGCACGGCCACTTTCAGTTGCCCGCGGCCCTGCGCATTGCCGAGGCCCTGCGGCCTTTGAATCCGCTCTGGCTGGAGGACATCCTCAAGATGGACAACCTCGATATGCTAGCCGATTTCCGCCGGCAGAGCCGCATGCCCATCTCGGCCAGCGAGATGCTGCTCTGCGCGCCAGACTACGCGGCGGTGTTGGAGAAAAGGGCAGCGGACTACGTGATGATCGACCCCACCTGGGTGGGGGGCATCTCCGAAACCGCGCGGGTGGCCCGCCTGGCCCAGGCCTACAACATTCCGGTGAGTATGCACGACGCCACCGGCCCCCTGACCATGCTGGCCGGGATGCAGGTGCTGGCCGCCTCGGCCAACGGCCTGTACCAGGAGACCATGCGGGCGCAGATCCAGACCACCTACAAGGATCTGATCGACCTCGATGTGCAGATCCACGAGGGCAGTCTGTCCCTCCCGCGCGGGCCCGGCCTGGGGGCGCGGCTGAATCCGGACCTGTTCCGGCCCGATGCTTTCGGCTACCGCAAGAGTGTCCGGTGAAGGGATGAGCGGGGCAGCGGATTCCTTTGTGGCCATCGATTTCGAGACGGCCAACGAGCATCCCAACAGCGCTTGTGCCCTGGCGCTGGTGCGGGTGGAGGGCCGGCAGATCGTGCGGCGGGAGGTCTGCCTGATTCGCCCAAGCAGCGAGCGGTTCACCTTCACAGGTATCCACGGCATCTCCTGGTCGGATGTATGCACCCAACGGCCCTTTGCCGAAGTCTGGGGGGAGGTCCAGGGTTTAGTGGAGGGGGCGCGGCATTTTGCCGCCCATAACGCCAGCTTCGACCGGCGCGTATTGCGGGCCTGCTGCGAGAGCGCCGGCCTGGCCATGCCCTCGCTCCCCTTTGTCTGCACCGTGCAGGTGGCCCGCGCCGTCTGGAATATCCGCCCCACCAAACTGCCCGACGTCTGCCGAGCCCTCTCCATCCAACTCAAACACCACGATCCCGCCTCGGATGCCGAAGCCTGCGCCAGCATCATCGTGGCGGCGCAGCAGCGGGGTTGGAGCTATTGACCAGAGAGAAGAGCCATGATAATCGCCGAGGTCGAGAGCTTCGAGATCCATCCCCCCCTGCAGCCGTGGAACGAGGACGCCCATCGGCTCTACCAGGGTGGCACCTGGAACGCGCGCACCATCGTTGTGCTGCGCGACGACAGCTCGGAGCACTGCGGTCGGCTGTGGGACCAGACCGGCAAGGGCATGGTGGTCAAAGGGGGACCGGGCCGAGGCGCCGGCCTCCGGAACAGCCGGATATCAGCGGAGCGCGAGTGCGGCGTGCCCGGCTCACTCGGGTCTTACGAGGCGGATCACCTTGTCGGGGCCGTTGAGCACCACGTAGACGCTGCCGTCCAGGCCGACGGCCACGTCGCGCACCCTCCCCAGACCGTGGAGGATCTCCTCGCGTTCGGCGACGCGTTTTCCCAGGGGGGCCCCGGGGTCTGGTTCCAGGCGCAGCCGCTGGACGGTTTCTCCTCCCAGCCCCCCGGCGAGCAGGTCGCCCCGCCATTGCGGGAAGGTTTCGCCGAGTGGCCCGGGGCGCACCACGTCCAGCCCGCAGGCGGCGATCGAAGGCAGCCAGTGGAAGACCGGCATGGCGACGGCGTCTGTGGCCAAGTTCGGGGTGCTCAGATCCGGCCAGGGGGTGCGGAAAGGCGCGCCGTTGTAGTTGATGCCGTGGGACACCAGGGGCCAGCCGTAGTTCTTCCCGGGAAGGAGCAGGTTCAACTCGTCCCCGCCCCGCGGGCCGTGCTCCGTGGCCCACAGATTCCCCTCCAGGTCAAAGGCCAGTCCCTGCGGGTTGCGGTTCCCGTAGGTCCAGATGCTTGCGTACGCTTCCTCTGACCTGGCGCTGAAGGGATTGTCGTCGGGAATGGTTCCGTCGTCCCAGAGCCGGTGGGCCTTGCCGTTTGGCAGCGCCAGTTCCTGGGCGTTCTCCATCCGGCCGCGCTCGCCGAGGGTGAAGTAGAGATAGTAGGCCGCCCCCGAAGGCCCTGGCTTTGGTGCTTTCTGGAAGGCGATCCGCGACCCAAAGTGGTGGTTGGAGGCCATGTAGTGTTCGTGTTTCGCCTCGAACACGGTCTGTTGATCCACCCACCGCTGAGTGCCCGGCTGGCCCGCCAATTTCCCGCGCACGACCTTGGTCATCCCGGGTGAACTCTCGCCTGTTTCGAGTTCGTCCGAATACGTCAAATACACCCAGCCGTTCAGGGGGTAGTCGGGGTGTACGGCCACATCCATCAGGCCGCCCTGCCCCTGATTGCGCACCCTTGGGGTGCCGGCCAATGGTGGGCTCAGGGTGCCAACGGTCCACACCTGCAGCGCGCCGGAGCGATTGGTCACCAGCATGGGTCCGGGTGCGCCGTCCCGCCCCGGTGGGAAATCGACGGCCCACGGGGTATCCAGCCCCTGCTCGATCACGGTCTCGATGCGATAGCGATGGTGCTGGGAGGGGTACACACCGCGCTCGTCTGCCTGGGGTGAACCCGTGCGCTCCCGCTTTGCCCTTGCCTGCAATTCCCGGATGTATACCGTCAACGCCCAGATCTGCTCGTCGGACATCGTGGCGCCAAAAGGCGGCATACCCCCGTCCTGCCGCCCGTGTTTGGTCGCCTCGAACAACTCGCGATCCGAGCCGGAGGTGGTGTAGACCTCGTCGAGCAGGGTGCGCGTCCCCGCGCCTCCTCCCTGTCCCTGGTCCCCGTGACAGCGGGCACAACTAGCGGTCCAGACCTCGTCCACCCCCTGTCCCGGGGCGGGAACTGGCAGGATTAGCACCGCGAGGGCGGCGAGGGGGGTGGCGACGAGTACCTGCAGGCAAAGGCGCATAAGCTGAGTCTCCACAATGCGACGAGGGGGCTTGAATCCGCGGCAGGGTATATATATCCCCTGGGGAAGCCCATCGACGAGCGGCTTTCATCCGGAGGGGGCAGTATACCCAGGCGCAGAAAAATAAGGCCATTGTTCGGGCGACAACAAGAGGCGGTCGCCCCGGGTTTTTCCCGGAACCCCGGGCTTTGCCGACGACCGCGCTGGAGCGCTGCAGCGAGGCCTGTGGTAGGAACCCACACGGACAGACGCGGGCAGATGCCGTTGACCAAAGCCCAAAGAAAGTGAATATTTGTGTACAGGAAGCTCAAAACAGTCGCGCTGTTGTTCGGTGGATGCAGTCATGCCCCAGACAATCCTCGATATCGACATCAGAGCCATCAGCGTGGTGCTGTTCCTGTTTTTTCTGCCCATCGTCTTCTTTGTGGTGCTGAACTTCCTGGCTTTGCTGGAAAAACTCCTCGCCTTCATCGAGAGAGTCCTTGTCCGGGTTTTTGGGGAGTTCGTCGGGGGGATCTTCCGGTATATCTTTGCCGTGTTGGGCGCGATCATCGGGGGACTCAGGTTCATTTTCAGCTTTGGCCGGTCCAAACGGTCTAGCCGGGGATAAATAGTTTGAGCTGGACTGGGCGTTGCGGGTAAAAACCTGCAACGCTCTTTTTGTTTTTGCATGTCCTCGGAAATCAAACACCTTCCGCCATACCTTGGGGCGGTTGCGCCCTGTCTGGTGTACCCACAAAGAGAGTCTGCATGGCAGCAGGTATAGACTTCGAAGCCGCTGAACACGAAAACCCCAAGCTCAAGGCCTTCTACGACGACAAACGCCTCTTCTACCGGAACGTCTTCTGGTTGGTCTTTGGCGGGGCGGCGGCGACGCTGGGGGTGAACCTGGCCAATACCGTGATGCCGCTGCACATGGCCAAAATCGGCCTGGATGCCGAAGAGATCTCCAGCGTGATGGCCATCCGCGGGTACCTGACCCTGCCGCTGGCCCTGTTTCTGGCGCAGCTCAGCGACCGCTGGCAGGGCCGGGCGGGCCGGCGCCTGCCCTTCCTGGCCGCGTCCATCCCCTTCACGGTCATCGGCATGATCCTGTTCCCCTACACCAGTTCCGCCCTTTCCTGTGTGCTGGTCTTCGCCGTCTTCCACTTCGCGATGAACGTGAAATACGACACCTACCCCTTCATCGCCTACGACATCGCCCGCAAGTCCTGCTGGGGCCGGGTCAACGGCCTGAACCTGGTCATGGGGGGCATCGCGATCTGGCTGGGGCAGATCTGGCTCATGCCCCTGATGGACACCGAAGGTGACGCGTACGTGTACCTGCTGGCGGCCATCATCCTGGTAGTGGCCTCGGTGGCTACGGTCGTTTTCTCCAAAGAACCCCCTTTGCGCACGGAGACACCCCCGGATTTCAACCCAGTCAAGGTGATCGGGCACGTCATCCGCGTGGGTTTTTCGGACAAACGGATCGTGCAGCTTTTCGTGGCCAACGCCCTGGTGTGCGGCTTCGCCGTGTCGGCCATGTACATCCCCCTGCAAGCCCAGGTGAACATGGGCATGAGCACGGGCGACATCGGCACCCAGATCCTGCAATACGGCACGATCATCAACACCTGTCTGGTCTTTTTTATGGGTTGGGCCATCGACAAGATCGGTTCCACCAAGGCCATCCTCCTCGGGTTCGCCATGGGACTTTGCGCCACGATCATCGCCTTCGACCCCACCTCGGCGCTGACGGTGTCCATCTTCTCGGCGGTGGCGGCGGCGTCGTCCGCAGTGCTGGGCCTGAGCTTCACCCCCACGCCGGCCATCGCGCTGGCTGTGGCCAACGTGCTGATCGTCATGACCACCACCCTGACCTATTGGGGGCAACACGTCTTCACCGCCTCCTGGGTCAGGCGCGAGGATCTGGCCACCTTTGGCACCTGCAACGGGGCGGTCAACGTGCTGGTGAACACCTTCGCGGTACAGATCTCCGGGGTGCTGATCAAACGGGTCTTTGGCGGGAACTACGGGGTGGGTTTCGCGATCGGCGCGATTATCTGCGCCATTGGGGTTCCCATGTACTTCTGGGTTGCCAGGACCCGCGCGCGGGAACTAGCGGCCCCGGGACAGGCCGCGCCCACCGGGGGGAGCTGAGCACCGCAGAAGGGAGCCTGTGGGTATGCTTGACCTACAGTGGGCCGCGCAATAGATTTGGCCAAAATTACCGCCGAAGGCGAATTGAGCGAAACATCAAACCAGCGAAAGAAATCACATGAAGCAGTCCGATCCATTCGAAAAAGGTCTCGCCGCCGGGGAAGCTGCGGCGGCTGCCGCCGGAGGTACAACAGCGACACCGGTGCAGGGCCAACGGATGTATGTGCGCACCCAGGGTTTTGGTTCGACCGACGCCGATCTGCGCTTTCTGCAGCGCTGTGGTGTGCGCCACAAGGCCGCCAGCTTTCCCTTCCACCCCGGCCGCGGCTGGGATCTCGACGAGTTGATCCGGGAGCGGGAGCGCCACGAGGCCTTTGGGGTGGCGCTGGATATGAGTTCCCTGCCCATCTACGAGAAGCTTCCCCACATCATCTACTTTGGCAAAAGCCCGGAGCGCGATCGGGAGATAGACCTGGTGTGCGAGATGATTCGCACCGCTTCGCGCGCCGGCATCACCTCTTTGCGCTACAACACCTGTATCCTGCCCATCGACCGCACCGAAGAGGAGGAGGGGCGCGGCGGCTACTTCCACACCGCGTTCCGCCTGGATAAGATCCCGGCCGAGGAACAGGCCAGCCTGACCGAAGCCGGGCGCGTCACGGCAGAGATGCACTGGGAGCGCATCGAGTACCTGCTCGAACGTATGATTCCGGTAGCCGAGGAATTCAAGGTGCGCATGGGCAATTCCCAGGAAGACCCTCCCACCCCCCCGGGGTACAAAGGTGTCGACAAGGTCCTCAACGACTTTGAGGGCATGAAGCGCTTCATCGAGATCAAGCGCAGTCCCTATCACGGCTGGAACTTCTGCATCGGCTCCATCGCCGAGATGCTCGAGGATTCGGCCAATGGGATCTACCCCTTCATCGAGTACTTTGGCCGCCGCAATACCATCTTCTTGGTTCACTACCGCAACCTGCTCGGCCGGCGTTACAGCTTCCGCGAGGCTCTGCCCGACGAAGGGGATATGGACTTCTACCGGGTCCTAAAGGCCCTCAAGGATGTGGGCTACTGCTATGGCATCGACCCTGATCACGTCCCGCACACCGCCGACGATCCAAAGGGCTACTACCAGTCCTATGCGTACTGTTTTGGCTATATCAATGCCATGATTCAGGCGGTCTATGGCGCAGGCTGAGCACACGGCTGCCCCCGGGGGTGAGCCAAGCCCCGGCCATTCACCAAGTACCACCTCCATGCTGGAATGGCGGGAACCTACACCCGCACGAAAGGAGTGTCTTGCAGATGAGCGGCAAAATCATCATGTCACATGTCCTCGGCTTGGGCCAAACCGAACGCTTGCAGCTCTGTCAGCAGATGGGTGTTACCCATGTGGTGTCGACGCCGTCGCTGGCCGGTATTGGCCCCGATCAATACGTAGCGGCGATGAGGAAACACAAAGAAGCATGGGCTGAGGCGGGATTCAAAGTTGCCATCTATGAGACCATGACCCCGGTTCCTGCCGAAAATATTAGGCGGGGGTCACCTGGCCGGGACGAGGAACTCAGGAACTGGATCGCCGCCATTGAAGCCATGGGTGAGGTCGGTATTCCGGTGTTGTGCTACAACCTGGGTCAGGGAGGATCGCGGACCAACAACAGACTCCCCCTGCGCGGCGGCGCCTTCACCACCGAGCACAACTACCAGGAATCCAAAAAACTGCCCCCGGCAAAGGAGATCTATAACGAAGACCAGTTGTGGGAAGCACTGACCTGGTTGATCGAGCGCATTACCCCCGTCTGTGAAAAGGCAAAGGTCAAGATGGGGTACCATCCCAACGATCCGACCGTATCTCCCTATCTCGGTTCGGCGCAGATCATGATCAACCCCGCCGCCTACCGCCGTCTCTTCGCAATTGCCGACAGCCCGTACAACGGGGTATCGTTCTGCCAGGGCAACTTCCGGTCGATGCAATACGCGCCCGGGGAGGATATCTATTCGGTGGCCACGGAATTCGCCCAGAAAGGCAAGATCCAGTTCATCCACTTCCGCGATGTCGAGGGCACTGCCGACACCAGGTACCACGAAACCTTCCACGACAATGGCCCGACGGATATGGCCAGAATGCTAAAATGTTATGCGGCAGGTGGCTTCGTCGGCCCCCTCCGCACGGATCACGCGCCGGCCATGGCGGGCGAGGATGCGCAGGACCACCCTGGCTATGGCATGTTGGGGCATATCTTCGCCATTGGCTACACCATAGGCCTGATGCAGGCGATGAACATCGCTTACGAATAGAAGCGATGTCTGCCAATCTCCCTGGACTGCTTCACTTGCGTTTGGGCTTCAGGTCCCCGTTAGCGATCATGCTCAGGTAGGCGGAGTCCCGCTGTTTCAGCGGTAGATCGACGCGGCCCCGGCGCCGGCTGGATTCGTAGGTGGCGAAGATGATCTCGGTGGCCTGCAGGGCGCGGCGGGCAGAGAGTTCGGGCTCGCGGCCGGCGACGAGGGAATCGACCACGTCGTGTACCCCCCAGCCCACCGCCTCGCCGCTGTGCAGGTTGCCGACGACCTTCGGGGTCTTCCACTTGCCGCGCTTATCCTGGACCCAAAGCGGTTTTTCACCCCCGCGCAGATCGATGCGGCCCTCGCTGCCGATCAGGCGAATGCTGCAGCCGATGTCGTTGTCCTCGCCGGTGTAGAGCACCGCGCGCACGCCGTTCTGGAACTTAAACTCGCAAATCGCCTGGGTCTCGATGGGCAGGCCAAAGACCTCGCGCCACCGAGGGGCACTGAGTTGGCCGAGGACCCAGACAGCGGGGTTCTCGTTGTTCATGAAAAACATCATGTCGAGCCAGTGGGTGCCCCAGTCGATCATGTTGTCGCAGGCGCCTTCGAGGCGGACGAGGTCGCCGATGGCCCCTTCCTCCTTGAGCTGTTTGGCCTTGCGGAAGGCATCGAGGAAGCGGCGCTGGTGGCCGAAGCTGAGCTGCACGCCGGCCTTGTCGCAGGCGGCGGCCATCTTCAGCGCCTCGCCCCAGGTCGGCGCCATGGGTTTCTCGCAGTGGATCGCCTTGACGCCCGCTTTTGCACTGGCCAGCACAGCGGGTGCGTGCAGGTGGGGCCAGAGGCAGACGCTGACGATGTCGGGTTTCTCGGCCCTCAGCATCCGGGCGTAATCCGTGTAGATGGCTGCGCCAGGTGCGTGGGACGCGGCGCGGGCCTTGGCGTTGTCCTCGGAGATATCGGCCACGGCAACGATTTCGCAGTTCTGGTGGGTGGCATACCCTGTGGCGTGCAGACCGGACATGCCGCCGCAGCCGATCAGGGCGCAGCGGAAACGGGTCATGGTGGGCCTCCGTGAGGGGAAAGAAGGAGCGCCAGGGGGTACCTGCAACCCCCGGCGCTCTTGTTATTATTGGAGCCGTCTTCGGGACTTGAACCCAAAACCTTCTGATTACAAGACCCTTTCCTAATCAATACAAACAATGATTTATATGATCGTAACGCACATGTAACGCACGGAAATCTTCGGTCAAATGGTCAGATATTTTGAGGGTCTGAAGGCTGTAAAAAAGCGGGGGGAAATCGAGTCATTTTCCCCCTCACTTACCTACTGTACATGATCCCAAGAAGACCATCAATTGAGAGGTCTTCATCTAACAGGGGCCAGTGTATTCCATACCCTGATGGGGAGATCTCAAAGGTCATCTTTTCCTGTGCAGTGGCGCGATGGAGCGCAGGAGACACCTCAGGCAGTTCGTATCTTTTTACCTGGCCATCGACGGTCAGGATCATGAGGTCGTCTTCAAAGTGAAGTCCGGTCACTTCGTGATGTTTTTCCATCGTATCAGCGAAAACGTCAGTATGGTGGCCGGCTCGGTTGCCGGGCGTGTTCCTGCCCCAAATATACGATCAGCTTTGAACTGCAAAAAGCCTGCGGCAACCCCCATTGTCACCACCGCGTCGCTGCATTCTGCGCCTTCCACTGCAACACGGGATGCCGGCGCAGCCGTTCCGCCATTTCCGGGTCTTCGGGGAAGAGAAGCTCCGGCAGCAGTTCACCGCGCTGAAGACGATCGACATATTCCTGCTCGGCTGGGGTCAGCTGGAGCAGGGGTTCCACCAGGGGCCAGGCGGTCTGGGTCAGCTCTTCGGCACCGGGTTCGTGGTCCTGGAGGAGCATGGGGTGAAGCTGATCGCGCACTTGTTGCGGCGTGAGGCGTGGGGTACGATGCCCGAGGTAGCTATGCAGCGGGTGGAGCAATGCGCCTGACAGGGCGATGAACAGCGGCCTGAAGGTGGAAGAGGTCAGGAGGCCAGGGGCGATCCGGGGCAGACAGGCCACGTCGAACACGTCACGCGGAGCCAAGCGGTCGAGCAGCGCACAGAGTTTACCGGCACACAGTTCGGGTAGGGAGAGAATGAGCGCGGAGACTTCGGCTGCCGGCTCTGGAGACCACATGGTCTGGACGGTAGCCGGCAGTAGCAACTGGCGGTGGAGGAAGTTGAGATCCACTTCGATGCGATCGGGGGAACCGGGCTGATTGCGGTAGTTGAGGAAGCACTTGCGGCCGGCATGGGCCTGGGGGGGCCACTGGACCTGATACCCCTGCGCCCTGGCGATGCGCTCCAGGGCGGTCTCAACGCCGGGCCGGTCCTGCTCCATGGCCTGCCGTTCCAGTGCGCCGATGTGGTTAAAGTCCAGGTCCACGGACAGCCGGCGCGGTTGGCCAAAGCCCAGGTGCAGGGCAGTGCCGCCCTTGAGGACCAGCACCCGAGAAAGCAGGGGTGATCAGCGTCAACTACAATTCCCGCACGTGTTGCCTCACCAAGATATGTTACCAGGCACAGAAACTGCTACTGGGACCTCCTGATCGGCTGTTTTTTCAGGGTTCTGGAGACCAAGGGTACTACCCCCAAAGATGAGCCTTCGAGCCATGGTTCGACGCCACTGTTGGACCCGGCGCTGCAGGGTTCGGAGTTGACCTGGGGGAAACGTATCGGGGTATTCGTCCTGGAGCCGTTGAAAGAGGGCTTTCGCCGTGACCTCGGGTTCGGTGGTCAGCCAGTTCTGGACTAACTCCCATACCGCGGCAAAGGGGTCGGGACGTGTACGCCAGTAGTGGGCTGAGCCAGCCGTCTGCTGGTGCGTTGGGCGCACCTCACCCTCACGCCATAGGTTGGGCAGCTGGGCGAGAAAGTGTGCCAGGTCATGGTCTGTGGACGGTTGCTGGGACACTCCGTCTTTCGGGTAGGGATCGGCCAGGGCTTTCTGAGCGGTGCGTAACCCGTTGAGCAACCGCAGTGGGTCCAACGAGGTCGATAGCTCTTGCAGACCCTCCTTCTGCGCCTCTCCGAGCTGTTGGGAAGCCAGTAACCGCGCACACGGTGTGGCAGGTGGATGGTAGCGCTTGGTCACCTTGGCGCCCTCCCGGTGTTTCTCTTTGAGCTTGAAAGAGGGCTGGAAGAAATTCACGTAGAGGCGGGAGACGGCGTAGAGGCGGGCCAGTTCCTGGGTCGCCTTCAAACCCTGTAGGCGCCCGTGACCAACCATCCGTCTCACAATGGCCCCGTTCTTCTGCTCGACCCATGCCTGGTCGTTTTTCCGATACGCCCGGGAGCAGGTCAGGATCACCCCCTGGCTCCTGGGGCATCCGCCAGCCGGTCAGGAATTTCACCTGTCCCTCCCGCATCTTCCAGAAACAGGTTCATACGATGTACTCCTTGGGCTGTTCTTGATCATCTATTTGATTGATTAACAACCTGTGGCGCTGGAGTCGCGACATATGCTGAGTTGTATCGAAAAATGCCGGAACTGATCAAGTATCGCGAATCACATCAATTTTTTACACCCGAAATGGGGCGTTAGTGCTTACTAAAAAAAGACAACATATCCTTGCTTAGTTCGTCACATCCTTCTCCAAAGCTGAAGAAGCCATGTTCTGCTTCATCGTAGACTTTTAATTCAACATCTTGAGATTGTTTCGAAATCCTCTCGGCCCAAATTCTAGAAGAACGCAACAATTCATCTTTTCCGGCGCCAACCACAAAAGTTGGCGGCAGAACAGGTATTGAATCAAAATCCATTGGAACGATTGGGATATTGGGTGTAGACATATTTTCAAAATAAACTTTGAGTACATGATAATTTTTGTGTAAATGGCCCTCACTGACGAGTCTTGTTACCACTAGGAGGAAAGCCGATGGCCATTCGGAAAGAGTTGCTGGACGAGCTGATCAAGGACTGCAAGACGCCGGAGGATCTGCTGGGCAAA
>SXGU01082861.1_pt1 | contig 26349 bp, 19 predicted proteins | sample 3174531 | NCBI WGS metagenome assembly SXGU01 (sample SAMN11356863, study PRJNA531348) | freshwater metagenome | isolation source: freshwater sample F1-140 | place: China: Fuxian Lake, Yuxi | collected 2017-12-25
CCTGCACCTCGAGAAGATCGGTGTGAAGCTCAACAAGCTCACCAAAGAACAGGCCGCCTACATCAGCGTCCCCATCGAAGGCCCCTACAAGCCCGCGCACTACCGCTACTGAGTTAGGGACTCGCTGTGCGCGGCCTCCATCTGATTCCGCAAAGGCGGACGGTTCACCCCGTCCGCCTTTTCTTTCAGTCGGTCAGGGCAATTCCCCGAGCGCCTCCGGCTTCACCACCATGTAAACGCGGTCGAACCATTGCCGGGGCGATTCCTTGCCGGCGGGCTCTGGCTTGGGCGGGAAGCGGTTCACGATGGCGAGGTGGACGATGCCCTGTTGCAGCAGCGGCTTGAGGACGGGCGACTGGGCGGTGACGAAAACCAGCTTGCAACTGCTCGCCTTCAACGTCGCCACATCGCCCCTGGACATCTCCTGAGACAGGCTCCCAAAGAACACCACTGCGGCAGCCCCATCAGCCATCTTCACCAACTGCTCGGCATGGCCTGCGGGCCAGAGCCGTGGGTCTCCGTCCATCGAGCGTTTGAGTTCCTTGATCTCCTTGAGCGTCACGCCGCTCTTCTTGGCCAGGCCCGCTTTGAAGCCCTTGATCTGGGCCTCCGTGTTCGGACTTTTCTGAACCTCCATCAACTCGGTCACGACCACCACGCGGCCCTGATTGCCCAGCAGCGCTGCCGTTTCTTCGGCCACGGTGAAACCCAGGTTCTCGAACGGCTTCATGTTCTGCGCGGGGCCGCCTCGGAACTCGGCGAAGTAGAGATACGTGAGCGAGCCCAGGATCGCGAGGATCGCGCCCGCGGCGATGAGAGTGTTTCTGTTGCCCATAGATTTCTGGAGTGGTTAGGAAGCGCGCTCCTACTGCCCTGGGCGGCGGGCATTGTCAAACTCTCTCGCCAAGTTTCCGGCCTCGGTCCGCGCGGGCGTGCGGCTCCCGTTCCGAGCCGCCAACTGAATAGCCCCACCACCGCCGCGTCGGTTTTCCCATGCCAGCCACGCAATGAAAACTCCCAAGCGCCCGTCCCCTCGGAACCCCGGCAGCGCGGCGTTCACCCTCATCGAACTGCTCGTCGTCATCGCCATCATCGCGATCCTTGCAGGGATGCTCCTTCCGGCGTTGAGCAAGGCGAAGCTGAAGGCCAAGGGAACGGTGTGCATATCCAATTTCAAGCAACTCCAGCTCGGATTGGACCTTTACGTGGGCGACTTCGCGGACAAGCTCCCTAAGAATCAAAATCCGCCTGCGCCGACCTACGCCGACCCCAACACTTGGATTGGTGCAACAGAGTATGGCTCGGCCGCCCCGTCTCCGATCTACGACAGGGACTATCCGGCCAGAACTGGCACGCTCGCTCGCTACGCCGCCCCCGGACTATTCCGCTGTCCCGCGCAGCGGCCTGAAGCGTCCGCTGTGTTCACCCACGGCAGCTACAGCGTGTGCTTGAATTCCAGGTTGAACAGTGGCCCGGGTGGCGGAAGCTCCCTTCTCACCACCATCGCAAATCCGGCGAACACCTTCGCCTTCGTGGACATGAAGCTGGCCGCCCACGCACCACTCATCGTCGCTGCGGCCGACACGTTCTGGGGCAAATACCCCGCCGCCCGACACGGCAACGCAGGTCTGTTCAGTTTCGCCGACGGTCATATCAGCTTGGAAACATGGAAGGGCACCTTCCTCCAGGTGCAGGAGAAGGCCGCCACTCTCGCAGGCGCAGCACACTATGGCAGTGCCGCCGATACGGCCGTGATGACGACAGCCGACGGCGCAGACCTGACCAAGCTGAAGTCGTGGCTGCCCTGAATCCGAACTCCGAAGTTGAGGCTGAAAGCCTCAGACGTGACAGCCCGAGGCAACGCCCCGGGTAGCGGAATAGAAGGATCCTAGCCCTGAAGGGGCGGAGCATTTTGTGTCCCCATTTCAGGGCTTGGAATCTCCTTACCGGGTAACCTGGGGCGTTGCCCCGGGCTGATTTGGGATGCTCCTTTGGAGCGCCAACTTCGGACTTCGGGCAGACTTCGCCTCCCCGCCTGCAAAGCCCGGCTTGTAGGACAATTCACTTCAAGCCGCCGCCGCACGAAGAGCGGTGCTGAAGTCCCCACCGCTTTACCCCAAGCGCCATTATCCTTCTGAACTGCTGCCGGACGCGCGTCGTCAACAAGCGTATCAGCCGACCACGCTCACAAGAGCACCACCCTACCAACTCCATGAATGCCTCCTCCTCCCGCCGTGAATTCCTTGCCGATGTCAGCCGCGCCACCGTCGCCGCCGCCGTCGGCACCAGCCTCGCTTCCGAACTCGGTCTCGCGCCCGCGTGCGCAGCCGACGCGCCGGACAAGCTCGACTTTGGTTCGATCGAGCTGCTCGTGCGCGTGATGCAGGAGACGTCCGCGAACAAGCTGCTGCCCACGCGGCACGCCCGGTGTTCGACCTCATGCTTCGCTACGCCGTGAGTGAGGACGGCGCACTGCACGCGGAGAAGTATTATACCAACTCTCGGTGAAGATTGGTCGAATGAGAGGCGAGTCTCAGCACGCGTATCCCCTCACCCCGGCCCTCTCCCCGAGGAGAGGGAGAATCGCCGTCCGCGCAGCTTCAACCCGCACGGCGTTGTTGCTTCGAGACTGAATGACTGGCTCCCTCTCTAGGAGGGAGAGGGCTGGGGTGAGGGGGAAGGCATCCACCAGCATCCGGGCCGCGTTCTACTGGATTTCAACCGCACTTGGTATTACCGCACCGCAAGCGACGAGTTCGCCGCGACCCGCAGCGCCTTCCGCTGGCGTCAGCTCGTGGCGCTCGCGCGACTCACCGCCAGTGAGTTTGGGCGTCCCGCGCCGGGCATGGCAGAGGCGCGGGAGTTGTTGAAGGTGTAGTGCTCGCTCGGCGAGCGCGATCAAAACTGTAGCGGCGCTCTGTGAGCGCCGTTTCCCCGTTTGGACTGGAAGCCGGCGGTCACAGACCCCGCTACAAGCGAGTGGCCACTTGTTGAACGGGCTGGCAACGGAACCCAGTCACTTCCCCGGCTTCGCCTGGCCTTGCAGCCACTCCGTCGCGCGATGGATGAGCGTGGTGGCGTTCGGGAGGTCGAGCTTGGCTTTGATGTTCTCCCGATAGGTCTCGATGGTCTTGTGGCTCAACTTCAGCGCGTCGGCGATTTCCATCGTCTTCTTTCCAGCGCCGAGAAGGCGGAAGACTTGCAGCTCGCGATCGGAAAGGCCGGAGACTTCGGAACCGCCGGTTGCGGCGGCGTCCACCCCGCCCTCGACGAGCTTGCGCATGGCGAGCGCGCCGACCTTTCGGCTCACGTAGAGGTCGCCGCCGAGAGTGGTGCGGATGCCTTCGAGCACGTCCTGCGTGGCGCGCTCTTTCATGATGTAGCCGCGCGCGCCCGCCCGCAGCGTGCGCTCGGCGAAGAGGGTTTCGTCCTGCTGCGAGAGGACGAGGATGGGGAGATTGGGAAACTGCGCCTTAAGCCCCTTGATGAGGTCGAGGCCGTCGCTGTCTCCGAGGCAAAGGTCGGTGAGCAGCAAGTCCGGCATCTCGCGCTCCACGCCACTGCGGACACCGGCGACGGTCTCGGCCTCGCCGCAGACGGTCATGTCGGCTTCCTTGTTGATGAGGTGCGACAGGCCGACGCGGAGGAACGGATGGTCATCGGCGACGAACACGCGCGTCTTGGCCTTGGCAGCGGGCGCGGGTGGCGATGGCTGCGGAGACTCCGCTTTCGCGGCGGGTTTGGCTTTGGCGGCTTTCATGGCTTGGCGAGTTCACTGGCGTGGGTGACGCGGTTGCGGCCGGTTTCCTTCGAGCGGTAGAGCGCGTTGTCCGCAATCTCCACCAGCATCGAGGCCGTGTGCGTGTCGGCGTTGATCGTGGCGACCCCGAAGCTCGCGGTGACGGCGCGCAGGTCCCACTCAGCGTGAGCGATGGCAACGCGTGTGCGCTCGGCCAGCGCGAGCGCGGGCGGTTGGAGGGTGAAGGGCCGCAGCACCGCGAACTCCTCGCCGCCGTAGCGCGCCACGAAGTCCGTGCTGCGCGTGCTCTCGGTCAGGTGCTTGGCGACGCGCTTGATCACTTCGTCGCCGGCGGGGTGGCCGTGCGTGTCGTTGAACGCCTTGAAGTGGTCCACGTCCAGCAGCATGAGCGAGAGCGGGAGATGATAGCGGGTCGCGCGTTCGAACTCCTCGGCGAGCCGCTCCTTGAAGGTGCGGTGATTCTTCAGGCCAGTAAGCCCGTCGGTTGTCGCGAGCGCCTTCAACTGCTCGTTGGCGACGCGCAACTGCTCCTGCTGCTCGCGGAGTTGGTCGTTGCGGCGGTTCAACTCCGCCTGCGTGGCAATCAGCTCGCGGTTCTGCTGCACCGCGCATTCGTAGGTGGAGAGGATGAGATTCACCATCTGCCGCCGGCCCGCCGTGACGACGTGTTCCTGCCCTTCCAACGTCACGGGCAACGGCTCCGCGTCGGCATCCGGCGGCATGGGCGGACGCTCCAGCAAGGTTTGGACACGTGCGAGCAGGAGCGCGGGATTGTAGGGCTTGGTGAGGTAGTAGTCGGCCTTGCACTTGAGGCCTTGCAGGATGTTCGCCGGGCTGGAGAGCGTGGTGAGCAGGATGACCGGGATGGTGCGGGTGCGGAGGCTGTCCTTGATGGCGAGGCACATCTCGTAGCCGTCCATGCCGGGCATGTCGATGTCCGTGATGACCAACTTGAACTCGCGCATGGCCAGCAGCCGGAGCGCCTCCTGGCCGGTGGTGGCGAGCGTCACCTGATAATCCGCGCGCTCCAGCACCTTGCGCAGCGTGAACGCCTCGGTGGCGATGTCCTCGACGATGAGGACGGGCGCACCGTTGCCGCGGCGGATGATCTGGGTCTCGTCAGGCATGGGGGGAAACGTGAACCACTAACCAGCACTGACTGGCACTGATGGGAAAGGCCGGTGTGCTGCGTGTTGCGGGGGAAGGTTCGCGATGGGTGCTCGTGAAACTGAATTGGTAGGGCGCGTCTGTCCCCAGCGCGCCGCTGGAGCGTTCGGACGCGCAACCGGCGCGGTGAGGACACCGCGCCCTACCAGCCAACGTCCCAGTGGCGATGTCCTCGACGATGAGGACGGGCGCACCGTTGCCCCGGCGGATGATTTGGGTCTCGTCAGGCATGGGGGGGGGAAACGTGAACCACTAACCAGCACTGACTGGCACTAATGGGAAAGGCCGGTTTGAAGGGGTGGCGCTAGAAGGCATCGTCAAACTATTGCTCATAACGCTTCCCAGCTTTGTAACATTCGCGTGTGACCAACCCGAATACAAAGGCAATGAAAGCCAGGAAAAAAGTCGCGGGAATCGAGCGTTCGTGGAAGAGGCTGCCAATCCCCACCAGAGCGCAGGAAAATGTAAGCAACCCAAACACGATGCACAGTATGGCGAATACGATTACCCAGAATCCGGACAATGCCCGCTGCTTAGTGGCCGCCGATATTCTTTGTCGCTCCGTCTCTTGTCGTTGGCTACTTTCCTGTGCCAACTGTTCTAGTTGTTGGCTTCTTGCTTGAGCTAACTGTTCGACACGGTATTTGATGTAGAGGGCGCGGGCGCGGTCCACCACACCATCAGCGTCTGCGAATGCTCTTGCCCAGACTCCTGGAATCATAGCCTTCGCTTGAAGCTCTTTCGCGACCTCTTCATAGAGCGCGTCGTCGTTCATGGTGTTCACTTGTTCCCCGCCCGGTAGAAGTCCAGCGTGTGCTCCAGACCCTTCTGCCACGTCACTTCGGGCACGTAGTTCAGGCCGGCGCGGGCGGCGGAGATGTCGGCGGCGGAGTGCTTGATGTCGCCGGTGCGCGGGGGCATGTGGACGGGCGCGAGGTTCTGGCCGGTCTGCCGGTTCAGCTCGGCGGCGAGTTGGAGGAGGTCAATGCTTTCGCCGCAGCCGACGTTGAAGACTTTGCCGGCGACCTTGGCGGCGTCGCCCTTGGCGGCGAGGAGGTTCGCGTTCACGACGTTTTGCACATAGACGTAGTCGCGGGTTTGCAGGCCGTCGCCGAAGATTTTCGGAGCGGTGCCTTGCAGCATCAGGGTGCAGAACTTGGCGATGACGCCGGAGTAAGGGGAGTTGAAGGACTGGCGCGGGCCAAAGACGTTGAAGTAGCGGAAGCTGATGGCTTCGAAGCCGTAGAGTTGGTGGAAGAGCTGGCCGTAGCGCTCGGCGGCATACTTCTGGAGGCCGTAGGGCGAGATGGGCGCGAGGGCGTGGGACTCGTGCTTCACGGGGGCCTCGGAGTCGCCATAGACGGCGGAGGACGAGGCGAACATGAAGCGCTTCACGCCCGCGTCGCGCGCGGCGACGAGCAGGCCGAGCGAGGCGTCGAGGTTGTCGCGGTTCGTCTGGACGGGTTGGGCGACGGAGAGCGGCACGGAGGGCTGCGCGGCTTCGTGGAAGACCCAGTCGCAACCGGCGACGAGCTGCTTCACGAGCGCCTCGTCGGCGACCTCGCCCTGCACGAAGTCGAGTTCGTCACCGGGCTTTTTCCACGCGAGGTTGATGAGGTTGCCGGTGCTGAGGTTGTCGAGGACAACGACCTTCGCGCCCCGCCGGCAGAGCGCTTCGCAAATGTGTGAGCCGATGAATCCCGCTCCGCCCGTGACGAGTGCTTTCATTTTGAAGTGGGCAAAGTGTTAGCGAAGGCGACGGGGGATTGCCAGCGAATCTCTTGTGACAGGCGGATTCAAACTTCAAACCGCGGTTGCCTCACGCAAAGGACGCAATGCCGGCGGGCATTTTTGCCTCAAAGCACCGGGCGGCAGCCTTCACCCCGCAGGGGGAGTGGCCGGTGCAGCAGAAGTCTGTTCCTTTGCGCCCTTTGCGTCCGTTGCGTGACGTTCAACTGCGGAATCTAGGTTCAACCCAAGGGTGGAAAGACGGGGAGGCGCAAGGCGAGAAGACCTGCAAGCGGGAGCGATGCAGTTGAAGCTGTCGTTCGCCTTAACGCAGGTTCCGAAGTCAGCGACGACGAAGAAGTTCTGTTGCGGTGAGGCGGCACAATCCGTCGGCCCGCGCTGCACGACTGCTGGACAGCGATTTCAGCAGAGCAGGGCCGCCGAGGACACGGTCGCGAACTTTGACAGCCTTTCAGTATTTCGCGCGAGCCACCCCGCCTCCACGATCTTCCCGCTCACCGCCTTCTTCCACCCTTCCCGCCGCTCCGCCTCCGCAGGCAGCTTGTCCGTGAACGACTTGTTCTCCGTCAGCACCCACCAAGCTTGCAGCAGCAGGTCGGCGACGGCGACGCGATCGGTCTGGCCGGCGAGGGCGGGAGTGAGCCAGGTCTTCGCAGCGGCTTCGGCTTCGGGCGTGTTCGCGGCGACGGCGAGGCCGCCGGTCTGGAGCTGGAACGCGCCGTCGAAGTGCAGGTTCGCGAGCAGGTCCTGACCGGGGTCGTTGCCCAGCTCGACAACGAGCAACTCAACAAGCGTGGGCGCGGTGAAAAGCTGCTCGAAATTCTGCTTGAGCTGCGGGCTGAGGCCGAAGCTCACGAGGCGGCGCAGGCTCACGTCCTCGGGCGCGCGGGTGAAGGCTTCGAGATGCGCGGCGTCAATCGCGGCCTGCCGGACCTTCTCGATGTCCGCCGGGTGGCCGAGGCCAGCGAGCGCGAGGCGGTCGTGCAGCTCGAAGACCTTCGAGCGGCCCGCGCCCACGCCCAGCAGCAGGATGCCGTCAGGCAGGCTGGCGGCGAAGACGGGCGAGCCGCCCCGGAGCTGTGCGCGCACGTATTCACGGCGGTTCGCGACCGCCTCCAGCCAACGATAGGGTTCCTCGGTCATGGCATCTAATTTTGGAGGTATGCTAGCAGCGGGGCAGCGGAATCGCCATGAAAAGAAAGGGGAGTGGCAGTCTGGGAAATAGCGTGCAGGGAGGCGTTCGCCTTTCAACGGCGCCCTCGGTCACGGGAAGTTGGGTGCAAAAAGTTGAGCGTTGGACGTTTTCCCAATTCCCAATTAGCCTCGCTACGCATGTCGCAGATGCTCAAGTCCTCCGGCGCGATGGGCGCGGCCACGCTGGCGAGCCGCGTGCTGGGCATGGTGCGCGAGATGGCTTACGCGCGCTTCATGGGCGACGGCTGGGTGGCCGGCGCGTTCACGCTGGCTTTCACGATTCCCAATCTCTTCCGCCGCCTGCTCGGCGAGGGCGCGCTCACGGCGGCGTTCATTCCCATCCTCAAGGAGAAGGAAAAAAATGCCACGGAAGCGGAGCTGTGGCGCGCGGCCAACGCGATTGTCTCTGCCGTGCTCGTCTTCTCCGCCGTGGTCATCGGGCTGGTGCTCGCGGGCCTGTCCATCGCGCTCGCGACGACGCAGTTCGACGCGAAGACGCGGCTGATGCTGGAGTTGCTGCGCGTGATGTTTCCCTACATGGGGCTGGTGTGCCTCGCCGCCGTGTTCATGGGTGTGCTGAACGCGCGCGGGCATTTTTTCATCCCGGCGCTGGGCGCGGCGCTGCTGAACGTGGTGATGATTGCCAGCGTGTTCCTCGTCGCGCCGGAGTTCGGCACGCGGGTGGACGAACAAATCTTCGCGCTCGCGTTCGGTGTGCTCGTGGCGGGCGTGGCGCAGGCGGCGTTTCAACTGCCGTCGCTCAAGCGCGAAGGCTGGCGGCTTGCTTGGGTGACGCCGTGGCGCGACGAGACGGTGCGCGCGGTCGTGACCAAGATGGGGCCGGCCATCATCGGCGTGGCGGCGTTTCAGCTCAACGTGACGCTGGTGCAGCTCGTGTCGTTCTGGGTGGACCCGGTCATCGTGGCGTCGTTCAGCTACGCGGTGCGGCTGATGGAATTGCCACAAGGCGTCTTCGGCATCTCTCTCGCGACGTATCTGCTCACGAGTTTGTCCGGGCTGGCGGCGGAGAAGAAGCTGCCAGAGTTCCGCGCGACGCTGGGGCAGGGGCTGTCGTATCTCGTCGTGGTCAACGGGCTGGCGACCGTGTTGCTGATGACGCTCGCTGTGCCGATTGTCCGGCTGCTGTTCGAGCGCGGGGAGTTCGGTCCAGCCTCGACGGAGCGCGCGGCGGAGGCGCTGCTGGCGCTGGCGCCGGGGCTGGTGGCGTTCTCGATGGTGAACATCCTCGCCCGCGCCTTCTACGCGCTGGGTGACACGCAGACGCCGATGCGCGTGAGCGTCTTTTGCCTCGGTGCGAACCTGCTGCTCTCGGTGCTCTTCATCGGCGAATTGCGCCAAGCCGGACTCGGCCTCGCGAACTCCATCACGTCCTTCTTGAATGTCTGGCTGTTGATGCGCGCGCTGCGCACGAAGCTCGGCACGCTGGAGCTGACCGAACTGAAGCGCAGCACGAAGCCAGTCGTCGCCGCGATGATTGTCGGCGGCATATTCGCGTGGGGATTGCACATGCTGTGGGATGGGCAACTTGGCCACGCCACGCTGTTGCTAAAACTCGGAGCTGTCTTCGTTCCCGCCGCCATGGCCGCTGCGATGTATTGGGCCGTGCTCTGGGCCGACAAGCTGCCCGCCGCGACGGAGGTGGCCGGGCTGATTCAGCGGAGGCTTCGCCGCCCAAGCGAATGAACGGCCCAAAGTCTCCCGCGCGATTGCCTTGGCGTTCAGATTCAGCTAAACCCCTTCCCACGTGAAGAAGCTTGCCGACAACATCCAGCGCGTCGGGCTGGTGGCGAATGTGGAGAAAAGCTCCTGCGTGGCGGTCGTGCAGCAGGCCGCCCGTCTTGTGCGCGCCAGCGGACGCGAGCCGGTCGCCGATCTCGCCACAGCACGGCTCGCGAATCTCAAGGTCCCCACCGTTGCCGACGCCGCCGCAGTGGCTCGCGAGACGGACCTGCTGATCGTCTTCGGCGGCGACGGCACGATGCTTCGCGCCGCGCGCGACACGGCGGACGCGGGCACGCCACTCCTCGGCGTGAACCTCGGCGGCCTCGGTTTCCTCACTGCGATTTCTGCCGCCCAGTTTGCGAAGGAACTACGCACGGTTTGGCAGGGAAAGTTTACCGTCGAGACGCGTCCGCTCATCGAAATCAGCGGCGCGCTCGAGGGAAAGCTCTTGTCCCGCGCGGCGCTCAACGACTTCGTGGTGAGCCGTGGTTCGGGTTCGCGGCTCATCGAACTTGAAGTCACCGTGGATGGCGAGGAGCTCACGCGCTACCGCTGCGACGGCCTCATCGTCAGCTCACCGACCGGCTCGACGGCCTACTCGCTCGCGGCGGGCGGGGCGATTGTAAGCCCGAGGGCGGAGGTGTTCACCATCACGCCGATCTGTCCGCACACGCTCTCGAACCGCTCGGTGGTCGTGAGCCTGAACTCCGCGATCGGCATCCGAGCGTTGAGCGGGAAGATCGAGACGCTGCTTTCTGCGGACGGCGAGGTGGTCGCGCCGCTGGCGGCGGACGAGACGGTGCTGATTCGTCGCAGCGAGCGCTCGGTGCGGCTGCTGCACTTGGCGGGCGGTTCGTTCTTCCGGACGCTGCGGCAGAAGCTGAACTGGAGCGGGGCGCATGTGTGAAAAGAGTTTTTAGTTTCCAGTGTTCAGTGTTCAGTTTGCCGCGTGCCACCTGCCAGCCCACACTTGTTGAAAGCTGACCGCTGCCCGCCATCATCATGGTCCGACTCAAAGACATTGCCTATCGCGCCGGATGCTCGGTGATGACCGTCTCCAAGGCGCTGCGCGACGCGAAGGACATCTCCGTCGCCACCAAGGCGCGCATCCAGCACATGGCCGAGGAGATGGGCTACGTGCCCGACGCCGCCGCCGCCGGCTTGCGCACGCGCAGCACGCGTCTGCTGGGGCTGATCATCCCCACGCTGACGAATCCCATCTTTGCGCGCATGGTCATGGCCATTGAGGAATGGGTCTACCAGCACGGCTATGCGGTGCTGCTCATGCACTCGCACAATGACCCGACGCGTGAGGAGCAGTGCATCCGCAGGCTGATGTCACGGCGCGTGGACGGGCTGTTCATCTCGCCCGCGTCGCGCATGGAGTCGAACGCGAAGATTTACGAGGAGCTGCAAGCCAGCGGTGTGCCCACGGTCATGCTTGGCTCGCGCGCGAAGTTCTGCGCGGGATTCCTCTGCGTGGAGAGCGATGACACGACGGCCTCGGCGAGCGTCACGCGGCACCTGCTGGACCTCGGCCACCGGCGCATCGCGTTCTTCGCGGGGCCGCAGATCTCGCCGTGGGCGCACGACCGCTTCGCCGGCTACAAGAAGGCGCTGCGCGAGGCAAAGGTGGAGTTCGACGACCGGCTCATTTTCCAGGCTGGCTCGACCATCGAGGAAGGGGAGAAGGCGGCTGTGCAGTTCCTTGGCGAGTCCACCGACGCCACCGCCATCCAGGCCGTCAACGACATGATCGCGATCGGCGCGGGGACGCTGCTGCTGAAGCAGGGCTTGAAGATTCCGCAGGGCTACTCGCTCGCGGGTTTTGGAAACGTCCTTGTCAGCGAGCATTTCCGCGTGCCGCTCACGACGGTGCGCCAGCCCAAGTTCCGCCTCGGCGTCGCGGCGATGGAGCTGATGCTGGCGAAGCTGCGCGGCGAGAAGGCCGAGTCCAAGCGTCTCCCGGCTGAGCTTGTCATCCGCCAGAGCACGGCGGCTCCGGGGCGGAAGTAGGCAGGGCAACTCTTCAAGGCGAACTCTGTTCCCCCCTGTAGCGGGGGTCTGTGACCGCCGTTTCCTGTGCGCTTGTTCCGTCCGACGGCGGTCGAAGACCGCCGCTACAGGGCACGCTTCCACCCCGCGATGAACATCCCGCCGCCGCCGGTGACCTGTGGCCAGAGGCAGTGCTGCGGCTGATGTGGCTTGTGGGATTGGAACGGGTCTGCGGTCGGCAATGGCGTGAACTCCGGATGCGCGGCCTGGAAGGCGGCGGCCACTTCCTCCGTCTCGGCGCGCGTGAGCGTGCAGACGGAGTAGATGAGCTTGCCGCCAGGCTTTATCGAAGGAGAGACGTGGTTCAGGAGTTGCGTCTGCACCGCAGCGAGTTCGCGCACGTCGTCGGGCGTCGTGGTCCAGCGCGCGTGCGGGTTGCGCTGCCATGTGCCAAGGCCGGTGCAGGGAGCGTCGAGCAGCACGCCGTCGAAGCGCGTCTTGGTGGGGAGCTTCGCGCCACCATTCCAGAGCGCGGCGCGGTAGTTGAAGCACTTGGCGCGTGCGGTGCGCTGTTTGAGTTTCTTCAACCGCCACTCGGCGCGGTCGCTGGCCCAGATCATTCCCTTGCCTTGCATCTGCGCCGAGAGATGAAGTGTCTTGCCACCTTCGCCGGCGCACGCGTCCCACCACGTCTCGCCGGGTTTGGCAGCGCAGACGATGCTGACCGCCTGCGACGCCACATCCTGAATCTCGAAGTCGCCGGCGTGGAACTCGGGGCGGCGGAACAAGTCGTCCGCGCCCGCATAGGAGAGCGCGTCGAGCAGCGGACAAGCGCTCGTGTAACCGAGCACCTGGGCGAGGGCCTTGGCGCGGCCGGGTTTCACGCGGAGCCAGAGCGTCGGTTCGGCCTGGATCGCTCGCAGCCACGCGGCGGTGACGGGCACGAGGTCGATCACCCACGTGGGCAGCGTGCGGGCGAGGAGGTCCGCGTCACGGAAGGTCTGCGGGTTCATGGCGAACTCGGCGGTGAGTTCGAGCGCGGCGCGGATTTTAGAATCGAGCCTGAGCGAGGCGTCCAGCCAGCCGAGCCAGCGGAAGTAACCGAAGACAGCCTGGCTGACCTGCGCCGCCTCCTCTTTTGAAAGGCCGCCGGCGTTTCGCAGGTGCTGGCGCAAGACGCCGTCGGCCGGATTCTCCCGAGAGGATTGCTCGACGATGGCAGTGGCGAGCTTGAGCCAGCGCTGCGGATCGCGGGCCGGCAGCGAGGGATCTTCGCCATCGGGAAGGTCCGTCGCATCAGAGCGACGGTGGCGGGGCGGGCGGTAAGTGGGTGAAAGACGTGATTCCGGCACGGCGTCACGTAACACGCGCAGAGGGATGCGGCAAGCGCTGCGTCAGAGGAGTGCGGTCTTCAGGCCGCGCTCCCGCGCTTGCGAAAAACAGCTTGCGTGTTTCGGCGGGTCGGTGTTTCTCCCGGCAAAGCAATTCATGAAAACCACCTTGCCCCCGAACCCTTTCAAACAAGCCCTCCGCGCGGGCCGTCCGCAAATCGGGCTGTGGAGCAGCTTGTGCAGCAGCCTCACGATGGAGGTCATCGCGGGCGCGGGCTTCGACTGGCTGCTGATTGATACCGAGCACGCGCCGAACGAGCTGCCCGCCGTCTTCAATCACTTGCAGGCGTGCGTCGGCGGCACGGCCGCTCCCGTGGTGCGCGTGGCGTGGAACGATGAGATTCTTTTCAAGCGCCTGCTCGACATCGGCACGCAGAACTTCCTCGTGCCGTGGGTGCAGAACGCGGACGAAGCCCGCGCCGCCGTGCGCGCCGTGCGTTACCCGCCGCAGGGTCTGCGTGGGGTCGCGGTGACGCACCGCGCGAATCAGTGGGGCCGGGTGACGGACTACTATCAGCGCGCGAATGACGAGGTCTGCGTGCTGGTGCAACTCGAGACGCGCGCGGCCCTCAGTCAGATTGAAGCCATCGGTGCAGTGGACGGGGTGGACGGCCTCTTCATCGGGCCGAGCGACTTGGCAGCGGACATGGGACATCTCGGCAACAACCGGCATCCTGATGTGAAGGCGCTCATCGAATCGGCCCTGCCGCGCATCCTGAAGACGGGCAAGGCAGCGGGAATTCTCGCGCCGGTGGAGGAGGACGCGCGGCACTGGTTGAAGCTGGGCTGCACGTTCGTCGCGGTGGGTTCGGACTTGGGAATCTTGGCGCGCGGCACGGAGGCGCTGGCGGCGAAGTTTAAGGCGTGAACATTTCAGCCGCGATGCTCCCGGACACGACGCGCCTCTTCTCCCTCTCCCCCACCGGGGGAGAGGGCTGGGGTGAGGGGGCCGGGCGCACGGAGATAGCGGGGCGTTCGATTGGCTCAAGACTCGCGTTCCTGGGAAGCGTGTGTTGCGCAAGCAAGCTCTCCGTAGTTCCCACGCCGCCCCCTCACCCTAACCCTCTCCCCCGGTGGGGGAGAGGGGACTTGCCGCTGGTGGCTCGGGCGATTCGGTCAGAGCGGAGCTTGGGATTGGGAGCTTAACCCATGCACATCCCCGCTGAACAACTTGCCCTCCAAGCCGCCGCCATCCTCCGCGCGTGGGGGCTTGATGACGACAGCATCGCGGCCACGGTGGAGGTGATGCTTTACGCGGACTTGCGCGGCATCGAATCGCACGGCGTCTCCACGCTCACGCTCTACGACGAGTATCGGCGCTCGAACAAGCTCACGCTGCGCCCGCAGGTGCGCGTGGTGCGCGAGACGCCGGTGATGGCGTTGGTGGATGGCGATGGGGGTCTCGGTCATTTGCCGTCGCAGCGTGCGATGCGGCTGGCCATGGAGAAGGCGGCGAAGTGCGGCGTCGGCGTCGTCTCAGTGCGGAACTCGAACCACTTCGGCGCCGCGGGCGCCTACGCGATGATGGCGGCGGAACGTGGCTTGATTGGATTCGTCACCTGCGCGACGTGGCGGCCGGGCATCGTGCCGACGTTCGGCGCGGACGCGATGCTGGGCACGAACCCGATCGCCTTCGCTGCGCCGGGCAAGGCCGGACCGCCCTTCTGCCTCGACATGGCGACGAGCACGGTGGCTTTCAACAAGGTGAAGCTGGCGGCGTGGCACGGGAAGGATTTGCGCCCCGGCTGGGCGATGGACGCGAACGGCCTGCCGCTCACGGACGCGGCGGCTGCGGTGAAGAACATCCGACTCACGCCGCTCGGTGGACTGCCGGAGATGAGCAGCCACAAAGGCTACGGGCTGGCGACGATGGTGGAGATTTTGTCCACGACCTTGGGCGGCTCTTTCTTCGCAGCGACGCGGCCCAAGGAGCATCCCGACGCTCCCCGGCACAACGTCGGCCATTTCTTCCTCGCGCTGGACCCGAAGGCATTCACGGAGGAAGGCGAGTTTGAGTCGGGCTTGGATTCAATGCTCGTCGCGCTGCGAGCAACTCGCCGCGCGGACGAGAGTCAACCGGTGCTGGTGGCTGGTGATCCTGAGCAAGAGCAACTGGGGGCCCGGCAGAGAGACGGGATTCCGCTGTCAGAGGAGATGCGCAAGACGTTGCGCGGGCTGGGCGAGGCGGTCGGCGCGCCGTGGCTGCTGGGCCAGTGACGGCTCAGAAGTTGAAGAAGTTCGTCATGCCCAGCGCCGCGTTGTTGATGAAGCGGCCGGTGGCATTGGGGCCGGCGACGGGTTTGGCTCTCACCGCGCTGCCGTCCATGAGTGTCCACATCAGGCGGCCGCCGTGGGCACCGGTCTTCGCCAACTGGCCGGTGAAGCGGGAGGGGTCCTCGTAATATCCGGCGGGGGCATTGGCGTCGTGGGCGACCACGTTGGTGCTCATGTCGGAGGTGACGAAGTTCTTGCTGGGCTGCGGCCACTGCTGGACGCGTTTGCTGGGTGCCCATGCCGCCACAGCGCCGGTGAAGGTGTTCACGCCATCCAGCCGGCCCCACATGAGCGTGACGTTGGCGTTGCGCTCGTCCACGGGCCGGTCGTTGAAACGCATTTCATAGCGGCTGGTGGCGGTTTTGAAATTGCCGGTGAAGCGGGACTCTCCATACAGCGCGGGGCAGCGGAACAGTTTCACCTCCTGCGCGGTGGTGGTCCATGTGCTGGTGGGCGGGAGGCCGGCGTAGCTGCGGAGGAAAAAAGCACCATAGACGCGAGCGTCAAGGTCCGTGTCCTGGCTCATGTAGCGCGGGTAAAGCGCCGTGCTCATCCCGCCGGGAAGAAAGTCATCGTGATCGCCGTGATAGAGGTTCACCGCGAGGATGAGCTGCCTGCTGTTGTTGGCGCAGACGCCGCCTTTGCCAGACTGCTTGGCCTTGGCCAGTGCGGGCAGAAGCATCCCGGCGAGGATCGCGATGATGGCGATGACGACGAGGAGTTCGATGAGGGTGAAGGCAGCGGACTTGGGCCGGGTGGGTCGCACGGGATCCATGGGGGCGAGTTGAGTGCTGATAGTGTTGAAGTTAATGGCGCTCATGCGTGCGTCAACAGCAAATTTGCCTGCCAGCGGTCTGGCAAACGGCTTGTGAACGGCCGCTCCCGCCCTAGCATAGCGCCATGCACGCGCTCATCTCCAAAGTCGAGGCCGGCATCCGCCAGCGCGGGTTGCTCAAGGCTGGCGGCGGTGTGCTAGTGGCGGTGTCCGGCGGGGTGGACTCGATGGTCCTGCTGCATGTGCTGCACGCGTTGGCGGAGAAGCAGGGCTGGCGAGTGGTGGTGGCGCACTTCAACCATCGGTTGCGCGGCGCGGCGAGCGAGGGTGATGCCAGCTTTGTGGAGCGCGCGGCGCGAAGGCTTGGTTTGGATTGCGTGGTGGAGAGCGGCGAGGTGCGCAGTCTGGCGAGTGAGCGAGGCTGGTCCGTGGAGATGGCGGCGCGGGAATTGCGACATGAGTTCCTGGCGCGGACGGCGAAGCGGCTGGGCTTGGGCACGGTGGCACTGGCGCATCACGCGGATGATCAGGTGGAACTTTTTTTCCTGCGGCTGCTGCGCGGCGCCGGAGGTGGTCTGGCGGGGATGAAGTGGCGGGGTGCATCGCCGGCAGACAAGTTGGTGGCACTCATTCGCCCGCTGCTCGACCAGCCAAAGAATGCGCTGCTGGAGTTTGCGAGGGAGGAGAAGGTCCGTTTTCGCGAGGACGGCTCGAACGCGTCGGTGGACATTCTGCGGAACCGTGTCCGCCGCAATTTGCTCCCGCAGCTGCGGAGACACTACCAGCCTGGGTTGGATCGCACTGTTTTGCGCACGATGGAAATTGTCGGCGACGAGGCGGAGTTCGTGCAGGAGACCGCGCGCGGCTGGCTGCGCGACAAGGCGCGGGTGGCGTTCGCGCGCCTGCCCGTCGCCGTGCAGCGCCAGTGTGTGTGCCTCGAACTCACGCGGCTCGCGCTGGCCGCCGACTTCGAGTTGGTGGAGCGGCTCCGGCTCCAGCCCGGCGTGAAGCACTCGTGGCAGGACGGCTGGCTCGTGCGCGATGCAGCGTCCGGCAGTGTGTCGTTCGAGCACTCAGTGACCGCCGCGCTAAACGTGGAGGCTCAAGTAATGGAAGTGCGTGGCCCGCGCGGGGCCGAGTCCTTCGCCGGGGTGCAGGTGACATGGCGAATCCAAGCGCGCGGCGCGCGTTCCGTAGTTCGCGCGGCGCCGAACCGCGAGCGTTTCGACGCGGACCAAGTCGGCCCGCGCATCGTGCTCCGGCACTGGCGGCCCGGCGACCGTTTCCAACCCAGCGGCATGGCGCAGCCGGTGAAGCTTCAGGACCTTTTCACCAACGCGAAGATTCCCGCCGCCGCCCGCCGCCGTCTGCTCGTGTCGGAAGCGGCGGACGGCCGCTTGTTCTGGGTGGAGGGCCTGCGAATCGCCGAACCGTTCAAGATTACCGAGGCCACGCGGGCGCAGTTGGAGTGGCGCTGGCACCGCGCGCGAGAACTTTTTTAGGAATTTTGGGTTGGCGTCGAATAGTGTCCCCGCCCGCTATCGTCAACCCATGCGTCGCGAATTATTTTTATCCTATGAGCAATCAGAAATCTACTTGGTGCAACTCGGCTGACCACTCTTTCTACACCTCCCGCCGCAACTTCCTGCAGGTCGGTGCGCTGGGCACTTTAGGGCTGACGCTCGGCGACGCGCTCAAGGCGCAGGCTTACGAAGCGACGCCCTCCAAGGAAGGCAAGGCCAAGAACGTCATCAACATCTACCTGCCTGGCGGCATGGCGCACCAGGAGTCGTTTGACCCGAAGATGTATGCCCCCATCGAGTATCGCGGACCGATGGGCACCATCAAGACCAAGCTCGACGGCGTTCATTTCTCCGAGCTGATGAAGGAGACCGCGAAGATCGCTGACAAGATCACGGTCGTCCGCTCCATGACCCACGGCGAGGCGGCGCACGAGCGCGGCACGCACAACATGATGACCGGCGTGCGCCCCAGCCCGGCGCTGGAGTATCCGAGCTTCGGCTCCGTGGTTTCCCACGAACTCGGACCCCGCAATAACCTTCCGCCCTATGTCGCGATTCCCTCGATGACCGCGAATGGCGGCACGGGCTACCTCGGATCGGCGTTCGCACCGTTCAGCCTCGGCTCCGACCCGGCCAGCGCCGGCTTCAAGGTGCGCGACCTCAGCTTGCCCAGCGGCATTGATGACAAGCGCTTCGCCACCCGCCGCTCGATGCGTGCGACGGTGGACGAGCACTTCTCCAAGCTGGAGAAGACCGACGCCCTCGACGGCATGGACACCTTCTATCAACGCGCTTATAGCCTCATCTCCTCGGAGAAGGCCCGCGAGGCGTTCGACATCGAGAAGGAATCCACCAAGCTCCGCGACGAATACGGTCGCAACACCGCCGGCCAGCGGATGCTGCTCGCCCGCCGTCTCGTGGAATCCGGCGTGCGTTTCGTCTCCATGACCTACGGCGGCTGGGACCATCACGACAACATCAAGCGCGCGATGGAAGGCCAGATGCCGAACTTCGACCAAGCCTTCGCCCGCCTCATCCGCGACCTCGACGAGCGCGGCATGCTCGACAACACCTTGGTTTACGTCACCTCCGAGTTCGGTCGCACGCCCAAGATTAACCAGACCGCTGGTCGCGACCACTGGCCCAAGGTTTTCTCCATCGTCATGGCGGGTGGCGGCGTCAAGCGCGGCTACGTCCACGGCTCCTCCGACGCCCAGGGCGCGGAGCCGGAGAACGACCCGCTCACGGTCAGCGATTACTCGGCGACGGTTTACAACCTCATCGGCATTGACCCGGAGCGTCGCCTGATGTCGCCCGGCGGCCGTCCGCAGGCCATTGTCCTTGATGGTCACGTCCAGAAGGACTTGCTCGCCTGAGCGCGCATGGTGCTCCGCCGAAGAATTGATTGAAGACGGGGCAATGTCCGATACACGGCATTGCCCCGTTGTTCTTAAAACAGAGACGACCGACCGATTTCGAGCGACTGGCTACTGAACACTGATTACTGAACTTTCCATGAACACCCGCACCTTCGCCCTCGCCCTCTTCGCCGCCTCCGCGCTCGCCGCCGGGGCCGTCGCTCCCACGCTGCAAAACACCACGCCCAACGGGGTGCAACGCGGCACCGAGGTTGAGTTGAAGTTCAACGGCTCCCGCCTCGCCGACGCCGAGGAAGTGCTCTTCTACGAGCCGGGCGTGAAGGTGCTGGAGCTGAAAGAGGTGAAGGAGGGCTTCGTGCTGGCGCGAGTGAAGATTGAGGCCGACTGCCCGCTCGGTGAGCACAAGATTCGCATCCGCACCAAGACCGGCGTCTCGGACCTGCGCACGTTCGTCGTCGGCGCTTATGCGCAGTTGGAGGAGAAGGAGCCGAACACCACGTCCGACAAAGCCCAGCCCGTCGCGATGAACTCGACCGTGCTCGGCACCATGACCAACGAGGATGTGGACTACTACCTCGTCACCGCCAAGAAGGGCGACCCCATCGCGGTCGAGGTCGAGGGCATGCGCCTCGGTCGCACAATGTTTGACCCCTACGTCGCCATCCTCACCAAGAGCGGCAAGGTGCTCGCGAAGGCCGATGACACCGCGCTCTTTATCCAAGACGCCTACGCCACGATCGTCGCCCCGGCGGACGGCGAGTATCTCATCGAGGTCCGCGAGACGAGCTACGGCGGCGCGGGCAATCCCTACCGCGTCCACATCGGCAGTTTCCCCCGGCCCAGCGCGGTGTTTCCGCCCGGCGGCAAGGCTGGCGAGTCGCTCGAAGTGAAGTTCATCGGCGACGCGTCCGGCGACATCGCGCAGACTTTCAGCCTACCACAGTTGGGCAAGTTCAAGTTCGGCGTGTTCGCGGAACGCAAGGGCCTCATCGCGCCGAGCTTCAACACGGTCCGCATCTCGCCCTTCGCGAACGTGCTGGAGAAAGAACCGAACGACGACGTGAAGCAAGTGTCCGTCGCGCCCGGCGAACTCCCGCTCGCCTTCAACGGCATCATCGCGAAGAAGGGCGACGTGGACTGGTTCCGCTTCACCGCCAAGAAGGGCCAGACCTTCGACATCAACGTTTACGCCCGCCGCATCCGCTCGCAGCTCGACACCGTGCTCGCCATCTGCGACGCCGACGGCAAGTCGCTGAGCAGCAATGACGACAGCGGCGGTGCGGACAGCAAGTTGCGCTACACCTTCCCGAAGGATGGCGAATTCACCATCAAGATTACCGACCACCTCGGCAACGGCGGCCCTGACTGCACCTACCGCGTCGAGTTGACGACGATCGCGCCCGAGGTCAGCACCTTCATCGCGGACACGGGCCGTTACGACACGCAAACGCGCAAGTCCATCGTCGTCGCGCGCGGCAACCGTTTCGCTTCGCTGCAAGCGCTTCGTCGCACCGACCTGCCGAGCGACTCCAGCGACCTGGAGTTCCTGATGGAGAACTTCCCCTCCGGCATCACGATGCACACCACGCCGGTGCCCCGCGACCAGACCACTTGGCCGGTCGTCTTCGAGGCCCGCGCTGACGCGCCCATCTCCGGCAAGCTCGCGGACCTCGCCGTCCGCACCGCCGCCGCCGCGCCCACGCAGGCCAAGGGCGGCATCTGGCAGAACTACGACCTCGTGCAGCAGGGCAACGACGGCATCTATTACCAAACCTGGACGGACAAGATTGCCGTCGCGGTCGTCGAGGAACTGCCCTTCAAAATCAACGTCCAGCCGCTCAAGGCCCCGCTCGTGCAGAGCGGTTCGCTCGATGTGACGATTGTCGTCGAGCGCAAGGAAGGCTTCGACGAGCCCATCAAGGTCATCAACCTCTACAACCCGCCCGGCACCGGCAGCACGCCGGACATCACCATCCCGAAGGGGGAGAAGTCGGCGGTTTACCAGCTCAACGCCAACGCCGGCGCGGCCACGAAGCCGTGGAAGATCGCCTTCCTCGGCTCGGCCACTGTGGCTGGCGGCACGGCCTACGCCTCCACGCAGCTCACCGACCTCGAAGTCGCGCCTGCGTTTGTGAGCGGCAAGTTGGCGCAGACCAACACCGTCGTCGGCAACCCGGTGAAGTTCACCTGCGCGCTCGACCAGAAGACGGCCTTCGAGGGCCGCGCTGAGGTTAAGCTCATGGGGCTCCCCTCCGGCGTGACCGCCGAGGCCAAGTCCATCTCGAAGGATGACAAGGAAATTGTCTTCGACATCGTCACCGCCACCAACGCCGTCAAAGGGATGCACCGCACCGTGTTCGTCGCGATGAACCTCAAACTCAACGGCCAGCAGGTTACGCAATCCTTCGCCAGCGGCGGCGCGCTCCGCATCGACCCCATCCGCCAGCAAGTCGCAGAAGCCAAGCCCGTCGCCAAGCCCGCCGCGAAGACGGCCCCCAAGACCGGCAAGTGAACGGACTCGTCACTAATTACTAATCACTTCCCATGAGAACCTTCCTCACCGCCCTCACGCTGGCCCTCCCGCTCGCCGCCCTCGCCGCGCCCTCGCTCGTGGACGTGCGCGTCGTGCCGCCGGACATCAACCTCTCATCGAAGCAGGACTCGCAGTCCGTCATCGTGCAGGCGGTTTACTCCGACAGCACCACGCGCGACGTGACCGCGCAGGCGCAGTTCACCCTCGCGGACAAGACGCTGGCTCGCCTCGAAAAGTCCGTGGTCCATCCCGTCGCCGACGGCAAGACCGAGCTGACCGTCAAGTTCGACTCCAAGACCCTCAAGCTGCCGGTGAAGGTGGAGAAGTCCGCGTTCACGCCCGCCATCAGCTTCAGCCTCGATGTGATGCCCGTCTTCACGAAGGCCGGTTGCAACACCGGTTCGTGCCACGGTTCGGCGCGCGGCAAGGACGGCTTCCACCTCTCGCTCTTCGGCTACGACCACGAGGGCGACTACGGCAAAGTCACCCGTCAGCAGATGGGCCGGCGCATCAACCTCGCGCTGCCCGAGGAAAGCCTGTTGCTGACCAAGGCCGTCGGTGCCGTGCAGCACACCGGTGGCAAGCTCTTGGAGCCGAAGGACGACCTTTACCAGACCATCGTGAAGTGGCTCGAAGCCGGTGCGCCCGCTGACCCGAAGGACACCGCCTATGTGACTGGCGTCGAGATTTTCCCCGTGCAGGCCGTGCTGGAAGGCAGCGGCGCGGCGCAGCAGTTCACCGTGCGCGCGAAGTATTCCGACGGCACTGACCGCGACGTGACCAAGACCGCGAGCTTCGTGAGCAACAACGACGTGAGCGCGAAGGTCACGAAGGTTGGCCTCGTCACCGCCGACAAGCGCGGCGAGGCGTTCGTGATGGCGCGCTTCGATGCCTTCACGGTCGGCGCACAGATTCTGGTCATTCCCAAGGAGTCGGGCTTCACCTTCCCGCAGGTCGCGGAGCACAACTACATCGACACGCTCGTCCACACGAAGCTGAAGAAGATTCGCATCACGCCCAGCGAGGTGACGGACGATGCGACCTTCCTGCGCCGCGTGACGCTCGACATCACCGGCCTGACGCCGACGCCCGAGGACGTGCGCGCGTTCCTCGCGGACAAGAATCCGAAGAAACGCGAGAAGCGGGTGGACGAGCTGCTGGAGCGGCCGGAGTTCACCGAGCTGTGGGTGATGAAGTTCGCCGAGCTGCTGCAAATCCGCACCGACAACAACAATTTCCAATACAAGTCCGCGCTCCAATACTACGACTGGCTCAAGGACCGGTTCGCCCGGAACGTCCCGATGGACCAGCTCACGCAGGAGTTGCTCACGGCCAAGGGCGGCACCTTCTCGAACCCGGCGGCGAACTTCTACAAGGTCGAGACCGACGTCCTGAAACTCTCCGAGAACGTCGCGCAGGTCTTCATGGGCATGCGGATGCAGTGCGCGCAGTGCCACAACCACCCGTTCGACCGGTGGACGATGAACGACTACTACGGCTTTGCCGCGTTCTTCGCGCAGGTGGGCCGCAAGACCGGTGAGGACCAGCGCGAGACCGTTGTTTTCGACCGTGGCAATGGCGGCGTCCGCCACCCCGTTGGTAACCGCGACATGCCGCCGAAGTATCTCGGCATGGACGGCGGCAAGCCTGCTGAAGGTCAGGACCGTCGCGAGGTGATGGCCAAGTGGCTGGCCTCGCCGCAAAACCCATTCTTCGCAAAGAACCTCGCGAACATCGTTTGGGCGCACTTCTTCGGCCAGGGTATCGTGGAACCGGTGGACGACGTGCGCATCAGCAACCCGCCCTCGAACCCCGAGCTGCTCGACGAGTTGGGCAAGCGCTTCACGGAGTCGAGCTACAACTTCAAGAAGCTCGTGCGCGACATCTGCGCCAGCCGCACCTACCAGCTCACGCCGAAGTCCAACACGTTGAACGCCGAGGACACGCGCAACTTCGCCAAGGGCACCATCCGCCGCCTCCGCGCCGAGGTGCTGCTCGATGTCATCAACCAAGTCACGGTCACGCGGGACAAGTTCCGCGGCCTGCCGGTCGGCTCCCGCGCGGTGGAAATCGTGGACGGCCGCACGACCTCTTACTTCCTCACCACCTTCGGCCGCGCCAGTCGCGACACCGTCTGCGCGTGCGAAGTGAAGATGGAACCGAACCTCTCGCAGGCGCTCCACCTCCTCAACGGCGACACGGTGAACAACAAGATTCAGTCGGGCGGCCTCGTCGCCGCGATGACGAAGGAAGGAAAAGCGCAGGAGCAAATCATCGAGGAGTTCTACTGGCGCGCCCTCTCCCGTCCGCCGACGCAGACCGAGCAGACCAAGCTGGCGGAATACTTCGCCGAGGCGAAAACGCCTGCTGACAAATCCGTTGTGCTGAACGACCTCTTCTGGGCAGTGCTGAACTCGAAGGAGTTCATCTTCAATCACTGAGCTGAAGCTGGCGGTCGCTTGAACTCGTGCCCTTGAGTGCGGTTCGCCAGCGCCGGCGGACTGAACGCTGATTATTGATTACCAATTACTTCGCATGAAAACGCCACTTCTCCTTGCCACTGCAGCGCTCGCCCTCCCGCTCGCCGCTAGTGCCCAAAAAGTCACCTACGAGGAGCACATCCTCCCGCTCTTCAAGAATCAGTGCCTCAAGTGCCACGGCTCGGACAAGCCCAAGGCGGACGTGGACCTGTCCACATACAGCGCGCTCATGAAGGGCGGAAGTTCCGGTAGCATCGTGACGGGCGGCGACCCCGATGGCTCCGTCCTCTACAAAGTCACCACGCACGCCGCCGAACCGACTATGCCGCCGAAAAACAAGATGGCCGAAAAAGAGCTCGACCTCATCAAAAAGTGGATTGCCGGTGGCTTGCTCGAAAACTCCGGCAGCAAGGCTGTCGTCGTCAACCGCCCAAAGGTTGATATGACGCTCACCGGTGCGGCGTTCGGCAAGCCCGAGGGCGCGCCGCCCATGCCGGGTGATTTGTTGCTGGAGCCGGTCGTCCGCACCGCGCGCACCAGCGCCAGCACCGCCTTGGCCGCCAGCCCGTGGGCTCCGCTCGTCGCGCTCGGCGGGCAGAAGCAAGTTCTCCTCTACAACACCGACACCCTTCAGCTCGCGGGCGTGCTGCCGTTCCCCGAAGGCTTCCCGCACGACGTGAAGTTCAGCCGCAACGGCAAGCTCCTCCTCGCCAGCGGCGGTCGCGGCGCGAACAAGGGCCTGGCCGCTGTCTGGGACATCACCACGGGCGAACGCATCCTCACGTCGGGCGACGAGCAGGACGTGCCCCTCGCCGGCGACATCTCCTCGAACCAGAAGTGGATTGCCCTGGGTGGCCCGGACCGCTTGGTGAAGATTTACGCCACGGCCACGGGCGAGCAGTTGCACAAGATGAAGAAGCACACGGACTGGGTGCTCGCCGCTGAGTTCAACCACGACAGCACCTACCTCGCGACGGGCGACCGCAACGGCGGCGTCCTCGTCTGGGACCCCGAGGCAGGTCAGGAAGTCCAGAACTTCACCGGCCACCGCGCCGCCATCACTGCGCTCGCGTGGCGCACGCCTGACCTGCTGGTTTCGTCGAGCGAGGACGGCACGGTGAAGACGTGGAGCGTGCAGGAAGGCGCACAGGTCAAGACCGCCGCCGCCCACAACAGCGCGGTCAGCGTCCGCGTCACCGTGGACGGCCTCATGGTCACGGCCGGTCGGGACAAGACGATTTCCATCTGGGACAAGGAAGGCAACAAGGGCAAGACCTTCACTATCACCAACGATGTCCCCGTCCGCGCCACGCTCTCGCACGACGGCAAGCGCGTCATCGCCACCGATTGGACGGGCCGCGTCTATGCGTGGGACGCTGCGGATGGCAAGGAGTTGACCGGTCTCTCGCTGAACCCGCCGACCATCGCCGAGCAGCAGGAACTCGTCGCCAAGCGCATCGCCGACCTCGAGGCCGACCTCCCCAAGCTCCAGGCCAAGCTCGCCGAGGCCACTGCCGCGACCATCAAGGCCAAAGCGGACGCCGATGCCGCCAAGACCGACGCCGCCAAGCGCCCCCTCAACCTCGCCGCCGAGGTCGCCGCCAAGAAGCAGGAAGAGGCGATGAAGGCCATTGATAACGCCGGGGCCGAGCTGAAGATCGCGAAGTCCAGCGTTGAGCGTCTCAAGCTTGGCGCGTTCTACGCGCAGGTCTGGCGTGCCAAGGCCGACTTCTCCGCGCACAAGGACGAGCAGAAGCGCCTCCTCGCCGAGGCGGAATCCGCCAAGGACGCCATCAAGCAGGCGGAGGCCGACATCAAGGCGGCCAAGAAAGTGAAGGCCACCACCAAGGAGGAGAAGGACAAGATCGCCAAGCGCATCAAGGCCCTCGAGCAATCCATCACCGATAACAAGAAGCTCTCCTCCGCCTCCAAGGCCGCTGCGGACAAGATGGTCAAGCCTCTCGTCGCCGAGGAGAAAAAGCTTCAAGCCCTCACCTCGGACTACCAGAAGCTCAAGGCTGCCTCCACCGCGACCCCTCAGAAATCCGCCAAGCTCTGAGCCGGCGCGACCCTGTCTTTCCCGTCGGATGCGCTGCCCCCGTCTGGGCCGCGCTGCGCATGGTCCGTCGCAGCACTTTGGGGCAAGGAATTTGGACTCGTTTTTGTTTCCCCTCCTCGTTTTTGCCGATACGCTCGAGCTGGCTTTCGGAAAGCGCTCTCCGCGTGACAGCAATCCTTCGAATCCGTCACGCAAGCGCCGCTCGCCAAGTGCATCGTTAGTTGAAGCACACGTGCAGGCCCTCGTTTTCCGAATCGTCAATGCCAGTGTAGCTCAGTGGTAGAGCAACGGTTTTGTAAACCGTCGGTCGTCGGTTCAATCCCGACC
>SXGU01227755.1_pt1 | contig 26301 bp, 27 predicted proteins | sample 3174531 | NCBI WGS metagenome assembly SXGU01 (sample SAMN11356863, study PRJNA531348) | freshwater metagenome | isolation source: freshwater sample F1-140 | place: China: Fuxian Lake, Yuxi | collected 2017-12-25
GAACTCCGGCTGCCGGTCGGCTCGCAGGTCTTCATCTCGGAATCAGCGAGCGATCTGCATGAAGCGGTCGTAGCCCGCCATCATCAGCAACTGCTTGTAAAGCTGTGGCGACTGTGGCAACGCATAAAACTGTCCCGGATGGACGCGGCTGGGAACGAGGTAATCGCGGGCACCTTCCGGCGTACTCTTGCCGAGCATCGGGGTTTCGATTTCGAGGAACCCGTGCTGATCGAAGTAGTCGCGCACCGCCTTGGTCAGCTTGTGCCGCAGAATCATCGCCTTCTGAAGCTGCGGACGTCGCAAGTCGATGTAGCGGTACTTCAGCCGCAACTCTTCGTTCGGCAGCGTCGAGGACCCCGGCTCGAACGGTGGGACTTTTGACCTGTTGAAGAGCTCGATCGACTTCGCCTCGACTTCGATTTGACCGGTCGCGTGCTTCGGGTTTTCGAGCCCCTCACCACGCGGTGAGACTTTGCCGGTCGCCCCAATGACGAATTCGGAACGCAACGTCTGAGCGGTCTCGAATGCCGCCGCCTGATCCGGCTCGATGACAATCTGCGTGATGCCGTAGCGATCCCGCAAGTCGATGAAGACCAATCCGCCATGATCCCGCCGCGAATCGACCCAGCCACTGACCGTGACTTCTTTGCCAACATCGCCAATCCGAAGCTCGCCACATGTATGAGTCCGCAGCACGATCCCCAATCCTTCCAGAAATGGCGGTATCCGACCGCCGAAGTTGATCATTCGTCTTGAGACAGTGATTCCGGGCGGAGATTATAGGTCATGGCAAAACCCCGCAACGGCGGGCCGCGTTGTCGCCCGTATTGCGGATTGGTTCCTTTCGATTCCATGTTTTATTCCGACGAAACGCATGAGCCGGCTCATATTCACGTTCGATCGGCGGATGGCGAATGCAAATTCTGGTTGGAACCTGTGTGCTTGGCAGGAAACCGGGGCGTGGCGGCTCATCGACTCCGTGAAATCGAACGGTTGGTCATTGAGCACGAACATTTTTTGACGGAGAAGTTCCATGAGTACCACCGTCGTTGAGCCTGTGATGGCATCCGAATGCGCGGCGCTGCGTGCGTGGGTCGAGGGACGCATGATCTTTTTGGAACTCACCGACGGTCGCATCGTGGGCTTTCCCGCAGATCGTTTTCCACGACTCAAAAATGCGTCGGCCGAGCAGTTGCAACTGGTAACGCTCGAAGTCGATGGTTTCGCGCTCCGTTGGGAGGAGCTTGACGAAGACATCACCGTGCCGGGAGTCGTTGCTGGGCGATTTCCGTCCTCGTTGCAGTTGCGATGACGGCTTCCGATAATCCGCCGCACTTCAGGATTCGCGACGGAGGGAGCCGAGATGTTCTTTGCGGATTTACACATTCACTCGAAGTTCTCGCGAGCGACCGGCAAGGATGCGGACCTGGAGCACATGGCTCTGTGGGGTCGGAAGAAGGGGGTCACGGTCATGGGCGAATCGAGCAAGGCCGTGCAAGCGGCCTACGAGCAAGCTCTCGCGAAAGTCGGCAGCGAACTGTTCATCCTCGACCAAGCCCCGCCTGAAGAGTTGCGGCGGCTCGGCTCGCCCGTGCTGGCCGACGCTATCGAACGGATGCGTGAGGGCAGGGTCATCCGCGACGCCGGCTATGACGGCGAGTACGGCGTGATCCGAGTCTTCCAACCCGGCGAACTCGCCAACCGAGGGATGAAGTCGCTGCTGTTTGAGGAAGCAGCCACGGATTTCGCGGATGTCCACGGATTGAAGAAAGCTAAAGGAAATCGTTCAACGAAAGCGAAAACAGGAACAAAGAAGAAGCCGACGCTTCAGCCATTCACCGCCGCCGCATTCGGTCTTGCTGAGACTCTTCCGTCTGAGTCCATGGCCTGAAGTTCTCATCTTGAATTACTCGACCAAGTCCAACGGTAATCCATCAGACGTCTACCCACGACAATTTGGAAATTTGCGATCCATGCCGATCTCCATCGCCAATCTCACCGATTTCTGCGTTCAAGCACTGACGCGCGAAGGTCTCTCGATCACAGACGCCACGACCACCGCCGATGCGCTTGTGACCGCCGACGCGATGGGGGTCTTCACGCATGGAACGAAGTTGCTCGCCGGATACCTGCACCGGTTGAAGGGTGGAGGCTATCGAGCGGCGGGCCGGCCGCGTGTCGAACGGGAAGGTCCGGCGTGGGCGGTTATTGATGGTGACTCGGCGCTGGGACAGGTCGGCAGCGTGTTCGCCATGCGGACGGCGATGACGAAGGCTCGCAATGTGGGCATCGCGTATGTCGGACTGCGAAACACGGGGCACATCGGAGCGGCCGGTTACTACGCGGTGATGGCGGCTCGTGAGGGCTTCATCGGGATGGTCACCGGCAACGACATGCCCAGCGTCGCGGCTCCGGGGTCGCGGGGAGCGGTGCTCGGTAGCAACCCGATCGCGTATGGCGTGCCGGTTGGCAACGGCGATCCGATTCTGCTCGACATGGCCACCGCCGCCGTGGCCGGAGGCAAAGTCTATGCGGCTCATCAACGGGGCGAGTCGATCCCACCGACATGGTTGATCGACAGCGAGGGCCAGCCGACGACCGATGGCAGCCTCTACCCGCATCATGCGTCGCTGGCTCCGATGGCCGGCCACAAGGGCTACGGCTTCGGTCTGTGGTGCGAGATTCTTTCCGGAATCTTGCCGGGAGGCCGCATCACTTGGGAGATCGGAAGTTGGATCTTCGACGAGCCGTCGAAACCGTCGTGGCACAATGCTTCGTTCATCGCGATCGACGTCGCCACCATCGCGCCGCCCGATCAGTTTGAAGCTCGTCTGCGAAAGCTCATCGACGAAATCCACGCCGCCCCAACGGCTGAGGGCATTGAACGAGTCCTGCTCCCCGGCGAACGCGAAGGAGCGTTGTTTCGCCAAGCTCAGGCGCAGGGGATCGCACTTCCCGCCGACGTGCTCGCCAAGCTGGAAGGTGTGGCGAAGGAGTATTCGTTAGAGTCTCTCCTGCGAACAAATTGATTCCACCGAAGAGGTCACCACATGCCGAAACGACTTGGGAAGTTGCACCTGTTGACCGTGAGCGTCGTGTTTCTCGTCACGGCCAGTTCGTCGTTACCCGCTCAGACGACCGATGCGAAATCGGACACTCCGAAGTTCGTCGATCACTCGCTGCTGATCGCCCCGGAGTTTCCCTGCACCTGGCCAGCGAGTCCGTTTCCGAGGTTTCAAATCACGCACTCGCGAGTGATCGGGCCGGACTCGGCGTACAACATTGATGTGCTGCTGATCGACGGCAATACCGGGACGCAACTCGATGTCCCGCCACACTCGGTGGCTCGGCCGGACTTGAAGCGGGAGAAGTCGGGACCGCTCGGCCTCGCGTACACGGACAAGATCGAGGCGTGGCAGTTCGGCGGCGAGGCGTGTGTCGTCGATGTGCGCGACTTGCTCGATCAGGCACCGAAGGGAGTCAGTCCGCTCGTGAAGCGCGAGCATGTTGAACGCTTCGAAAAGCAGCATCGCAAGCTGCGGTTCGGCGACGTCGTGTTATTCCGCAGCGACTACTCGGACAAGTATTACCGTCCGTATCCTGAAGGGAGCCGCTTCATCGCCGATGCGCTCGATCGCAAGGCTCCCGGTTTTCCCGACCCCGATCCCGACTGCATGGAGTTCCTGGCCACGCGCGGCGTGATGACGCTCGGCACCGACAGCGCAAGCATGGGACCGCTTCCGGACCTCGCCGAGCCGACACACTACGCGGGACTCAAGCACGGCATGATCTGGACCGAGAGCGCCACGAACCTCGTCGCACTGCCGGCGACGGGAGCGTTCTACTGCATGATCGGGCCGAAGCATCAAGGCGCTCCGTACGGCGAAGGCCGCGCGTTCTCGATCGTCGGCGGCGAGTTGCCGAAACGGCTGATCGAATCGGCGAAGGCCAAACGAGCGATCGACCTCTCACCGACGTTGGCTCCGAATCTGCCAGTCACGTCGCCGGGAGCCGGCACCGGTCAGCATCGTCAGGTCTATCTGAAAGTGGATTTCCTCTACTCCGAGTACCTCGACCTCTGGCATCACACGCACTGGATGGACTCGATGGCCGGCACACATCTCGTCCCGCCGTCGTTCGCGTTGCCTCCGGCCGACGCGAAACCCGCGTACTCGCCCGAGGTCCGCGGCTGGTTGGCCGAGTACGAAACAAAATACGGCCCACGCGGAACAAGCTCGATGACGACCGAGAAAGTGCCGCTCGATTGGACGTGCGGCCCCGTGCGAGTCATTGATGTGACATCGCTCGTCGGCAGTACCGACAAGAAGTCCTGGCCCGCGTCGCCCGAAATCACGCCGGCTTTGATCCAAGCGTTCGAAAAGAAGTCTGGTGAACTCAAGCCGGGCGAAGTCGTGCTGTTCCGCACTGGCCATCTCGGTCATCACTTCAAAGCACAGCCGAACGACACGGGCGTGTGGCTCGATCCGCTGAGCGGCAAGAGCGAAGGCTGGCCCGCGCTTGGCCCCGATGCGGTTGTCGTTCTCAAGAACAAAGGCATTCGCTGCGTCGCGACGGATGCTCCCGATCTCGGCGGAGTGAATCCCAAACGAGCGTTGATGACCTACTGGGCACTCGGCAGCCGCGAGATGGTCGGCGTTGAGTTCCTGCACAACACCGCCAAGATTCCGCAAGGTGGCTACTTCCTGTTCGCCGCACTCCGTATCCGCGACTGCCACGGCGGGCCGGGACGAGCCATTGTGCTTCATTGATTTCTTGTCCGGCTGTGGGCTGATTGCTGTTAGCTGAAGGCCGTTATCCCAATTCCATTCGCCAAGAGTTGAAACAACAGCCATCAGCTTTCGGCCATCAACCTTCAGCCGAACAAACGCAGAAAGTCATTCCATGTCCAGCAACCTGTTTGACCTGACCGACCGAGTGGCTCTCGTCTCCGGCGCAGCTCAAGGCATGGGCCGAGCGATGTCGCTGGCGTTGGCTCAGCACGGAGCCGACTTGCTGCTGGCTGACCTCAACGAAAGCGGGCTGCAACAAACGGCCTCCGCCATCGCCAAGCTGGGACGCCGAGCGATCCCCGTGCGCTGCGACGTCTCCAAACCAGATCAGATTCTGCCGATGTTCGAGCAACTCGATCGGGAGTTCGGCCGCATCGACTTCCTGGCAAACGTCGCGGGTGAAGGGATTCTCGGCAAACCGGAAGAGATTTCGCTCGCAGATGTCGAGCAATGCTGGCGCAACCTCGTGCTCGGCCGCTTCTGCATGTGCCAGGAAGCGGGACGTCGGATGTTGAAACAAGGCCGAGGCAGCATCGTCAACATCGGCTCGATCGCCAGCCAAACGGCGCTCGGCCGAGGCCACATCGCCTACAGCATGGCAATGGGAGCCGTCGTGCAGATGACCCGCGAACTGAGCACCGAATGGAGCAGCGCCGGCGTCCGAGTGAATTCGATCCTGCCGGCTCAGGTCGTGAACCCCAGCCTCGAAAAACGGATGGCCGCCGACCCGACGCTACAAGCTCGGTTCGAGTCCGGCATCCCGCGCGGTCGGATGGGACGGCCGAACGACATTCAAGGACTCGCCGTGTTCCTCGCCTCAGACGCCTCAAGCTGGATCACCGGCGCGATCATCCCGATGGATGGAGGCAATCTGGCAATGAATGCGGGCGGCACGCGGCGCTATGTGGATAACCAACAACAATGAGCAACAACATGGAACGCGAAACACTGCTGCGTCTCTATCGGACCATGCAGATCATTCGACAGACGGAAGAAGAACTCGCACGCTGCCATCAACGCGGACTCGTGCTCGGCGCGTGTCATACCTACGTCGGTGAGGAAGCGATTGCGAGCGGCGTCTGTGCTCATCTTTCCGAGCATGATGTCGTCTTCAGCACGCATCGCGGACACGGGCACGCGCTGGCGAAGGGAGCTCATCCGCGAGAACTCATGGCCGAGTTGTTTGGGCGCGAGACCGGCCTGTCACGCGGACGTGGCGGCTCGATGCACTTGTTCTCGCCGGAGATCGGCATGATGGGAACCAGCGGCATCGTCGGCCCCTGCATCTTGCAGGCATGCGGCGGTGGCTACAGTTTCAAGCTGATGAAGCTGCCGCACGTCGCCGTCGCATTCTTTGGCGACGGAGCCTCCAACAACGGCGCGTTTCACGAGGGGCTGAACATGGCCGCCATCTGGAAGCTGCCGGTCCTGTTCGTCTGCGAGAACAATCAATTCGCCACCGAAGTTCCCAACGCCTACGCTGCCGGCAATCCGAGCGTCGGCAGTCGCGGAGCGTCTTACGGAATGCCGGGCTTTGAACTCGACGGCAACGACGTGCTCGAAATCCACCGCGTCGCCGGCGAAGCGATCGCACGAGCACGAGCCGGTGGCGGCCCGACGCTCATCGAATGCAAAACGTATCGCACTCGCGCTCACGCCGAAGGGATGGGCGACTTCACCTATCGAACTCGCGAAGACGTCGAAGCATGGAAGAAGAAGTGCCCGATCACACGAGTGCGGAGTGCGGAGTGCGGAGTGCGGAGTGAAGACAAGCCCATTGCAGAACAGTTCGACGAAATTGATCGCGAAGTCAAAGTAATGGTGCAGGAGTCCCGCGAGTTCGCCGAGAAGAGCCCCTGGCCTGATCCGAACTCGGCGACCAATCATGTCTACTCCGCTCCGGCTTCTCGCCCCTTGTCCCTCGCCCCTCGCCCCTCCCGAGAGATCACTTACTCGCAGGCCACGCACGAAGCGCTCTCCGAAGAGATGGCCAAGAACCCGCGCATCTTCGTCATGGGCGAAGGCATCGGCGTTCGCGGAGGCAACTTCAAGACGACCGACGGTCTGTTTCAGAAATACGGAGCCGAACGACTCTGCGACACGCCCATCTGCGAACGCGGCTTCGTCGGTCTCGCTTGCGGAGCGGCGATGACAGGCACGCGACCGATCATCGACTTCATGTTCGCGGACTTCGTGATGGACTCCGTCGGCGAGATCGTCAACCAAATCGCCAAGATGCAATACATGTCGAGCGGTCGGCTCAAGATGCCGGTCCTGCTGCGCGGCTGCATCGGCATCGGCCACTCGGCAGCCACGCATCACTCCGGCAGCTACTACGCGATGTACGCTCAAGTTCCCGGCCTACGAGTCGTCGTCCCCTCGATGCCCACCGATGCGAAAGGGCTGCTCAAGCGAGCGTTGAACTGCGACGACCCAGTTCTGTTCCTCGAACACCGCGAGATCCTGCAGGTCAAAGGTCCGGTCCCCGAAGGTGACTACGAAATCGAATTCGGAAAAGCGTCCGTCGTGCGCGAAGGCCGCGATGTGACCGTCGTCGCGCTCGCTCGCATGGTTCACCTGACACTCTCCGTCTGCGACGAACTCGAACGCGAAGGGATCTCGGTCGAGATCGTCGATCCGCGCACGGTCAGTCCGCTCGACACCGAAACGATTCTGCAATCGGTTGCGAAGACCGGCCGACTGCTGATCGTCGATGAACCTCCCGCCCCCTGCGGCTTCGCGGCCGAGATCGCCGCCCGCATCGTCGCCGAAGGTTTCGATTCGCTCGATGCCCCAATCCGTCGCCTCACCGGAGCCTTCTGTCCGACTCCATACAGCCCACCGCTCGAAGCGGTCATGGTCCCGCAGCCGAAGCAGATTGCAGATGCTGTGAGATCGTTGATGTCCGAATGAATTGGTGATTGAGAATTGGCTATTGGCAATTTGTGATTTGAAAATAGCCAATGACCAATAGCCAATGACCAATAGCCAATCTTTGAACGCCAAACTCTCGCGAGCAATGAATGCCTCACCCCATCCAAATCCCTCGCCTCGGCTGGTCCATGGAACAAGGCACGTTCGTCGGTTGGCTAAAGCAGAACGGCGACAACGTCCAACCCGGCGAGCCGCTCTTCACGCTCGAAGGGGAGAAGGCAATCCAGGAAATCGAAGCCGTCGATGCGGGACTGCTGCACTTCGAGGCAACGAATCCCAGCGAAGGTGACATCGTCGCCGTCGGTGCGGTCATCGGTTATCTGCTCGCTGTTGGTGAAACTGCTCCATCGATACCACCGCGTCCGGCTCCATCCGCGCCTCAGCCGTCAACGAAATCCGCACCGTCCGCCACTGGCGGATTAGGAAGTGGCCCGCAGCAGAGGCATCCTCGGCCGCACCCTGATCCGCCTGTGGCAGACGGTACAGATACGTTGGCTCCACCCGCATCACCCGCTGTGCGACGTCTTGCACGACAACTCGGAGTTGACCTGACGCCGCTCACGACCGCTGGTCGGATCTCTGAAGCCGACGTCTGTCGCCGCTATTTGCAGTCGCGAGGAGAACTGTCACCGAGCGTTGTCGCGACGAATCACGATGTCGTGTCCGGCACCGCCGCCCCACGAAGCGGTATTCCCTCCGCGTTGCCTCCTTCAGATGTCCCGCGACGTCGTCGTGGCCTTCCCGCCATTTCGCCACGAGCCGCCCGACTCGCCGCTCGTCACGGAGTTGACTGGACGCAACTCACCGGAACCGGTTCGAGTGGCCGCATCCGCGAATGCGATGTTCTGCCGTCGGTCAGGCTTCACGGCGTTGCCGATTCGCCGACACGAACAAGCCCATCATCGAATCCAGCAGTCCTCTCGCACACGATCCCGATCACTTCCATGCGTCGCACCATCGCCAACCGCATGGTCGCCAGCTTGCAGCAGACCGCTCCGGTCACGCTCACCACCGAGATCGACGTCACGTCCGTCGTGAAGTTTCGCGACGAACTCAAATGCTCAGGCAACTCGCTGATCCCGTCGATCACCGACTGCTTCATCAAGCTCGTTGCGACCGCCCTGCGCGAGCATCCGCTGCTGAACGCTCGCTGGCGAGACGACGCCTTGGAACTCTTCGACGAAGTCCACATCGGCATCGCCGTGGATACCGAGGCTGGGCTGTTCGTCCCCGTGTTGCGCCGAGCCAACGATCGTTCGTTGCTCGATATTGCTGAGCAGAGTCGTTCGTTGATCGAGCAAGTCCGCTCACGAACGCTCGCCTCCAGCGGCTATCAAGGAGGCACGTTCACGATCACGAGTCTCGGCTCGCTCGGCATCGACGCATTCACACCGATCATCAACTTTCCAGAGACGGCGATTCTCGGCCTCGGCCGAATTCAAACGCGATCGCCCATCGCACTCGACAGCTCCGCTACACCGCCACATACACCCAATCCGCAGGTGATGACGTTGAGCCTGACCTTCGATCACCGTGTGCTCGACGGAGCTCCCGCCGCCCGTTTTTTGCAAACGCTAACGCGGCTCACCGCCACCGATTCGCAGTCACTTTTCGAGCCAACAAGTCATCGTTGACGCATTCCCGCCCCCCGCTAGAATCCGCCAGCCCATCGGGATGTAGCTCAGCTTGGCTAGAGCGCTACGTTCGGGACGTAGAGGTCGCAGGGTCAAATCCTGTCATCCCGACTCTTTGCCGAGAAGGACTTACGACAATTGTCGTGAGTCCTTTTTTCATGTCCCAATGCCAATCTGACACGTTTCTGACACGGTGTTGGGCTGACATTGGGTTTGAATCGCTGATCTTCTTCGGACATCGCGCGTACCATCGGCAGTTCACTTTTCCCTCGGACGGAGAAGACACCGATGGCCACGATCGTTCGCGACGCGCGTTCCAAACAGTATCACATCAGATTTCGTTTTGCCGGACGATCGTTCAAACGATCTCTGAAAACCGATCGAGAAACTCATGCTTCGGCTTCTCTAGCCCGACTGACGGAGACCATTTCTTTGGTCCGCCGTGGAGTTCTCGAACTGCCTCCTGATGCCGACGCAGTGACCTTTCTCCTGTCAGGTGGAAGGACACGGAATATCCGGGTGTCCGAACCCTCCATAACACTCGGCCAACTCTTCACGAAATACCAAGAGAATTTGCCTGAGCAAGCGAAAGAATTAACGACCCTCAAAACCGAAGAGATACACATCAAGGTTTTCCGGAAGAAAAAGAAGCTGCCTCTCACCAAGACGCTCGATCAGCTCACCACTCATGACATCCAACAATTCATCAATCGGGAATCGCGTAGGAAATTCGGAAATCGTTTCCTCAGCCCGGACACGATCAAACGCGAAGTCGACACGCTCAAGTGCATTCTGAATTGGGCGCAAACACAACAACTTGTGAAAGAGGCTCCGTCACTGCGTGGACTGGTCTATGGGAAAAGGGATGAAAAGCCTCCCTTCATGACTCGAACTGAAATCGAGCGAATCCTCGCTCGCGGCGGTCTGGATGAAACTGAGATTGCTCGGCTGTGGGAGGCACTCTATCTGACGATCCCGGAAGTCCTGGAAGTTCTCGAACTCGTTCGCAAGCGCGCCAAATATCCTTTCATCTATCCCATGTTTGCCTTCGTGGCATTCACCGGAGCCAGACGTAGCGAAATGACGCGCGTCATGATTGATGATCTCGACCTTGATGCCGGCACTGTTTTGATTCGCGAACGCAAACGCAGTCGAGTTCGCTCCACGACGTTTCGACGAGTAGAAATGCCAACCAAGCTCGTGGAGATTCTCAAAGAATGGATGGCAATGCATCCCGGCGGCCAGTTCGCCTTCAGCCACAACTTTGAAAATCCCTCCCAACCTCCGATCCGTCCGCTGACCGTCGATCAAGCTCGCGTTCAGTTTTTCAAAACACTTCGCGATTCCAAATGGGATGTCATCCGCGGCTTCCATGTCTTTCGGCACTCATACGCTTCAAATCTTGCGACCAAGTGCGTCGATCAGCGCATCATCGACAAGCACATGGGCCACCAAACTGAGGAAATGCGAAGGCGATATCAGCATCTGGCTCCGGAAGTCTGTAAACGAGCCGTAGAAGCATTGGCTGAGTAGCAGAGATTGGTCCCTTCGCGGTTGACCTTTTCCGCTGACGCCCGCTCGAAGCCGCAACCGTCGGGGGTGGGGGAGTAGCCGAAGCAGCCTCGGTTCACCGGGGCGGCGAAGGCGGATACCCCAACCCCGCGTTGCGGCCCCGTCCGGCACCCCGTGCCGGACAAAGACAATTCGGGCGTCAGCCAGTTATCCCGCAGTCGAAACAATAACGACCCATATTCAGAACAATTCGGCTTCGTCACCACGACTCAATCCTCTCTCATTCCGCGACATTCGGACACAAAAAAAATGCCCGTGAACTCCCGAAGGAATCCACGGGCGGTAATCAACGGTGCTCGACCTCTGAGATCGCCTTCCGGGCAATGCACAGAGTACAGGACTCCGGATCTTCGCAATCGAGTTGATGTTCAAACTCTTGTTCCATGTCGATGGAATCCGAAAGCCCCTTGAGTGCCGCCAGAAGCTCTGGTGCCTTGGCGATCAGTCGGCAGTTCACTCCGATCATGACTGGATTCTGCTCGTCTTTGAGGGACAAGCCGATGTCAATCAATCGAGCCTCGCAGCCGATACACCGGTCAAAGTTGTGGTAGCCCTGACGATCGCCCGTGTAGGTCTCGTTGCAGTCGCAACAGGTGAACTCACAGGTCTCCTCGCCTTCGGACGAGGCATTGCGTGTTTCGTTTTCATCATCGCGTTTACTCATTTGAGTTGGGGGAAAATGGAAGTAATACCCCCGTCACCGGATGAACTCCGATGACGGGGTGGGAGTGGGGGAGCCACAGATGCGTCTCACCCCTCTCGTTATCAATCTGGCAACAATCCTTGGTTCTGAACTCGTGTCAGCTCTTCATGGGACACGATCCATTCTTGGCTGCTGCCTCGGCCACATTGCCGCTTGTTCGCATGGACGCGGCCAAGTCGGCACCACTCGCGAACCGTGAACTCGGCTTTGCCAAGTAACGCGGCCAGTTCCGTGACCGTGTACCACTCTTTCTGCGGCTGCTGGTTCTTCAGGATGTCGCGGACCTCTTGAACCATCGACTCCGACCGAGCCAGCCGTTCGTCGAGCGTTAGCAACGCCTGCATCATCGCCACCATCGCCTCGCGGAACTCACTGATCCGAGTCAACTCGACACGGGCCGCCTCGCTGTCATCGGCACGCAGCAGTCTCGTCAGACTGTTTTGCAACTCACCGCTAACTTCCGAAACCGCTGATCGTGCGCCGTCAGGTCGAGCCGTCGCTCGCTCCATCCGGCCGTTTTGCCGTTCGCCGGCATCACGTTGACCATTTCGTAAAACGCCAACCATGTGGAAAGGGGGAATGTGATAAAATGCCGGAGCGTCCAGAAAAGCATCCAGCGAAAACGCGACCCGAAGCCGGTAGCTCCGGGTCGCTCATGGACATCACTCGCGCGGTTCGCCTCGCTCGGACATGATCCGCTCGAAGCATTGCGCCAGCGTGAACGCCGCTGGGAGAAGGTCTTCCTCCCGCAGCGTCTGCGTGTGCTGCCATTTGCCCTCGGCATCCAGGTAGCTACGTCGCAACGACACCTGGAAAGTCGCGAACTCTTCTCCGTTTTTGGCTTTCGCCAGCCGCTTAAAAACGGCACCGGAGAGTGTGCCGCATCGAACCACAGCGGCGGGCGTGGTCGCATCCTGAGAGGCCGGATGCGTGGCCTTGGGCGATGTGTTCGCCATAAGAAAGGGGGTAAGAAAATAAGTCGCCTCGGCAGCCTTCGGTGGGCTGCGTCGGCTCTCGCTTCCAAGCGTCCCGCATCCCGCCGTCAAGGGTGTCTTCGCCGGTGGCATCGGAGCGGCGTGTGGCTTCGCCGGGCCGGTTGCCGAGCGACAGCGAGAGCAACCGTTGCCGCCGGCGAACGGCGAAGCAGCCCTTGCACGGCACTAGGGATCGGGACGCTACACTGAGAACGCCGCACGCAGCCCTCACTCTGTCTCTCCCAAAGCCTCTCACATTCGAGCCGTGCTGGACCGTCATCGGTGGAGCGGCCGACCGAAAAAACGGGCCTACTGGCCCGTGATCAAACGACGCACGAGCGACGGCTTATGCTTTGGTTCGCCCGCTTGGCGAACATCGGAAACGTACGACTCCGGTGACTCGCGAAGCAGTCGAATCGCTTTCGCGTACGCTTCCTCGCGAGACGTGGCCTCAATCAGGCAACCGTACTGAAACTTCACTTGGTACAGCATGGCAAGCTGGGGAAGGGGATAAGTGGGTGGCTCCGTCCGGGGCCGCGACGGGGGCACACGGCCGCACGCCCGAACGCAAGGAGGAGTCCCGCCGGAAGCTCCTTGCGTGAGGGACCGGCCGTGTAAAGTCGGCAGGCTCCGGACTCGTGGGTTGGTGCCTGGAAACAGACACACCAAACACCAACAAAACAAAGGGGGGCGACTTCACTGCCCGACGCCGGGCAGCCGCAGCGAGCCGCAGCGAGCGAGGACGGGTGCCGGGTGGCGACCCGGCTATTCAAGCGGAAACGCGGCGGCGGATCGTCCGGCCAAATGGCAGGCAAGCGAGGTCCGAAATCTTCCCAGAGGACCGAGCCACCATATTCCTAACGCACTTGAATAGCCGGGGGGCGAGAGAAGCGAATGCGAACGAGAAACCCGGCACCCGAAGTCGCTGGTGGGAAACAACCTACAAAACACCACACAAAACAGAAGCCTGTTCGCACCCCCGACAGGCCACGAACACCCAGACGAACAGTCGATCGAACGGCAGAACGAATACCCAACAAGAGCCTAAGCTTGGTCGAACACTTCGCGGATCAGCCCTTTCATGCCGCGAAGGTAATGGAACTCCGCCAGAGCTTTGCCGACGTCTCGCCAGTCGTTCCAAGGGTCGGGCTGTGCCTCATAGTCGTGCATCGCCGCCGAGTAGCCTGCGATGGACGGTGCATCGGCCGTCGTCTCCTGCAACAACGTGATGAACTTTCTCCGCTTTTCTTGGGGAATGCCCGCGAGCGTTTGCAGGTGCCTCTCCTCGAAGTTCTGTTGCGGGCCTCGTAACAACTCCAGGGCCATTAAAGCTCGCTCTGGAAAAGTTACCATCAGCGCGTCGATCAATTCGCCACGAAAGCGTTTTACATAAGCGAAGAGCTGTTCTGTCTTCTGGCCATCGTGAACCAAGTCGAGGCACAGCGTTCGCATCCAATCGGTCGCATAGTTCTTGGCGAACACGGTCAGCGGGCGTGGATTTGGTGTGACCTTAGCCAGAGCGAGGGCCGCGAGGAGTTTCTGTCTACGAGCCGGTTCGGTGGGCTCCGGAGGAGCCAGAAAGAGATTGCATTCCACTCAAGAGAGGGGGAATGGAGCGGCCAGCGTACACCTATTGCGAATACCTTCAACCAGATCGTCGGAGTATCGCGTATCGCCGCCCCTGGGTGTCCCGCCAAATCGGTTCCCGGAGCACCCCTTCGGAAAGTACCTCCTGCTTGATCCCGAAGCGATAGAACGCGGCCACGGGCTGGTCTCGCAGGACGGACGCGAGCGAGGCGATTCGCTCCACGGATTCGCACACATAGAAGATTCGCACTGCGTCGGCATCGGCTTGGTGCAGGCACGGCCAATGTTGGCGAACCACTCCGCTCCGCAGCAGGCAGTCGTATCCCGGCGATTTTCCGAGTTCTCTGTCGGGACTGTTGGTGCTGCGATCAATCTCCAAATAGCCCACGAGAAACCTCGGCGACGAGGAGTCGCCTCCGGTCGAGTGCTGCAACAGGACACTCGCATCCGGACGACATGAGACATCCTGGTTCTCTCCGGAACGAAATCGTTCGTAGAGCAGGTGCCGCTTCTCGGCCGGTTGGTCGAGTCGGGCGTTCGAATAGGTGTCCTGTTCCAAGATCCATTGTGGAGCAGCCAGTCCCGCCGCCTTGGCTCCTTTGTCGAAAGCCAGACGAACCGCCACTACACCCAAGCGATGCAGCAGCGTCACGGGTGCTGGGTCACTTCGGGAGATTCGCTTGGCCGCTTCGCCGGTCTCCTCCAACAGCACTTCGGCACCCTTGGGCGTCAATCCATAGGCGGTCGGAAGACTGCCCCCAAATTTCTTCGACCGATCGGGACTCTGCGACGAAATCTGTCGGGCCACAACCAACGGAGCGTCACACACCAGTCCTTCTTTCTTGAGAATCGCCATTCGTTTTTGGCACGATCGGATTTCCGTCCCTTCTGGCCAATGACGCTGATGAATCATCCGCGTATCCAAGAGTCCGTGCTCCCCGATATCTCGCAGAATGGTGAAGTCCCTTTCTGTTGGATTCCAAGAAGCGCTAAATCGAGAACGGGGAGTCATCGGCAGCCTGCGTCGAAGGAAGGACAGTAACGGCGGGTAGATTGATCGCCGGCGACGTGCCCAAAAGCACCTCCCAGAGTTGTTCCTGTAGTTGCTTTTGGCGTTCGAGAATTTTGACGGGGTCGTGGTAGACATCCAGTGTGCGGATGCGCTCAAAGTACGATTGCAGGGCTTTCTTCAGAGTCACGGGTGCATCCGCCCACGGTTCCTCCGGAAGATCGACCTGCACCCAGCGGACTGAGTGGCCAGCGATCTGGTGGAGCGCTTGGCCCGTCGGCATGCCGGAAAGTTTCGACGCACTCAGAACCTTCTGCTCCTCCCGGGTCAGAAACTCCAGGATTCGCAAGACTTTTCTCCACTTCACGCGTGCCAGCGGCGTCTGCTTTTCGGTAATGCTGCTACCTTGAGTCTCTGACCGTCCTCGCTCGCGGCTCACCGTTCGGCTATTCCCTTGAGCACCGCCGGTCGAATTGGTCTCCTGCCAGCTCTCCGACGAGGACTCCCCCGCCGCGATCGCACCGCCCACACCTTCGCTCGCCGAATTTCCCTCGCTCCTCGACTCGTCGGTTCCGGTGGTCTTCGTTGATGTGTGCTTGGCATCCCAACTGCTGATCGTTCCGGCTTGATCCGCGATTCCTCGATTCGTGCCCCGACCCACCGAGTCTGCGAAACCGACCGACGTCTGACTCGTTTGGGTTATGGTGTTGCCGAAGGCGTCTGATTGATTGTATCCGTGTGATTTGCTGGTTCCGCGAGCGTCATTCGCACCTTTCGCATCGGAGTGCGTCTGCACCTGCTGATCCCTATCGCGATTCGTCGTCTGCGAACGATTGCTACCTGTGGACGAGTGCTGGCCCTCCGTTTCTTGCGTCCCGCTGGAATGCTGCTCCGAATGGGCCTGGCTCGATCCGTCCGACCGACCTGCGTTGTCGGTGTGCGAAGACTGCTCGCTCGATCCGTTGCTAAGAGTTTGGCTCTGACTCGATCCGCCGCCATGCCCAAACGTCTCGCCCACCGCCTGCTGAATCCGCGCTCCGCTCGAATGGGACTGATTGATCGACGTTCCGGATGACCAATTCCGTGTGCGACTGACGCTTCGTCCGACATCCGTTCCGTAGCCTGTCGCCTGGCTCCAACTCTCTTGCCAGTTCGTACCGTCCGATGTGCCGGTACTGTCATTTTGAGAGTAGGCACGTTGCCACGATTGGTCTGTCAGCGTGACGAAATCATAGCCATCTTGGTACTGCTCCTCGTCCCAATGGACGAACTTCGGCCGGAGTGGGTCATACTCCGGTAGCGACACTTTGCCGCCGAAGAACAAGGCGTCATCTTCATCGGTGTGCCGGAAGTAGAAGGACGATCCACACATGCTCGTGGCGCGCAGCAGCGGATCATCCTTGGCTAAGGGGAAACTGTGAATCCCTTGAAACGCGAGCAAGAATCGCAATTGCATCTTCCGCACTTGCCGGAGCGCGCTCGTCAAGAGCTTGGCCGAAGCACGAAACACCGGAAGTTCGTCGAGCACCAGCAACAACGGCAGCCGCTGATCCTGTGGCGTCGAAAAGACCGTATGCAGAATCTCAGCGACCCATAGATTCGCAAGGATCGGTGCGTGATAGTTTTCGTCCAGACGTCCACAATGGGCGAGGTTCAAGAGCACAATCGACCGGTCCTGAATCAATTGCCGGACATTGATCGCGCCTCGGGGAACTCCCAAATGGCACTGCAGAACAATGTTTGAAAACAGGTTGTTCAAGCGCGCTCGCGTACTGCCACAAAACACCTCTCGTTCGGCCGGACTCATTGATGCCAACAAGCGGAACTCCGACTGCAACAACTCATCCGGAATTGCGTCCACCAGTGGGCCGAACATCTCGGAATCGAAGTCGAGAAAGCGGAGGCCGTCCGCCATGCTCAAACCCATGAGTGCCAATGCGCGAAAGATATTTGTCAGCCACCGGAACAATTGCGGCTTCTGATCGAAGTCAGATTCGCCGCTGCAATTGATCGTCAAATGGGCGCAATGCACGGCCCGACAATCCAACCGAGCTCGAAAGCCATACGGGGTTTCGCCAGGAAGCGGGACAGCGCCCAACGGATTGAGTGGCCCGATAGGAAGATCGTCACGGCCCGGAGCGAGGTAGAGTACGCGATTGCGGATGGCAGGACCGCGTGCTAAGCAATCGCGGTGGATCGCGTCAACTAAGTCGCCGTGAGGGTCGATGACCACAATGCTCGTTCCGGTATCGACAGCCGTCGCCACCGATTGCCGCAAGAGCACCGACTTCCCTGAGCCGCTGTCGCCAGAAATCGCCACACCCGCAGCCGACAAATCGTAGAGCCAGCGATTCGCGTTCTGAAGATCCAGTCGCTCAGGAACTCCGCCGGGGACTTTGAGGTCCAGAAGGCTTGTTCCCGGTCGGATGATGGCAGTGTTATTGGGCAGGGTGTTCATAATCGTTAATCACTTCTAGGCCCAACGCTTCCATCGCGGGCAGGAAGACCCGATTATCGTAGCGTTCCTGCGCCATCTCACGCTGCTGCTCATCGACGATGGTGGCATCGTAATCAGTGAACACGGACTCGCGCTGCCGGATGAGTTCCTGTTTTCGCTTCTCTACGGAACCGGATGGCTTTCGGGTAAGCCCTTTAATTCGCTCGGAAATGGCATCGGCCATTTCCCGAACGTGATCGACAGGAAACTCGTGGGCCATTTGATCGTCAACGAGTTGGTAGAATTCTGCCAGAGAAAGCTCAGTGAATTCGCCACCCGCAGCTTTGTATTCCTGCTCGACGCGACATCGCAGGGCCTTCCTCTCCATCCACGCTTGAAGCCATTCAACATGAAAGTCGACCATATTTATGCTATCGCACTTTGACAGAGTGCGCTCGATCTCGCCTTCGAACTCCTCCTTCGAAAGAAACGGACCAAGCACGTTGATCCTCTTTTGATAGAACATGATTGCTCTGGTCTTTGCGTGTCTGACAGCGCACTTCAGATCCGTGTCCAGTTTTGGATGGTTTCTCAGCGCCTTAGAGATCTCACGGAGTCGTATCTGGCTCTCATGCCGATCCGAAAACAACAACGCCCGCAAATAGATTATGAGCTCCGCATCTGACATGCTCCTGGGTATATCCACAGAATACACGCGACGCATTTCAACGATATCTGCTACCTCCTTAACCACAGTCAGCACCCAACACAATGAGTCGTTTTGCGTATTCAATCTAGCTTCATTCCCTCCGGCGGAGGTCGTGAGGAAGTAGGGGTGTTCGGGATGAAACAATAGCTCGCAATCCTTTTCAAATGCCGCTTTGGGATATACTGCGAAGTATGGCCCGCAATACAGATACTGTTGCGACATATCTTGACGAGCATCGTAGCGTTTATGGACAAGCTCGGGATCAGGTGCGAACCATTTCGCATAGTGCGGTGCCTCGGGCAGAGCGGTCCAATCAATCGGCCCCAATAGCGTTTCGGCGGCTCGAAAAAGTGCCAAGTCTAGCAATCCATTCTCACGAAGCGGTATTCCCCTCTGAGCCACTTCTAGCAATTGTTGCGCCTGATATTCCGCTTCCCGCCGCTCCTGCTCTGCTCGTTCCTCGGCCTCTCGCTTGACCTGATCTGCTTTCTGTTCTGACGCTTCTATTTCTCGTTGTGCCCGTTCCGCTTCTGCCTTCTGTTCCCGTTCAGCTAGAAGTTTATTGGTTAACTCACGTTTCGCGACCGCCTCATCTATCATTAACACGACAAGATTCATAAAAGGAAGAACTGGGTAACAAACGAACGCATAGATGCCATAAGTCACGCCTAACGCCATAAGGGAAATGTGAGACGAGTCAAACTGTTTATCCACCTCTGACCGGTACTGCTCATGACTACTTTCAATAAATGACAAAGCGAAGTATGGCGTCCACGACATAACGCCCGCTAAGCAGACAAACAGAAATATCGAATACGCGCAATGAATCGCACGAGCCATTATGTACAAGACACACGGAAGAATTGTAAGACCCCACAGGATCCAGTGCATACTCTCAAAAAACGGAGATGGGGTTGCCCATGATACGCCGGAATAATGCGCACTGAGATACCATAATGTGTAAATAATAACCGGCTGAGATACACACCACGATGCTTCAGTAGGGCTCAGGGAGCGATCGGGACGCTGCGGAACAGACGATGTGGACCTATAGAATGAACCGTATGGTAGTGTGATAGTAAGATGCTTAATTCCCCAAAAAAAGTAGCCTACACAAAGTGCTGATAAAATCCAATAGAGGCAAGCAGCAGCAATTACAGTCTTAGTGAGAAACCAGATGGTGTCCATGTATGTGCTTCACTTAGTTGAGTCAGATGTTGACATGGCGTTGCACGTCGTGGGCTGACTAGGCAAATGGAATCTCTGGCCGCGCCAAACGAGGCCGTTGTCCGTCAGCGTCACTATCTGCGGGGGAAGCGAGCAAAATGGAGAAACGAAGTCGCCATTCAGGGCTCTTATAGTGAGAGCTCGTTTTGAAGTAGTCGCGTCATGTTCCCTGGCGAGTAACTCATCCAGACGACCGGGCGAAATGCCGATATTTAATGAGTGAGAATTACTTGGAGCCGTCGTTGCGGACCCCAAAGTCGCCGATATTTCGTTGTACGGCATGATCATGGAGGTTCTCCTGAAGTGACTCGCGGCGACATCTTATGGACAACAAAGCCCTATTCGCAAATCCGCAAGTTTGTTGACGAGCAAGTGTGATCCGCGAAGTCCTTCGTTGTCGAAATCAAAGGATGATGCGTTCGATTTCATCCAGGCTGACTTCGTCAGAGCGGCGGTCGTAGAGTCCGGTGGTACGAGCGGACTCGTGGTTGGCGATTCGCTGGGCGTGCTCTAATGTCCCGCCATTCTGGAGATAGGTCGTGATGCCGGTCGCTCGAAACGTGTGGCATCCGATTCTGGTCGGCAATTCGGCTTGGCGAGCACGTCGCTTGACCATCGCGAGCACGTCAAGTCGATGAATGCGGCGATCACTCAACAGCCGGTGGCGGTCGAATGCTCGGAAGAGGGGACCATGCCGGTCGGCTTCGATCAGCGCTCGGTTGAGGTACGCATCGACGTATCCTTCTGCCTTGTGGTGAGCCGGGACGTCGTGGAGCTTGCCTCACTTTTCGTGGAGGCGAAACCACATTCGCCGGCCTTGAGAAAAGTAGTCTTCAACGTTCATGGCGACGACCGCTCCGACGCGAGCAAAGCTGTAGACCATGACTGCGATCAATGCCCGGTCGCGAAGCCCTGCTGCCGTCGAAACGTCGATACCCTCCAAAAGCTCGCGAGCTTCGTCTGCGGATAACACCGGCGTCTTGCCCTTTTTGATTGAATACCTCGGCCCGCGAACCGAACTCGTCGGATTCGTCTTGAGCACCTGGCCGACAACCAGCCAGTCGCACAACATCCGAAGCGCTGCAAGATTCTGCTTCACCGTTGGAGCGGCTGCGAAACTCATCAACTCCTCAATGTAGAGCGAGACGTGCAACGGCGAGATGTCTGCCAGCGAGAGTCGTCGTTGGTCGCACCAATGAAAAAACCGATGGGCCGCTCGTAGATACGCCATCCGGGTATTTGGATTCCGAAGATGGGCGACGAAGAATTCGACGAACCGCCGCTGAGCGTCCGGGCCAGCCTCAGAAACAACAACCGGCAACAGGCGAGCCATCGTGTCAACGAGCGAACCGTCTTTGCCGATGGTGAGCGACAACTCGAACATAAGGAATCAGGGTGTCAAGCAAAGCCAAGCATAACGTCCTTTATGATCGCTGTGACGGAATCGTGTTGTCGGCGAGCCTCTATTCTGGCGATACAGATTCGGAACTCCGTGCTATGCTGCCTCGCGACTCATGCAGAGCGTGTCCAACGCCAACTTCGGTCCCTTGATCGCGTACCTCGTGCCGGGAGCGACGGCACTTTGGGGCATCAGCGAATTCGTTCCGTCACTTCGATCGTGGTTCGCCATCGTTCCGATGCAAACACCGACGATTGGTGGCTTTCTTTATTTGACGGTCGCCTCCATCGCTTGCGGCATGGTGGTGAGTGCCATTCGCTGGGCTGTCGTGGATTCCTTTCACCGCGTCACGGGGCTGCCGCTACCGGCTCTCGACTTCTCCAAGCTCGGCCAAAACGTTGAAGCGTTCAACCTGCTCATTGAGATTCATTACAAGCATTTTCAATTCTATGCGAATGAATTCGTCGCACTCGCAATCACCTATGTGAGCTATCGGATCAACCACGGAAACGTCTGCTCGCTCGGTTGGCTTGATGCCAGCTTCCTCGCGATCGAAGCGATCTTGGTTCTGGCCTCTCGCGATACGCTTCGCAAATACGACCTGCGGAGTCAGCAGTTGCTAGGCGTTGACGACACGGAGTCATGTTGTGTTTCTTCGTAGCGATTCGATCAATCACGATCGTTTGGTCATTTCGCGTTCGACTCGGCCGACAAATTCAATCAGCCCGATGCCAATGGCCCGACAAAATGAGCGTAACTCGGCGAGGTCGAGTCTCCGGTCACCGCGTTCGATCTTGCTGAGAAGCGATTGTGTCAGCTTGAGCCGTTTTGCGAGTTCCACCTGAGTGAGGCCCGACTCGATCCGGGCCTCGCGCAGCAGCCGCAGCATCACCTGATACTCGCGGGAGTAGATCGACTTCTCCATCCGGCCTTGCCTTTCTAAATGTCGGATCGTAAAGTCCTTTCTGGAATAGTCGAAAATAGACTATTTGCGAACATCACTCCCATTCTTGAAAGGCGACGATCATGGCGAACGGCGGAAGCAAACACCCAACAATACCGCAGCAAGAGACGAAGACAGCGGGACAAACCGCGTCGGAGCAAACCAAGAGCGACAAGAAGTAGTCCGGTGATCTGCGTCGGCTCGACGCTGAGCCTGACCGACACATGAAGTGTCGGGGCAGGCTCGCTTTGTTTCTGGAACAGTCCAATGCCCGTCAGCGGTTGTGACTGTCGTAAACAAGAACCGTGAAGTCCCCGTCAGGATCAATTGCGACTTCCACCGGCGAATCAAGATTCAGGCAGGTATTCGTTTCCGCGATCTTCTGAAGGACAGTTTCGGTGTCGAAGTATTTCGGCTCGCAATGAAAGACTTCGCTTGCCAACTTTGACCACGTTTCGCGAGAGAGATTTGAAAGTGCCTGACTCACCGATGTTGGCCGGCTTGTCGGTGCGTCAGTCAGCACTTCGCGGCTCCGCCTGCCTCGGAAGAATTCCGGCCCGAAGGAAAGTGAGTACGTCACGTTGGCAGGATGCCGGAAGCTTCGTGAACGCGCAACATGGCTCACATGGGGGAAATCGTGGCTGTAGGACTGATCGTGCTGGCCCGTCGCTTGTCAGTAATCACTCGGCAGCAACGCGGTGATTGCACCGCCCGAACCGTCTTCGATGAACCAGAGTTTTTCCTGTTTGTCCGATGACTCGAAGACTTGCAGGTAATCGAGTCCGGCCTCTCTCACGGCGGCTTCTTGCAGAACGGACAGACAAGCGAGAATCGTCTCGTGGCCGTACATCTCGATCGCGGCCGGAGTCGCCACGAACGGCTTCTCCGTGCTCGGCGTAAACATCTCGCACGACTGCGGATCATCGAGCGGAATCTCCTGTGGCCGAAGAATCGGGAATTCAGTCACGGTGGCAGAGTTCCACAGCAGCGTTCCCGCGTCAAGCTTTTGCTGATGAGTCGTTCGTAAAATCGCTCTGCATTTAGTGCAGAGCGTCTTTCCTGAAAAGGTTTGTCCTGGTCGCATTCAGACGGCCAGTTCCATGAGCTTGGCGACTTTCTGGTCGGCCTCGGTTCGATCTCCGGCATAGCGGAGATTGACGTTCATGTGCGTTAGCACATCGACCAGATTCCAGAGCGTGAAGGGCTTGCCGTCGTGGCCGAGTTGCTTCACGGCCCGCTCGATCATGTCGCGAGGCAGACTCTGTTGGCTCAGGAACTTCATGGCTTCGTCGCTGTCCGAAGCCACGTTGGTGCCCATCGCTTTGCGGACGGCAGTTGCGAAAGAGTCTTTGCGTTCGTCGCGGCGCTCTTGCAACGCTTGAATCATCCGTCGAATTTCCGACAGCGATTCACGGACGTTGCCCGTGTGCTTGCGAGTGAACTCGACGACGTTCGTGGCGTCCCAAACGATGTGGTTCTGGCAGACCTTTTGAAACCAAAACGTCGAAATTCCGAGCGAGCGACGTCCAACTTCCGAATTCCAAACAAAGAATCCGGGGGCGAACGCCTCTTCGCCAATCTCGATCCAGCCAGCGGGATCAATGAGGAAACAGAACAAGTCCTGTTCCCCGCACTACAACCCCGTCGCACCGGTCATGGCAGTTTGCGGCGGCGAGAATTCGCCGGCGCATTCGGCCACCGTCTCCAGCAGTTCGCTGTTCCACAACCGCGAGTAGGCGGTTCCGTGGATCGACCTGATGCTTGGTCCGGTCGTCAGAATCTGCATCGGCTTTGCCCCGTTCGGGAGCGTCTCTCGCAGAACCGCTCGCGCTGTTTCGGGGGAGAGCCGATTGACGGTCTCCTTGGCGACACCGGACATGCGGCAGATTTGCGAAAAGCTCCAGTCGTTGAGCAAGAATTCGCCGTCATCGCCTGCGGCGAACGAGAGTTCTCCGCCAACGACAACCGGTTGCAGGCGAGCGGGCAAATGCCAGCGGTCCTGCGATTCCCGATGCTCATTCCGACAATGCTGGATCAGGGACTCGACCGACGAGAAACACTCGTCCGGTCTTCGTCGAAACAATTCGTCATGTGCCTGGGTCAACGTGCTCATGGGGGCCTCCGAAAGTGAAAAGGAACGATTCTCAGGTGCAGTCTGCTCGAACATCGAACAGACGCACCGATCGTGGCCCCTAACGCTGTGTCGCGCAATCAGCCTTCTGGTGACAAGCCAACAATCTCATTGGCTCGTCAAGTGAAATTGCTCATCGCGGTCGCAAACGAGGACCGTGATGGCCGCAGCTTCAAAGCGGCACTATTCCGTCACGCCAAACGGATAGAAGCGATTCGTGTTCCACTGACTGGTCGTGGTTGACTGCGTCGTGGCCGCAAGGTGTCTGCTAAAAACGGAGCCTGGGTCCGGCGGCGTGTGATCCACCTCAATATGCTCGTGGCTGTGACCTGAAACCTGCTCAATGGCAACTCCGACGGCAACTGCGAAGCTTGTGATCTTGATGTTCATCTTGCGCCCTCCCTGAAACAGAAACGAGATCGGAAAGTGAAATTTGTCGCCGAGTTCATTGTTCGATTTTACCGACCGAATCTTTACGCGAACTCCGACACCTGGCCATTGGAATTCAGCCGATCGCACACTAGGCATTGTGCCTGAGACCTTCCGACTACCCAAGATGTAGTTGACATGCCGGCACAAGTTCGGGACATTTTCCGGAGTGAAGATGGCGTGAAAAAGACTCGACGGAGTTCATTGAAATGAACGACGAAGCCACAAAGGCCGTTGCCTTTCTCTCTGCGTTGGCCGGACTCGGCGGCACACTGCTGATGTTGTCTCTAAATACCTGGACTTGGTCAGTCCGTCACGACGCGGAACTGAATAATCGTGAGACATCAGTCATCAAACGCGAATCCGCATCTGTCGAACACGAGACCACAATGATTGCTCGTGACATCGAAAGTCAGAAATTAGCGAAGCTCAAGGAAGAAGTGCAAAACGCTGATCGGATCAATGAGGCGACTCGCCATACCCCCCAGCTTTCAACTGGTTCGGCCGTTCCGAATCCAACTCCGCAAATCGTTGAAACAAAGCCACCTCGTCCGGCGGTGAATCGGCAACCTGATCGTGCTGTTGCACAACAACCGAAAAAGCAGAAGGCGAGCCGAGCGTCTTCAAGCCTTCCGGTGCTCGCACACTCTCCGCTACCGGCTACGATTCGACGACCTGACGGAAGACTGATGGTGCTGCAAAGTCGTCGATAACAGCAAGCCGACAGAGACCGTCAGTCCGCAATCGCCTTGATGAACGCCTCGCGGGCGTCGTTGTAAAAGACGACTGTGACTTTTGTCGCGAGGTCGTCCGACAAATCGAAGAGCTGCTTCCGCGACGACACCGGCATCAGGACGATGGAGGCTCCCTTCTCGACGGCAAGCTCGACGATGTCGATGGCGTTGTGCAGAAGATCCACGGAACCGCCCAAGTTGATCCCGCCAACGACTACGAGTCCGCCTCTCAAGCTTTTGTTGATCAGTGCCGAACACATTGCCAAGAGAGCGGCGACACCCAATGCGTGTCCGGTCTTGCTGGTGTCGAATGCCCGAAGCTGGACTGAGAACTCGTGCTCGCGGGGGTTGCGATCGCCGACCAATTCGCTGGCTCGCGAATAGAGGTTGGCTTCTGCGTACTTCACCGACTCTGTGAATGCTTGCGGCGACGGGCGATTCAGAATTCTCACGCCGCTGCCGGGGCCTTCGGTGACTTCGATGCGGTACAGGCCAGAGCTTTCATCCTGGCCGCTGGGACTGATCGCCCACACTTGGCCCGGCGGGAGCGGATCGCGACCGATGTGATCCTCGCTTTGCAGTTCAGGGGTCACGACGAATTTCTCAACGCCGTCTTGGCCGAGCGTGTAGCTGAATTGCGTGTTGCGAAATTCGGCGCTTCCAATTCGCTTCTGCTGTTCTTTGACGCGACGGCGACATTCCAACGCCAAGCGAACTGCCCACTCTAAATCGTCGTCGGGAACTTTGTCGTCGGGGCAGGGATGAATGAGTTTCAGCAAGCCGTTGATCGTCTTCGTCACCGCGTTCTGATCACGGCCACTGAGGGCACCGCCATAACTCAGGCGGCCTTGAAGGGCCGAGACTCGGCTTTGACTTCGTAGCCGGCTCCAGCACTCACTCATGAAATCGGAAACCAAACCGAAATGGTTGGTCTTGATCGCCTCGCTGATTTTGGGCACGTCCCAACCGGGTAGATAGCAGTGAATGCGGTCCATCAGGGCGGTGTCGTTTCGCATCTCTGGCGGCATCGGGCCGAACAGGTGGCCGATGCGTTGTTGATGCTGCACATCAACCTCGAAGTTGCCCACC
>SXGU01466184.1_pt1 | contig 26290 bp, 23 predicted proteins | sample 3174531 | NCBI WGS metagenome assembly SXGU01 (sample SAMN11356863, study PRJNA531348) | freshwater metagenome | isolation source: freshwater sample F1-140 | place: China: Fuxian Lake, Yuxi | collected 2017-12-25
ACTACTCAGCGTATGTTAAAAATGATTAATGGAACACGGATGACACAGATAGAACGGATAATCACTGATTAAAAGCGCAGAATATTCTAAAAAATCCGTGTAAATCCGTCTTATCTGCGTCATCCGTGTTCCATTTCTTTAATGTGCTGAGTAGTTACTATTAAACTGAATTTAAAAACGCGGCAAGCATGTCCAGAAATTTATCTTTTTGCAAATAACCGATCACTCTATAAGCATCGCGCTCTTGTTGATCGGGGCCGAAGAAAAGTATCGCCGGCGGGCCGATCAGATTAAATTTTTTCAGCAATGCCTGGTCCGTCGGTAAATTTTGCGTGACATCAGCCTGCACCAACACAACAGACGATAAAACCTCCCTTACTTTGGGATCGGAAAAAGTGTAAATCGCCATTTCCTTACACGATGCACACCAGTCGGCGTAAAAATCAAGCATAACCCAGCGTCCTTGGGCGTGGGCGTCATTCAGAGTTTGTTGCAATTCATCGGCTGATTTGACTTTCCGAAACGGCAGCTCCGGCTGTTGTTCGCAAGCCACAGCCGCTACGCATAATAATTGCATGGCGTCGCGTTGCCGCTGAGTGGCAATCCCTACCAGCAAAAATACCGCATAAGTCAATACCACCAGTCCGACTCCTTTCCAAAACCTTTTCCAACCCAGATACATCAACGGAATAAGCAGTAGCGCCAACCAAAGCAGTTGAGTCAGCAGCGGCGGTGTAATGCGCGCCAACAGCCAGATCGCCACCGCCAGCAAGCCTACCCCGAAAACGGCCTTGGTCACATTCATCCAAGCTCCGCTTTTGGGCAACAACTTTCCGGCCGAAGTCCCGATAATAAGCAGCGGCACGCCCATGCCCATGCCTAATGAAAATAACGCCAGTCCTCCCAGCATCGCGTCACCGGTTTGCCCGATGTAAATCAACGCGCCCGCCAATGGCGCGGTAATGCACGGACCTACCGCCAACGCAGACAACGCGCCCATTATTGCCGCGCCGAACAAATTGCCGCCGTGTTGTTTGGCGCTGATAAGCACGAGTCTGTTTTGTATAAAAACCGGCATTTGCACATCGAATAAGCCAAACATTGAACAAGCCAACAACACAAAGATGCCGCTAAAAACACTAATCAGCCACGGTTCCTGAAACAACGCCTGCAGGTTACTGCCGAAAAGACCGGCTAATACGCCGAAAAGCGTATAAGTCGCAGCGGACGCCAGTACGTAACTCAGCGACAACAAAAAAGCTCTGCGGGTGGTTAATCGCCCGCCCTGGCCTACGATGATGCCGGAAAGAATCGGAATCATCGGAAACACGCAGGGCGTAAACGCCAATAACAATCCAAAACCGAGGAAACTGAAAATGACCAGCCACAGCGATCTGCCGCCTATCGACGCGGCGATACTGTCCTGTTCCGACATCAGCGGCGATAAACGATCGAAAGCGGAAGTCAATCCCCACCAATTGAAACCTTCATCCGGCAAATCGAAAGAAACGATTTGTTGTACAGGCATATAACAAACGCCTACATCGGCGCAGCCCTGGAAAGTGACTTCCAGTACCAGCTTATTCGGTTTGGGATCATGACGCAAAAGACTGATCTCCGCCTCAAGATGATCCCTAAAAACTTCCACCTCGCCAAAAAGATTATCGTGTTTGGTATGGCCGGGAGGAAAGAATTCGGCTCCCGGGTTTATACCGGGAGTCAACGAGACGAATTTGAATTTGTTGCGATACAGATAATAGCCGTTCGCAATATGCCAGGATAGCACCAGTCTGTCCGATGTTTTCGCCTTGGCTGTGAATTGGAAAGCCTGCTCTGCCGGCAGAACATCCTCTGCGTCGATAGCGTAAGCCTGACCGGCAAAGCAGAATGCCAGACAACAGAAAAATCTCAGGATTAAGGGTTTAACCATAAGCAATCTCTCCCGCAAGTTATAGAGTGACAACAAGTGCAAACCTAATAATCCGGAGCCGCCCGGAAGGTCCAAATAACCGAGAGATTACCGAAGAACCCGTCACCCAACTGAACCTGCTGGAACGGCCCCCGGATATTTCTCGCCTTTTGCGCGTTCAAATCTTCGTAAATCGGCAATCCGACCGATCCCCGCAATTTGAAGTTGCCGCCCAAAGCATTGAGAAAACGGTAGTCGGAAACGAACGCCAAATTGGTAACGGTACCGCCGCTGTTACCGGCCTTAATGCCCCGATCTGTATTTTTCTCAGTGTAGCCGGCATCCATTTCGACACCGACCATCCAGTCGTAGTTTGGCGTGTAGTGCAAGGCCAGACCGGCGCTAGCCACATCGCCGAAGGCAAAGCGGTCGTCATTTTCGGGATTGACGTTATAAAGGGCTGAGGCATGCAGCCAGAAGTCCTTCCAGCGCTGAGAATAGAGCATGCCGCCGGTGAAAGTCGCAGTGCCTTTGCCCAATTGCAGACCCGCCGCCTGGAGAGCGCCGGTCGCATCGCGATTACCGTTAAAATGACCGGAAGGCAAGCTGGTGCCGAGCAGAACGCTGGCAAACTTATCCCAACGGGTGCTGCGCCATAGGTTATAACGCCCTTCAAGGCTGATGTCGCCGAGCCCGTTGGTGTTATCGCTTGTTTCACCGAATCTTCCGGGCAAAACGCCTGGCGGTTGCGTTTGGCTCAGGGTCGTCAGCCTTTTTTCGAACCAAGGTACGTTCATGAACAGCGCAAGCTTGTCAGTCGGCGAGTAATTGAAGGTCAAGGCTTGTTGCTGCACCTGCATTTCTTTGGGCGCTCTTGGTTGAGCTATGTTGCCGTGGATGAAACTATCTGGGCTCGCACCGTTGGAGCCGATCTTGAGATTGTCTTTTTGAGTATATCCGTAGACCACACCGGCGCTGAAGTTGCCCTTGCCCGGCGTTACCGCAGTGCGAATCCGAAACGGCGCGGTCGTGCCGACCGGCGATACGTCATCGTAGGCTATGTTGAAGTCGATCACTTCGCCGCCTTCTTTGGCGACGAAAGCTTCGGCCTCCTCGCGCTTGGCGAAAGCAATGTAATTCGGCACCATGTCCGGAATCACCTTACTGCCGATTACATACGTGGCCGTTTGCGCATCCACCAGCTTGCCTGTTACCCAGTCATGTACGTGTACCGACTTGAATGCTGAGATGCCGCCCGCATCCTCGACTTCCCGCAACATACAGGCGACGCCGCAGGTATGTTCCAGGGTGCCGTCCTTAAGCACTAATTCCGCCGCGCTCTTTTGGTATTGGTCGATGTACATGCCGCAGACCCGGCAACTTTCGCGTTTGTGCATGTCTTCGGCGGATGCCCAAGTTGACAGCAATGTAAACTGGATTAATACCAGCATGAACGCTATTTTAATGACCGTTTTCATAAAAAACTCCTTTGTTTAGAACAGTTGTAAAGCGTTTTTCAAATTCTTCGATACCGGCGTCCCCGGTAATCTTGTCCCGGACAATACCTTGCCCGTCGATAACGAAGGTGGTCGGCAAAGCGATGACGCCGAATTGTTTGGCGACCAAGCCGTATTCATCGACCAGCATCGGATAACTCAAGTGCTCGAACTTTTTAAGGCGCTCGTCGGTTTTGTCGATTCGGCTTTCATTAATGGCTACCGGCATAAATCCCCGGTCTTTGTACTTTTGGTAAAGAGGCTCCAGGGACAACAGAATCTCTTTGTCGCAAAAGCCGCAATCGATAGACCAAAAGCGCAGCAACGCGACTTTGCCTTTAATGTCTTCAGGCAGGGTTACGGATTTGCCCTGAAAGTCGCTCAGCGTGACATCGGGCGCCGCATCTCCGATCTGCAAACCCGAGCGCTTATTGCAGCCGCTGAGCAGCGTAGCGATCAGCAAGACCAAAAACAGCCGTTGCGCCAAGTTGATCGGGCTCATGTCCGGTGATCCAGCGATTCGATGAGGATAGGCGTCACCTCCTGAAAGCGGATGATGGATTTGCCTTTATGATCTTCCAAAAACTCCTGCGCCGATTCTTGATCTTTGAACGGCAGTAATTCATGGCCCATCGGGCCCAATACGTCCGAGCCGAGTACATAAAAAGCCGATTTGGCGTCGATCAACTCCACGTCGTAATAATCGGTGACGTAAATGTCCTTAATATTTTCCGCCGACTTTCCGGGCGTATATTTCGCGGTATCGAAGATATGTTTGAACATGTCTTTCGCGCCGTCGTAAAAATAGTACGTACCGTCCTTAAACATGATTTGAGCTACCCATTTCGGGTACTTGTAAACAAACATGCCGCATACCGGGCAGCGGTCGGATTTTTTGATGGTAACTTCGGGTTCGTCGCTATAGCTGATGTTTATACTGAACAGCAGAAACAGCCCAAGCATTATTTTGTAGGATAACGGAATCTCCGGGCGCGCCGTGCGCGCCTTGGGAGCTAAGGCGCGCACGGCGCGCCCTACGGATGCAGGAACCTTAATAGACAACTTCATAGGCAATCACCAAACTTGAGGAGGCGATTTCATAACTGACCAGCGCGGTAAACGCGGCGAATAGAATAACGGAGGTCAGGGCCAGTTTGCGGATGAAGCCGCCAAGCATGGCTTGCAGGCTTTCGACCTGACGAAAAGGCAGCAATGCGCCGACGCCAAGCCCCGACACCACGGCGCCGAACAGCAACAGATAAAGCAGATAGCCGATATAGCTGTACTCTTCCATGATGATACAGAACGGACAGTGATGGGTCGGCAGCTCATAAATGTACAGCGAGATGAAAGACACGATAGAAACCAGCGAAACGATAAACATCAGCAGGCTCAACGCGGCATATAGATAGCCGCCTAAGCCTTTCAGGTAGAAAAAAATTCCGCAAAGCAAGGTGCATGAAACGGTGCTGTAAAAAACCCACATCATCGGCAACGCCGACAATGAGGCAATTTCCGAACCGATACCGGTTACCCGCTCGCTGCTGAACAAACTGCCGCAGCAAGAGGTAATCACATCCGCCTTCATGCTCAGAAAATAGGCGCTCTCCAGTATCGTCTCCAGAATGATAAGGGGCGCGATAAGCGCCAGCAGGAGATATTTTTTTTTGATCAGCGGGTAGTCGTAACCTTGGTTGTCGGCATAATTCAAAACCAGCCACAGCCCGGCCACAATAAAGTTGAAAATTTTCAATACCAGCGTCGGATAGCCGAAGCCGTCGACGTTTAAGGTACCGGCAGCGCACATCGCACCGACAAACAGCGGAGTCAGGCTATCGGCGGTAAATATGAACAAAAACAGCGACAGCAGTTGCAGCCCGAACACATACGACAACAGTGTCGAAATCAAATAGGTTTTGCGCTCCAGCACCAACTGCAATTCGTGGCCGCTTTGTATATCCCAATGCCTTAGTATTTGCACCCCGTAAAATACGGCATACAACACCATGCCGCTGCCTACATAGGCGGCCAGCAGATTGGCGATGACGGTAGGATGCAGGATCACGGCTAACCCTCGATTTGGCCGTCGCGAAGATTGACCACCCGGTCCACCATCGAAGATTCATAGACCAATGGATCATGGCTGGTGATGATCACGGTTTTGCCTTCCGCCTTGAATTTTTCGATAATTTCCATGAACCGGTACGACAGTTTGCTATCGAGATGAGCGGTCGGTTCGTCGGCAATGATGATGCGCGGGTCGTTGATCAACGCCCGCACGATAGAGGCGCGCTGGGCTTCGCCGCCGGACAGCCATTCCACCTTCGACGCCGCCTTGTTGGCGATATTCAGCTCGGACAAGCCTTGCATCGCCTTGATTTTCAGCTGGGAACGCTTTTCTCCCAGCGGATAAGCAGGCAACATCACGTTTTCCAATACCGAAATGCCCTTGATCAGATTCGGTTGTTGAAAAATGAAGCCGAAGGTTTTACGGCGTATATCGGTCAAAAAACGTTCCGGCAGACTGGTGATTTCACGTCCCTGCACGTTTACCCGCCCCGCCGAAGGCCGGCTCATGCAGCCGACGATGCTTAATAGCGTGGTTTTGCCCGAACCGCTGGGGCCTTTCAGCACGGTGACCTGGTTTTCCGCTATATGCAGATTGACGCTGTTCAGCGCCGAAAACTCGCTGGGATTACCGGCGTTAAACACTTTTCTGACATTCATTAGTTCGATCATGACTATTCTCCGGTAAATCGCATCGCCGAATCCGGGTCGATAGTTGCAGCCCGCCAAATGGGGACGATGGTTGCCACGGTATAGGGCACCACGGTCAGAAAAAACAGCGTCGTCAGTTGTTCGAGATTGACAAACGGCGTCAACTCGAAATTGGGATAAAGGCTGGACCAGCCTTTCAGCGCCGGTTCGAAGACAATGGAGCCGGTAAAAAACACATGTACATAAGCCAAAATCACGCCGGTAAAAAATGCCGTCAGAGAAACCATCGCGCCTTCCCAAAACTTCATCTGGATCACGTCCGAGGTTTCCCAGCCCACGGCTTTGAGTATGCCGATTTCCCGCCTTTCTCCGGCGCTCAGGCCCGAAGCCTTGTCCCAGGCGAAAATAACGAAAGCAAGCACGGCCGCTGAGAAAATGACGATCATCATGCCGCCGCGCCAATTGAAAATGGAATCGTAAGTTCTGAGGATTTCATCCCGAATAATCGGCCTGGCATCGGGCAGGTGTTTTTTTATTTTCGCCGCCACCATCGCAATTTCGCTGGGATTATTGACGACAACGGTAAGATCGGTCACATGGCTGTTGTCGATGCCGAACAGCTTTCTGAAATCGTCCCCGCTAATCAGCATCAAATCGGAGGAAACCAGTTCGGATTGAGAGGACAAAACGCCCGCGATTCTGAAGTTCATAACCTTGCCGTCAAAGGCGCGAAACGGCATGTAATCGCCTTTGTCGATAGCGCGAAGACGGGCAATGCCGTTGCCGATAATCAGCGTTCCGGGTTCGAGCGTCGCACCGTTCAGTTCAAATAAAGGCTTTGAAGCGGACTGCACGCCGGATTCGCTTTCAACCACCGTGACCTTGGCGGATGGTTTGGCGGCACCGCTAATTGGCGGGGTCAGCAACGTGTAGTTGGCGCTGACCAAGCTGTCGTAATAATAACCCCACAACCGGCTTTCGACCGAAGCGACGCCACGGATGTTTTTAATGGTTTCGATGTAACTGAGCGGAAAAAGATCATGCCGCCCGGCCACGATTTTTTGCACCACAATTTCCGGCGCGCCCTTCAGAATCAGCGCGGCTTCCTTTTTGATGGCGTAAGTAAAGAACATCGTCGAGGCCAAAATGAAGACAATCAGCGTATATAAAGCCAGCAAGCCGAAATTTTTCACCTTTCTGCGCAACAGCGAAGAAAGGGTGAAATCGATAATGTAACGTTGCTTTTCAATCCAGTTTGTCATGGGCGATCGATAATCCTTTCGGGTGGCTGGGTAAACGAACCGGACGGGAAGTGTTCCAGCGACAACGGATGATCCTGGAACGCGGTGTTCAAGTCGGCTTGCGACAGATGCCGGGTATAGCGGGCTTCGGTGAACAGGCACAAATCGGTAAGCTGTAGTGTCTTGACCAGCGCCGCTTTTTCTTCGAGCTTTTCCCGCCCGGTCTTTTCGCTAAAAAAAGCATGCACCGACAGCAAGCCCAGCAACAAGATGCAACCGGACAAATACAAAAAGAATAACGAGGAATTTCTCATCAGCAATGCTCAAAAAAGTGCGTAGTGGTTCAGGTTTTTCTGTGAGTAATGTCAGATAGCCGAGTCCGCCGATTCCAAAGGCCAGTCAATATCCCGTATACTCGAATTATTGGTAAATGATTTGAACATGCACTAATTATTATAAAACTCAAATATCGCCAGGCTTAACCCAATTAAGCGGGCAGGATATATGCCTAGTTTAATTTAAATATATCGATCAATATATTAAACAAGACATGGAATATATAAAATAATTAAACTATGTTATATCCCCTATTAACTGCGTTAAATAACATAGTTTAATAAAGTATTAATTCTCTGTTTAGCGGGTATTATTGAATAATCCAGCTGTATGGAGCTGAGGGGGATGAATATTTACAATAATCCCTGTTCATTAATAGACAAATGAGCGTATCCAACCTCACACACAAGCTCTGCCCCAAGCTAGAGTCCAGAGCGAATAAAGCGACATCGTTCCCACGCTCCGGAGACTGTGAAAGTATTCGTTTTAGAACAAAATCAAAAGCATTCACCACGAAGGACACGAAGGACACGAAGTTTTTAATGCATTGAGTTTAAATAATTATTTTTCCTTCATGATCTTCGTGTCCTTCGTGGTGAAGAGGTTTTTAAACTTATTTTGATAATACTTTCACAGTCTCTCCGGCGTGGGAACGATAGCAGATCCTCTCCAGATTTTGTGTCGCTCTATTAATTCCGGGCTCTATATAATAAAGTGCGGGGATTTGCTATGTGTTTCGACATACAGCGTAGATAAATCGTGTCTAGTTTAGGGCGCGCACCGCACGCCCGACTGTTGTTATTGTGCCGCCAGCCGATGCCACAGCTGCTTTAACTCCCGAACCAGCCGTTGCCTATCGGTTTCCGTTGCCGGAGTTTCCTGCGTTTCGGGTTTTATATTCGGTTCAGGCACGTTCTCAACGACAATAAAGGTTCCCGGAATCATGCCCATCCAGCAACTCCACGGCACCACGCCGGTCTCGGCAGGCGTGAATTCAATGACTTGCAAGCCCGGTTGCAAGTTAATCTCAAGCCCGTATTGAGGAACCACAATCGCCTTGTTGCATTCGTTTAATTCCTTGGCGTTGATCGCCCATTTAACCGGAATGCCTTTGCGTAAAGTGAATTTGTTCGGCTTGAACCCGGTGCTAAGCACATCCATATGAATGGTTTGCTCGGTTTCGCAAATTGGACTTTCCGAGACTGTCGGCGACAATTGCTGCGAGACGCGGGCAACCAGGGTATTAAAGTCAACGCCGGTGCCGGTAACCGCCAAGCCCCGATTCAGCATGATCGCGCCCAAGGCCATAACGATCACCCCGGAAGCCTTTAGCAATTTAGGCGTCAAATTTGCTGAGAGTAAGCTGGTCAAAAAACCGAAACCCAGCAATAACGGCAACGTGCCGATGGCGAAAAAGAACAGAATCGCCGCGCCCTGAGACCAACTGCCGTTTCCGGCAGCCATCACATACATGGCTTGCAGCGGCCCGCAAATAATCATCAAGCCATTCAACAAGCCGATCACGAACGGATTGCTGTGCTTGCGATATTCCTTGCCGACAAAGCGCATCAAGAACTTCGGCGCCTTAAACTGAAAATGGCTCAATGCCGGAAATACTTCCAGCATATGCAAGCCGAACAGCATCAAAAAAACGCCCGCGGCAACGCCGACAGCGCCTTGTGTATAGGGCGTAAACGCAACAACCGAGCCGAATGCGCCGAACAGCGCGCCGATAAGGGTATAAGAAATAGTTTTGCCGATGCCGTAAAGAATATGCGTAGCGTAAGATTTATGGCCGCCGGTAGCGGATTTTGCGGTGTAGCCGAGAATCAGCGGGCCGCACATGCCGACGCAGTGAAAGCTGGTCAGGAAACCGATCAGGATCAACAAGCCATAGCTCATATCGCGACTGAATTTAGGCATGTCGGAGTGATTCATGAACCAGCTGTCGAGCCAAAGAATAAAGCCGATGCCAAGGAGCGCAAGCGTGACCGCCGCGATCTTTCTTAATGCAACGCGCAAAGGATTAGGACGCTGGGCAGGGTTAGGCTGAAAAGTCTCGTTTTTAGTATTCATGATTGGTCTTTTGGGTGTTGGTGGGATGTTTCAAATGAGCGTAAAAGGCTGTGGGATTTAACATATTGATAATACGTCGACCGGAGCAAATCGAATATAGACTATTAAATACTTACTATAATGCCCCATCAGGAATTTACTTTACAAAATTAATTTTGGCAGCATTGATACATAATTTAGTTGTAATTATTCACCTCCCCCTTTGAAAAAAAGGATTTAGGGGGTGACTGAATAACTACATTTAGTTTAAGCCGAGTAAATATAAATTTTATATTATGCAATAAGTCTATCTGTTTTAATAAGCTACTAGCCATAACGACAGGATAATCTGAATATTAATTGACTTGGCTATAAAAATTGTCTTAAATAAATTTTAATTAACATATAGGGTATTCGATGAAGCACATATCTACACAAACGCATTCCACCGACATAGAATCGGTTAAAGCAAAAATCACAAGCGGCGAGCGCAGCTCTAAAGGCGAGTTAGTCGTCAAGGGCGTCGCTACCGCCGTGGCCGCAGCAACAATCATTGAAACCGGCAAAAGCGTAATGACGACATTGGCCAAACATCCGCTGGTTATGTTCAGCTTGGGCATAGCTGCGGGCTTTTTGACCCATAAATATCGTAAGGAGATTATTTTAATCACCAGCAAAACCGCCGAACAAAGCAAGGATTTTGTTTTGCGGCAAAAAGAAAACCTTAAAGACCTGATTGCCGAAAGTCAGGAAGCGGTTGCAGAAAAGGACGACGCTAAATAATAGCTTGAGAGCCGAACCCCGTTTTCTTTTGTTTTATTTTAACCTTCAGAAGGAGCAGTTATGTCACATCTACACGCTATAGCCAGTCAAGTAAAGTCCGGTACCGGAACAGCAGCATCCATGAGCAACATGACTTTGGGCTCAATGATGAGCGAAGGTATGGGAACTATGATAAAAACCTCAGGCCTTGCTGCGTCAGCCGGTTCCAGTGCAGGGAAAAGCGTTATCGGAAAAATTTTCACGCATCCGTTGACGCTTTTCGGTCTCGGTGTCGTCGCAGGCTGTTATATTTATAAATATCGCAAGTCTATCATCTCGACTTCCGGCAAAGCCCGATAGCAAGATGTTGGGCAGTTCGCAGGGAACGCCGCACCGACCATTTCCCCCCAGGGTACGCACGGCGTACCCTGCTTGATTAATCAAACCCGGATAGAGTGTTGTTTTGTAGCAATGGGAGCATTTTAACGAGCAACCTTGCGTAGCAACATAAGCGTTTTGAAAGCCCTGAAATCCCACTACAAACGGACGCTAAAATGAAATCTTCGCACACCGATAACCTAGCCCACGGCAAAGTAGTTCATACATTGAACCGGCGAGTTCGTATTATTGCGCCGGTTCTGCGCAAAGATCCCGAGCGCGCCTGTGTTCTGGGAATTTTGCTGCAAAAGCGGGACGGCATCGAACACGTCCGCACGGTTCCCGATATTGCTTCCATAGTCATCCATTTTGATCCCGATAAATTGCCGAAAACCAAGCTGCTCACTCTTTTGGATGCGTTGCTGGCGAATCTGGGCAAAAAAAAATCCACGGCTGCAAATAACACCGCGCAATTGATGCCTGCCGAAGGCGATGAGCACCTCGCCGAACAGGAATTCAACCTCAGTATAGACGGCATGAGTTGCGTATCCTGCGCTCTGTTGATCGAAATGCTGTTGAAGCGGGATCCCCGTATTTCCTCGGCAAACGTCAATTACGCGACAGCAACCGCTACGGTGACCGGTCGAACGACTAAAGAAAATGTCTGCATGTTGATCGGCAACATGGGCTACCAGGCGCAGAATATGGACAACCTGGCTCAGCGTCAAATGATGATCGCGCGCGAACAGCAGCGCTTGATTGACGCCCGGCGGCGCGCTCTTCTAGCGGCAACGCTAAGCTTTCCCGTTATGGTTATCGGCATGCTCGCCCCCTCCTCCCGATTTTGGCACTGGGCGCAGCATTTACTCGCCACGCCTATCGTGCTTTGGGCGGGACGACCGTTCTTTGAAAAAGCGATAAAACTGGCTCGGCAACGCGCCACTAACATGGACAGCCTGATTGCTATTGGAGTGGCCGCGTCCTATGGTTATAGCGTGGCATCGCTACTGTCCGGTAAACGGGGACAGTACTTCGATTCCGCGACCGGAATCATTACTTTCGTGTTGATCGGCCGCTACCTGGAGGAAAAAGCCAAAGGCAAAGCCCATGAAGCGATTCGCTCGTTGGTTGATTTGCAACCGCAAAACGCCACCGTCATGCACGGCAACAAAAAAGTCCTGATCAGCATCGACCAAGTTCACGTTAATGACATCTTGCTGATTCGCCCCGGCGAAAAAATTCCGACTGACGGCATCGTGATGGACGGGCTTTCTACTGTCGATGAATCGATGGTGACCGGCGAAAGCCTGCCGGTGGTCAAGGAACACGGCCACCGCTTGATGGGCGGCTGCATTAACGGCAACGGCGTCCTAAAAATGCGCGTTACCGCGGTCGGTACCGATACTGTGCTGGCCAACATTATTCATATGGTGGACCAGGCCCAGTCGTCCAAACTACCCATCCAAAAAACCGTGGATCGTATTTCCGCTGTGTTTGTGCCTTCCGTGATAGCGGTATCATCAGCGACATTCCTGGCTTGGCTCGCGCTTGGACTGGGTTTTCGATCCGCTTTCAGTAATGCGGTAACGGTGCTGCTGATCGCCTGCCCCTGTTCGCTCGGCTTGGCGACACCGATGGCGACCATGGTCGGCACCGGGCAAGCGGCGCGGCGCGGGGTTTACATCCGTAACGGGGAAAGCCTGGAGCAGGCATCGAAGTTGACTACAATCCTATTCGATAAAACCGGAACCATTACCGAAGGCAAACCGCAAGTTACCGATTTTATTGCCGTTGCTAAAAAAAGCGAGCAGCGCATATTAACCTTGGCCGCAGCGGCTGAATCCGGCTCCGAGCATTTTTTGGCGAAAACAATAGTCGCTTATGCCCAGGAACGTCACGTCAGCCCGGTTACGGTCGAAGCGTTTACCAATGTTCCAGGTCACGGCATTCATGCGCGCGTCGATGGTTGCGACGTTCTGATCGGTAACCGCTCCTGGCTTGAAGACTCGGGCATTGATTTAAAAACCTTGAGCAAGTGCGCCGCACCCTTAACCGAGCAAGGCAAAACTCCGGTTTATGTCAGCGTGGACGGCAAAGCCGCGGCACTGTTCGGCATCGCCGACCGGCCCAGAGCAAACGCCGCTAAAGCTATCGAAAGACTGCGCAAACTTGGCATCAACCCGATAATGGTCACCGGCGATACCGAACAAACCGCTCGTTATATTGCCGATCAGATAGGCATCGATCTAGTCGTTGCCTTTGCTAAACCGGATCGAAAACTCGAAATTGTCCGCGACTTGCAAGCTCAAGGCAATACAGTAGGCATGATCGGCGACGGCATTAACGACGCCCCCGCTTTGGCGGCAGCCGATGTCAGTTTTGCGATCGGAACCGGCGCCGACATCGCTATCGAAACATCGGATCTTACCCTGGTCAGCGGCGACATCGGCAAGGTCGCCGATGTGATGGAATTAAGCGGGGCCACCTTGACCGTCATCAAGCAAAACCTGTTTTGGGCCTTGGCTTACAACACGGTTGCCATTCCGGTGGCGGCGATGGGCAAGCTTAACCCGATGATTGCGTCAGGTGCAATGGCCTTAAGTTCCATTTCCGTTGTCCTTAATTCCTTAAGATTGCAGCGTAAATAGAAGCCTGCTGCAAGATAGCATGGCGCTAAAAATCTTATTCACCACGAAGGCACGAAGAGTATGAAGAGTATGAAGAGTATGAAGAGTACGAAGAGTACGAAGAGTACGAAGAGTACGAAGAGTACGAAGCTTATAAAACTTCGCGTCTTCGTGGCGGAAGTTACGCAAAAAATATTTAACTCATTGCTTTAACGCTAAATATAGAAATCAAATAAGGCAACCTTGTATCAACGCCGGGTCTTCGTTGACTTTCGCCTCCTACCACTTGAAAATAGACCTCTCCAGCGCCCGAACCCGCGGGCGATTCACCTCCAACAAAGAAAACCGACATGCAAATAGTATTTCACAAGATTTTTTCCGATTCTAAAAAGCACTACGTAGAACAGAAGCTGCAAGCCTCCTATCAAAACCTATTGCCTGCCAATGCCGCCCTATCGGATCAGGATTTCGATAGTCTAGCCAACGGAGTTATCGAAAACCTTTCCGATAAGCCGCTTCCCATCGCCGAAGCTAGCGATTTTTATGAGCTCACGCCGAAACAAACAGTCGAAATAGAAGCGAGAAAAAGATGCGCAGTAATGACCCTTGCCAGGGAATTTCCCCTACTTGAGGGCGAGATTATTGAAGAAGACTTTTTTTCCTATTTGGTCGAGCCTTTCGGCGATGCGCCTGCCGATACGCCGGTGTTGAGACGAAAAACCAATTATTCCGAGCATTACTACCTGTTTAGCCATTTACGATTGCACAACGGCAATTTGGAACTGCTGCCGCAAGCAACTCTCGACCAAGCGGTTCATGCACCGCTCGGAGCCGTAGCGAATTCTGCCGCTACCGATATAGCCAAGCAATTGGGTAGCGGATTGGTCTCCGGCATAGGCGGCAAAATTGGCGCCCTGATCTTCGATTCCATCTTTCCGCCGGGGGTTCCCAGCTATTTCGACCAGGTTTACGATGAAATAAAAAAGATCGTCGGCCAGGCCTTGACCGCGAACACCATCGACGAAATCAACGGACGCATCAACGGCACTCAGGCTTGGGTGAAAAACTCCTACACCCCGAGAAAAGAAGCGACCAACCCGTCAACCTCCCGCAGAGACCTGTTTAACGACGTCACGCCCTTTGTCAACCTGCTCTATACCGAGGCCGTGCAAACCCTCATGCTGCCCCGATACGCCAAAGAAGGATTCAGTGTGTTCATGATAGCGGCCGGGGTTCATTTGGCCTTGTTACAGGAACAGGCCTTGGTCGATCCGGATCACCCGAATCCCGAAGAATCGTCTTTCGCTATTTCGGTTAAACTCAATGCCCAGCTTTATTACGACCATGCCGTCAAAACCTATAATGACTTAATTGCCGATAGAAAAGGCAAAGTGAAGCTACAGTACAACCCATTCGTCGATTGCATGGGCAATAGCTGCGTCACTAAGCCCCGTTATTTCTGGCAAGACGATGTCACCGGAGAAAGCAGCGGTTTGTATGAAGGCAGCAAGGACGGCCCTTCCGCCCAACAGAGCGCCCAAGCCGCTCTCGACGCCCATGTGAATAGCGTAGTCGACCAACTTATCTCAACGCTTGGAAATCCGCTGGACACCACGGAACAATGGCGGCAACTGACGGCTAATCCGATTCCGAAAATTTAGAATAGAATCTGTGGGGAGCTTGGAGGGGCTGATTGATCAGCCTCTTCAAGGTCTTTGTACTGCCAAAATAGTCTCAACTGAATGTGACATTGGCTGGCTGAATTCGAGCCAGAGCTGCCAGATAAGATTTAAAGTGCGGAGACAACAAATGACAATAAGCTGTTATTCAAAATGTAGGTGCAATTAGCTTGCGTAATCGCACATTTCGAATTAGTAATCCTCCGATTACGTAGCGCCAATCGAAGCTTGCTCGCTGCTATTTCTTTTGTCCCATTGTTCTAATACCAAATCCATCAATATAAATATTAGAAACTGCATAATCATATTTCTTGGATTTTTTATATTGCTGTAATATGCCAATATCCTTTAAGCGTTTTGAAAAAGCATCAAAGGTATTAAATTGGGATTGCATCGATTTTTGCCAAAAAGCCCTTAATTGCTCCTCGCTAAATAAAGAACCAAGCTCACCAATATTATTAAAAAATTCAGATAACTCTGGATATTCATTTTTAATGGCATCACAGCGTTCTACGGAAGCTGCCTCTAAACCTTTAGTAAGAGAGTTCCAACGTAATAAATGATCTGTGGGTGCTGATTTTCCTTGAGGTTGTTGCAATTCAACTTCTTTAGCTTTATTTAATAAAATAATTAATGAATGTGGATAAACATTACCGTTTGAATCCATTAAATTCGAATAAATCCAGTCTGTAATATAACTTTTTTTACCCTCTATGCGTAATCCCCAAAGTGGCGATAAAGCTTTTCGTAATATTTCTTCGTTGCTTTCATCTAATTCATTATCAGATAAAGGAAAAATACGATGAGAAAGCAGTTTGAATTCAGAAGAGCCACTAATAGCAAGACGATAAGCCAATCCAAAAAAATCTTTTTTTCCCCATTGTAAAAGTACGGTTTTAGCCTCACTAAAATAATTGTTTTTGGTAAAAACTAAATTTTGCCAAGTTTCTTCGCGTAAAAGTATTTTAAAATGAATATTACCTAAGTCTGGATGATTTGCTAAAAGCATTAATCCACCTAAAGCCTCTACTCGCCAAGATTGATTTTCTTTTATATCTTGGTCTAAATCATCATAAAGTAGCCATAAAGTTATATCTTTTTGTTCTCTAAGGCCGCAGTCTAAAAGTATCATTGCATGAATACATAATTCATTTAAATTTTTATCTGTAACAAGCTCTAAAAGACTTTCTGTATGGAATGATTCCCAAATAATATACTTAGCTGTATTAAAGCAATCATTCAGTTTAGATATTAAAGGATTCATTTCTTCAACACCTAATATATAGTTCAGATAAGAGTAATTACGATAAATTTGTATAATTGCATAAGCACACCATAACGATAACCAATCATTTTCTGTTTTTTGCAAATTTTTCTGAATAATTGCAAAATTTTCTGATGTTAGTTTAAACTCATTAGTGCTACCATGTCCTGAAATAATATCAATATAATCTAAACGATTTCTTGAACGTTTTTCAGCATTTTTTCTATATTTTGTTAACAGCTTATATAAGATCGATTTTCCTGTTCCTTTATGTCCTCTAATTACCCAAGTTTGCGCATCTAAACAACGGTTAAAATCGGTTGTTTTCTGAAAAACAGTATCAAATTCAGTATCTAAAATACTGCTCATATCACGTTCATGAAAACTTAAAGATTCAATCAGTTCTAAACGATTTAATTTTGCTAATATCTCGGCTGTTTCTTCAATTCCACTAATTTCAAGTAGTTGATTTGCTAATGGTGCGTAATAAGATAAAGCAGTTTCAACAGGAAATTGGTGACTACCTGCAATATTCGGATTATAGGAAATTAAAATAGGTTCATCATCTTCAATTAATTGTAAGCTGGGTTTAATTGATTTAACTAAAGTCTCACCAATAATTCCTTCTGGAATAGGCGATAAAACCAATTTAGCTTGAACTCCGGTTAGTTCTTTTAATAAAGTTCTAACAAAACAAATCCCTTCTGCATTTTGTTGACTGGGATATAAAACTACAAAAGCCTCATCAGCAAGCTGTAATAAAGATAATCCGCCCCATTCATTTAATCCGGTACGCGCATCAATCAGCATAATATCGGGTTGATATTGTTTCCACAGCTCCTCTTCAAATTGATACCAAGGGTCTGTGCTTGCAGAAAATAAATGCGTAGTGGAAAGAATGGATAAACGCTGAATATAACGTTGTCCTATTTTTCCGGCGGGGACAATAAATAAATCGCGACGTGATTGGCTATCTTTAACGCTATAAATAATATTGGTTAATTCAATTTTCGGCTGATGATGCTCATCAAAAAAACACGTTTGACGCTCCCATAAATAATCAATCAAACCCTCATCAACAGGCTTACCAGTAGGCGGTAATAACGCTTGTAATCCCGGAGCTTCTACATCCATATCTACTAAAACAACGCGCTTGCCTTGTCTTGCTAATTGAAAAGCGGTTTGAATTAACGCGGTAGTTCGTCCAACGCCGCCTTTATAAGAATAAAACACCACGCGCTTAATAGAATGTTTCGGCTTTTTAACAAATGAGGTTTTACCCGCAGATAACATTCCCACAGCATCTTGCCATGATAAAGGAGCGGTATCTTCTGTGTTTGAAATTGAAATACCCTCATTAGTCGCTTCTTCAATGGTATAAAGCTCTATGATTCCTGGAGTTAATCCCGATTCTTTAATTAACGGTTCAACTTGCTCTAAGCGTTCTTTTCGGGTCTTTTTTTCAAACTGATTTGAAATGATGGTTAATAGAACAAATCCGCCTTCACCAATATCCAATTCAAATTGTTTTGGAAACTTCTGATTCAGAGCCTTTCTGAGTTGGATTGCAGCTTTCATAGGATTGTTTTCTCGTTTTTTTCTAACCAACCGCAAACATAATCAAAACTTTTTTGCCAATCTTCTTGAGATTGAGTGGTTTGAGGAATATAGCGCAGGCTGATGTAATCAACTTCAGTTGAACCTAACGGATAAAGGATGGTTTGAAGATGCTTCAATAGCTGAATATCCGACTTAGCTTTTTTGTGAAAGTCGGACATGCGTTTGAGAGCTGTCAATAAACCATGACTCGGATTCATAACAGCTTGATTGTACATAGAATCTTTCTGACGGTTGCTATTTTCATCAAACTTGTTAATTCGATGATAATCAAGCAATAAGGATTTTAGACGACACTCAACCGCTATCCCTCCCAAATGAAAAATAGCAATTGTATGATTTTGATCTCTAGGTAATGCAAAAATATCATTTTTTCTTGCTAAATAAGCACCTGCGAAGTCTTCCATAGATATAATGTTTTTTAAAATAAAAAATCAACTATAGCAGCGTAAGTTGGATTGCCGTTTTTTGCAACCCAATACCCTAATAACTCTTTTAATCATCGCAAATTTACTGTGTCCACGGAATAAGTAATGCAATATTGCAAACCACTAGGCCACTGATTCAGGTTTTATGGTCAAGACTGTGCCCCATTTCGTAGCCCAAAGCGTACTGGATATTTTGATTTATTAAAATGGATCGTCCGTTGGAACGCTTTAAAAACGCCCGATCTCTTGGTGTTTGTAAACGGGCGCTATGCGCCCCTACCGAGCTGACTCATAATTCAACAGGCCTAAACCCACAAAATCAACGTGTTAGTCTTAACCACCCTGAATGTTTTTAATCAAGCCGGTATAGTATTCAAGCATTTGTTGCAGAAACAAAATCACCGCATCGATTTCATTTTTTATATCGTGGATAAAATTATGCTGCTGAAAATTTTCCGCCGCATAAAACGACAAGCCCATATAAAGAGTGTAGCAACCCATTGCAATCATAACCAAGGCCGCAGACTTCAGCATTAAGCCTCTAAAATGGCTGCTCATTTTGCCGAACGCCACGCTGACGAACAGCATGGTGGGCAAGGTGCCTGCGCCGAATGCCAACATCAGCAGGCCGCCTTCCACGATAGTCGTTGCCGAGGTCGCTTTAACCGCCATCGCAAAGGTTAACGGGCATGGCATCAAACCGTTTAACACGCCGGCCAGGGCGGCGCCAAGTAGAGGGCCTTTGCTTCTCGACTCGGCATAACCCCGGCGCAATACATTCATCGGCAATAGCCTGACCGAGCCTTGAAAAGGAATCCAACCCAAGATGCCGAAGGCGAGAATAATAACGACGACGCCGATAAACATTTGCAGGATGCTTTGAATTTGACCGAACACGCCGCTGGAAACCAGCACCACGCCGAGCGTAGCCGCCGCCAATCCGACCAAGGCGTAAACGGATATTCTGGCCAACTGATAAGCAAGATAAGGAAAATAGCTTTTTGACATGCCGGGTTTCATAAAACACCCTGAAACCAGCGCGCCGCACATACCCACACAATGACCGCTGCCTAATACGCCCGCCATGAAGGCCAGACCGTAATCGAATCCGCCCGCAGCCGCCGCGACATGTTGCATGCCCATATCCATTGTTGAATGATCCATTAGTAATCCTATTTTTTACTTAATCTTAATGAGTTGACAATAACCGAAACCGAACTTAAGGCCATCGCGGCCGAGGCGATCATCGGGTTGAGATTGCCCATCGCCGCCACCGGTATCGCAATCACGTTATAACCGAAGGCCCAGAACAGGTTTTGTTTGATGATTTTGATGGTGTCGGTGCTTAGCTGAATAGCCTCGGTCACTTTGGTAATGTCGCCATGCACCAGCGTCATATCGGCCGACTCAATCGCTATGTCGGTGCCGGTGCCGATAGCGAAACCTACATTAGCCGCCGCCAATGCCGGCGCATCATTGATACCGTCGCCGATCATGCCGACGTTTTTGCCTTCGTCCTGAAACCGGCGAATGATAGCCAATTTTTGTTCCGGTTTGGCATTGGCGATCACTGTGTCAATGCCGACTTTAGTCGCAATGTAATGGGCCGTTTTTTCAGTGTCGCCGGTGACCATCAGCGTGCGGATGCCCAATTTTTTCAGGTGTTCAATCGCCTGTACGGCTTGGGGCCTGGGCTTGTCGGCGATACCGAATACCGCCGCCGCTTTGCCGTTGACGGCCATGAATACCGGCGTTTTACCCTGTCCGGAAAAATCGCCGGCCACAGTCGACAAGCCGTCGACAACAATATCTTTTTCCAATAGCCAGGCCTTATTGCCCAGCAACAGTTTTTTGCCGTCGACTTCCGCTTCGATACCGCGCCCGGTTTCACTGTAAAAATGCGTACATGCCTGCAACTCGATAGACTGTTCTTTAGCATAAGCCACGATGGCCTTGCCCAAAAAATGTTCGGAATTATGTTCCGCCGAAGCCGCCAGGCGGATTATTTTTTCTTCGCTGATGCGCGATACTTTAAGCAAGTCGGTGACTTTAGGTTTGCCTTCGGTAATGGTGCCGGTTTTGTCGAAAACCACGACGTTAAGCTTGGCCGCCGTTTCCAGGCTTTCGCCGTTGCGGATATAAATGCCCAAGCTTGCGGCCTGCCCTGCCCCGACCATAATCGCCGCCGGTGTCGCCAAGCCCAGCGCGCAAGGGCAGGCAATCAGCAATACGGTAATGGCGTTACCGAATGCAAAACCGAATGGCGCACCGGCCAGCAACCAAGCGGCCATGGTTAAACCCGACAGCGCCATCACGCTAGGCACGAACACGGCGGAAATTTTATCGACTTGTTTTTGAATCGGTAACTTGGTTGCCTGCGCTTGGTCGACCATATGCACGATGCTCGCCAGCACGGTATCCATGCCCACCGCGGTGACGCGAATACGCAACGCGCCGCTGCCGTTAACGCAGCCGCCGATCACTTTATGGCCTACATCTTTAACTACGGGCAAGCTTTCCCCGGTCACCATGGCTTCGTCAACGGTGGACACGCCTTGAATGACGATGCCGTCGGTCGGAATTTTCTCGCCCGGACGCACCAGCAAGACATCGTCTATCGCGCAATCGTCGACGGCAATGACTATTTCTTGACCGTCCCGGATCAGGGTCGCGGTTTGCGGCTGCAAGTCGACCAGTTTACGGATGGCTTCCCCGGCTTGACCTTTAGCGCGCTCCTCTAAAAAGCGCCCCAACAGCACAAAAGTGATAATCGCCGCGCCCGCTTCAAAATAGATATGGCCTCTGCGCCTGAATAATGCGGGCAAACTGTAGCCGTAAGCCGAGCCTACGCCCAATGCGATTAAGGTATCCATATTCGCCGTGCGTTGTTTGGCCAAGCGCCAGGCTTTGGCAAAAAACGTCCAACCGGACCAGAACACCACCGGCGTGGTGAGTGCAAACTGCAACCAATGCAGCCAGCGCGATGTCGGCATGGTCATGCCGATAACGACAACCGGAAAACTCAAAATCCCGGACCAGATAAATCGGCGTTTAGCCATGACAATCCGCTGCTGTTCCTTTTCAATCAGGTTCTTGCGCTGGGATAAGGTATCCATGGCATAGGTTTTGTAGCCCAGCGTCGCAACCTTGGCGCTCACCTGATCCCTGGTTAGCCGGCCATGAACGGTCAGGGTTGAGGTACCGAAATTGACGCTGGCCCGCTTGATTTCCGGATCGCGTTTTAACACCATTTCGATCAGCAAAGCACAGGAGGCGCAGGTCATACCTTCAACAGCCAGATCGATTTCCTGTACCGGACCGTCGAGGATTTTTTGTTGTTGCGTGTGCCGGTCGGCCTGTTTCCGGGCAATATTAGCCAGCACCGCATCCAGTAAAATAAGCAGATTTTTTTGGGGCAAACGAGCCGAATCGAACTGAATAACCACGGAACCCAATGCATAGACCGAACGTACCCTTTTTATTTCAGGGCGTTTTTTTAATAGAATTTCGAAAATATAGCCGCGTTCTTGATCGTTTTTCAAAATCGGCGAAACAATCCTGATACGCCGGGTTAATTGATGAACCAGCTGGAAGTTTTTCGGAGCAAAAGATTGTGTATCCATGGGTAGCGACAGTTCTCAAAATATGCCGGAGGAATGCGAAAGCCGGTAACAGCCACTAGAAAACCGCTTGCGTCAAGCGGTTTCCCGATCCGTTTAAGTGGGTAGGGGCGCAGCTATGAAAGGCACCGGCTGAGGAAAAATTCTATTTTTGTTTACGCGAACGAACCAGCAAAAAGAACATATAAAATAGAGCCAACCATTCAGAACGATGCTTGAGAGGTTTGACTAGCCAATGCTGAGTAATATTGTTCCAGTGCAGTCGGATAAGAAAAATCACCAGAATATCGTTTAAAAAATCAATGACGGCTTTTTCCGGATCTTTGATGAAAGCGTTGGGTTTTTTCATGCCCAGCTTGGTGATGACTTTAGCCGCCTGCACTGTCTCTTTGGCGTCACCGAATTTTTCTTTGGCCCAGCGCGTGGCTTTAAAATCGTTTAATTTAGCTTTGGCTTTTTCTTTCCACTGCGTCGACTTTGCAACCGGCTTTGCCTGTAAATCGCCGTTTTTTTCCAGATCGGCAAGCAAATTAAATAATTGCTTGGCCAAGCACTTGAAATCGCAGACCGCTTCATCGAAACGGATGGATAATTTTTTCTGGCCGCGATAAAAATTTACCCGGTATACGCCGTCTACCGCGTAAAGGCCGTCCGTTACCGCTTTGGCCGCATCAATATTACAAATTCGAGCCGGTATTTGAAACCTTACATGCCCGTCCATACGATAGCGCAGCACAAATTCTTTTTGGATAGACATAACTTAAGTAAACCCCTGGAAAAACAAAACGGGCGCCCTGTCATTATTTAGCCAGGAAACACCCGTTAATGAAGTCACGCATTCGGTAACAATGAATCAGCTTTAAATAAAATGTTTTTTATTATTCCTTGCTTTCCGCGACGATATCTTCCAGATTTTCTTTTTGCTGCAACACAAAATCTTTACCGGCATCTACCGCTTTCGTTGTGCTGGAAATAATTTCTTTTCTGTATTTATAGACCAGATAGCCGGCTACCACGCCTAAACCAAAAACCAGAACCGGATGTTTAGCAACATTACTCATCAGTCTACTCCCCGTATGTACTGTAGATGAAACAATTGAACTTTTAACGACTTCTTTAGCCACAGCATTATGTGCGTGCTTCATATTTATTTTTTCCTTAATAATTTCAAATAGTTAATCCTGCTCGGGCTCCGGCAAAATCTGATCTTCATTGAGCAATTGATAAATACCCTTGCAGCCTTCACAGCAAAACCCTTTATCGCCTTCTTTCGTTTTCAATGTAAAACCCGGCGTTTCAATAGCTAATCCGCAAAGATCGCACACTTTTTTAGTATCATTCATTATGCTTAACTATATTGTTTACACTGTTGCGATGTTAACAAGTTATGAATTTGCCCGCAACAGCAAGAGATTCAGCTCGGTCGTTAAATTGAGGTTTGCATCCATTCAGACAGTCCTCTCCGGAATGCGTAACAGAACCCATGCTACGAAAATCCAACAGGCTCTTAGCGCCTTCGCCTATCTTCGCAGATAGCCGAACGCCTATGCTGCTTAGGCGGCTCTGGAAACATCGGACGCACCGCTAACCGCTCGACTTGAGGCTTTCATCAACGCAATCCTTAACGCCCCGGTCAAACCGGCCCCCAAGCCAAGCCTGACCGCCAAAGCCGGCACTAAAATCATCGATGCCACAACTAAACCGGTTCCCAGTAACAAAGAGCCGTTATCGTTTTTTTTAACTTCTGCGCGTGCTAATTGTTGACTCATTTTCCACCTCATTCTATACGATTAAGTAATAAAACAGATTTAAAGCACTATTAATGCCAGAATTCAACATACTGATTTCGTTTAGTTTTAAACAGAAAACCCTACTATTAGCTTATTAAACTATGTTATATGACGCAGTTTAATAAATTAATGCGTCATATCACTTATGTCCCAAAAACCATCCATTCCATTGCTTATCTAACCGGCAAAAATAAGTAATGGGTATAAGAGGTAGTTTGTTTTATGATGAGCCCCCGCTTAATATCAACCAGCCACATTACATGATCACCAACGACTTATTACTTAAATCAAAACTCAACCAAATTCCTTGCCCGCCGCAACCGAACTGAAATGATGCTCTTATCTAATTCCGGCCTGCCGCCAACGGCCGCCGAGCATTACTGCGAACAAAAAGCCGAACAACTCAATAGCCAATGCCACTGCGTATCGCTGAACCGGGATGCGATGTATGCGGAATTATGGCAACAGCAAGACGATAGCACTCTGTATCGAATGATCGTTGAAGAACGCCCGCACCTTTTTGCCCAGTCGGCGGTCTTTGTCAGCGACAGCTGCATAAAAAAACAGCGCGAAATTATTGCCGCGCTGGAACGCGTTATCGCGTTACCGGCTTATCGGGAACGGGTTCTTGCCTACGCTCCCGATTCCGCGCAATTCATCCCTAAGGCGCACGGCGTCTTTTTCGGATATGACTTTCATCTGAGCGCCGAAGGGCCGCAATTAATTGAAATCAATACTAATGCCGGCGGCGCTTTACTTAATGCCATTGCCGCGCGCACGCAAAAAGTCTGTTGCGATGTGGCGGTGGAAGCATTATTAACTCATATAACCTGCGCAACCGACAGCCATGACCCGGAGCAGGCATTCATCGACATGTTTATTGAAGAGTGGCAAACCGAGCGAGGTCAACAGCCTTTACGTTCGATCGCTATCGTCGATGAAAATCCGCAAACTCAATACATGCTGCCGGAATTTATACTGTTCAAAAACCTGTTTGAACAACATAACATCAATGCCGTCATTTGCGATCCCTCCGAACTTGTCTTTCATGACCAGGCACTTTGGCACAAAAATCAACGTATCGACCTGGTCTACAACCGGCTGACCGATTTCGGTTTGGAAGCGGCGGCGCATCGGCCTTTACTCGAAGCCTATCTGGCCAAAGCGGTGGTCTTGAGTCCTCATCCGCGAGCTCACGCACTGTACGCGGACAAAAGAAACCTGACGCTGCTGACTGACGAAGCCGCCTTGATGGCTATCGGCGTTGACGCAAAAACCCGCGCCATACTGCTTAACGGCATCGCCCATACCGTTACCGTAAATCCCGACCAAGCCGAAACCCTGTGGGCCGGACGTAAGCATTTGTTTTTCAAACCCGCTAAAGGCTACGGCAGCAAAGCCGCCTATCGCGGCGATAAATTAACCCGGCGGGTTTTTGCGGAAATTTTACAAAATGATTATGTCGCCCAAACGCTGGTGCAACCTAGCGAACGGCAATTAGAAATAGAAAACAAAATTGTCGGCTTCAAACTCGACCTACGCCATTATGTTTATAAAGGCCAGACACAATTGACCATCGCCCGCTTATACCAAGGACAAACAACCAACTTTCGCACTCCCGGCGGAGGCTTTGCCCAAGTCATAGCCATTCCGTGCCGAGATAATGAATAATCCGATCTCAAAGGCTAATTCGTCAATGACTCGCGCTTCGATAACGTCTTAATACATAAGGACTCTCCATTAGGGTAATGGCTCTATTTAGGTAAATTGAAGTTTTCCGACATTAAGTTCATACTTTGAAAAAGTAACTTGATACAGGGCTGCCAATATGAAAGCGACCGTAAAAGACCTTCGAATCCATTCAAAAGGGCTGCTTGACGCTGTAAGCAAAGGGGAAGATGTCGTAATTACTTTTGAGGTAAACCTTGCGCCCGGCTTGTACCTTATGAGCAAACCGACAAACCGGCTGATCGGAACAACCAGAATGATTTATTCGGAATATGGGCGGATCGTACCGATATTGAATCAATAGATGAGTATCTGCGAAACCTGAGAAATCGTAGTTCTGTTGTCCGCTTTAAGCAGCTCGAAAACAACATTTATTTAACGCAGGAGGTATCATGATTTTCCATATAACACTCGAACCGGCTGAAGACGGTTGGATCGTTGCCGAATGCCCCGCACTGCCGGGATGCGTTTCACAAGGCAACGATCAACAAGAAGCCTTGGTTGGCGGATTCAACTCCGAAGTGCAATCCTAGCCCTCATGCGGCTTCTTGCTCAATATCAGCAAAAAAGACTGCATGAGGTGTTTTGTAGTTAAGTGTTTTTCGTGGACGATGATTAAGTTTTTGCATGACCGCCTCAACC
>SXGU01229105.1_pt1 | contig 26279 bp, 17 predicted proteins | sample 3174531 | NCBI WGS metagenome assembly SXGU01 (sample SAMN11356863, study PRJNA531348) | freshwater metagenome | isolation source: freshwater sample F1-140 | place: China: Fuxian Lake, Yuxi | collected 2017-12-25
GGAGAACTTGTAACCGCGCCGGTATTCGAACTTTTCCACCCCGCGCATCAGTCCGATGTTCCCTTCCTGAATGAGATCCAGAAACGGCAGTCCTCGGTTGACGTACTTTTTCGCGATGGAAATCACCAGCCGCAAGTTCGCCTCGGCCATTTCCCGACGGGCGGCATCACACGCGGCTCCACACTTGCTCAACTGTTTGTGGGCCTTGAGAAACTCTTCTCGCGGGAGCCGGACAAATGCCTCCAATGCCAGGATCTTTTGTCGCTCGCCCGAGAGGATAAGCTGCTCTTCCTTGGTCTTTCGTCCTGATTCCAGCCGCGTCAGAAGCGTCCAACTGCCCTGGAGCTTGTCATGAATGTTCTGCGTCACTGCCGTCATCTCTTCGAGAACGGAGGGTTTGTAATGAAACTTGGAGAAAGTGTTCTGAAGTTTTTGGTCAGCCTCCTGAAACTCGGTCCAACGCTTTGTTTTCAAACCAGATGTGGCTGCATCCCGCCATAGTGCGTATTTTTCATCCACCTGGTGATCCAGTTCACGAACCTTTTTGACGAGAGTTCGCAGGGTCTTCAGATGCAGCTCGCGGCCCTCGAGCTGGTTGTCAACGATGACCCGGTCAAACCGTTCCTTGGGAGGTTCGGAAATCAGCTTCTCGGCTAGCGCGATGTGCTCCTTGGCCGTAAAACCAAAACGGTAAAGAATTCGTTTCTGCTCCAGCTCCGCCTCCTCGATTCGTTTGCAGATGGCCACTTCCTGTTCGCGGGTCAGCAGAGGCACTTTCCCCATCTGCCGCATGTACATGCGAACCGGATCATCGAGAATATCCAATCGTGCACGAGGCTCATCCTCCGCCGCCCCGGATTCCGGTTCGGACTCCTTGACGCCGTCAGCTTCGGCCTGGTCCACGATCTTCACCCCCAGGTTGCTCAGCTTGCCGTAGATATGATCGAGATCCTCCGGGGCGAGGGTGCTGTCCACCAACGTATCTTCAATGTCACCACTTGTCAGATGCCCTTGCTCCTTGGCAATGATCAATAACTCGCGAATTTTTTCCGTGAGATCCACGCCGCTTGTGCTGCTGATGGCTTCGCCCACCAGAGGAGTAATGCTGGTCGAGGATTCAGGAACGGTGTGTAGCCTTCCGCCACCGTGGACAAGCAACCCGGCTGGCCGCATCTCGATATCAGAACGGGCTGCACGGGGAATGCGCCCATTGCTGCTCGTATTGTCTATTGTGCGTTTAACAGGTGACTTTCGAGTTTTTGATTTTTGCATTTGTTTGGATCCCGTATTTAGAAAAACGTCAAGCTGGCCATAATCTCACGGATTTCTCCCGCGTCAAACAGTCACTTGAAAAATCTTGCATGCCATCTTCACAAACGCAGGCAGTTGTCGAACAAAATTCTCAACGGCAGCAGCAGAGCAGCAGAGGGGCGCAGGCTGAAATTCTTCATCTCAAGCGGCCAGGGCCAGGGCATCGTTGCGGGCGATATGATCACTCGCGCGGGATTTTCAGAAATGATCCCACGGGCGGCTCCTCTCGATGCAACGCAGCGCCAGGACGTTTTCCACCCCGGTCTCCGACCAAAACATGCCCGCTTGCTTGCAGCGGACGCCAACGACCATGAACGGGTCAATAGTATCGACAACTCGAAACGATTCTCGACCCTCGCGTAATTCCAGTTCGCGTTCAAGATGAGGCTATCGAAACCACGTAAATTCAATCGGAGCCGGACTTTTATAGCCAGAGTTAGTCTCATCTTGAACGCGAACTGGAATAAGGATCCTCCGACGACTCGGCATTCGATGACCGTATGGGTGCGGGAAGGCATGGCTTGCTTCACACGAGTTCAATGGCAGTTGTTCCTTTCAGGGGGTGATGTAGCTGCCGAACTTGCCCTTGAACCAAGGTTGAAGCCGTGGGCGATTTTTGAGCGTGAATGCGATCAAAGTGGATGAGGCCCATCGAATCCAGCTCGCCGTGCTCGCACCGGGTGATTTGTATGAGCCGGAGATCATCAGCCCCGACGAAATCAGCCTGCGCCGCATATCGCAGGCGCCCGACACCGCGTCACGTCCGGCACTGGTAAAGGTGGAGAAAGGTGCTGGCTACTCAGTGGGCGTTTCCGATCAGCCGATCTCGTCCGAATCCATCAAAGAAATCCTCAGTGATTTGCCCGCGCTGGACTCCAGGCCAGACCGGTCTGAGCAGGTAACAGATCACTATCTGGCTGATCTGGCCGCGAAGCATGGGTTGAAGTTCGCGACGCTTGATGCGGGAATCAAACACGCGGCGGTTGATTTAGTCAGTTAGCAGACCAGCCCCCGAAGGGCCGTTTCATAAGACCCGAGTCAGGCCGAATCTTTGCAGGCCAGGCCGTTTTGTCGGAGGCTCATAATCTTTGTGCCAATAGAATGACCAGAGCTTCTCCAGGCGCACGGTTTCGGAGTGCCCGTCCTGAAACGACATGTTGACTGCGCCTGGCATCTTGCCCAGAGCGTTTTGAGTTTGCGCCGCCGGATCGCCCGCTCCTTGCTCCCCCGCGCCTGGCTTTCCACCAGCACGTAGAGTTCTTCCTCCTCCGCCAGGAGTTTGACTTTAACTTGGGGCCGGGCTTGCTCTCACGGCAAGTTCAGCAATGCTTCTTCCAATTCGCTCAACCGGCCTTTGGGCGTGCCCACCACATACTGAACGGGCGGATTGTTCGCCCGCATTTCCTTGAGCACTTCTTCGGTCGGGATGCCACGGTCCATCACCCAAATCCGCCGCGCTTTGCCGTATTGCTTTTCCACCTTCTCCAGAAAGGCCTTGACCGTGGTCTTGTCGCTGGTGTTTGTGCCAGTGACCGTCGGTGGCCAAGCAGTCGTAAGCAGCCAGTTCAGAAATCTCCAGGAGACGGTCCTGGAGAGTGATGTTGGCGGTGAGGATGAGTGCCTGGTGCTTGTCTCTGCGCAGTCAGGCTAAATGTCATTGCTGTCCTGCTGCAAGGAGGGCGCATGCGAGCCAGCGTCTAAACTCTGCTTATGGAGAAATTCCCAGCCGACGTGTTCCTGGGCGAGGCGCAGTCTTTTGCTGAATAGCTCGTAGGCAGGCGCGGCCAGTGCGGCCAACCAATTGCACAAATCGGCTGAGGGTGGCTCCTCGTCCCACTGCTGACTACGTTCCTCGCCGAGCGCGAGCAGGTGGAGGTAGCTCCACAGGTGCGGCTCAATGGCGGGGAGACCAAAACCGATGGCGCGCCGGGATGCTTCTTGTGGGATTTCCAGTCCGCGTCGGTCGAGGTCGCCAAAGTAAAGAGTCCGCCGCGCACCGCCGAGTTCGGCGAAGATGTCGGCCAACGAGCTCACGCCATCCACGAATCGATTGCCACAGCCGTAAACCACGGCGCTGAACTGCTTCTGTTCCACGTTCCACCGGCAGTAGGAATGCCACGTCGCGGTGTTTTCGAGAACGAGGATGGGTTGGTGCCCGGTGCCGGCAGGGCCGCGCTTCCAGGGGAGCGGTTCGCCCACGACTTCACAGCGCAGGTCGCGTTCGAGGTCGAGGCGTTCGGGACGGAACAGCGCTGAAGTCAGCAGCGCATCGAGGCGCTTTTCGTCGCCGAAGATTTGCAGGGAACGTTCCTTGATGGGCACGAGGTCGCGCTTCGTCGCATCGGTCGCGAGGAACTCATGCAACTGCCGCAGTTCCGTGAAAGAGATGTTCAGCCGGGCCTCGCTCAGAAACGCCAGCCGCGCATGCCACGGGAATTCGCGAATGCACCGCGCCTCGTCATCCGACGGCGGCACGAAGCCGAACGCCGCGCGCCAGCGCTCCTCGTCGGCCAGGGGAATCGAGATGCGTTCCAGCAGATGCGGCTTGTAACGGACGGGTTTGAGTTCGACCCAGCCTTCCGCCGCCAACGCCCGGGTTTCGCGCTCGGCCTCAGCGCGCTCGGTGGCGGACAGCAGCCCGGCGTCTTCGAGCAGTTCCTCCCAGCCGCGTGAGAACGGGCGTGTGGCCGGCTCCGTGCGTCCGCCGCGAGCGCGCTGCCATTGGGCGAACAACTCGCGGGCGAACGGCAGGCGCGCGGGGTTCATCGCTCAGGACAACGCTTCCATCGCCTCCGCCATCGTGGTGAGCAGCGGCGTGTTCGCGATGCGCGTCACGTAGCCGTCCTTGTCGCGCTCCACGTCTTTGAGGCACATCACGACGGTCTGCGCGTGCGGCACCATCACGCCGAGGCGCTCCGGAGGAAAGGCCATGATGAGCTGAAGCTGAAAACTCCGCGCCAGCGCCAGGCAATCCTCGATGCCGTCGCCGGAAAGTTTCGAGAACGCCTCGTCCATCACCACCAGGCCGAGTTGCTGCGAGCGGGTGGAACCTCGGTCGCCGCGATCATACACGCGCCGGAACGCCGCCAGCATCGAGATGAAGAACGGTGCCTGATTCTCGCCGCCGCTCAGGTTGCGTCCGCTGCGCCCGAGCGAGATCGGAGGCGCATCCGGCCGGTCGGCGGGCACCATCTCCAGGTCGTAGTGGTGGTAATTGCGGTAGTCGAGGAGCCGCAGGGCGCGGGCGTCCTTGTTGCCGTCGGTGCCGTGGATGGCGTCCATCAACTCACGCTTCGCCCGTTCGACTTCCGCGCCGAGCAGCGGGTCGGTGATTTCCAAGCCGGAGCCGAGCAACTGCCACATCGCGCCAAAGCCCGCTGTGTCCTTCCGCTGGCTGATGCGGTAGCGGAACTTGCCAACGGGCTGGTTGAGGTAACGGTCGAGCAGGCGGATGGTGTTTTGTGCGTCTGTGAGGCGGCGGTTCAGTTCGTTGAGGACGCTTTCCTCCAAGCGGCGTTCCCATGCGGCCTTGCAATCGGCGGCGAGCTGGCGCGATTTGCCGAGTTCGATCTGCTCCAGGACTTGCAGGCGATTCGACCAGCGTTCGTTGCCGTCCTCGTCCGTCGGGAAGTCGTGCTGATACTCAGGGTGACGCAAGTGACCCAGCGCATCGCGCGAACCGGCGAGACGCTCGCGTTCGCCATTTCGCTGCGCGCGGGCTTCGATGGCCTTTTCCCCGGCGCTATGGGCGCGGGTTTGCACCATCTCGAAGCACTCGTTCCACTTCGGAAACTCCACGTGCAGCTTGTCGCGCGCAGCTTCCAACTCGGCTTCGAGGAGGCCGCTGAAGCGGCGGCTCAACTCGACGCGACTGGTCTCCATGTCCAGCCGCGCGGCCCTGGCGTCGTTCTCCGCGCGTTCCAATGCCTCGCGCTCGGGGCGCACGGTCAGCTCAAACCGGTTCATCTTCTCGGTCAGCACGACGGTGCGCGAGAGCGCGTCTGTGTGTTGCTGCTCCAATTCCGCCAGCCGCTTCTGCCGCGCTTCGCGTTCCGGCGTCATCAGCAGCGCGATGGTCTCGCGGATGCGACCGAGCTTCGCGTCCAAGTCCGGCAATTGCGGCAACTCAGCGGCGCGGTCGGGTAAAGTGGAATCGGACAGGCGGCCGTTCTTCCCTGTGTCGAGCCACGTCTTCACATCCGTGAGTCGCTGCGACAGCGCTTCGCCAAGGACGCGAGTTTCGTTCTGCTCCTTCAGCTTGGCGGCGCGCATTCGCTCCAGGCCCTCGCGACCCAGCGTGAGTTCCACGGAGGCGGCGGGCTTCAAGCGTCGGCGCAGCGGCGCTTGCTTGAAGACGCCCTCTGGCGTGATGGCGCGATCGGCGTCGCAGCGTTCGAGTTCATCCACCGACTCGACGCACAACACGTCGCCGAGCAGATACTCGACATAGGCCCGGGCGACGGGTTTTTTCACCTCGACCTTGCTGAAGAGCGAGTTCTCGCGCGCACCGCTGCGCAACTGGCGCACCTCAGCAGGATGAAGCAGCGACTCCGCGTCGCGACCCGGCGTCGTCTTGCGCAGGATGTCGAGAGCCTCGCGATAATCCGCCGCGTCACTCACAACCAGCACCCAGCGCTGGCGGCCGAGAAACAATTCCAGCGCGGGCCACCAGCGCTCTGCATCGGGCTTCACCTCGATGAGCCGGCCCAGTTGCTCGACGCGGCTGCCGAGCTTTTGGCGGACGGCGGCGAAGAGTGGGAATGAACCGGGTGCCTGGCCCTTGGAAAGATTCTCCAAGTCCTCGGCCAGTTGACGGAGCCGCTTCTCGGAGGACTGGATTTCGGCGCGCAGCGGATGGAGCAGTTGATCCACGGCCAGCCAGAGTTCATTGAACCGCCCGCCCAGCTTCTGCATCGCGGTGAGCCGTTCGGCATCGGTGCCTGAACGCAACTCAGCCAGCCATCGGTCATCCACCGTCAGCGCTTCCTTCAAGCCCTCCAGCGACAGCGCCGCGCCGTGCTTGAGCCAGTGCGTCCAGCGATAGTGCCGGTCATCGAGCTGTTTGCGAACGGACTGTTGCGCGTCCCGCAGCGCGGTGACTTTTGTCTGCAACTCCTTCCGCTCGCTCTCGTGGGCCGCGATTTTCACCGCGTCCGGGTCTTTGCCGATTTCAAAGCGAACCTGATCGAGCAACGCTTTCGCGTTCGTTTCGTCCGCCGTGGCCTTGGCCAGTTGTTGCAAATCTCCGGCGTGCTCGTCCGTGAGCCTCTTCAACTTCGCTGCGTGGCGCTCCCGGTCTTCATTCGCGTGAAGCAGCTTCAGCGCGTGGTTCGTGTGTCGCAGCACCGCTTCGGCGCGGCGCGAAGATTCGTAGAGCGCGTGCTGCACGCCGATGCGCTGGAGGAACGCTGCTTCGTCCTCCTGTTTTTCTAGTCGCTGGCGCGTGTCTTCGTAGGCGCGCAGGGCCGTCTTCACGTCGCGCACGTCCAGCGGGCTTTCCTCCAGGACGAATTCGCGGATGAACTTCTCGACGTTCTCCTCCGGCTCGAAGGCGATGGCCTTGGGGAACGTGCGGTGAAACGCCGCCGGATCGAAATTCAGGTGACGCGGCGCGGCCATCTCCTCCAGGTAATCACGCTGCCGGGCGAACAAACTGTCGTTGCCATACTCGCGGCGGAGCCAGGTGCGGAAGGCGTCGTCGGAGAGCAGGTTCTTGCCGTCGGGCGCGAGCGCGGCGTATTCGAGCCGGTCGGGCACGCAGAAGTGCGTCGTCCGGGGCGCGGCGTCCGGGCTGGAGAATTCGAGGCGGATGCCCCACGTCTCTCGCTTCGGTTCCTTGCCGCGTTCTTTGGGTCGCGTGAACTCCAGTGCCACGAGCGTCACGCCGCTTTGGCGGAGGAAGTGACGCTGGCCGTTGCGCGTCTGGTTGGTGTCGCCCAGGCAGTAGCTGACGATGTCGCGCCCGCGCGCATTGCCGGCGGCGGCGCGATTGAACTGCCGCTCGCCGCCGAGCAGCACGTATTGAATCAGATCGAGCAGCGCCGACTTGCCGGTGCCGAACGCGCCGGAGATGAGGACGTTGTCGTCCACATCGAAGATCTGTCGGAAGCCATACCAGTGAATGGCGATGACGCGCGTGAGCGAAATGCGCTGGCTCATGCTTCCTCCTCCGTGCGGGCTGCTGCGGCGGTTGGCTCCGTCGCGTCCGGTGTCGCCTGATACAACGCCGCCTGCTGCGCCCACGCGGCGGCGTTCTCGAAGGGAATCACGCGCGCGAGCGTGGGCAGAATTTCCACTTGCGATTCGCCAAAGGGCGCGGTGTCTTCGCTCCACTGGATGCGGACGAGCCGACGCTGACGGAGCTTGCCGAGCAACTCGCGCAATTGCGCCTCGGTCGGCGGCGCGACGTTTTCGAAGAACAGCCGCAGCTTCTCCCAAAGGTTGTTCGCCGTGACGACCACGCTGACGACCACGTTGTCCATGCGCGCGTCGTGATAGACGCGCCAGAGCGTGAGCACGAGCAGCGTCTCGGCCTTGTTGAAACGCGCCAGCAACGCGCAGTCGCCGGGCACGGGGCGCAGTTGGAGGATGGGCCGGTCCGGGTCGGGCAGCAGTTCGAGCTGCAACGGCGCGAGATACTCGGCGAGTTCACGGTGGAATTCGCGCGCGAGCAGATACAGTTCGCGGTCGCGTCCGGTCTCGCCGATGAGCGCGCCGTGGGCGAGCAGTTCCGAGAGGATGTCTGAAATCGCCGCGCGGTCGGCTTCGGGAATGCGTGACCAGGTGGAAAAGGTGGGCCAGGGAAGTGCCATGTCAGGAAAGTCTTTCGAGGGTGAAACGCTCGACCAGTCGGTCGGCCTCGGCGTCGCGTTGAATGCGCTCCGGCTCGACGCCGAAGTCCGTCCGCGCCGGATGCACCCGCCAACGCACGGGTCGCTGCGAGCCGCTGGCCGGGCCGCGATCAAAGGCCAGCACGGCGAGCAAATCCAACAGGTCGTCTTCGAGGCTGACGCGCAGATGCTCGGTCGAGAGACGCTCGCCTTTGGCCGGGAGATGCCGCTCGACGAACCGCGCGGCGCGTTGCGGTGTGAGGACGTTCAGGTTGCGCCGGCGGATTTCCTCGCGCGCGGCGTCGGGGTCGGTTTCTGACAGCGGCTGCTCGAAACCGAGATTCACCGGCGTCCGCATCCGGCGCGGACGCGACAGCGATTCCGCGCCGTAAAACACTTCTGCGACCGGGGAGAGCAGTTCCATGCCCGGCTGGGCCGCGAGCTCGGCGAAGGTCTGGCCCGCGTGCGTCTGCGCGGCCTCGTCGAGATACGCTTTGACCTGCTCAGGCCGCCGGCCGCGCATCTCGGTCTGGTAGTTGTAGCGCGCCGCCGAGAGCCGGCTGAACTCGGCCATGCGCCCGTCGATGAGCCGCTGTTTGACGGGGATGCCCGCCAACTGACGTTCGAGTTGAGCGAGCAAGCGTTCCGCCTCGGCGTAGGCGGCGGTGTCATCGAGTTCGAGATGCTTCGCCAGTCCTTCTGCGAGACGTTGCTTGGTGAACGGATCGTAAAGCGCCTCCTGCGCGACGTTGCGCGCCTGGGTCCATCGCGGGAGCAGTCCGGCTTCCTGCAAGGCGTCGTAGCAGAGCATGTGTTCGCCCGCGTGGAACTCGACGAGGAACCGCTGGAGCGTTTCCTGAGCGGACTGGCTGACGCGCTGCGCCGTGGCGTGCTGGAGAATGAGCGTCTCAACCGCGTGCATCTGATCGCCAGCGCGGCGGGCGCGGGCGAGGAGGTCTTTGACGGTCTGCCGCATTTCTTCGGGACCAAGGCGATTGGGGTCGAAGCATACCGGCTTGCCGTCGTCATCCGCCGCCAGCAAATCCTTGCAGAGCGAGCGCAACGTGGCGGAGAAGTCCTTCAACTCGGCCGGACGATTCTCAGCCAGTTCCACCAGCAGCCGGAGCAACTGTCGCAGCGCCGGGGCGATGAGCACGTAATGTTCATCGAGACTTACCCGGCGCGGTTCGAGCCAATGGACTTCGATGAGCTTGTTGAAGAACTGGCTGGCGCGCTGGTGCAAGTCGCGGAACTGCCCGCCTTCGTCCTCGTCCAGTTGCACGTTGGGATGCTGCACTAGCACGTCGCGAATCAACACACGGGCCTCGTCGTGCGGGATTTGACCGCCGTCATCCCCCGCCTCCGCGAGCCGTTCGGCGCAGTCGATGTACACGGCCGCTGAGGGCCGGGTGAGAGGGCGGAAAAATCCGCCATCAAGCAACGGCGCGAGGCGACGCCCGAGGGAGGGTGGTACGGGTTCAGGCATGGAGATCACCCTGGCTGAATCCAAACGAACAGAAGGCGTAGCGCTCCGATGTCTGGCCGCATGATTGCGGTGACGTGCTGTGAGACCGCCTGAACTGAACAGCCGCTGCAAGGATGCGAAAGATTAAGGCCCATGTGCGGCGGAGTATGACGAGTCTGGCGTCGTTGGCAAACTTCGCGCGAACTCCCTGGTGTGATGCGCCCTCCTTTCTTGCTCCTCGTGAAAGGGCAAATTCGACCTTGCCAAGCGGGTCATGACTTCTAAGTTACCCATGCCCGAACGCCGCGTGTGCGGTGGTTCACCAAGGCTGAGAAATTGAAGTTAACGTCGTAACCTAACCTTCAACCCTCCGTTGCCCGTAGCAACGTTCGGTACGTTAGGCAATGGAGTTTCGACGGGCCGCAACGCCTGTTTGATCCTCCTGTTTTCTCAACAAACGCAGAGTCCGTTTCTATTAGTATGCTTACAATGGAAGAAGCCCTGAAGCAGAGCGATCGCAGCTTTGCAGCGGGGGAAATCGTCAAGGGTATTGTCATCGAAGTCCGTCCCAAGGAAGTCCTGGTGGACATCGGTTACAAGAGTGAAGGTGTTGTCTCCGGCGCCGAATTTGAAGACATCAAGGCCGTCCGCATCGGTGATGAAGTGGACGTCCTCATCGAACGGCTGGAAGACCGCGAGGGCATGGTGATCCTTTCGAAGGAAAAGGCTGAATTTAAGAAGAACTGGGACAAGATTCTCCAAATTGCCGCTGAAGGCGTGACTGTCCGGGGTAAGGTGAAGGCGATGGTCAAGGGAGGCCTGATCGTGAATATCGGCGTCGAAGCATTTCTGCCGGCGTCTCAAATCGACGTGGTGCCGCCCCGCAATCTCGCCCAGTTCGTTGGCAACACCTACGACTTCAAAGTCGTCAAGATCAACCAGGACCGCCAGAACGTGGTTCTTTCCCGCCGCGAATTGATCGAGCAGGAACGCAACGAGCGTCGCGCCAAGCTGCTCGCCGAGATGACCCCCGGCGACATCCGCAAGGGCACGGTCAAGAACATCACCGACTTCGGCGCATTCATCGACCTCAACGGTCTCGATGGTCTGCTGCACATCACCGACATGTCATGGGGACGCATCGGTCATCCGTCCGAGATCCTCAGGGTCGGCCAGGAGATCGACGTCGTCGTGCTCGACATCAACAAGGAGAAGGAGCGCGTCAGCCTGGGTCTCAAACAGAAACTCAGCAATCCATGGGACAACATCGAGACGAAGTACCCGATCAACGCCAAGGTCAAAGGCAAGATCGTCAATCTCGTGCACTATGGCGCGTTTGTGGAACTCGAACCGGGAGTCGAAGGACTCATCCACGTCACCGAATTGTCCTGGACCAAGCGCATCGCGAAGCCTTCCGATGTTCTCAAGCCCGATCAGGAAATCGAAGCGATCGTGCTCGGGATCAACCGCGATGAGCAGAAGATCTCCCTCGGAATCCGCCAGCTCGAAACCAATCCTTGGGATCAAGTTTCGGAGAAGTATCCGCCCGGCACGCGCATCAAGGGCAAGGTGCGCAATCTCACCAGCTACGGCGCCTTCGTCGAACTCGAGGACGGCCTCGATGGCATGGTGCATGTCTCGGATGTTTCCTGGACGCGTAAGATCAATCACCCGTCCGAGGTCTTCAAGAGGGCCGAGGAAGTCGAGGCGGTCGTGCTGGAAATCGACAAGGCGAACCAGCGGATTTCTCTCGGCGTCAAACAGCTTGGCGAAGATCCATGGAACAACATCGACAAGTATTACAAGGTGGGCGATCTGGTTTCCGGCAAGGTCAGCAAGCTGGCGAGCTTCGGCGCCTTCGTTGGACTGCTCCATGACATCGATGGTCTCGTGCATATCTCCCAGATCAGCGAAGATCGCGTGGAGAAGATCAAGAACGTGCTCAAGCTGGAGCAGGAGGTCACCGCGCGAGTAATCAAAATTGACAAGGCCGAACGCCGGATCGGTCTGTCGATCAAGGCGGCGAATTACTCGACCGAACAGCTCAAGGCCGAGCAGGCCGTGCTGGATTCACTCAAGCCGGGCGAGGATATGGTGGCCTTGCAGCACGCATTCGACGCTGCGGACGACGCCATCAAGCCGTAACGCAGACCGTTGAGGCAGCGGCAAAGTAATCGCATGGGCGGGTCGGCAACGACCCGCCCTTTTGCTTGGAAGATCAGACTCAGACCATGTGGACGACGCTCACTTTCCTTGGAACGACGGCGCTTTTCCTGGCGTGGACAATTTCCGCGCTCAGGCACCTGCGCTGGGTACGGCGATTGCCGACGTCGGAGGCGTTGAATGCGGCGGAACAACTCCCTTCGCCGGCTGAGGCGCGCATCCGTTGCTCCGTGGTCATCGCGGCCCGGGACGAGGAAGCGCGGATTGAGCAAACGATTCATCACCTGCTCGCTCAACGCGGGGTGGAGACCGAGTTCATCATTGTGGACGACCGCTCCACCGACCGCACGAGTGAAATCCTGCAGCGGTTGGCAAAGGAGGACACGCGATTGCGGGTGAATCGAATAAACACTCTGCCTGAGGGATGGCTTGGGAAATGTCACGCCTGCCACATCGGGGCGAGCGCGGCCACTGGCGACTGGATTCTGTTCACCGATGCCGATTGCTGGTTGAAGCCCGACGTCATCGCACGGGCCATCTGCGTGGCGGAACGCGACAGAGCCGATCACGTGACGCTGGGGCCGGGGACTGTGATGGAAAGCCAGGGGGCGCGGGCGTGGTATCTCCTGTTTCTCACGAGCCTCCTGAGCTGGTTCGCCGGAGTGAATCGTGACCGGCGCCGGTCTTTCATGGGCATCGGCGCATTCAATCTTGTGCGCACGACGGCCTATCGAAAATGCGGCGGCTACGAAAAGCTGCGCCTTACCGTGGTGGATGACATGAAGCTCGGCCTGCTTCTGCGCCGCTCAGACAGTCGGACGCGAGCCTTTATCGGCGTGGACGACGTGGAATGTCATTGGGGCACGACGGTCTGGGGCATGATAAAGATCATGGAGAAGAATTATTTCGCAGCGCTGGATTACCGGCTCTGGCTTGTGCTGGCAGGAGGCGCGTTCGTGATCATCGTCTCAGCCATCCTCGTCCTCGGGCTGCTGTCGGGAACGACAGCCGGACTCGCCGCCGCTCTGTCACCACTCTCGCTGATTCTGCCCGCGGGAATAATGGCGAGACGGCTGGGCTGGTCGTGGCCCTGCGCGATCCTCGTGCCTTTCATGTTCCCCGTGTTCTTCTTCGCCCTGTTCAACTCGACCTTCGTGACATTGCGCCAGGGCGGCATCCGCTGGCGCGAGACGCTTTATCCACTGGAAACGTTGCGTGCGGGAAACGTCCGCTGATCTCTTCCTCGCGCCAGGTCGCGCCAGGCACACGAATTTCACCATCCGCACTGGCGGCCTTTGTTCTGATCTTCGAGCCACTTCATGAGTGGCTGGAAATACGCGATCATTGCGGAGCCATCCATCTTGCGGCTGCCGGTGAAAGCTTCCAGCGCGTCGGGCCAGGGCTTGGAGGAGCCCATTGCGAGCATCTTGTTAATGCGTTCGCCGACCGCTTTGTCGCCATAGAAGGAACAACGGTGCAGCGGACCTTTCCATCCCACCTGGTCGGCTGCCGCCTTGTAGAATTGGAACTGAAGGATGCGCGCGAGAAAGTAGCGGGCATACGGTGTGTTGCCCGGAATATGATACTTGGCACCAGGATCAAAGGCCGTCGCCGGACGTTCTGCCGGAGGTACGATTCCCTGGTAGCGCAGCCGCAAGGCAGTCCAGTCCGACTGGTACTTATCGGGATTCGTTGCTCCGCTGAAGACGCCCCAGCGCCATTTGTCCATCAACAGACCGAAAGGCAGGAACGCCACCTTGTCCATCGCCTGTCGCAGGAGCAGGCCGATGTCCTTGTCCGCGCTTGGCACCTTGGACGCATCAAGCAGCCCGATTTGCACCAGATACTCGGGAGTGATCGACAGTGCTATGAAATCTCCGATCGCCTCATGAAATCCATCATGTGCGCCGTTTAGATAAAGAAACGGCTGCTGGTTGTAGGCGCGCTGATAATAATTGTGACCCAACTCATGGTGGATCGTCACGAAATCATCGGCATTCACCTTGATGCACATCTTGATCCGGAGATCGTCCTTGTTGTCGATGTCCCACGCGGATGCATGACAGACGACCTCGCGATCGCGCGGCTTGGTGAACTGAGATCGCTCCCAAAACGTGCCGGGCAGCGCAGGCAAACCGAGCGAAGTGTAGAAACCCTCGCCCACCTTCACCATCTTGATGGCATCGTAGCCCTTCGCCACGAGCAGCTCCGTGAGATCGTAACCGACATCACCCGCGCCCTTGGGTGCCACGACATCGTAAATGTTGCCCCATTCCTGCGCCCACATGTTCCCGAGCAGATCGGCGCGTATCGGACCCGTCGCCGGCTGCACACCGGAACCGTAACGCTCGTTCAGCTTCGCGCGCACGAAGCAGTGCAGTTGGTCGTAGAGCGGCTTGACCTGCATCCAGAACCGGTCCATCTCGCGGGCAAAGTCGTCGGCGGGCATGTCATAGCCCGACCGCCACATCGCACCGACATCGTTAAAACCCAATTCCTTTGCGCCTTCGTTGGCGATGGTGACCAGCCGCGCATAATCCTCTCGCATGGGTGCGCCGACATTGTTGTTCCAGCTCTCCCACATCTCCTTGAGCCTGGCGGGATCGCGACTGGTGCCCATCGCCTCCTCGATGTCGGAGCCATTGATCGACTTTCCTTCGAGGGTGCCCTTGCCCTTGCCGTACTGGGACTGAAGGCGGGTGGCGATGACATTGAGTTCCTCGGCGGCACCAGGCTTCTCCGGCGCGGGCAGGATGATGCCCTGCTTTAGAAAATCGAGCTTCCTGCGGGCATCAAAAGGCAGTCCCTTGACGGCATCGAATTTTGCCGCGCCCTTGGCGAACCGGACGCTCATCTCCGTGCCGCGCGCGCCGAATTCCGCGGCGAGCGCGTCGGTATCCTCGGTGATATACGTGCTGTTGATCCATGTTGCCCGACCGGCGATAACCGAGTGGGCGGCGAGTTCTTTTTCAGCCTGCGCAAGGAAGGCTTCTGCCTTGGCCGCGTCGGCCGCCGAATTCTGGGCAAATGCCGGAGCTGACAAAACCAGGGCAACCAAAAGCACGACGCGCGAAATCAGGATTTTCATGTGGCGAGCCTACTCACGCCAAATCCGCGTGGTCAAGGTGGGGAAATTGGCGACTCCTGCGACACGCTGGGTTCGCCGGTTATTTTTCCGCCATTATCTGATAAAGGTGAACCTCATAGCCGTTGAAGTCGTCGAAGAATTCTCCGGCGTTCACCGCCGAACATCTCGCCGCCATCGCGCTCCAGACCACGCCAAGGACAAGGCCCGGCTGCTTCAGTTTATCGAAGCCGGTGCGCTCGACTCCGCGCGCTTTCAAAGCATCATCGATAATCATGGACTCGAGTTCGCGTGGGGGACGTTCGTGCAACAGTTCCTGAGTGACATGCCATGAGCTTCGACTTGGAAAAGATACTCGCCAGCAAGCGCGCGTTCCGCCAGCGACTTGCCGCGCGACCCATCGAGGAAAAGCTGTCGATGCTGGATGCCCTGCATGAACGCACGCTCGCCCTTCGCCCGATGCCGTCCGCGTCGAAATCTGGCGCGCTGCATGAAGAACCGCCGCCTTACCGAACGCCAAAGTCCCGAACCGAAGGGCTGTAAGCCCGACAGATAATAGCCCAGGGCGGCGCGGCCTTCGTCTCGCTTGCCCTGGGCTATTATCTGTCGGGCCTTCGGCCCTGCGCGTGGAGTTTGAAACGATTGAACATGACCATCGACCCACGCCTTGACCGAATCGTCGCCGCACAGCCGTTTCCGCTGTTGTTTGCCACGAGCATTGCTTTGTGAAATACCACCTGGCCATCTTTGATTCCGACGGCACGTTGGCGGATACGCTGCCGTGGATACGCAGTGTGTTCAATGAACTGGCGGGGGAGGCGACAAGACACCGGAAGTCGTTGGCAATAAACCCACAGGGACAGTTCAACTAATCGCGCTGACTGCCATGAGCCAGCCTCTGTCCCGTTGAGCCGCGTCATTTCACCACCGGGCGCAGCACGATGTTTCGATAATCCACGCTGTCGTGATCACCTTGAAGGTAAATGGGGCCCGGACGGGATTCATCGGACCAGAGCGCGCCGCCCGTGCAGCCGAGCACGGGCTGGTTGTCGATGGTCTTCTTGCCGTTGTGAATCACCGTCAAATGTCGATCCACGAGCGTGATGTCGAAGGTCTGCCATTCGCCCGCCGGTTTGGAGACGTTCTCGGTGGGCAGGATGCGGCTGTAAAGAGCCCCACAGTTGTGCGTGTCGTTCTTCTTTCCGAATGAGTCTTCCACCTGCACTTCATAAATTCCGCGCAGATACACGCCGCTGTTGCCTTTTTTGGGCACACGGAATTCAAGCTTGAGGTTGAAGTCCTCGAACTCACGCTCGGTGCGGAGGTTCGCGTAAGACTTGTGCTTGCCGGGTTCCTGCACGGCATCGTTGACCAACATGCCATCCACGACTTTCCAAGCGTTGGGAGCTTTGCCCATGGTTTTCCAGCCGGACAGATCCTTGCCGTTAAAAAGTGCGACTGGATCGCCCAGTTTCAACTTCGCCAAGTTGGGTGTGGGCGGCACGGGCGGGATGCGCTTGCCGGTGAAGTCTGCGGGGCGCGCGGTCGTCTTCCCAGCGTCGCCAACGCTTGAAGTGGTGAGCTTCATGTTGTTGCCGTCCAACTTCGCCTTGATGGTCTCGGTGGACTTCTTCACCACTGTCTTGCCGTCGGCATCCTTGGAACGAGACTCGTTCAAGCGTGTGACGACGAGGGTGTCGCCCTCGACCTTCGTGCTGGCGACAGGCACCACGCTGCCGCCACCCCAAAGAATGCTACCCTTGAGATGCCCGCCTTCTTCCGCGATGCCAAGCCAGCCAGCGCCACCGCCGGGAATGGTCAAGGCCCAGCGACCGAGGAAAGGATTGTCAGCCGCGGCGACAGACGTGGCGAGCAGCGCCACAGTGCTTACGGTGAATGCGAAACGTTTTGTGAGGGAGGAAATGTGCATGACGCGTTTATCCGGTGGGCGCTCCGAGGCAGCAAGGAAAATGTTGAGTCAAATTCTCGTCAATCTGCCATTCGAAGCCTTTGGTTGCAGCGAAGTCACGACGTTGAAGGCTCTGCGCGCATTGTTTGCACGGAGCTGTTCTCGAAAGTCGCTTGCTGAACTTGCCGGCACGGATGGCCGAATCGCCGGCGGGTCTAACCTTCATCGGAAAAATGATTTTGGAAGGGCTGTAAGCCGAGTTTTGTCTGCTGCGCACATGCAAGCACGGTCGCAGGAGAAGATCATTTGTCTCAGCGGCCAATACCCGGAACCTTCCCGCCCCAGTTTTGCAGCTTCCTTTTCGCAACCAGCGTGCCTTCAAAAGCCAGCCGCAAAACTGGGACGGGAGTGGAGCGGGCCGCTCCTGGGTTCCCTATTTGGCCTTGCACCCGATGGGGTTTTCCGTGCCTCGTTGATTACTCTTCGAGCGGTGGGCTCTTACCCCACCTTTTCACCCTTACCCGGTTCCAGATTTCTTGGGCGGTTAGGTCGCCGAAGAATTCTGGAACCGGGCGGTATATTTTCTGTGGCACTCTCCGTCGGGATGCCTCGCGGCATCACCTCCCGCGTGTATCTCCACCACACCTGTTGATGGAGTTACGCGGCATCGCGCCCTGTGGAGTTCGGACTTTCCTCCCCCGGCTTGCGCTGGGAGCGATCTTCCGCCCTTCCAAAATCATTCAGAAGGTACCGCTCGATCACAGGGAACACAAGGCCCCGCTCGCCCAACCTCGTTAAGGTGGATCCACAAGCCGTTGTCGGTGGAGCGCGACTGTGCTGAAAGCCAGTCGCTGCAGTATCGCTGGCCAGCCTTCACACCAAACTGCTGCGGCTGGTGCTGCGCACACAACCGCGCTCCTGGCCGACAGCCAAGTTCACTGACAACTCGTGGATGCACTGCCCTCGTTGTGCCCGTTGTCTTGCGGATCCCTCCGCGACTGAACTCTTGGTAAAAAGCAGAATTTTCAGTTTGGAAACTTCGATCGAAAGAATTGGTGGGATTTGTGCATCCAGAAGCACAAGGGCGTGAGGTTCAGCAGTTGAGCGACGCCCTCAAATCGATCGATCTGACGGAGTTGCACTTTTCTTAAATTCACGCTCACGAAGCCAGGCGAATATCACTGGAGTCACAATCAGGATGTGGATCAGGCTGCTGATCATCCCGCCGATGACTGGCGTGGCGAGCGGTTTCATCACTTCTGCCCCCGTGCGTGTGCTCCACATGATCGGCAGCAGACTGGCAACGATGGTGGCGACGGTCATTACTTTCGGCCGCAAGCGCAGGCGCGCGCCGTCCTTGATCGCTTGGAGCAAATCCGCGTGAGTAAACGCGCTGCCTCGCTCGGCACGCCGGGCAGCCAGAGTTTCCTCGAGATAAATCACCATCACCACACCCGTTTGTATGGCCGTGCCAAACAGCGCAATGTAACCCACCCACACCGCGACACTGAAGTTGTAACCAAGGAAGTACTGAAGAAACACCCCGCCCGTCAGCGCAAACGGAACTGCGAGGATGACGTGCGCCGCTTCCTTGAGGTTGCCGTAAACGATGTAGAGCAAAAGGAAGATGATGAAGAGCACCGTGGGAACGATCACTTGCAGCGTTTTTTGAGCACGGATCTGGTTCTCGTACTGTCCGCTAAACTCGATGGTCATTCCGTTTTCGAGTTTTAGCTCCTTCTCGAGTCGAGACCTGACCTCGTTCACAAATCCTCCCAGATCCCGGTCCTGGACATTGGCCTGCACAAACACGCGGAGCCGTCCGTTCTCACTGGCGATCTCGCTCGGGCCTGAACTCCGCCGGATCTTGGCAACTTGTCCAAGCGGGATGAATTTCTTCGACGGTGTGGCAACGAGCACGTTGCCCAAACGCTCGATGTCGTCGCGCTCGTCACGTTGCAAACGGACCTGAATCGGAAAACGCTTCCGGCCATCAATGGTTGTGGTGACATTTCGCCCGCCGAGACCGGTCTCGACAACTTCCAGAACATCCCGCGCCCGCAATCCGTACCGAGCCATCGCGGAACGATCCACCTCGACTTCGACATAAGGTTTGCCTTGGACCCGGGATGGCGCCACGCCGATGGCTCCCGGCACCGAACGGACAATCCGCTCTGCTTCAAACGCCTTTTGCTGAAGCTTTTCAATGTTGTCGCCGAGAATCTTGATGCCAACCTGAGCGCGGATGCCGGTGCTGATCATCAGGATTCGGTTCTCGATGGGTTGCAGAAATCCAGGGACGTAACCCGGCACTTGTGTCAGCCTCTCAGTCAGTTCGCCGATGAGTTTCTCCTGGGTCATTCCCTGACGCCATTCCGACTCCGGTTTCAGCATGATCGTCGTTTCGATCATCTCCACCGGTGCGGGGTCCGTCGCGGTTTCGGCTCGTCCAAGTTTTCCAGCCACAGAGGCAACCTCATTGGTGAAACTGGCAATCACCTGATCCTGCCAGGACATGATTCTCTTCACTTCCGTCAGCGAAGTGCTGGGCAGGAGCACAGGCATGAAAAGCAGACTGCCTTCGTTGAGCGGCGGCATGAACTCGCTGCCCATTCCGGACAGGAGCCGGGAGAGGGTTGGGAATTGATTTGAGAAACGGTGAATTACCACATCCTGCTCAGTGGCGTTGGGCTGGGCTGAAAGTTCACCCGCTTCGGCCTGCGTCGTGAGCGAAGCGAGCACTCCGAGGATGGAACGTGGCAAACCGAACGCAACGATGAGAGCGGCGCAAAGCAGGGCTCCGGCTGAAGCCAGCACCACTTTCCGGTGTCTGAGCGCCCAGTTCAAAACAGGATCATACAATCTTAGCAGGACGCTCATGATCACATTCCGGTCTTCCGAGTGAAATGGACCGCGCACCAGCCAGACGCAGAGCACGGGTACGATGGTCACTGCCAGCACGGTCGATCCGATCATTGCAAACGTCTTGGTGAACGCGAGTGGATGAAACAGCTTTCCCTCCTGCCCGGTCAATGCGAACACCGGAACAAACGCCAAAATAATGATCACCATGGCAAAGAAGATCGGCCGGCCCACTTGTCGCGCGGCACTCAGAGTGACTTGAAACGTTTCAGATGGAGTGAGGCGGACGCTGGTGGAAGCTGTCAGTGAAGCAGCTTTTGGTTCGTTTGCTGGAGGTGGAACCTTGCCTTGAGACTGATTGCTGATGCCCGACGCCTGACTCTCCGACTTGAGCCGCTTTTCCTCCTCCGCTTTCTCGCAGTGCCTGATGACGTTTTCGGTCATGACAATTGCTGCATCCACGAGGACGCCGATGGCGATCGCGATTCCGGAGAGGGACATGATGTTGGAGGTGATCCCAAATTGCTTCATCAGGACAAACGACACGAGGATCGAGATCGGTAAGGGGAGAGTGACGATCAGAATGCTGCGGAAGTGCCAGAGGAAAATGATGTGAGCGAGGGTGACAAGAATGATCTCCTCCGCCAGCGCGTGTTTCAGAGTGTCGATCGTGCGATCTATCAGCTCGCTGCGATCGTAAAACGGCCTGATTGTAACGCCGGGCGGCAGGCTGGACGAGATTTGTGCGACCTTTTCTTTGATCCGGCGGATGACTTGCATTGCGTTTTCACCAGTCCTCATCACCACAGTGCCGCCGACGACTTCACGTCCTCCCACATCAAGCGCACCCCGGCGGAAATCCCCGCCCAATTGCACCGTTGCGACATCGCGCAGGTAAACGGGAGTGCCGTTTCGCTCCATCAGGACGATCTGCTCCAGCTCTTGGACGGCATTGGTCGTCTGGATGAGGCCGATGCCTCGAACCACGAACTCCATGCCGTTTTCCTCCACGACTTTTCCTCCGACATTGAGGTTGCTTTGGGCAACTGCATCCATGACTTCCTGGATTGAGACACCCAGCGACCGCATCTTCGTGGAGGACACATCGATCTGGTACTGCTTCACGAATCCGCCCACGCTTCCGACCTCCGCCACGCCTTGAACGGCGTTGAGTTGGTAGCGCACAAACCAATCCTGTACTGTGCGAAGCTCGCCGAGATCGTAACCACCTTGAGGAGCCTTGGCTGGGTCCACTTCAAGATAATACTGGTAAACCCATCCGAGTCCGGTGGCGTCGGGACCAAGCTTGGGCACAACTCCGGACGGAACGATGTCACCAAGATAATTCAGCCGTTCGAGGACGCGGGTTCTGGCGAAATAATTATCCACATCATCCTCGAAAATGATCGTGATGAGGGAAAAGCCGAACATTGAAGTGGCCCGCACGGCTTTGACGCCGGCAAGGCCCTGCAAGTTTACCGAAAGCGGATAGGTGACCTGGTCTTCCACTTCCTGCGGACTGCGTCCCATCCAGTCCGCGAATACAATCACCTGATTTTCGCTGAGGTCAGGAATCGCATCCACCGGCGTCTGGTAAATGGCGCGAATCCCCAGGCCAATGATCAGCAGGACGCCGCACGCGACGAGGAATCGATTTTTGAGGGACCATTCGATGAGTTTGTTGATCATGGAGTGGTCCTTCTTTCGACTCGGCGAACCGTGGAATCCGAGTGGTCAATGCATGCTAGCCAGGAGTGATCAGAGGAATGCGCTCCCGGCGGTGGCGGCGGTAAACGGAGAAGTCGGTTCGATCCAACGTGATGACTTCGCTCGGCGAAAAGAGTTCGCTCATTCGGAGCAGGCAGGCGTCGGCCAGATCGATCTTCTGATCCGCGTAACGCTCGAAGATCGCTCCGATTTCTTCGGCTTGATCCTCCAGATCGAAGGCGATTTGAAGATCGCCGACAGCCAGCATTCGCATGATGGGTTGGCGCGCTCCACTGAGGTAAATCGCCTCCGCCAGCACAGCCTCGCAGGTCAACAAGGGAGGCCCAAGATGATCGAGTGTCCTGACGGCCCAAGCATGGTAACGGTCGTTTCGGACGAGGTAAGCCACCAGAGGTCCGGTATCGAGAATATGCTTCACGACCGGCGGTTTCGACCGAAACCAGCGAGATGTTTTTTATTCGTGGAAAGGTCCTCAGGCCCCGAAAACGTCCCGCGATATTCGGCCATGACTTGGAACCGGCGGGAGTGCTTGGCGGCAAGGTGTCCGCGCAAAGCGTCCCGCACCAGCCGTCCCCGGGACAGTCCTGTCTCCAGTCCGACTCGTTCCATCTGCGCCGCCAGTTCATCGTCCAAACGGATTGTAAGTGACTTCGGCATGGGCACAGTTGTCGTGCGCTTACGACAGAAAAGCAAGACTGAAGCCTGATCGGGCGAGCACTCATGGTTTCACCTCCGTCCCGCAATCCAGCATTTCCCTGCCGAAGTATGGATTGCGAATGGGGCCTTGCAGTTGGATCCATTCTCCGGTCTTCGGCGCTCCAGGGAACGCCTTGTTTGTCATCGGGCAGCGATAGAGTTTCACGTTCGCGAAATTGGCGTCCAGGGTTCGGAGTTGTTTCACCAGCCTGGCCACCGCGTCGCTCAAGGGCTGAAACGCCTTGCGTGCCGAGGCGATGTCTTTGGCAGCCGCCAGGTGCCCGACGGAATTCAATCGATCACCAAGGACTTTCCATGCCGGGGAACTGGACAGGCTGTCCGCGATATTTTTAATCGCCACGTGAATGCCTGTGGTCTGCTGATTAAACTGGTCCAGATTGTCCGCTGCGAGGGCGGATGTCAGGCCATCGACGACTTTGATGAGAGCAGTTGTGGCAGATAATTGCGTGGCGTTCAGCTTCTCGAACTTCGCTGGCAACTGCTGACTCGCGCCAGAGGCTGGCTGCGAAGCCGACGCGACGATATTCGTGTCCGTTGTTGCAGCGTCTCCGGTTTCCGCGGTCTGGTTGAGTTGCGCCTGGGCATCGATCAGAAGATTCCCCGAAATCACGACCTGCTCGCCCTCTGCGACACCCTCAAGGACTTCCAAAGCATCGTCACCCATGCGCCCGAGTTTTAACATGCGTTGCTGGAAGCTGCCGCCGCCCAGCGCCACATACGCGACGGTATTTTGCCCTGCGTCGAGGACTGCGCTCCGTGAGATTGCGAGAACCTCCGGCGTGTCGGCTCTGACCACGCCCTCGGCGAACAGGCGATGTGACAGGACGCGACGCGCACGGCCGTCCTCTTCAATCAATGGATTCTCCAGCTCCACCCGGACACGTGTCGTCCGCGTCATCTCGTTGAAATTAGGATCGACGAAATTGATCGATGCAGTGAAAAGCCTTCCGGGAACCGAGGGCGTGGTGACCTCAACCAGTTGTCCAGATCTGAGCCACGGCAAGTCACGTTCGTAGGCATCAAACAGGAACCACATTTTTGAGAAATCCGCGATCTCGAAGAGCTTCTCGCCCTCTTTGACGTACTGTCCTTCATAAGCAAACCGGCTCACCACCGTGCCGGTGATCGGGGCTCTCAGCTCCGTCTGAGACGCAGATTCCTGCTTGTCCGTCAGAGCGAGGATCTGGGCGTCCGTGACACCAAGTCGTCGTAACCGTTGCGCCGCGCCTTCCACCAATCGTGCGTGCTCCTCGGCGAGGACGGTGGAGCCGATGCTGTTCGCTTCACGTCTGCGTCCTTCCTTGAGTAGCGTCAGGTACTCCTGTTCGGCTGTCAGAAGTTGAGGGCTGTAGAAGGTTCCCAACGGTTCACCCTCCACAACCGCGGCGCCGATGTGATTGACGGCCAGCTTGTCGATGCGTCCGTCGATATAGGCGGAGACAAATCGGTGGCGTGTGTCGTCGTCATCAATCCGCCCCGCCACGCGCAAAGTGCGAATCAAGGGACGGCGCCGCACCGGCTCCGTCTGCACGTTGATGACCGTCACGGCGTTTGTTGAAAGTGTTATGAACCCGGCGCCGATATCGAACCCCTTCTCACCTTCATAGACCGGCGTCAGTTTCATTCCGCAAATCGTGCAATTGCCAGGCCTGTCTGACTTGATGTGAGGATGCATCGCACTTTGGAAGTAGAGGATTTTTCGCTCAGAGGGAGCGGCGGTGCCCACGCTCATGGCTGGTTGGGAACGGCGCGCTGCAAACCAGCCCGCAGTCCCGGCGGCGGCGGCGGTGACGAGGACGATTAGGAAAGTAGTCGTTTTCATTCGAGCTTTTTGATTGTGGTCTTGCTTCGGTCCGGTTCGGTTGGTGATGGCACTGGGGCTCCCAACATTTGCAGTGACTCCAGGTCTGCCGCGCCACAGCAGAGAGTCAGTTCCGCGAGCATGGAATACTGCTCGGCGACAGCTCTGGCATATTCAATCCGGGCTTCGAGCAGCATGCGGCGAGTTTCCATCATGTCTAGGAACATGCCCTTGTTGGAAATCCAGGCGGCATGGGCGCTCTTCAACGCCATCTCGCTCCGTGGAATGATTTCGTCGAGGTAGAGCAAAGCCTGCCGTCGGGCGGCATCGGCCAGAGTCACAATGCCACGAGCTTCGGTGGGAACATTCAGTTCGTAATCCGCCAGTTCCTGTTCGGCCGCCCTTAATTTTGCCCGGTCACGCTCGATCTCCTTTCGGTACTTTCCGCGATTGAACCAGGGGAAATTTAATTTCACTGCAATGAGACCTTCCTTGAACTCGCCGTCGCCGCTGTACTGCCGGCCTTCGACGCCGACACTTATGTCCGGCAGCCGCTGTTTCTCTGTGCGCCTGCTGCTGGCAAGAGCGTGATGAACTTCGTGCCTGAGAACGCGAAGCCGGGCCTCGTTTGTCAACGCCAGCTTTTGAAGACGCTCGGTGAAGACGATGGGTGGCGCGACGCGGGGAAGCTCAAATCTTGGCCATGAATTTGTGAGGGAACGCGCCAGGAGCCGGTTCAATTGGGATTGTTCTTGTTCGAGCTGACGTTCCTCGGTGATGAGTTGCTGGACTCGCTTGGATCGTTCGTTCTGCATCCGCAACACCTCGATCTGACTGCCATCCCCGGTGCGGTAGCGACTCTCCGAGATTCTCATCATCGTCTCCAGCCATGCAAGATCCTGGCGCCCCACATCAAGAATTTCATCGCTCACCGCGGTGCGTAGCGCCTGGCGGACGATCTCAAGTCGAAGCTTTTGAAAATCCAGGTCCGCCTGCGCTTGGGTGCGCTCGATCTCAGCCTGGGCGATCTCCCGAACGGAGCGGGATTTTCCCCAGAGAGGCAGGCGTTGCTCGATTCCATAGGCGACATCCCCTTGCTCCTGCCGCATGGCGCTGCTTCCAGGGGCTCCACCAAGCATCAGCATCGGATCATCCCATTTCCGGACGGAAGCCTTTTCTGCCTCGGCCGCTTCAACTCTCGCGGCTGCGGCGCGGAGGGCTGGATTGTTGGTGCTCGCTTCCTCAGCGAGCTGGCTGAGAAATGCCGGTGTGACCAGCACCGCGTTGGTTGATACGTCGGCGGCCTGGGTTGTGGGAACGGCCGGCATTCCGATAGCACTGACAACAACTAGAATTGCAAATGAGTACTTCATAACGAGCGATAACACTTCACGAGTCAGGATCCATGAGCGGGGACACTGCGACTGCTCAGGGCACACTACGGGCGGGAAGGTCGCTCGTTCAGATCAGGAAGATGCAGAGCAGCGCCTGGATTGAAGGCGGCGCAACCACTGCGGAGGAAGACTGGCACTCGGACAATCCATCGACGGGCCGAGGATCAGGAAGAGTCAGTCGGACAATTTCTGCGCTCAGCACCCGAACATTTGTCTCGTGCGAAACCGATCTCGAAGTGGCTGCCGGCGTGGTCGGCGGAACGGAGGTTGGCACCGGGGAAACACAGCAGGCCATTTGGCCGCATTTGCAGCATTTCTTCTGAAGGCTTTCGTGGTCAGGAGAGGCTGCGGGGTCAACCATGAAGGCAGTCTGTGTCCATAGCAGCGCGAGGCTGAAGAGGATCGAGACAAATGCCTTCATGGTTGTATGGGATTAAGCTGTCAGGACTTCTTGGCGGCTTTCTTTTCAGCGGTGGCCAGCTTCTTCATGAACTTGGTCGGGTTCTTGGTGAAGTCCTTCTTGCAGGATTCGCAGCAGAGCTTCACATCCTTGCCTTCGTGCTTGAACGTGAATGGCTCACCCATATCACCCAGCTTTTCGTCGGAAACGAGGCAGGTCTTGAGCGGATAAGTGTCTTTGGCAGCCTTGGAATCGGCTTTGTCCGCCTTTTTGTCGGCGGCAGAGGCCTGGAGTCCTGAGATGCAGGCGACGATCAGAACGGACGTTTGGAGATAGTTGAGGAGTTTCATAAATTTGAACTTTCGGTCACACCATAATACGCCGCAGAGCGCCAAACCACTCAAAATTTGTTCATTACACGCCTTGCTAGGACGCGTCTTTTCAAGATAGCAAGTCCAAGACGTTAGGGTTTTTGGCGAAGAGGAGCGCTTCAAGGCGCTGGCGGCCGCCACGTGCCGAAAGGAAGTGCTGGCGGAAGCTCTTGGTGTTGCACTTGGTTTTCGGGTTGGCCTTCCGGGCCTGATCGACGGCGGCGTTGGCCAGGCTGAGGATGA
>SXGU01449879.1_pt1 | contig 26279 bp, 22 predicted proteins | sample 3174531 | NCBI WGS metagenome assembly SXGU01 (sample SAMN11356863, study PRJNA531348) | freshwater metagenome | isolation source: freshwater sample F1-140 | place: China: Fuxian Lake, Yuxi | collected 2017-12-25
GCGACAACCGCGACAACAGCGCCGACAGCCGCTATTTCGGCGCGGTGGACCGCGAGCTGGTCAAGGGCAAGGCGATGATCATCTACTGGTCGTGGGATGCCGACACCCGCCCTCCCTACTACACTGGCCTGGCCTCCATTCCCAAACTGGCAGGCACCTTCCTCTGGCGCCTGCCCGCCCGGGTGCGGTACGGCCGGCTGGGCGACATCATCCTCTGAAGGGAGCCCGCACCCGATGAGCAAGAAGGACCGCCACTTTCGCGACCGTGGGGACGATGAGGACTTCGAGCCTGGCGACGAGCCGCTGGCCTACGAGCCGGACGACCGCCCCCTGGAGTTGGTGGACCAGGCCCTGCTGCTTTTGCCCGACCGCGACCCGGTGCGCCCCCTGCTCTACCAGCTGCGCCGCCTGCTTTTGGAGCGCGAACTGACCTTTCAGGAGGCCCGCCGCAGCTTGCTCGAACTGGAGGCCGCCCTCGAAAAGGTCACCGCCCCGGCCAACCGCGTCGGCATCTACCTGGGTTCCCCCAGGGAGGGTATCGCCGACCTCTTCGTCGGCGGCACCGAGTACTTTGCCAACGTGGACCCGCGCGTGGACCTGACCCAGCTCAAGGTGGGCAGCCGGGTGCTGATCAACGAGGCCTACGCGGTGGTGGGCTCCCTCGACTACAGCCCCACTGGCCCGGTGGCCAAGATCGCCGATCTGCTGGCCGGCGGGCGACTGCGCATCGGCCAGACCCACGGCACCCAGGACGTGGTGCTGGTGCGCTCGACCGACCTGGCGGAGGCCGAGCTCAAGGTGGGCGACGAGGTGCGGGTGGACCCCACCTTCAAGGTCGCTATCGAAAAGCTGGAGCCGCGCGAGAGCAAGGAGCACTTCCTCGAGGAGATCCCGCCGATGCCCTGGTCGCGCATCGGCGGCCAGGAGGAGGCCATCCAGGCTATTCGCGACACCATCGAACTGCCAGCCCTCCATCCCGAGCTTTTCGCCAAGTTCCAGTACTCCACCCCTAAGGGTTTCCTGTTACACGGCCCGCCCGGCTGCGGCAAAACCCTTATCGGCAAGGCCACCGCCTACAACCTGGTGCAGCATCTGCGCCAGCAGGAGGGGCTGGAACTCAAAGAGTACTTCATGCACATCAAGGGGCCGGAGATGCTCAACATGTGGCTGGGCGAGACCGAGCGCATGGTGCGCGAACTCTTCGCCCAGGCCCGCCAGAAACGCAAGGAAGGCTATCTACCCTTCATCTTCATCGACGAGGCCGAGTCCATCCTGGGCACCCGCCGCTCCATGCGCACCCACAACATCTCCAACACGGTGGTGCCGATGTTCTGCACCGAGATGGACGGCATCGAATCCCTGCAGGATGTGGTCATCATCCTGGCCTCCAACCGCCACGATCTCATCGACCCGGCCATCCTGCGCCCAGGCCGCATCGACCGCAAGATCAAGGTGCGCCGGCCAGACCAGACCGCCTCGCGGGCCATTCTCGATATCTACCTCACCGCCGAGCTGCCTGTCGACGCCGAGGAGATGTCCCGCGCCGGCGGGGCCGAGCCGGCCCGCCAGCTGCTGATCGATGGGGCGCTCAAGGCCCTCTTTGCCCACAGCCAGGAAAACCGCTTCCTCGAAGTCACCCTGCGCAGCGGCCGCCACGACGTGCTCTACTGCGGCGACCTGGTCAGCGGCGCGCTGATCGCCTCCATCGTGCAGCGGGCCAAGGAGGCGGCCATCAATCGCGCCATCGCCGGGGGCGGCGCCCAGGCCGGGCTGCGCCTCCAGGACCTGGAGGAAGCGGTGCGCGCCGAGTACCGCGAGAACGAGATCTTTCCGCCCACCGACGCGGTGGAGGACTGGCTCAAACTCATCGACTACGACCCCGAGAACGTGGTGCGCGTCACCCCGGTCCGCCCCGAGGCGCCGCGGCCCGAGAGGCAGTCCGGGAGGGTCGTCTGAGCCCCATGCGGCGGCTTTTCGGTCTGGAGACCGAATACGGCATCCAGGTGGACGGGGTCGACGATATGGACGTGGTCGTCGAGTCCATGGAGCTGATCCGCTGCTACCTCAAAGAGGACTTCGTCGCCCGCTGGGATTACCGGCTCGAAAACGCGCGCCGCGATATGCGCGGCTTCGAGGTGGACGAACTGCTCAACGACCAGGACGAGACGGTCCACCTGCAGCGCGACCGCCAGCGCAAAATCCCCCTCAAGGACCTCAAGAGCGACCTGATCATCAGCAACGGGGCCCGGCTCTACAACGACCACACCCACCCCGAGTACTCCACCCCCGAGTGCCACAGCCTCTTCGACCTGGTGGCCCTGGACCGGGCCGGCGAGCGTATCCTCTTGCACTGCGCCCGCCGCCGCAGCGCCACCCGCAAGGGCGGCGGGGTGGTGCGCCTCTACAAAAACAACACCGATTTTGTCGAGCACAGCTACGGCTGCCACGAGAATTTTCTGCTGCCCCGCCAGCTGCCCTTCCAGCAGGTGATCGAGGGCCTGGTGCCCTTCCTGGTCACCCGCCAGCTCTACGCCGGGGCCGGCAAGGTGGGGGTGGAGTGCGACCCTCAGGCCCGGGCTTCCACCTACCAGCTCTCGCAGCGGGCCGACTTCTTCGAGACCCTGGCCAGCGTCGACACCATGACCCGCCGGCCCCTGGTCAACACCCGCGACGAGCCGCACGCCAACGCCGACCAGCACCGCCGCCTGCATCTGATCGTCGGCGACGCCAATATGTGTGAATGGGCCACGGCCCTCAAGGTGGGGGCCTGCGCCCTGGTGCTGGACCTCCTGGAGGCCGGGGTTCTGCCCCGCTGGGAACTGGCCGATCCGGTGGCGGCGATCAAAGCCCTTTCCCGCGACGAGACCCGCCAGTGGGCGGTGTCGCTGGCCGGGGGCAAACACACCTCGGCCCTCGAAATCCAGCGCTCCTACCTGGAGGCGGCCGCCCGCCTGGCCGGGGGCCGCGACGCCGAGACCGACTGGGTGTTGGCCCAGTGGGGCGAGGCCCTCGAGCTGCTGGATGCCGATCCGCTGGGGTTGTTGGGGCGCTGCGACTGGGTGACCAAAAAATGGCTGCTCGACGCCTTTGCCCAGGCCGAGAACCTGGACTGGGAGCACCCGGACCACCGCGTCTGGCTGCAGAGCCAGGACCTGGAATACAGCAATATCGATCCAGACGAGGGCTTGTATCTGTTGTTGGAAGCGCAGGAACAGGTGACCCGGCTGGTGGACGAGGGCGAGGTGGTGCGGGGCATCACCAACCCTCCGGTCGATACCCGCGCCTACTTCCGCGGCCGCTGCCTGGAGAAGTTCGGCCCGGCGGTGCGTTCGCTCAACTGGGACAGCATCGAGTTTTTGGTGCGGGGCCGCACCCGCGTGGTGGACCTCAAAGCTTGTGTGGACTCAGGGGTCGCGGCTTATTATAATCAGGTGCTGGACAGCGCCCCCAGCGTCGAGGCCCTGCTCGATAAACTGCCGACCTCTGCCTAAGGAGGCATCACATGTCTGATCCTCTTTTCTTCCAGCTGCGCGACCGCGCCCCCCGCCCCACCCGCCCCTTTGAGCCCGGCGAGGGCGGCGGCGACGAGGAAGGTCCGCGCCGGCCCAAGGTCGAGCGCCCCAGCACCGACGAGCTGATCCGCCGCATGCGCAAGGTCGACCCCGACCAGGCCCGGCGCTACCGCCAGCGCACGGGCCAGTAGCGCATGGAGGATTTCCTCGCGCTCCTGAGGACAAGCGGCCAGTTGCTGCCCGGTCCACTCGCAGCGGCCAAACACCCCGAGCACTTCGAGACCACCGAGGGCACCACCATCCTGGCCCTGCGCTACCGGGACGGGATCCTGGTGGCCGGGGACCGGCGCGCTACCATGGGCAACACCGTGGTCTACGACCGGGCCGACAAGGTGCTGGCCATCGACGACAGCGCGGTGCTGGCCATCTCCGGCTCGCCGGCCATCGGCTACGAGATCGCCCGCATGTTGGAGATTTCTTTCCAGCACTACCGCCGCTCCCAGCTGCAAGTGCTCAGCCTCGACGGCAAACTGCGCACCCTCTCGCGCCTCTTGCGCGAGAACCTGGGGCTGGCCATGCAGGGGGTCGGCGCGGTGGTGCCCATCCTCGCCGCCTACGACCCGCGCGAGGGCGGCCGGATCTTTTTCTACGACCTGCTGGGCGCCCAGTTCGAGTCCGTGGACTTCTGCGCCACCGGCTCGGGTTCACCCATCATCCGCGGGGCGCTCTACTTCCAGGACCGCTGGGGCCGGCAGCCCCTGGCCCAGTACGAGGAGCCGGCTGCCGTCGAGCTCGCCCTCAAGCTTTTGGAGACCGCCGCCGAGTACGACACCGCCACCGGCGGCTTCCGCTCCCGCGCCCGCATCTTTCCCCAGGTGATGCGCCTGGATGCGTCGGGCATCGCCCTCCTTCCCGAAGCCGACCTGGAGCCCCACTACCAGGCCCTCGGCAGGAACCCCGGCTGAAAGGCGCCCCATGCTCGACGAACCCTACCGCTGGGTAGAAGCCATTCGCAACCGCCGCGAGTACCTCGAGGACCAGTTGCGCGGCGCCAGCCCGGTGGTGGGCCTGGGGTACGCCGACGGGGTGCTGCTTTTGACCACCACCCCGGGGCCGCGCAAACTCTTCGAGGTCTACAACGACATCGCCTTTGCCGCCATCGGCCACCCTGCGGACCTGGAAAAACTGCGCAAGGCGGTCATCGACATCGCCCATCTCGAGGCTTTTAACCTGTCGGCCAACGATGTCTCCTTGCAGCGCCTGGTACACCTGGGCCTGGGGCCCTTGATGAAAAACGCCTTCGACGAGATCCTGCGTTCCCCCTTCATCGCCCGGGCCATGGTCGCCGAACTAGACCCGGCCAATCCCGGGGAGCGCTTCTACACCATCGAGGCAGACGGGTCCTTTGCCAGCGCCGGGGATGCGGCCGCTGTGGCCGGCACCCGCGCCAGCGAAGAGGCGATTGACAGCCGCCTGGCCGATTTGGCAACCGCCGGCCTCCCGCTGGCTGAGGCCCTGCGCCGGGCTCTGGAGGCCTGGGCCCTGGGCGCCCTTGTGGCCGGCCGCGAGGAGGACGGTGAACCCACCGAGGACGAGGTGCGCGCCTTCCTGGTGGCCGCGGCGCGGGAGCGCCGTTTCGAGGCCGCCGTCCTCGACCGCAACCTGCCCACCCGCACCAAGTTCAAACTGCTGCCCGCCGCCTCGCTCGCAGAGGCCCTGGCGCCCTATACCTCCTGAACGAGGGCCGGCCATGCACAACCGGATCTACGGACTCGAGATCGAATACGGGTGTATGCCTCCCAAAGGGGGCCCCTTCCTCAGCCCCGACCTGATCTCGGTGCGGGCCAAGGACCGGGTCTTTGGCCGCGAGGGACTGGGCTTCGTCGACACCCACTACCGGGGCCGCGACGAACCGCCCGGCAACGGCGGTTTCCTCTTCAACGGCGGCCGGCTCTACATCGACATGGGCCACATCGAATTCGCCAGCCCCGAGTGCCGCGGCCTCTTCGACCTGGTGGCCGCCGACCGGGCCGGCGAACTGATCGTACAGCGCGCCCTCAGCCAACTGGGTCTGGCCGAGACCGCCTCCTTCTTCAAGAACAACATCGACCATTACACCGGGGCCACCTTCGGCTGCCACGAGAACTACCTGGTGCGCCGCGAGGTGCCCTTCTCCCAGCGCCTGCTGCCCGCCCTGCTGCCCTTCGTCGTCACCCGCCAGATCTTTGCCGGGGCCGGCCGGGTGGGCTGCCACAACGATGTTTTCGAGTCGGGTGGCATCGAGGGTCAGCGCATCGACTTCCAGCTCTCCCAGCGGGCCGACCACATCGTCACTGAGATCTACCAGTGGATTCAGTTCAGCCGGGCCATCATCAACACCCGCGACGAACCGCTGGCCGACTGGGGCCTGTACCGCCGGCTGCACCTCTTGGTGGGCGACTCCAACATGTCCGAGTACGTCACCGCTCTCAAGGTGGGCACCACCGCCGTGCTCATCGAACTGCTCGAGCAGGGGGTGTGGACCGATATTCGCCTGCTCGATCCGGTGCAGGCCATCCGCGACGTCTCGCGCGACCCGCACTGGCGCTGGGAGGTGCAGCTGGAGGACGGGCGCCACATCACCGCCGTCGAGTTGCAGCTGGCCTACCTGGAACTGGCCGAACGCCACCTGCGGGGCCGCGAACCGGAGATCGACTGGGTGCTGCGCGAATGGCGCTTTGTGCTCGAGGCCCTGGCTGTAGACCCGATGAGCCTGATCGACCGCCTCGACTGGGTGGCCAAGAGATGGCTCCTGCAGTCCTTCGTCGAGGCCGAGGGCCTCGAATGGCAGGACCCCTGGCTGCAGAGCCTGGACCTCGAGTACCACAACCTCAATCCCGCCAAGGGTCTCTACTTCGATCTGCGCCGGCGCGGCATGACCAAGAAGGTGGTGGACGAGGAGCGGGTAAACCTGGCCATGGTCACCCCGCCCCAGGACACCCGGGCCCGGGCCCGCTCCTCGGTGATGCGCTCGCTGACCAACCACAAGGCCCGCTATGTGATCGAGTGGGATTCGATCTACGTCGAGGACGAGAAATACCTCAACCTGGACGATCCCTTCCAGACTTACGATCTTGAAGTACAGGACTTCATCCGCGAATTCCAACGCCCTGCCCACTCCTGATCACCCATGGTGACGCTGCTCCAACAGGACGACCTCTACGCCGGCATCGGCCCCCGCTTCATCAAGCGGCAGAACCACAGCGCCGGCACCGCCCGCGTCAAGGACGGCCTGGGCATCGCCCCGCTGCGGGCCACCGGCGGGCCGCCCTCGGTGATCGCGGATGCTGCGACCTTCCGGGCCGATTCCAGCCCCGGCCTCTTCGATCTGCCCACCAGCGGCACCGGTATGCTCTCCAGCCTGGGGGCTCAGACCAACAGCGTCAGCCCGCTCACCGCCGGGCTGAGCCGGGAAGGGGACCCGCCCGCCCTACACATACTCCAGGCCGGGCAACTGAACCTCCGCCGCCACCTGCAGGGCTCTGCCAGCCAGAGCCGCCTACTGCAGGCCGCAGCCAATCCCCGCCGCACCCAGGGCGGCTTTGGCATGCAGTTCTCCGCCGCCAGCATCGACCTGCTGGGGTGAGGCGGCTTTTCCTCCTGCTGGTGCTGCTGTGGTGGGCCGCCCCTGCCCCCGCCCAGTGGCAAACCCCGCCCCTGCCGGCCGGCAAACCCGCCCAGACCGGCAAAAACCTCAGCGCCCTGGTGGTCTTCGCCAAGTTCCGCGGCGAGGCCGCCGCCGACACCGTGGCCCCGCCCTGGGCCGCCGATCTCTTCGACCCCACCCATCCGGGCAGTTTCTCTCACTTCTATGGCGAGATGTCGCGGGGCAGGATGCAGATTGCCGGCCAGGTGCTGCCCCGGCGCTACACCTCGCTGCAACCCGCCGCCAGCTACGTGGCCGCCAGCGCCGGTGTCCTCGGCGATTTTGGCCGCTTCAACCTCGAGATCCTCTCCCAGGCCGACGCCGACGCCGACTTCGGCCGCTTCGACAACGACGGCCCGGACGGGATGCCCAACTCGGGGGACGACGACGGCTACGTGGACGTGGTCTTCATCAACCTGCTCACCGCGCCCCGCAACTTCTTCATCAGCGGGGCCACGGGTTTCGCCTCGCTGGGCCTGGACGGCGATTACCTCAGCGCCGACCCGGCGGCAGGCGGAGGTGTCATTCGTGTGCGCAACCGCTTCTCTGGTTTCGGGGGCACCACCCAGCGCGGCCATACCTTCAGCATCACCGCCTCCTCCATGTGCCACGAGTTCGGCCACGTGCTGGGCCTGCCGGATCTCTTCGACCAGTCCGCGGTGACCGCCACCGGCGAGGTGGACGCGGCAGAGCAGAGTGCGGGGGTGGGCAAGTGGTGCCTGATGACCTCGGCCGGCACCCTGGGCTGGGGTGTGGAGGACGGCCCCAACGCCTTCAGCGCCTGGGCCCTGGCCAGGCTGGGCTGGGTGGAGGTCGAGGAACTCGCCGGCGACCGGCCGGACCTGGCCATCGAGGATGTGGCCCTGGCGCACAAGGTCTACAAGATCCCCCTCAGCGCCGACGAGTATTTCCTCATCGAGAACCGCCGCCGTGCCAGCAGCTACTACAACCGCAACATCCCCGGCGAGGGCCTCTTGGTTTGGCACGTGGACGAGCGGGCCGACAACGACGAGGAGCGCCACAAACAGGTGGACCTGCTCTGCGCCGACGGCCTGCGCAGCGCCAACGGCCAAAGCGATCCGGTGGCCGGCGGCGACGACCTCGATTTCTGGGCCAGAGACGGGGCCTATGCCGCTGCCCACGGCGGCAACGAGGGCGACGCCACCGACCCCTTCGACGGCGTGCGGTACACCCGCCTGGCCTGGGACACCAATCCGGCGCTGAGCGCCCACACCGGCTTCACCCGCAACCTGCCCCTGGGCATGGCCATCGAAAACATCCGGCGCGAAGGCACCCGCATGCGCTGCAGCGTGCGTCTGCGCCAGCCCCTGCCGGGCCATATCGGCGCCGACACCACCTGGTCGGGCGAGGTGTATATAAACGGCGACATCGTCGTCGAACCCGGCGCCACCCTCACCCTGGCCGGGGGGGCGCGCCTGCGTTTTGTGCGGGGTGACGACCGGCGCAGTGGTTTCGATCCAGACCGCTCCGAGTTGCTGGTCTATGGCGGCCTCCGCCTGGAGGGCCAGGTCAGGTGCGAATCCGCGGCTGCGGTCCCCCGCGCCGACGACTGGGCCGGGCTTTTGCTGATGGACGGCCAGTCCCTCGACCCGGCACCGCTCCAGCTAGACCACACCCTCCACGGCCTAGTGCAGGCCCGCCTGCCACAGGGAACCACCCGCTGGACCGGAAGGCACCGGTTGCCCTGGGACCTGGTGGTGCCCGCCGGCGCCGAGTTGGTCGTGGCGCCAGACGCCAGCCTCCTCTTTGCGCCCTTTGATCTGGGCGGCAGCGGCCTGAGCCCCCAACTGTCCGAGCTGGTCGTCGAAGGCAAACTCAACGCCGAGGGCGGCACCTTGGGTGTGGATCAGACCCGCGACGAGGACCTGTGGTTCGGCATCCGCCTGGCCCCCGGCGCCCAGGTAGAGGTGCGCGGCGCCACCATCGAGCGCTGCGCCTACGGTTTCAGCGGCGAGGTCTCGCCGGCCAGCAACTTTGTGCTCGAAGGCGGCCGCATCCAGCAGGGCCTGGGTGGCTTGTCCCTGACCCTCAACGGGCCGGCCCAGGTGACTGGCACCACCTTCTTCCACCTCACCACCCCGGCCATCAGCGCCCAGGGTGGCAACTTGCTCTCGCTGCGCGACGTGACCGTGCAGCAATGCGGCCAGGAGGGGGTGTTGCTGGGCAATACCTCCCTGGAGGCGGTGAACCTGCGCCTGGAGCAAAACGGCCTGCTCGACCCCCAGGACCCGCGCTCGGGCCTCAAGGCGGTGGGTGGCAAGGGCCAGAGGATCGAGCTGCGGAACAGCGCCTCGACCCGCAACACCCTGCACGGCCTGGAGGTGGAAAACTGGGAGGGGGTGGTGGAGATCCACAACAGCCGATTGAGCGGCAACCAGCACGAGGGCCTGCGGGCGCGCGGCCTGGAACGGCTGACCTTTGAGCAGGTGCAGGTGGAAAACAACCTGGGGGACGGGGCGGCGGTGGCCGACGTGCCGCTGGTGGAGGTGCGGGCCACCACCTTCGCCGACAATATCGGCACCGGGCTGGTGCTCAGCGAAGGGGCTGCGGGGGCCATCGAGACGAGCCACTTCATCAACAACGCCGGCGTGCGCTTCGAGCATATCCCCCGCTTCTCCGTGTACACCAGCACCTTCGCCAATGCCGGGGTAGCCTTTACATCCCGCAGCTCCGCCCCCGCAGTGGAGGGCAATCTTTTCCAGCACAATCTGACCGCCCTCGAGGTGAGCGGCACCCAGGTGCCCAGCCTCAAGGGCAACACCTTCCTCGACAACCGCGTCGCCGTCGAAAACCTCTCGGGCCAGACCTTGCCGGCCAGGGGCAATTACTGGGGAACTACCGACAGCACCGCCATCGCCGCCCTCTTCAAAGGCCAGGTGGACTGGCAGCCCTTCCTCGGCGCGGCGCCCGACCCTACCGCCGCTGAGCCGGGGGAGTCCGCCCTGCCGGAGCACCTGCTCCTCCACCCCGGCTTCCCCAATCCCTTCAACAGCCAGACCACACTCCGCTTCGAGCTGCCCCGCGCTGGCCGCGCCGAACTGACCCTCTGCGATGCCCTGGGCCGCCCCCTGCGGCAACTGGTCGATGCACCCCTGCCGGCGGGTGTGTACACCTTCACCTGGGACGGACGCGACCAGCAGGGACGTCAGGCCGCTTCGGGCGTGTACTTCTGCCGCCTTCAGGCGGAGGGGTTGACCTTGGTGCAGCGGCTGGCACTGGTGCGCTGAGGCCGCAGCACTCAGAGAACGAAGGTATTGCGGAAGGAAGTTCGGCCCTTCATCCGGTAGAGATGAAAGTGCGTGTCGACGGTGGCGATCTGCCCTATCTCCAGCCGCTCGCCGACTGCAACCAGAGATGCATCGGCAAAATCCATGGGCAGATCCGCATACTTCTGGGTCAGTTCGACGATGCGGAGCAGATCTCTGCGGTTGAGTTCGGCCAAGGTGATGGCCCCCTCACTCACCCAGCGGATAAAATCTACCTGGGCGGCGACACTAAAATCCAGAAGATATGCAACCTCGGTCAGCACCGGGGTCGTGGCGATCAATTCACCGGCGAAGGCCTTCAAGAAGTCCAAAGCCTGTTGGTGGTACTGGTCGCCCTTGTCGAAAAGCGCCACCAGCGGACCAGAGTCAACCAGGGTTCTGCCGCGCACGCAACTTCTCGCTCAGGATTTTCTTCCTGTTGACTGACAGATCCTTTCTGCCACTGGCATACCTCCCGAACGCTTCCGCGCCCAACGCCCAGGGGGTTAGCTTTTTGCCCTGCTCTTCGAGGTAGTGCTGCAGGCATTCCCTGATCAGTGCTGAGCGGGTTACCCCCTGCGCCTGCGCTGCCTGGTCTATCGCTTCCTGCAAATCGGGCTCAAGACGAATAGTGATACTCATAGACGCCTCCTGTATTACAGATTGTAAGACAGAACCTCTTTGCGGTCAAGCAGCCTGAATGCTGGGGAACTGATCCCGCCTGCAGGCGGAGGGGTTGACCTTGGTGCAGCAGCTGGCCTTGGTGCGTTAGGCCCCGCCCCGCCACTCATCTCCCCACTCTGCCTTCCGCGCCTCTCTCCACGCCGCCTTGTGGCTGCGGGTCACGATCAGGCGCTGCAGGCCCTGGGTGGCGCACAACTGCAATTCCGCGTGGCCGGCATGGCGCAGGGGATGGCGCAGGATGCGGGCCGGCGCCGGTGCCACGGCCTGGCGGGCCACGGCCACATAGGCGTACTTCTCGTCCTCGTAGCCAAGGGCCCCCTCCTTGAGGCGCTGGTGCAGGCGCGAGCGCTCCAGGCGCGCTGAAAAATGGCACCAGTCCCCCGCCACCAAGGGGCAGTCCGCCTGGTGGGGGCAGGGGGCGATCACCTGGCCGCCGGCCGCGATCAGCTCCCCGCGCAGGCGGCGGATCAAGGCAAAACCCCGCACCGTCCCCGGCTCCAGCAACACCAGCACCTGGCCGGTCGCCGCCCAGGCGGCCCGCACCACCCTACACGCCTCCTCCTCCTTCAACTCCCCCAGCGCATAGGAACTGACCACCAGGTCGTGGACCGGCAGCGCCGGGGTGGAGCGCAGATCCCCGCGCACCCAGTGCGCCCTTTCCAGGGTCGTCTGCTCCCTGGCCAGCGCCCTTCCCAGTTCGATCAGCCCGAGATCCGCCTCGAAGAGGGTGAGGGAGGACAACCCGCCAAAAATCCCGGCGGCGGCCCAGGCAGCGGTGCCCGGACCGGCGCCCAGGTCGAGCAGGCTCGGCGCCGACAGCTCGGGCCACCGGCGGCGGACCTCCGCCAACACCGCGTGCACTGCCGCAAAGGTGGCCGGCAACCGCACCGCCGCGTACGCCAGACGATGGAGGTCGGAGGTGATAAACGCCCCGCCTGGCTGGCCGGCGCGGTACGCCGCCGACAACTCGGCCGCCGCCTGACTCAGGGCCTTGGGTGGGTGCCGGCCCGCCTCCTGCTCGATAACGCGCTGCAGTTGCGGGGGGAGGGGCATGGGACACCTATGGCGAGGGGGGAAGGACGTGGAGGACGACGCCGTGGAGACCGCTAACCCGCCAGCAGGCCCCCGTCCACCGGCAGCGAAACCCCGGTGATGTTGCCGGCCGCCGGGGAACTGAGGAAGACCACCACCCGCCCGATCTCCTCAGGGGTGGCGGAGCGCAGGGTGGGCGTGTGGTGGGCACGGGGCGGTCCCAAGCCGGGATTGAAGGCCGGCGGCGGGTCGCCGTACACATGATCCGTATCCATGAAGCCGGGCAGGATGTTGTTGCAGCGGATCTGGTACTTGCCCAGCTCCACGGCCATACTCTGGGTCAGGCGCAGGATGGCAGCCTTGGCGACCCCATAGGCGGTGTCGTTCTCCCAGACCACCTGGGCATGTACCGAGGAGATGCTGAGGATGCTGCCGCCCCGCCCCTGGGCCACCATCTGGCGGGCCGCCCGCTGGCTACAGAGGAAGTACCCTTTGAGGCAGACGGCCAGAGTGCGGTCGAACTCCTCCTCGGCGATGTCGAGGAAGGGCTGGTGCCGGGCGTAGAAGGGGTTGTTGACCAGGATGTCGAGGCCGCCGAAACGCGCCGCGAACCCATCGACCATCCCTTTGACCTGGGCGCTGGAGGTGATGTCGGCCGCAAAGAAGGCGCTCTGGCGGCCCAATCCCTCGATCAGTCTCAGGGTCTCCCGCCCATCCTCGTCCTCCTCCAGATCGTTGATGCCCACCTCGCACCCAGCCTCGGCCAAAGCCAGGGCGATGCCCCGACCAATGCGCCGCTTGCCCCCGGTGACCAGGGCCTTCTTGCCCGCCAGTAACATGGCTGTCCTCCAGTTCAGCCGGCCAACTGCCGGCGCAGCAACTCCTCGACCAGGGCCGGATTGGCCTTGCCCCGGGTAGCCTTCATCACCTGGCCGATGAGGAACTTGACCGCCTTGTCGTTGCCGGCCCGGATCTTCTCCACCGCGTCCTGGTTGGCGGCCAGCGCCTCGGCCACCGCCTGCTCCAGGGCCCCGGTGTCGGAGATCTGGCCCAGGCTGCGGGCCTCGACGATCGCCGCCGGCGAGCCGCCCTCGGCCCACAACACCCCAAAGACCTCTTTGGCCGCCGGCTGGTTGATGGCCCCGGATTTAACCAGTTCGACCAACTCGCCCAGGGCCTGGGGGGTCACCTTCACCTCCCCCAGCGCGATCCCATCCTCCTTGAGCCGGCGGAAGAGTTCCACCGTCACCCAGTTGCTCACCAGCTTGGGGTCGGCCTGGGCGGCGGCGGCCTCAAAGTACGCGGCCACCTCCTGGTCGTCCACCAATACCCCGATATCCTGGGCGCTCAGCCCGTAGTGGCTGCTGAAACGGGCGGCCTTGGCCTGGGGCAACTCGGGCAGCAGGCCGCGCACCCGGCCTATCCAGGCCTCATCCACCACCACCGGCAAGAGGTCCGGCTCTGGGAAGTACCGATAATCCTCGGAGGTCTCCTTGCTGCGCTGCTCGCGGGTGACCCCCGCCCCCTCGTCCCAACCCATGGTCACCTGGCGCACCGCGCCGCCCTCCTCGAGCAATCTCACCTGGCGCTCGGTCTCATAGGTGATGGCGTTGCGCACCGCGCGGAAGGAGTTGAGGTTTTTCACCTCCACCTTGGTCCCGTAGGCGCTGGCCCCCTTCAGGCGCACCGAGATATTGGCCTCGCAGCGCATGGCCCCCTTCTCCATGTCGCCCGAGGAAGCCGCCAGGTAGCGCACCACCTGGCGGATGGCCACCAGGTACGCGTAAGCCTCCTCGGCCGAGCGCAGGGAGGAGTCGGAGACGATCTCCATCAGCGGCACCCCGGCGCGGTTGTAATCCACCAGGCTCAGGCTCCCCTGGTGGACCAGCTTACCGGTGTCCTCTTCCAGATGCACCCGCTCGATGCCGATGTCTTTGCCCTCCACCTCCACCCAACCCGCCGTACACAGGGGCAGCTCGTACTGGGAGATCTGGTATCCCGTGGGCAGATCCGGATAGGTGTAGTTCTTGCGGGCGAAGACGCTGCGGGGCTGCACCTGGCAGTTGAGGGCCAGACCGGTCATCGCCGTCAACTCCACGGCCCGCCCGTTGATCACCGGCAGAGCCCCGGGCTGGGCCGTACACACCGGGCAGATGTGCTGGTTGGCCCCGATCTGAAAGTGGTGGGCCGGGCAGCGGCAGAACATCTTGGAGGCCGTCTGCAGCTCCACGTGGACTTCCATACCGATGACGGTTTCGTACCCGGCCACCGCACTCACTCGATCACCACGTCCCGCCCGTTTTCGCTGGAGCGGTACGCCCCATCGATCACCTGCACCACGGCCAGGCCCCGGGCCGGGGTGGTTTCGGGCTGCTGGCCGGCACTCACCCGCCGGACAAAATGCTCCTGGATCGAGGCCTCGGGCGCAAAGGGCAACTGGATGTCCACCGGCGTGGCTTCGGTGAGGGTGTCGCCCTCGGCGCCCAGCAGGGTCAGGCGTTTGCCCTGGGCGGCGCTCAGGTCGAGCATGGCCCCGCCCTCGGTACCCATCACCACCAGGCCCACGCCGGGCTTGGTGAAGGAGGCCCAGGTGGATTCGAGGTAGATGGTGGCCCCGCCCGCCATACGCACCAGCACTACCCCGAAGTCGTCCACGTCGGTGTCGGTCATCAGCGCGGTGCGGGTCACTCCGCTCACCTGCCGCGGCGCGTAGTCGCCAGCCAACCACATGGCCAGGTCCAGGAGGTGCGGACCCATGTCCATCAGCGCCGCCCCGCCAGAGAGGGCCTTCTGGGTGAACCAAGTCTTATGGCCGCGCGGAAAGGTGCGCCGGCGCAGGGTGTAGGCCCGCACGTAGTAGATCTGCCCCAGACGGCCGCTCTCGATCAGGTGTTTGAGGTACCACGAGTCCGGCCCGACGATCCAGCGGTAGTTCATCGAGACGCCCAGGGTGCGGCCAGTGGCCTCGGCGGCCTCCTTCATCGAGCGCGCCTCAGCCGGGGTGCGGGCCATGGGTTTTTCCACCAGCACGTGTTTGCCGGCCTGCAGTGCCTCGATCACCACCGGCGCGTGCAGGTTATTGGGCAGACACACACTCACCGCCTCCAACTCGGGCAGGGCCAGCAGCGCGCGGTAATCGGTGAAGGTGCGCCCGATCTGATACTCGGCGGCGCTGGATTTCAGCCGGCCCTCGTCCAGGTCGGCAATCCCGATGGTCTCTGCCTGGTCGAAGGCGCGGTACGCCTGCAGGTGGGCCCGCCCCATCCCGAGGCCGATCACGCCGACCTTCATATCTTCTCCATCAACTCGATCTTGATATTGTCCGGGCCGCTGACAAAGGCGATGCGCATGCCGGTATCCAGCTTGGTAGGCCCGAACCAGATATTGGCCCCTTCCTGCTGAATGGTGGCGATGGTGGCATCGAAATCGTCGGTCATCAGGCCGACGTGGTCCAGGCCCTGGTAGCGGCCAAGGGCGTTGTCGCTGCAGGGCCGGTTGGTGACCATGATCGCCACGTCGCCCACATGCACCTTGACCCAGGTGGCCCCGCCCCGCTCGAAAGGCGGCTCGCTGGTGGCGCCGAAGACCTTCTTGTAGAAGGCGACGCTGGTGTCCACGTCGCGGGTTTCGTGGTGCAGATGGTTGAGCTGATAGGTGGGCATGAGGGGCTCCTCTCCTTAGGGTTTTTTGCGGAAGGCCGCGTATTTGGGGTGGTTGAGTAATTCGCCCAATTCGACCTTCTCCCCGCCCAGCTGGTCGGAGACATTGGCCCCCAGCACCGCACTGTGGCTGTTCATGCTAGAGGAGAAGGTGTTGAGCAGGGCCGAGGAATCGCCAGCCAGTGCCGCCGCCACAAAGGCCTGGCCGATAGCCAGGGTGGTATCGCCGCGCGGGCCGGCGGGCAAGACATGGCGCAGGGCAGCGGCGTCTACCTCGCCGGGGGGCGGGTAGGCCCCCTCATAGTAATAGGCCACCGGGCCCTCGGCCTCGATCCTGAGATGGCCGTGGTCCCAGGCGATATCCTGGTACCCGTCGCCCCAGAAGGTCCGGCGCAGCCGGGTCAGGTTGAGCGTGGCCACTGCCCCGGACTCGAAGCCAAAGGTCACCGAGTACCCGCAGGGGTTATCCCCGCCGTCGACGATGTCCTCGGGGGCGCGCGGTACGTAGTTGGCCCGCACCCAGGCCACCTCCCCGGCCCAGAAACGCATCAGGTCCAGGGGGTGGATGCCGGCCTCGACCACCGTGGAACCCGACCAGGCGAAATTGGCGGCCCACACCCGGTTGGCCGGCCCGCCCAATTCCTCGGTGCGGGTATGCTTGACCGAATGGGATTCGAGGGTGCCGTTGGTCACCTGGGTGAGCATCACCAGGCGCTTGTCGCGCAGAAAGTCGCGCATGGCCAGGTGCCAGCCGTCGTGGCGCTGCTGGAAACCCACCGTGCCCACCACCCCGGCCCGGCGGATGGCTCGCTCCATCTCCAGCGCCTCTTCGAGGTACAGGCTCACCGGTTTTTCGGCGAAGATGTGTAAGCCCTGTTCGGCGGCCCGGATCAGCTCGCCCTGATGGCGGCCCGGGGGAATACAGAAGTAGAGCGCGTCGAGAGGGGCCTCCAGCAACTGCTCGAAGCGATTGCTGGTCGCCACCCCGCTCAGCGAGAAACCGGGCACAAAACGCCGCAGCTTCTCCTCGGCCAGATTCTCCGGGAAAGGGTCACACAGGGCCGCGACCTGGGCCTGGGGAATACCCCAGAGCGCCTCCAGATGCTGCAGTCCCCGCTGTCCCAGGCCGACGATGCCCACCCTCAATTTGGCTGCCACAGTGACACCTCCATGAAGACCTGGCTGAAAATTCCAAAAAAAAAGTATTCTGTCAATAGAGCGAAGCCGCCGATATTTGCCTTGGGGGGAGGCCCTGCTTAAAATAGCGGCAGTCCCCAACCCGGAGCCCTCCATGGAAGCAAGCGCCGAAGAGTGGGAAGATCCCGAGTGGGCCAACCTCTTCCGCCAGGAGGCCCAGGCACAGCTCCCGCTCGAAGCGATCCTGGCCCGCGTCCCGGTATTTAGCGCCCTGACGCCCAGGGAGTTGTGGACCCTGGCCCGCACCGTACACCCGCGCCGCTTCACCTCCGGGGAGACGATTATTCGCCGCGGCGCCGAGCAGTCGGGATTTTACCTGATCCGCTCGGGCAGCGTGTATATCCTGCGCCCAGACGCCGCAGGCGAAAACCACGTGGTGGGCACCCTGGGACCCGGCGAGTTGCTGGGTGAATTCGCCCTGGTCGACGGCACCCCCCGCACCTCAGCGGTGGTGGCGGCAGAACGCAGCGAACTGATCGGCTTCTTCAAACCCGACCTGATGGATATCATGGTCACCAACCCCGGCCTGGGCTGCAAGATTCTTTTGTGCCTGGCCGAACAGATGAGCCTGAACCTGGCCCGGGACTACCAGACCCTCAAAGAGCTGGGCTACGACTTTTTGCAGGACGAGGAGGGACTGGCCGCCCGATGAAGCCCAAAAAGAAAAAAGCCAAACCCTCGCTCTTGGCCCGCCTCTTCGGCGCCAAGGCCAAGGCCAAGCCGGCAGCAAAAAAACCCACCAGGGCCAAGACAGCATCGCCGCCGCTGCCGGCTAAAGACACTGCCCCCGAAAAAGCCGGCCCGCCCAAAGCCCCGCGCCCCACACCCCTGGACCGCTCCATCTCCGAGATCAAAACCATGGTCCGCATCGGCCAGAACAACCCCGCGCGCCTGGCCAATATCCTGGGCAACCTGATCAAGGCCGAGCAGGCCAAGAAGGCCAAGGCCGACGAGGACTACCAGCGCCTGATCCAGGACATCCTCGACCGCGAGCAAAAAAAGGAAGCGCCGGACTCCCCCCCACCATCACAACCATAGCAGCAGGGGAATGCCCCCTCAACCCACCCCTCGCAACACTCGAACCATTGAGGCGTTGCGCCCTCAAGCTAGCGCCGCCTCTATCCCCCGCATATACGCCAGACTCGCCGCCGCGATGGTGCGCGGGTCGGGATTGAAGTCGAAGACCTCCACCGAGACATAGCGCTCGTACTTCAACTCGCGCAGTGTGCGCAGCACACCCACAAAATCGCTCTGCCCAAAACCCGGCCCCCGTTTGTTGGCGTCGTTGACGTGTACGTGGTAGAGGTGCGGCCCCGAGTCTCGCAGCAGCTGGGGCACCGGCACCGCCTCGCTCGAACCGCTGCACACGTCCACCATGGTCTGGAAATGCGGGTGGGCTAGCTGGGTCACCAGCTGGCGGGCCTGGGCCGCAGTGGTGATAAAATTGGTCTGATCCGGGCTCAGGGGCTCAAAACACAAGTACACCCCGCACGCCTCTGCCGTCTTGAGGCAGGACTCAAACACCGCCCGGGTCCGGTCCCAGGTCTGCTGGTAATCCCAGCCCTCCTGCACGTTGCGCTGCTTGGGCGAGCCGATGATCATCACCTGCCCTCCCAGATCGCCGCAGCAGCGGATCAGCGCCTCGAAATAGTCGCGGGTCTTCTTCCGGATACCCTCGTCTGGGTGGTTGATGTACAGTCCGGTGGGGCTGACCAGCAGCCAGTGCAGGCCGACGATCTCCACCCCGGCGACCTCGGCGGCCCGGCGGATCTCGCGCCGCCTCTCCGCAGAGATCTCCTCCACCGAGGGCGCCAGGGTGAAGGGGGCGATCTCCACCCCCTGATACCCTACCTCGGCGGCGTAGACAAAAACCTCCTCGATGGGCCAGTGTTCGAAGTACTCGTTGCAGGTGGCGAATTTCATGGCTCCCTCTCCTTCGCAAAACAGCCGGCTCGAAGTTAACCATGTCACCTTCCCCACGCCAGTTGGGCGCTTTTGGCGCCACTGCCGCCCCCCGCCTCCAGAGTGGCACACCCGGCACGTTCCTTGCAGTTCCCCTCAGCCATGCTGCGCTTCGTGTTGCCACTGCTCCTGGCGGCCCCGGCAGTCGCCCAGGACCTGGACCCCTTTGCCGGCGAGGAAGACGCCGCTGCCGCGGAACACGAGTCCTTTGGCGCGGCCATCCCCGGCGATCTCTCCCTGCGCCTGCGCGCCCAGGGGACCCCGGGACAGACCCGCCACTACCAGCGCCTCGCCTGGAAAGGCGCACATCAGGAGTTCCAACTTTTGGTCGAGCGGGACGCCGGCGAGCCGCGCTGGAACGACTTCGCCGCCGCCTCGTACCACTGGAGCCACCCCACCCTGCCCCTGGTGTTGAGCGCCGGCGATCTGCGGCCCGGCTTCGGCCAGGGCCTGGTCTTCGGCCGCCCGGGCAGCAGGGGCGCCCCTTTCCCCACGCTGCGCCAAGACCAGAGCAATACCGGCTACCGGGGCAGCGGCGAGAACATCGCCCTGCGCGGCCTGAGCCTCGGCGCCGGGGCCGGCAAGTGGACGCTGGTGCTGGTGGGCGGCCGGGCCGCCCGCGACGCCCGGCTCGGCAAGGAGGATCAGGTCGTCACCCTGCCCGAGAGCGGCCTGCACCGCACCGCCACCGAGAGGGCCGGCCAGCGCCTGTTGGGCCTCTTGGTGGCGGGGATGCGGCTGCGGCGGACCGGCGGCCCCTGGCAGGGGGGCGCCACCTTCCAGTATCTGGGGTTCGACCGGCGGGTCGATCTGCGCCGCCGCGACCGGCTCGCCTTCCACGGCCGCCGGGTGCGGCTGGCCGGCACCGATCTGCAATGGCGCTGGCGGGGGCTGCGGGCCGGCGGGGAGGCCGCGGTGGACACCCAGGGCCGGCGCGGCAGCCTGGCAGTGGCGGCCCTGCGCCTGGGGCCTGGAACCCTGGGCGCCACCTGGCGCCACTACGATCCCGACTTCCCCGGCTTTTTCGGCGGCGCCCTCGGCCGCAGCCAGCAGCGCGACGAAACCGGTCTGCTGCTCTCCGCCGAGGGCCGCTGGCGCGGTTGGCAGGGCGGCCTGTGGACCGATGGCTGGCGGCCCGTGCAAACCCCAGACCCCAGCCGGGTATGGGGTGCCAGCCTGGCCCTGCCCCTGCCCGAGGGGTGGCGCCTCGACCTGGCCGGCCAGCAGCTCGCCGGCCCTGACCGGCGCGGCCGGATGGACCTTGGCTGGGCCCCGCACCGCTCCCTCGAACTGTCAGCCCGGGTCGAGACCCGCCGTGCCGCCGGCGCCCAGCGCGGCCACCTGTATTCGGGGCGGGCAGACGCCCAGTGGCGGGGCCTGAGCTGGACCTGGCATCTGAGCCGGTTCCACACCACTTCGCACGCCAGCCGCCTCTACGAATACGAGTACGACCTTCCGGGTGCCTTCAGCATCCGACCGCTGTACGGAAAGGGCTGGCGCTGGTACCTGCTGGCGGCCCATACCTGGGGCCCGCTGCGCCTGGCGGCGCGCTTCCGCCGCCAGCAGGGCCGCCAACACGCCGGCCTGCAGGTGGACCTGAAATGGCCTCCCTGAGCGGGGCCGGGTCCGGTTGACATGCGCGGGATAGGTGGGTAACTTGAATTATCTGAATTTTTCCTCGCTGCCCGACCGATTCCGGACCCCCTTATGGTTGATCAGAGCCACTCTGCCTTCGACCTGGAAGACCGCCTCCGCCGCCTCAACGAAATCGGCGTGGCCCTCTCGGTGGAGCGCAACCTGACGGTGCTGCTCGAGCGCATCCTGCTGGAGGCCCGCAGCTTCACCCGCGCCGACGCCGGCACCCTCTTCCTGCTCAAAAGCGACCACCTCACCTTCGAAATCGCCCAGAACGACACCCTGAAGAGTTTTGTCGGGGGCCGCCACGGCAAGATGGACGTGCCGCCGGTGCCGCTCAACCGGGAGAGTGTCTCCGGCTACGTGGCCGTCACCGGCGAGGTCCTCAATATCGAAGACGTGTACACCGATCCGGTCTACCACTTCGAGGGCCCCAAGAACTACGACCGCATGACCGGGTACCGCACCCGATCCATCCTCGGGGTGCCGATGAAGGACCACGAGGACCAGATCATCGGGGTAGTGCAGCTGATCAACGCGCTGCACCCGCTGACCGGCGAGGTGGTGCCCTTCTCGGCCCAGGACCAGTCGCTCATCCAGTCGCTGGCCTCGCAGGCGGCGGTGGCGATCAACAACGTGCGCCTGATCGAGGAGACCGAAAGGCTCTTCGACTCCTTTGTCCAGGTGATGGCCACCGCCATCGACGAGCGCTCTCCCTACACGGGTGGCCACATCCGCCGGGTGGCCGAGATGGCCATGGCGGTGGCCCACAGCATCAACGCCTGCAAGGACGGGCCCCTGGCCGAGCGGCAGTTCAGCGAGGACGAACTCAACGAACTGCGCATCGCCTCCTGGATGCACGACATCGGCAAGATCACCACCCCCGAGTGGGTGGTGGACAAACCCACCAAGTTGCACACCCTCTTCGACCGCATCGAACTGGTGCGCACCCGCTTTGCCCTGATCGCCAAGACCATCGAACTGGAGCGCCTCCAGAGGCAGGCCGCCGGCCAGCCCCTGCCCGCTGGTCTAGGCGAGGAGTACGACCGCCGTCTACAAGCTTTGGCCGGGGACCTGGCCTTTTTGGAGCGGGCCAATACGCCGGGCGAGTTTATGCAGGACGCAGACCTCGAAAGGCTGCGGCAGATCGCCGGCCAGACCTACCAGGATGGGGGAGCGGAACACCCCTACCTGAGCGAGGACGAGTTGCGAAACCTGTGTATACGGAAGGGCAGCCTCACCGGGGAGGAGCGCCAGAAGATCAACGACCACGCCTCGATGAGCATCAAGATGCTGGCCCAGATCCCCTTCACCCGCAAGCTGGACCAGGTGCCGCAGATCGCCGGCGCCCACCACGAAAAACTCGACGGCAGCGGTTATCCCCTGGGCCTGAAAGCCGAACAGATCAGCCTGCAGGCGCGTATCCTGGCCCTGGTCGACATCTTCGAATCCCTCAGCGCCGACGACCGCCCCTACCGGGCCAAACCCATGCCCAGGGAGGTGGTGCTGCGCATCCTCAGGGAAGAGGTGGAGTCCAACCATATCGACCGCGAACTCTACGACCTCTTCGTCCGCGAACAACTCTATCTCAAGTTAGACGAGATCAAGGCGCGTATGGCCCGGGCCGCTGCGGGCTCAGACGCGCCAGAGGTATGATTCACCTCGCCTTGCTCCTGCTGCTGGCCGGGGCTCGCTGCGGCTGGTCCCTGGTCTGCGCCGACCAGGCCGCCCGCCCGGCCCAGGCCCGCCTCTCCTCCGAGGGCTCCCTTCGCGCCGTGGCGATTTTTGCCCGCTTTCAGGACGAGGACCACCTGGACCGGGCCCTGCCCGCCTACGCCGGCGCACTCTTCGACCCCCAGCGCGCCGGCAGCCTGACCCATTACTATCTGGAGATGTCGGGGGGGCAGTTCCGCCTCGAAGGCGGGCTTGCCCCCCGCTGGTACGGCGCCCACCGGCCGGGCACGGCCTACGTGGACAGCACGGGTCTGGGCGGGGATTTCGGCGCCTTCACCCGCGAGATCCTGGCCGCCGTGGACCCCGAGCTCGATCTGGGGGCGTACGACAGCGACGGCCCGGACGGGCAGCCCAATTCGGGCGACGACGACGGGTACGTGGACTTCCTCTTCCTCAACACCCTGACCATCCCCAGGAACTTCATCATCGCCGACGCCACCGGGGTGGCCAAGCTGGGCCTCTTCGACGACTACGTCAGCACCGACCGCCGGCTCAACGGCGGTTTCATCCGCGTGCGCGCCGACGGCCACCCCCGGGGCCGGGGCGGCACCCTGCAGCGGGCCCATACCTTCGAGGTGGCGGTGGGCAGCATGGCCCACGAATTGGGCCATGCCCTGGGCCTGCCCGATCTCTACGACCTGGACTACGGCCAGCAGGTGGGCCCGGGCGACCCCGAGCGGGATTCGGCCGGCGTGGGATATTGGTGCCTGATGGGGCGCGGCGCCCTGGGCTGGAACGAGCAGGAGAGCCCCAGTCCCCTGTGCGCCTGGGCCCTGGGGCAGTTGGGCTGGATCGGCCGCAACAATGCCGGCCTGGTGGTGGTGGACGGCGACCTGCGCGACGTGGTGTTCGCCGATCTGCGCGCCGGCGGCAAGGTCTACCAGTTGCCGGGCACGGAGCCCGGCACCCACCTGCTGGTCGAGCACCGCCGCGCCGGGGCCAGCTTTTACCAGCGGCACCAGCCCGCCGACGGCCTGCTGGTCTGGCAGGTGCGCGAAGGGGTAATCGGGGTGGACGACGAGGTCGGCAAACAGGTGGACCTGGTCTGCGCCGACGGCCTGTACCTCGATGCCGGTTTCCCCGCCGGCATCCAGCCCTCCCCCGAGCTGGGCCGGGACAACCTCGATTTCTGGGCCCACGACGAGAGCTACCGCGCCGCCCACCTGGGCAACCTGGGCGACGCCACCGATCCCTTCGACGGCATCAACTTCACCGAGTACTCCGTGCGCACCAACCCCGCCGCCCCGCCCGGCGTCAGCATCGAGCGCATCCGCCGCCAGGGAGACACCGTGCTGGCCGACCTGCGCACCCGCGATCCGCGGCGGGCCGGCGCGCTGAGCGGGTCACAGATCTGGCAGGACACCATCGAGGTAGTCGCAGATGTGGTAATCGGCCCCGCCGCCCGGCTGCAGATCGCGCCGGGCACCCTGGTGCGCTTTTCCGCAGACCAGCGCCGCGCCGGGGCCGACCCGGACCGCTGCGAACTGGTGGTCGAGGGCGAGCTGCACATCGGCGGCCGGGCCCGGCTCACCTCGGCAGCGGCCACACCTGCCCCAGGGGACTGGCACGGCATCACCATGGCGAGGGCCGGCCGCCTCTCCCTGCGCCAGGCCCTTGTCGAGTACCCCCTCGTCGGGGTGTCGGGCGAGCAGTTGCTCTTCCCCCTCGACATCGAAGACACCCGCATTCTGCAGGCCGGCCAGTGCGGCATCTGCCTGGAGGAGGTCCAGGAGAGGGTCACCCTGTTGGGGGTGGAGGTGGAAGGCGCCGGCCGCGAGGGAATCCGCATCAGCGGTCCGGCCCCGGTGCGGGTGCGCGAAGCCCGGCTGAGCGCCAACGGCGCCCGGGGCCTGGAGCGGAGCGGCGGCTACCTCGAATGCCTGGGCAGTGTCTTCGCCGGCAACGGCGTCGGCGTGGCCGATGGCGCCAACCTGGTCTTGGGCAGCCAGGTCTTCGGCCGGGTGGCCGACAACCAGCTGCGCGGCGAGGTGGGCATCCGCTGCGAGCAGTGCGAAAACGTGGCCATCGAGCAGAACCACCTCGCCGAACACCGCATCGGCCTGTACAGCGTTAGCGGGCGGGCGCACCTGGTGCGCAACGAATTCGCCGACAACGAGCTGGCTGTACTCCTCACCGGGGTGCGGGTGCCGGAGCGCATGGAGCTGAACGCCATCGACAACGCCGCCCAACTGCTCGACAACCAGACCGGCGTCGAGCTGGTCGCCCGCAACAACTGGTGGGGCCGCGACGACGAGGCCTGGATCCAGGCCCGCATCAAGGGTCGGGTGCAGTGGCGGCCCTTCCTGAATTTCGACCCCCGGGCGCCGGTGGGTTTTTCCCTCAGTCCCAACTACCCCAATCCCTTCGGCGATTTCACCCGTATCGACTATACCGTGGGCATCAACAAATCCGCCCTCGACCGCCAGAGCGAGATCCTCGTCGAGGTGCGCTCCCTCACCGGCGGCCTGGTGCGCCGGCTGGTGCGCCAGCCAGCGGCCCCGGGCATCTATTCGGTGATCTGGGACGGCCGCGACGAAGCTGGGCACCCGGCGGCCAGCGGGGTGTACCACTGCCAGCTGGTGGTCGATCCGATCCTGGTCAGCCGCAAACTGCTGGTGCTGCGCTGAACAGCGCGCGCCCTGGCAGCGGAACAATTTTCCCTGGCTCCCTTCACCCGGCGCCAACTCCTATGGGCGCCACCGGCCAACAAACCACGGCGCTCCAACCCGCCACCGGTAGTGGGCGCCCCGCCGCCGCCGCCCAGATATGGGAGCACCGGTGGGAGCGCCGGCGGGGTCTCTTATTTATTTTTTAAAGGGTATGGACATACAGACCGATTATCTCATCGTCGGCAGCGGCCTGGCCGGTCTCTTTTTTGCTATCAAGGCCGCAGAGCGCCATTCGGTGGTGCTGGTCACCAAAGGCAAGGCCACAGAGTCGAACACGGCCTATGCCCAGGGCGGCATCGCGGTGGTGATGGACCAGGGCCAGGATTCCTTTGCCCAGCACGTGCGGGATACGCTGGACTCCGGGGCCGGGCTGTGCAAAGCACCGGTGGTGGAGCTGGTGGTGCGCGAGGGACCCGAGGTGGTGGAGGAATTGATGGGGTTGGGTGCGCATTTCTCCCGCGAGGCCTCGGGGGAACTCTCCCTGGGCCGCGAGGGCGGCCATTCCCAGGCGCGGGTGGTCCATGCCGCCGACGCCACCGGCCGGGAAATCTCGCGGGCGTTGCTCGAGGCGGTGGCGCGGGGCAAGCTGAAGATCTACGAGCACCACCTTGCGCTGGAACTGCTGGTCGAGGGGCGCTGCTGGGGAGCCCAGGTGCTAGATCTGGCAAGTGCTCAGGTCCACCGGTTCAGCGCCCCGTTCACGCTGCTGGCCACCGGCGGAGCCGGCCAGGCGTACCTGCACACCACCAATCCGGCGGTGACCTGCGGCGACGGCCTGGCCATGGCCTATAGAGCCGGGGCAGCAGTGGGAAATCTCGAATTCATGCAGTTCCACCCAACCATGTTCTACCAGCCGGGCGGCCCCTCCTTCCTCATCAGCGAGGCGCTGCGCGGTTATGGCGGGGTACTGGTCGACCGGCAGGGCCAACCCTTTGCGGAGCGCTACCACCCCCGCGGCTCGCTGGCCACCCGCGACATCGTGGCCCGGGCCATCGTCAGCCAGATCAGGGAAAGCGGCGATGAGTGTGTTTTTCTCGACGTGCGGGGCAAGGACCCGGCGGAGACCCGGCGGCGTTTCCCCGGCATCAGCGGTCACTGCGCCCGACGGGGCATCGACATCACCGCCGACCTGATCCCGGTGATGCCCGCCGCCCACTACCTGTGTGGCGGGATCCAGGTGGACGAATGGGGACAGACCGAGATCCCCGGGCTCTACGCGGCGTGCGATGTGGCCCTCACCGGCC
>SXGU01482109.1_pt1 | contig 26246 bp, 13 predicted proteins | sample 3174531 | NCBI WGS metagenome assembly SXGU01 (sample SAMN11356863, study PRJNA531348) | freshwater metagenome | isolation source: freshwater sample F1-140 | place: China: Fuxian Lake, Yuxi | collected 2017-12-25
AAGAAGCCATGCGCTTACTTTCAAGCGTGGCCATTGTGAAAAATCAGCCGAGTTCTCAATATCCCGCCTGCCTATTGTTCTTCCGCGGGTCCATCCTTCAACCAATCCGGCCAAACCACTTTTCTTGAAACTGCCCTGTGGTTCCTCAAACCCCTGGCTTCCAAGCTTGACCCCGCGAGCGGTCATGTCCCGTAGTTTCCTTGTGTCGTCGCTTTCCCATATTTCCGCCTCCGGTGAGGCACAGATGGTCGATGTTTCCCACAAACCTACCGTGCACCGTGAAGCCATTGCTCGTGGCGAAGTCCAGCTGCAACCCGCGACCTTGCAATTGATTCAGTCCGATCAAATCGCTAAAGGCAACGTCCTGGCCACGGCTCGACTCGCCGGCATCCTGGCCGCCAAGCGCACGGGCGACCTGATCCCACTTTGCCACCCCCTTCCCATTACCCATTGCGAGGTTCAATTCCACATCCCGTTGTCTCACGACCGCATCGAGATCACCGCCTCAGCGACCATCGTGGCACAGACCGGAGTGGAGATGGAGGCCCTGACCGCTGTCAGCGTGGCTGCCCTCACCATTTACGACATGTGCAAAGCCGTGGACAAGTTCATGGTGATCCAGGGCATTCAGTTGGTTTCGAAGTCCAAGCGCCCTGTGTGATCCAAGATTGCGCCTCACGTCCAACACCCGGATAGTTGCGACATGTCTGACAACACGGACTCTCCCGAAATCGCGCGCGAACGCGAAACGGAACCAGTCCTTCAATTTTCCGTCTTCACCCCGAATCGATTAGGTCGTCTGCATGAGGTGGTCCATCGGTTGGCGGCCCAGGATGTGCACATCATGGCACTCAGCGTCCAGGATACCACCGACAGCACCATTCTGCGCTTGATCGTCGACGATCCGGATCGAGCCCGGCAATTGCTCGATGAATATGGGTTTCCATACGTCGAAAATCCGATGCTCGTGGTCGAAATTGATTACGAACGACAGCTCAAAGATGTCCTGGCCGCCCTATTCGAGGCGGAGTTAAACATTCATTACACGTACGCGTTTCTAACCCGGCCCAGCGGCCGCTCCGCACTGGCCATTAGTCTTGAGCATGCCGATGTCGCCGAACACGCCCTCCGCCGGCACCAATTTCGAATCCTTTATCAGGGTGACATCTCTCGTTAACTGAGACTTATCGGTAAATGGCCTCGGTGGTGCGGAGTTGCAGGTGCCCTTTCCTCCTCAGGGGTGCATCTCCGAGTTGCGGCGCCGCATGGGATGCTGGGGGAAAAGCGGCAGCGGGCTCCGCACTCCAAAAAACACCGCGCCTTTTGTAGTGCGGTGGCCCTCCACCGCTTTTGGGGAATTGCAGGGACGACCGATCTCCAAAATTCCCACAACTCGGAGATGCGCCCCCCCTCAGGTATTCCCGGCCACTTGGTGTAGAGGTGCTCATCGTAGAATTCATCGAAATCGATGGATCCGACGCCTTTTGACTCCTGGAAGTTCGAATCATCCAGCCAAATTCAACGGCGAAATGAACTTGAATCTTGATGCTCTGAAATGCGTCGATCTAAAGTTCAAAACTAGAATGCCGTTTTTAGTATGATCTTAAAGCAAGCAACTTACATCGCCCGCCGCCGCCGCGTTGCGTCCGGTTTTACGCTGATTGAAATTCTGTTGGTCATCGTCATCATTTTGCTCCTGGCCGGGGCGTTGGTCGTTTTCGTGCTGCCACAACAGAAAGGTGCTGAAAAGAATACGACAAAACTGTTCATTTCTCAGGTGGCGAATGCTCTGGATACTTACCGCCTGAACATGGGCCACTACCCGACGGAACAGGAAGGCGGGTTGGATGCGTTGTTCAAGAAACCTAGCTTCGAAAACGAACGCATGGGGGACAAATGGATCGGACCTTATCTCAAGCCCGGTACTCTCCTCGACGATCCCTGGGGTAACAAAATCCGCTATGAACTCACCGATCGCGCCGCCGAAGGTGAAAAAGCCGGCGGGCTCCCTTACAAATTGTTCTCGGTCGGTCCGGATGGGCAACCGGACACGGATGACGATATCAAACAGGCGTCAGACCAGAAAGATGACGACGTCAACAAAGCCCCATAATGGGCTTCGGAGGGCCTATTGACCTGTGATTGCCATGTTCCAAAATGCGGCCGGACTTTGGGCGTCAGCGGCTGTGGCTTTACGCTGGTCGAATTGCTCCTGACAGTCGCACTGATACTTCTGCTGGCTTCTGCCGCGGTATTTAACCTGTCGTCCCTTCAGCGCGGCGATCGGCTCGATGAAGGGAGCACTCAGTTGGAGGCACTGTTGAGGTTCGCGCGCGCCCAGGCGGAAAGCAGTGGCCGAGTCATCGAACTGGTGAGTGACGAAGACCCCGGTACAAACACGGTGGCGTCTGCATCGAACCAGAATCCTTCTCTATTCCTCCGGTTGCGCTGGGAGTTGGACCCGCTGGGTTCACCTGGGATCTTTGAGGATTTGCCAGAAACTCCTAAATACCTGGAATCGATCCAAAGCCTGCTTCAGATCGAAGGCGTGAACCTAATAACCGCTTCCGCTCCAACGGTCCAACGCGGGAATCGCAGCCTTCCGACTTCCCCGGTCGGCGCAACGACCCGCCGTGCCCCTGAGAACTCTTCCAACGCCAGTGGCATCGCTTCCGCATCGTTCACAGGCGACGATTCCAATTCCACGGAGATATTTTTTCAGCGACCCGTAGTCCGGTTTTATCCCGACGGTTCGAGCGATTCGGTCGAATTCACTATTTCATCTCAGGATCATGAGGATCTTCGGCGTTATTCGGTTCAATTGAGCGGTATCACCGGCTCGATCCGGCGTTCTCGAGCACCTCGCGAGGGAGAATCCCTCGCAGAACTCAACGACGAAGTGGATGCAGAATCCACCTACCCCGTGCAGACGAATGCGCCATGAGACTTCCTTGTGCATGGTCATCACGCGTCCCGTCGGCATCACGGCAGTCCAGGACGGGGGCGGCATTGCTCGAAGTCATTATTGCCCTGGCACTTTTCGTCGCGACGGCTGCGGTGGTTACGTCCGCACTGAGTTCTGCGCTCGACAGTTTGGAGCGACAACGTCTGAACACGCATGCGACCAATCTTGCAGCCAGCGTGCTGGCCGAGCTTCAACTCGGCATCCTCCAGACCGGCAGCACCGGAGCCCAGGCCTTCGAACCTCCTTTTGAACAGTGGACCTGGGAGGCGGCTCTCAGTTCGTCGGATACCGAGACTGGAGAGACCAGCGGTCTGACGCGGGTCGAAGTGACCATCCGCCATAAGGATTCTGCGATCGTCCGCCGATTGGCACAGGTCATCAGCCTGGATGGTACGCGTCGAATACCTTCCTTGCAGTCGCCATCCGCAACTCCATCCCAACGTCCACCTGGAGCGTGACCCGTGATCTTCTCTCACCCCCATCCAGTCACGGGTTTCCCAATACGCAGGTCTCGCCGCCTTGCCTCCGTGCCCGAGGCTGGCTTCACGCTGGTCGAAGTCATCCTTGCGATTGGCATCGCCGTTGGACTTCTGGTTGCGGCTGTCTGGTTCTATCGGCAAGCGGCCGAATACCGAAACCAACTGCTGAACGCTTCCGAACGACTCGCCACGATCCGTCTCGTCACGGATCAGCTTGCCAATGATCTCCGAACCGTACAGGCCGATGGTCGGCATGCATTCACCGGAGATTCCAATGTACTCCAATTCGCCAAAAGCGTGTTTCCCCAGCCATCAGGGACTCCTGAATCCGACCTCCATCGCGTTTCTTATCGGGCGATCATCAACAGCTCGGGAACGAATTCTGCTGTAACGGGCGTGACGCGTGAGGAAGAACCGCTGATGGATACCCCCGTCTCAGTCGCCAGCTCAGCTAATCATGCTTTTTTTGCCGAAACCGAAGTCACTAATCGTCTCGAAGTGCCCATGACGGATGCCATTCGGCATCTGTCGTTCCGATATTGGGATGGCAGCGTGTGGCGCGATACCTGGAACAGTTTTAATCCACCACCCGGAGTCGAAGTGACCCTGGCCTCCGAACCGCTGGGCATGGATCCCGGTGTCGTCGATTCGGATGTCGATCGTTTCCGACGAGTGATCGTCATTCCTGCTGGACTACGGGTGGCCAATGGCCGCCAGAACTTAGGCGCGATGGAGGAACCTTCACTACCGTGAAATCCGACATTTTCAAACCGATCGTCGGCGATCAACCGTCCACTCCGAGGGTGGCGACGCGCGCTGGCGAGTGTGGGTTCGTGCTGATTGCGGTCCTGGTATTCGTGATGCTTCTGTCGATGATCGCCATGAGTTTAATGTTTCGGTTCAAGGGCGATGAAACTGCGGTGGTGGCGAGCGGCACCTCGGAGCAAGCCTGGGCTGCGGCGATGAGCGGTGTGGAGGAAGCGCTCCGAATTGCGCACCAGTCGGCCCCTGGATCGACCGACTGGCGCGACAATCGGCGCGCCTTTCGAGAGCGTTTATTGTTTGAGGACGGAGGCGATCGGTGGTTTTTCACGGTATTTTCCCCTCCAGACGATGATTCCACCGAGGAGTGGCGCTACGGGCTCACCGACGAAGCCAGTAAGATCCATATCAATTTGCCACCTACAGGCATCGAAACGCTGGGGATTCTCCCCAAGATGACTCCCGCGCTGGTTCAATCGTTTCGGGACTTTACCGATGCCGATGACATCGCACAAACCGAAGGTGCTGAACAGGAGTATTACTCAGGTCTACCTCGTCCCTATGCTGTTCGCAATGGCGCATTGGCCACATTGGACGAACTCCTGCTCGTGCGGGGTTTCAACCCGCTACTCTTGTATGGGGAAGATCAAAACTTCAACAGTCGGCTCGATGCCACAGAAAATGATGCGGACGAGAACTGGCCCCCAGACAACAACGACGGCCGCTTGGATCGCGGACTTCGCCAGTTCCTCACCGTCACGTCCTATGAACCTGAGGTGACTAATGACGGCGCTCGTCGTTCCAACTTGAACGACCCCGCCGCCCGACTTCCCAAAATCGAATTGCCGCCGCCGCTCACTAATTTTTTGGCCACCTTGCACGCCAACAAACAGATGCTTCGACATCCGGCCGACCTTCTGGAAGGAACCCTCCGCTCCAAGGATAACAAAGGAGGTGAAATCGAAGTTCTCTCTGGAGTGGGAAAAGAGGAATTGTCAGTGGTGCTGGACCAGTTCACGACAGTGCGGAGCCCCCAGCGGAAGGGGCTGATCAACATCAACACCGCCAGCATCGCGGTGCTAGCAACCATTCCAGGCATTGATGACCCTCTCGCGGAATCCATTGCCTCTACCCGCAAGAGCATCAGTCCGGAACGACGGACAACGATCGCATGGCTGGTGCAGGAAGGTGTTGTCGATACGGCGCGCTTTAGACAAATCGCCCCCTATATTACTGCGCGAAGCTTTCAGTTCAGCTTTCAGGTTATCGGTTATGGAGTTCCTTCTGGACGCTACCGTATCCTCGACGTGTTGGTGGACGTCGCCGGCAACGAAAGTCGGGTGCTTTATTTGAGGGATCTCACCCGCATGGGGTTGCCGTTTCGGATTAATACGGATCCGGAAGGGACGCGACCTGCAGAAGCTTCTATTGCCCCAGGGGCTCTTCGAACCTTTAGTATGAGCCTGCGCAGGAAATTTCCTGCCGATGACAGAAAACCACATGGCTGAAATCAGCACCCAGAACCGACTCAGACAGTTCTCGTTGCCGTTCCGACGGGAACGACGACCACGCACGCCCACTTCGGTTACCGCGCTGGACCTGGATGGATCGATGCTCCGTATCGCCCAGACCACCGTTCGCAGCGGCGGGCCTTCGGTCACACGCGTTGTCGGAGCGCCGTTAGAATTCGCTGTCGATGCCGATCGCACCAGTTCGGAAGTCGTGGGCAAGGCGATTGCCAAAGCCTTGTCGCATCTAGGCCTGGGCCTTTCCCAGGTTGTCATGGGTGTCCCGCGCGCTCAGGTGGTCCTTCGCACGCTCACCGTACCGGTCATTAAGGATATCGAAGAACTCGCGGCCATTGTGCACCTGACGATCAGCCGGGACCTCCCCTTCCGGATGGAGGAGGCAGTCATCGACTTCCGCGTTCGCAAGGAATCCGCCCCCCCTCCAGCGTCGCTGGTTGGGGCCACTGCCGATTCCAATGTCAGGCCGGAACCCGCCCTAGAGACTGTCGCCCCTCGCTTGGAAGTGCTCGTGGCTTCCGTGAAACGCGACGTGGTCGAATTCTACCGCCAGGCGGCTGAGGCTGCGGGGCTTAAGCTAATTGCCTTGGGATTGCTTCCCTATGCCAATGCCCGTTGCGTTGAGGCCTGCAACGTTGCGGAGGGGGATGCGCCCTTCGCACTGGTTTCGCTTCGACCCGATGAGGTCAACATAGAGATCATCGCGGAGCAGGCCCTCCGGTTCAGCCGCGGTGCCGTAATCCGTCCAGCGCCTGCCGCTCCTGCTGGACCAGGGGCTGACCTCGAAGTCGGCGCCCCCGCTGCCGACCCAGCGCGCAATGAAACGCTGCCCGACCAGGCGACCTTGGAAGTGGTGCGCAGTCTCCACAGCTATGGTGGAATGGAACCTACCCAACCGGCGGCAAAAATCGTCGTTGCGGGAGCCACTGGCCTCGAAAATGCCGTCCTCGAATCCCTGACTCGCCGGTTGGGCCGACCGTGTACCCTATTGGATCCCGCCACGGCACTCCAACTCCGGCCGGAATCTCAGGAACATGCCATGGGAGCCATTGCTGCCATCGGGCTTGCCTTGGGACTCGGCGATACCTCGGGCTTGCCCTTCGATTTTCTCAACCCCAAACGGCCGAAGGTCCAACGCGATCTCAGACGCATCCGGATACTGACTTCCATCGCGGTCACCGCGGTTCTCGCAATCGCTTTACTTGCGCTGCGCACCCACCTCATCAACCGGCGTCTCAAGCTCAACACCGAGGCTAGTGCGGAACTCGCCGAAGCCGAAAAGAAACGCCCGACCTATCGGCGCATGATCCTACAGTCGGGATCGGTGGAGGAATGGATCAAAGGTGGACGGGATTGGTTGGCCCATTATGCTTATATCACTGCGATCCTCCCTCCCAGCGAAGACGTCTATGTCTCGTCCTTCACGGTTGCTGGGCAGGGAAACATCCGACTCGCCGTGCAGGCTCAAAGTGGAGAAATCCTGGCGAAACTGGATCAAAAATTTCGCGCTGCAGGTTATGAAGTCAAACCTCTTCCCATCACGCCTGCCGCTGATCGCTTCGGCTACGAATTCCGATCCAATGTCGAGCTGACCCCGACGGCACGGCTCAAGATAGATCTCATGCGTGCCAAACCTCCGGCACGGCCATCGGATGATGCCTCACTAGACCCAACTGCCTACAAGAAAGGCGGCGCATGAACTCACGCGAAAAGCTTCTCGCCAGTGTCATTAGCAGCCTGCTCGGCATTTTCGTTTTTGGATTTGGCATTCGAGCGTTGATTGTTCAACCCCTCAGGGATGTCGACAAACGCACCGCAGTCGTGCGCGAGAAAATCGAGAAAATCAAAACGGAACGCCGGAATTACTTTGCCGCCGAAGACCGCCTTAAAACCATCGCCGCGACCACATTCGCCGACTCTGTCGATGAGGCTAGCGCCAAATCCGGCGAGGCGTTGACCAAAAAGATACTGCTCAGTGGTCTCGAGGAATCCGATTTTTCACGCCTACCAGTCGGTCCCAGAAAACTGCGCGGAGCCAATGAAATCGGATGGAATGTCCAAGGTGACGGACCTCTCGACAAGGTCGTCAATCTGTTGTTCGTGCTCACCGAGTCCCCGCACGTTCATCGGGTCGATAATCTCAGCGTCTCCGTCGGCGACAGCCCTGGTCTGGTGCGAGTTCGGTTTCGGTTTCTCACACTCGTCCTCGATCCTTCTCCCGAAGTCACTCGCACCAACCTCTTGTCCCGCGTCACGCTCGAATCTCCAGATCGTCGACTCCTCGATGAAATTGCACGACGAGATATCTTGCGTCCCTACATCAAACGTCCGCCACCACCACCGCCCCCCGGACAACCGGGACAACCCGCGTTGGCCACACCTGGAACGCCTCCAGGCCCAGATACGTTTCGTGTTGTGTCGCTATCGGAGTGGCAGGGACAGCCGGAGGTTCATGTGCGGGATCTCGCCCAACAGCGAACCTTGCGGTTTCGACCCGGCGACGACTTTGCGGGCGGCTCCATCGTGATGATCGACTACCGTCCCATGCCCATGCCGGGCAACGCCATGCTTCAGTCCTTTAGTCGCGTCATATTCAAAATCGGCCGGGAATACTGGGCCATCGAACGGGGTCAGACGCTCGCCGACCGCCGTAAACTCGCTACCACTGAACTCCCGGCCCAACTCGCCACCGCCAAATAGGGACCTATGTATCTCCAACGTTTTCCCATGCCATCCGCGTTCATCCAGTGCCGCGCCAGAAGCGCGCGTTTCCAATCTCTCCTAGTGGCGTTCTGCCTTTGGGGATGCAGCCTGCATCTGGCAACCTGGCTCACCGCTCAAACGCCACCCGCCGTGGTCACACCAAAAAAGCCGGACATCACGGTTTCGACACAAAGCGCCGCTCCCGTCCGAAATATCCGATTTCAATTCGATGGCATCCCCTACACCGATGTCATCGAGCGGTTCGCTCAGATGTCGGGCAAACCCCTCATCGCCGATACCAACGTCATTGGATCGCTCACCTACAACGATCCAAACCCGTACTCTTATGATGAGGCCATCGACACGCTGAACCTGATGTTGGCGATGAAAGGTGTCATGCTCGTCGAGGCGGGTAACAATCTCCGACTGGTGCCCTTTAAGCAACTGCCTGCGATGCCCATCCGGATCCTGCGTGGCACGGACCCCACCGGCGATGCTCGCCCCGGCGAAGTGGTCACCGTCGTTCTAAGTGTCAATAACCTCGACCTCAAGGAGGTTGCAGATTCTGTAACGCCCATGCTGTCCAACGCGGGCTCCGTGGCCCCGCTTTCTCGCGGCAAGGGACTCATCGTCACCGATCGATTAGCCAATATCCAACGTGTCCGAACTCTGCTCGCCACCATTGATGTCGCCACGGCCGCGGATCGGCAGATGAAAACCTACACGCTTCTGAACGCCTCGGGAGCTATCGTCGCGGACTTGCTCAATCGCACCTTTGGTGTCAGCACCGCCCCGAAACGCACCACATTCAATCCCAATACCAAAGCCATTGAGGTGTTGCCGCCCGATCCCAACGACTACATCACCGCCGTCTACGACGAAGCCTCTCGAACGTTGGTTTTGTTTGGTCCGAATGAACGTCTGGTTCTCGCCGAGGAATTGATCAATCGCTTTGAACAAAAGGAGGGTTCTGGGGGGGACGTTCGGATCTATTTTCCCCAGACGATCAAGGCGGAAGAACTCGCCAGCATGATTCGTCAGGCGATTCCCGGAGTCGCGGCACCCAATGAAGCGGGAAATACAGCTGCGACCAAAGCCCGTGTCATCGTCGATGCCACCCAGAATCGTCTCATCGTTGCCGCCCCAATTCCAGGCCAGCTCGAGCAAATCGAGACGCTCATCAATCGTGTCGATAAATCCGTCCATGGGCAATCTGGCATCAATCCTGGGCTGGTGCCGCTCCGTTCGCAGACGATACAGCTCACCAAGATCTTTCGCCCTCGCGCCACCGAGGCCACCAATGTGGCGAATATCATCACCCAGGCTCTGACTCGACGCGGCCCCGGTGGTGGTGTCATGACCACCGCGAGTGTTAGTTTTGACGCTGGGAGTCAAAGCGTTGTCGTGAGTGGATCGCCCGCAGATATTCAAGTCGCCTCCGACATTGTCTCACAATTGGAGACCGGGACGACTCAACCCACTGCGATGAAAACCAAGTTCATCGAAGTGGGCACACCCGCCGAAGCCAGGCGCCTCCTGCCCATCGTCGAACAGCTGTATCGCAATCAAGTCAGTGACGGGAGCTTGGGTGCCACTGCCCACGCCAAAATCCTGGCGGATACTGAGTCTGGTCGATTGATTGTCACGGCTAGTGAAGATCATATCGTGCGGGTCGAGACGCTCATCACCCAACTGCGTGCCGACAAATCCCAGCCCCAACCCCGGCGTCTGCAAATCATCCCGATCCGCAATGCCCGAGTGGAATCGGCTCTCACTAGCATCCAGAATCTGCTGACTGAACGGATGAGCGAACGGCGCTTCAATAATGTGGCCAAACCCGCACTCATCGCCGACGCCCCCAATAATCGCATCCTCGTCACTGCCACCGAGGATCAACTCAAGGAGATTGTGGAGATTGTCCAAGTAGTGGACATCCAGCCCGAAACCAGCCGCCGCGACATGCGGGTTGTCGCACTGAAAGTAAAGACAGCCACCGAACTCATCCCTGTCGTGACTCAGATGTTGGAGCAAACCACTCCTCCCGGAACGAATCCACAACTTGCGCCACGTCTCCTCGCCGATCCGAGCGGCCGTCAATTGATTGTCCTCGCTCTTGCTACCGATTTCGAACGTGTCGAAAAACTGATTCAGCAGTTCGACACATCACCCGCCACGACGGCGCCGAGACAATTCCGCGGGATCGAACTCTTCTCGCGCACCGCTGCTGAACTCACGACGCTTGTCCAGCAACTCTATCAAGAACAACTCCGGGGCCAACCTGAACCCGCTGGCGGCGCCGCCACACTCCTCGCCGAAACCAAAAACAACCGTATCATGGTCAGCGGTTCGGATGCGGAAATTACCCGCGTCGAATTGATCATTCGTCAATTGGATCCGGCCGAACGTCGTGCTGCGAAGGAAGAAACCCGCGTGTTCCGCCTCAAGACTGCGTCCGCAGCGGAGTTGTCCGGTATCGTTGAAAAAAGCATGAACGCTCAGGCTCAGCAGATCCGCGTCATGGTCGATAATCGCAGCAACAGTCTCATCCTTTCCGGGGACGTTCAATCTGTCGAGGCTGCCACCCAGATCATTCAACAACTAGATACCCGTGCCGAAAGTGGTCCTCGCGAAATTCGAGTTCTTGAACTCAAATCCGCCGACGCCGCCACCATCAGTCCCATGGTCAACAATCTCTTCACCGAGATGATTAAGGACCAGCGAGGGTCGGAATATGTCTCGAGCACCAAGATCGTACCTGACACCACAGGCAACCGCTTGGTTGTGACCGGCACACGCGTTGAAATTGATCAGGTTTCAAGCCTCGTCCAGAAACTGGATAACGCTCCGGAACAAGCTCCCGGTGCCCGTGTGTTCAAGCTGAACCAGGCCGATGCCATCGTCATGGCCCCCATCGTCACCAGTGCTATGATGCGTTATGACCCTCGAGGCCAACCCATTCGCCGAGTGACTGTCACAGCGGACGATAAATCGAATTCGCTGATCGTCTCTGGAACCCGGGCCGACTTGCAAGATGCCGAATCGGTGATCGAAAAATTAGATGGCGAGACCTCAACCAAGGAACGGATTCTTCGGATCTTCGACGTGACATCTGATCCGGATGCGCTGGCGGCGATGACCCTGAGAGTCTTCGCGGCTCAGAATCCCGGCCGCAACACGTCGAACTTGTTGAGTATCACTCCGGAACCTTCCGGCAAACGACTGATAGTTCTTGCGCCTATGCACATGATGGCACAGATCGAAACAGTCATTACGTCGCTCGATGGCAAACCGGACCAGGGGGTACGGGAACTGCATTCCGTCGAACTCAAGAACGCGACTGCCAATGAACTTCTTGGCAAAGTCACCCAACTCTACGCCGAACAGTCCCAGGGCAAGACCATCCGGCCCGCGACGATTCTTTCCGACAACTCCGGCACGCGTTTCCTGGTTCAAGGTACCAAGGAACAAGCGACGGCTATTCGCCAGATTGTTGAAACTCTCGAGAGCCAGACCCGCGCCCCACGCGGAACTCGGATTCTAGAGTTGGGGCGTCTGTCAGAAGTCACCCGTGTGATGCCCCTAGCCCAGCAGTTGTACCGTGATCGACTCGCCAGCAATCCGCAACTTGGTGCGGCCGACGCCCAACTGGTCAGCGATGGCAAAACCGGGCGCCTGATCATCAGCGCACGCACCGATCAGCTGGAAACCATTCAGGAAATTGTTTCGCAACTGCAGGCTTCCGGCGGCACCAACCAGGCCCCGCGCGAAACGCGCACCTTGGAAGTTGGTACGGCGAGCGAAGTCCAGCGGCTGACCCCCCTCATCCAGCAGCTCTACCAGGATCAATGGAAGGACCGCGTGGAATCGGACCCTGCCGATGCCCAAATCATGCCCGATCCACGTGGCGGACGCATCATTGTCACTGGCAAACCGGATCATCTCAAACAGATCGAAGCTATTGTCCAACGCCTGGGCGGCGGCGGCAAAGCCAAGCCAGAGGCGCGCAATACGCGCATCCTCGATCTCACCACAGCCAGTGCCGTGGAACTCGCGACCACAGTTCGAACGCTCTACCTCGAACAAGCCAAAAACCGTCTCGGTAACAATCCCCCCGACACGCTCATCTCCCCCGACGCTGGCGGCAATCGCCTCATATTGGTCAGTGATGACACCGAACTGGATGCGATCGAGGAATTAGTTAAAAAGCTCGATAAAGTCAGCAGCCAGAGTGCCTCCGCACGGGTGTTCAAAATCAAGTCGGCCGACCCCGACAAAGTCGCCGAAATCCTCACGACATCCCTCGTTCGATACGACGCTTATGGACGCCCTCAAAAGCGGGCGACGGTCTCCGTGGATTCAAAGACTCGCACCCTGATCGTCACGGGAGATCCCAAGGAATTGCAGGGAGTCGCGTCGATTATCGAACAACTCGACCAATCTCTCGGAGCTCAACCCGAACGTAAGATGAGGGTCATCGCGCTCAAGCAGGGCAAATCAACGACCCTCACTCCGAAGGTCCGCCAGCTCTACAACGATCGCATCAAGAGCCAGCCAGAACTCGCCACCAGCGATCTGTTGATCATGGACGAGTCGGATAGCAATCAGCTCATTCTCGCCGGCACTGAAGCCCAACTCGCCGTCGCTGACCAGATTATCCAAGAACTTCAATCGGCTCAGATCGGGCAGAAGCAGCGCGAAACGAAGATGATTGAAATGGGCACTGCTGAGGAACTGAGACGCCTGCTCCCTTTGGCGCAACAGCTCTACAAGGACCATTGGAAAAGTCGTGACGCCGGTGATCCCGCCGACGCCCAATTCATATCGGATGCCAACAACGCGCGCCTGATTGTCACCGCCCGAACCAACCATCTCGCTGAAATCGAATCCATCTTGGCCCTGCTTCGAGGCGATAAGTCTCAGGCAGATCCTCGCGATACCCGCATCTTTGATCTGTCCACCGCCAACGCCGCTGAACTGGTGACTACCCTCCGCACCCTTTACCAGGAGCAGGCCAAGAACCGACCCGGTGCCCCCGCCGAGGATACTCTCATCCTACCCGATTCCGGCGCCAACCGCGTCATCGTTACTGGCGCCACCGCCGAGCTCACCGTCGTCGAGGAGATCATCAAGAAGCTCGACAAGGTCGGCACCCAAAGCGCCTCTGCCCGCGTCTTCAAGATCAAGTCCGCCGAGCCCGAGAAGGTCGCCGAGATTCTCACGTCGTCCCTCGTTCGCTACGACGCCTACGGCCGCGCCCAGAAACGCGCCACGGTCTCCGTCGATGCCAAAACGCGCACGATCATCGTCACGGGCGATCCGAAGGAGTTGTCGAGCGTCGCGGCCATCATCGAACAGCTCGACCAATCGCTCGGCGATCAGCCCGAACGTAAGATGCGCGTCGTCGCCCTGAAGCAAGGCAAGTCGGCCACCATCACCCCCAAGGTCCGCCAACTCTACAATGACCGCATCAAGACCCAACCCGGTCTCGCCACCAGTGAATTATTGATCCTCGATGAAACCGACAGCAACCAACTGATCTTGGCCGGCAACGATGCCCAGCTGGAGATCGCGGAGAAGATTATCCAGGAATTGCAAGCCGCGCAGGCGGGACAGAAACAGCGCGAAACCAAGATGATTGAGATGGCGAGCGCTGAAGAAATGACTCGGCTATTGCCGATGGTTCAGCAGCTCTACAAGGATCATTGGAAGAATCGTGATGCCGGCGACCCGGCCGATGCGTCCATCTTACCCGATCCTAAAAACGCCCGCCTGATCGTCACCGCCCGCACCAATCATATCGCGGAGATCGAATCCATTTTGACCCAACTTCGTGGCAACAAAACTGCCGCGGATCCGCGCGATACCCGCATCTTCGATCTCACCACGGCGAGTGCCTCAGAGTTGGTCACCACGCTGCGGACGCTTTACCAAGAACAGGCCAAGAGCCGCCCTGGCGCACCGGCTGAAGACACGCTGATCCTGCCGGACACCGGTGCCAATCGAATCATCGTCACAGCAGCTAAAGGCGAACTGGATATTGTGGAGGAGATCATCAAGAAGCTCGACAAGGTCGGGACGCAAAGCGCGAGCACTCGGGTCTTTAAGTTAAAATCAGCTGATCCTGACAAAGTCGTCGAGATTCTCGGTAGTGCCCTCGTTCGCTATGACGCGTACGGTCGCCCCCAAAAACGAGTGAGCGTGGTTACCGACGCCAAGACTCGCACCCTGATCGCGACCGGCGACCCCAAGGAATTGCAGTCTGCTTCGGTCATCATCGAGCAATTAGATTCCACGCTCGGCACACAGGCGGGGCGCTCCATGCGAGTGCTCACGGTTAAGAATAGGCGTGTGAGTGAACTCAGCAACAAGGTGCGCCAGATCTATCTCGATCAGGCTAAGAACCAGCCTGAACTCGGTTCCACGGACGCCCTGATTCTCGAGGACACACCGAGTAATCAATTGATCATCGCAGGTACCGACAAACAGATTACCATCATTGAGGAGATCGCTGTGGTGCTTCAGAAGGAGGTTGGTCAAAACGGCCGCGTGGTCCGGGTGCTGCCGCTTGATCGCAGCTCCGCCGGCAACCTCGTCACGATGCTCTCGCAGTTGTACGCCCGCCAGGTAGCCAGTCTCGATCCAGGGGATCGGTTGGTCGTCAGCGCCGGCGGCAACGAACGGTCCCTCGTGGTCGATGCCCCTCAGGCCACCGCCGACAAGATCGAACAGTTAGTGCGCTCCCTCGATCAGGTCGAAACCACCAATCAAAACATCTTGCAGACCGTCCGGCTCAACAAGGGTCGGGCCGAGGACCTTGCCGATGCCGTCAACCGCGTCATGACAAACCGGGCCGGCGCAAATTTCGGTCGCCGAGTCAGTGTCACCGCAGTCAGTGGCGCCAACAGTCTGCTGATCAATGGACCTACCAATGTCGTGCAGGATGTCATGAAGATCGTCCGCGAACTCGATGAGGAGAGCACTGGCGGCGATATTGAGGTGCGGATCTACAAACTCGAAAACGGCAACGCCCGCGAAGTGTCCAGTGTCCTCGAGGAATTGCTGCGCAATGTCACGCGCAGAACGCGTGGCGGTGAGGGCCAATCACGCTTCCAACAGGCCAGCATTTCGGTCGATGAACGGTCCAACAGCCTCATCGTCTCCGCCACACCCGCCCATTTTCGGGTGGTCGAGAAAATCCTGCCCACTCTCGATAAAGCCCCGGAACGGTCAGACCGTGACGTCCAGTTTGTCTGGCTCCGAAAGGCTCGCTCGTTTGACGTTGTGTTGACACTTGAAAATCTCTTTGAGGATCGACCGCGAAATGAGCGACCGGTGTTTGAGGCAGATTCCACCAACAATTCACTCACGATTATCGCCCGCCGCGGAGACATGGCCCAAATCCAGGACCTGATTGGTCGGCTGGATGACCAGAGCAAGGACAGCACCATTCAGGTTCGGCTGCGTTCCTTGGATCGTGTTGCCGCCGATCAAATGGCGCGCATGCTTCAGAATATCTATCCTCAGGTGGTTTCCAGCACGTTGCGCTTGGTGGACCGCATTGAAATGCCCAAGGGCGCGAACCCTCCCACGGGTCCTGGAGGGTTGACCCCACAGCCACCTGCTGCACCGGCACCCGCCACGGCGCCCCCGGCGAATCCACCACCAGGAGCCGCGGTAACTCCCCCGTCAACGACTGTTGCAGCGAGCGCCCCAGCAACAACTACCCCAGCACTTCAGGCCCCGGCCGCTACCAACTCAGTTCCCGAGGTGACCATCGCCATCGACAAAACAGCGAATGCCTTGATTCTCGCCGGTCCAGCGCAGGAATTGGATCGTGTGGAGCGGCTCATCGCCGACCTTTCCCTTAATTTTTATGGCAATGAATCTGAGTTCCGGTTGTTCCCACTCAAGGATGCCGACCCAGTCATCGTCGCCCGAGCATTGGGTGAATTGTTGAAGCAAGATCCGGTTCAAATCCCAGCACAAGGTGGCCAGCCAGCTCGCATGGTCAATCAGCAGCCGCGCATCACCGTCGTCGCCGAACCGCGCACTCGAAGCGTGATTGTCAGGGCTCGTCCTACGGACTTCGCGTTGATGGAATCGCTCATCAAACAGCTCGACGCTGCGGGTCAAACCTCTCAATTAGATTTCCGTGTGGTCGTGCTCACCAATGCAGCGCCGGACAAGGTTCTGCTCATGGTCCAGCAACTGGTCACCCAACTAACCGTCGCGCGTCCGGGTGAGCCCATTACGGTTGCCGCCGCACCCCGCGCCCGAGGAATACTCATCGTCGCTCGCGGCTCCATGCTTGATCAGGTGGAAAAGATGGTCCACTCCCTGGATCAACCTGCAATCCACGTCGAAGCCGAAGTGCTGATGGTGTCCCTGAAGAAGGCGAGCGCCACGCAGCTCGCCACCGTCCTTCAAAATATGCTGAAGCCAGGCACTCAGGGGGAGTTTACCGCCGAGGCTCGCGAATTACAGGAGCAGGTCCGCCGCCTCAAGGTCACTAATGAACAAGGCAAAACTGTTCTGCTGGATTTGTCACAACCCATCAAGATCGCTGCGGATGGGGCTGCTGGCGGTGGCAATCGCCTGATCCTCACCTCCACTCCCGACAACCTAAAAGCGTTGGCCGCCATCGCCGAGGCGATGGATAGCCCGGCGATCGCTGAAGGGGTCGAAGTGCGCCTCGCGGTCTTAAAATATGCAGACGCCACAACCGTCTCGCAGACATTGACCACTATCTTTACTCAGGGAAGACAGCTTGCCGCCGGTCCTGGAGGTCCAGTCACCCAACCCGAAGGCGATTCCGGAAAGGCCTTGGTCAATCCATTCAACGTCGCCATCGATGCTCGCTCCAATACGCTCATCATGAGCGGTCGTAAGGAAACACTCGACCTCGCAGCCAAGGTCATTGGCGATGTCGACAAACAGCTCGAACGATTTGTTACCGAGGTGAAGTTGTTTCGACTCAAACATGCCGCCGCGATCCGCCTTGTGCCTGTGCTTCAGTCGGTTTTCTCGGAAGGCCCACCCGTTCCAGGCACCGAAGGGCTCAACACTCAGATCACCCGACTCCGGGTTTTGAAGGACAACAAGGAATCCACCACCACACTGGGTTCTAAGACTCGTGCAGCCCTCACCATCCAGGCAGACGATCTTTCGAACATTCTCATCGTGGCCGCTCGCAGCGATACACTTCCGCTGATCCAGGAGGTTATTGAACAGCTCGATATTCCATCGGCTTCCGGCCTCGAGACGGTCCGAATCTATCCGCTCGAACACTCCGATCCCGCGATCATTCAGAAGATTCTCAATGATCTGTACACGGGTCAGCGTGCAGGCACGGTTCGGAACGAGGATAAGCCGGTCATTACCGTGGATGCCCGCACCAGCGCCCTAGTGGTGGCCGGCAATGGCAAAAGCTTTGCCATGATCGAAGGTCTGCTCAAACAACTGGATCAGAAACTGCCGTTCGAGCTGCGCGATATCCGATTGGTGCCGCTTCAGAATGCCGACGCGAATGTCGTCGCTGCCACGATTCAGAAACTGATGGACGCCCGCATCACCCAACGCGCTGCCCTCAATCAGGGGCAGGCCGATCTGCTGAAGGTCATTGTCATGGCGGACCAACGCAGCAATGCCCTGCTCGTCGGTGGCTCCAAGGACAGTTTCGAATTGGTCGAGTCACTTGCCAAACAACTCGATACGGCAAATCCCGCGCTCAGTGGCCGGGTCCGGCTCATCCCCATGCAGTTTGCGGATGCACGGGTGCTGGCATCGACGTTTACGGCGCTCTTTGAACAACGTTACGCTGCGGCACGGACCGCTGACGTTCAGCGACAAAAGCCCATTATCCTACCCGATGCACGAAGCAACAGCTTGCTCGTCACCGCCAACCAGGAGGACAACGGTGCCATCGATGATCTGTTGAAGCGGTTGGATGCCAAGCAGGACAACCCAGCACTGACACTGACCGTCCTCCCGTTGAAGCACAACGACAGCAGCCGCGTCGGAACCATGGTCGAGAGCATCTTTGCCGCCCGCCTCCGTTCCCAGGTCTTGCCCGGTCAACAACCGGTGCCCAGCGATCAAATCAAGGTCGAGCCCGATGCGCTGAACAACGCCCTCATCATTTCAGCAAGCAAAGAGAACTTGTCGGTCATACAGGAATTGGTCCAGAAATTGGACAGTGAACCGACCATTGCGGGAGGGACTCTGGAGTCATTCACTCTCCAGTTCGCGGATGCACAACGCGTGGCCAATATTCTCAAGACACTGGTGGACCAAGGCCTTTACCGCCCAGGTCAGCCACCTGGGTCCCCCATCAAAGGGAATTCATCACGGGACTTGCTCTCCATCAGCGTTGATCCTCGCAGCAACACACTCATCGTCAGTGCCAGTCCGGAGAATCTCGCCATTGTGCGGGAGGTCATCAAGAAGGTGGATTCCAAGGATCTTGCCGCGACTGGGGATGTCCGGCTGTATACCCTCAAGAACGCAAAAGCCAGTTCGCTGGCAACCGTTCTGGAACAATTCTTCCGAGCCAAGCGCACGGCGGATAGCGTCGCCGTAAACGCTAATGAACGGACCATTCCGGCCTCCGTCATTGCCGATGATCGCGTCAATACGCTGCTCGTCACGGGTGGTAAGGAGGCCTTCGAATTGGTCGACCGTATACTGCCACAACTGGACGGTGAACCCGTCTTTTCGCGGCTAAACTTCCGCGTGTTTCCGCTCAAGCGTGCGACCGCCACCAAGCTTCAATCCACACTCACACCGATCTTTGCCAACCGACCACCCAAGGTCAAAGGCGAGGCACTCGATCCCATCACCATTGTCGCGGATGCCTGGGTGAACGCACTGCTGGTCGGCGCCACAGTCGATGACTTGGCCACGGTGGCATCTCTCATTGCTCAACTCGACGCCGAGCCGTCTGAAACGGGTATTGCCATCCATGTGTTCCCTCTCGTCAAAGCCGATGCCCGGCGTGTAGCCCAGACCGTTCAGGGCTTGTTTCGGGAACAAGGCCCGAACCAGATCCTACCCATATCGGTCAGTGCCGACGAACGCATCAACGCGATCGTCGTCTCCTGCGGTGAAACCGACGCCAAGCGCATTCAGGAACTGGTCCAAAAGCTCGATACCGAACAAGTGGCTCGTGTGAGCGAGATTCGAGTGTTCCCGCTACAGTACGCCAAAGCGGAATCGCTTTCGACCATCTTGAACACGGCCCTAAACACGAAGCCCACAGGCAACCTGCTTGAACAGAATCCCAATGCACAGTCGGTCCTCCAATTCATCACGCGCACGACGGAGGGTCGCGAATTGGTCACCGCCGCTCTGAAAGAGGCTGTCCTGATCACTCCCGAAGGCCGGATGAACTCGCTCATCGTCAGCGGTCCCGTGGACTACATGAGCCTCATTGAGCAGATCATCACTCGCCTCGACATGAGTTCACCTCAAGAGGCAAAGATTAAGGTGTTCCCTCTGGTGAATGCAGATGCGCGTCAAATGTCGGAATTGCTCATGCAGCTGTTCCGTATGACCCAGGTCCCTAACAGCGGCACCCAGCGCGCCATCACCTACACGCTCCTGGGACCGGTCAAGGATGATCAAGGTAACATCGTCGATGAACAGCAACTCGGATCCGCTACGGTCGGCACCGCCGAGCAGAACGCGCTCACCGTGACCATTGATCCTCGCACCAACAGCTTGCTTGTGGGTGGCACGGATCACTATGTCACGCTCGTTTCCCAGATCATTGAGCAGCTCGATGAAAGCCCGGCCAATGAACGCACATCAGAGGTGGTCAGACTGAAGAACTCGCAAGCGCTGGAGGTCGCCACGTCGATTCGCAATTTCCTCGATCAAGAACGCACGCGCGTCACGCAAGTTCTAGGCGCCGAAGCGATCGGCACCGCCCAACGCCTGCTCGAACGCGAAGTGGCCGTGGTGGCCGAACCCGTGAGCAATACGCTCCTGGTTTCCGCCAATCCCCGCTACTTCGTACAAATCCGGGCATTGATTGATGAGCTGGACAAAGCCCAACCCCAAGTGCTGATCCAGGTATTGCTCGCCGAGGTCACTTTGGACTCGTCCACGGATCTGGGTGTCGAATGGACTTACAATGGAACCAAAGGAGACGTGAAGTATGGGGTTGGCACGGACCTTGGTGTGGGCAGGAAGCTCCAAGATTTCGGTGGTTATTCGACGGCAATCACGGGCAGCGATTTCAATTTCATGCTCCGAGCCCTCAAGGATCAGGGGCGTCTCGAAGTCCTCAGCCGACCTCAGATTGTCACCGCCGATAACAAACCCGCCGCGATCAACATCGGCCAGCGCGTTCCGCTCATCACCGATAGCCGCGTGACCGAGCGCGGTGACACCATCAATTCCTTCCGCTATGAGGACGTCGGCGTGAACCTGACTGTCACTCCAAAGATCAGCCCCGATGGTTTCGTGAAGATGGAGATTGGCACCACGAATTCCGCACTCAGCAGTTCGTCGGTCGAAATCAACAAATCCGCCATCGTTCCGATCATCAATCAACGTCGCGCCAACACCACTGTCAGCGTCCAGAGTGGCCAGACCATCATCATTGGTGGCCTCATCGCCACCCTCGATGACACGCGGGTGAAGAAGGTGCCCGTGCTCGGCAGTATACCGCTCCTCGGTGCCTTATTCCGAAGCACGAGCACGTCCCGGGATCGCAAGGAATTGTTGATCCTGCTGACACCCCAGGTGCTAAGCAATCCGAAGACGGCGGTGCCGTTGTTGGATCTCGAAAAGATCACCAAGGAACAACTGAACAATTCCACATTCAAGGATAGCACCAAACGAGACCGTCTTCAGAAACTGCTCATGGATCCCATATGGCCCACCAATGAGCCGCCCGGAACTGTCAAACGCGAACCACTACGCCTCTAACCTGTCGGTTGTCTGGTTTTCCAATCCTGCACTGTGCCACGCTTCTACATCACTTTAAGTTGTCTCTTGCTCTGGGTCACCTGTGGTTGCTCATCGCGATCCAATCCGCGTGCGCGCATCAGTCCATCCTCAAGTTCCAACCGCGGCGCTATCGCCGAGCTGCATCTGTTCGGTAATCCAATCGCCATGAATCTCGACGGCATCCCCGGCCCGGACGGTATCGGGGTGCGTGTCTTCGCCAGTACAGCTGCCAAAGCCCATGGCATGCCTATTACTCAGGGAACTCTTGAGATTCTGATGTTTGATGGCACCCCGGCCGCAGATGACACTGTCGAAACCAAACCACGCAAGATTTGGACGTTCAACCCGGGTGAATTGCGCGGCTACATGGCAACGACCTCATTGGGTACCGGATATCAATTCGCGTTGGCCTGGGGAGAAGACCGCCCCACGCAATCGCGCGTGACGGTCATCGCGCGGCTGATTCTGCCCAAACAAGGAATCGTTTCTTCCGATTCCAGTTCAATCTCGGTCGCGGTGAAGTAGTAGTGACTATGGCCCCAGCCGCTCACGACTGACGCGCCTTTCTTGAGGGTTACGGCTCCCTTAACACAAAGAACTAAATGGCGCGGGGATGGCACTGATCGTGGACATCGCGGAGACGAGCGCCAGCGACGTGGGTGTATACCTCGGTCGTGCTGATGCTCGAATGCCCCAACAACTCTTGGATCACTCGGAGATCCGCGCCTCCATTCATCAGATGAGTGGCAAAACTATGCCGCAGCATGTGTGGTGTCAGCTCAGGGACACCGCGTTCTTTTGCCCAGTTGGTGATGCGTAGCCAGAGCGTCACATGAGCGAACGACGTGCCGCGTGCCGTAAGGAAGACCGTGCCAGGAGAACGTCGTTTAACAAAGTCCGAACGGACCGCGAGATAACGATCCAGCGCGGCTCGAGCCGAACAGCCGACGGGCACGACCCGTTCCTTGTTGCCTTTGCCGATGACTGTCATGAAGCCGGCCTCAAGATGCAGTTGTTCGAGACGGAGAGTTCGTAGCTCCGCCAGTCGCAGTCCGGAGGAGTAGGCTAGTTCGAGAATCGCATGATCTCGCAACGATGTGGGTGTTGGGTTGAGGGGAGGCGTCAGGAGCTCTTTTACCTGCTCTTCGGAAAGCGCTTTTGGCACGCGTTTCCACCGGCGGGGCATCGATAAGTTGAGCGCCGGGTTGTCCTTCATTCCATGTTCTTCTTCAGCGAATCGGAAGAAGGCTCGCAGTGCAGCGATTTGCAGGTACAGACTTTCTGCGGACAGACGTCGTTGACCCTGGCGATCGAGTCGCGGTTCGAGTCGGCGCGAGGTTTCGTATTCGAGAAATTGCTGAAGATGAGTCTGAGTCACCTGCTTCCAGGAAGCAATGGACAGCGACTCTGCCCAGCCGACAAACCGGCGCAACAGGATGTCATAGGTCTTCAGTGTGTTGGCGGCTTGACCCCGCTCGTGACTCAAGTGCGCCAGAAAATCTTCCAATAACACGTTCATGGATCGACTTGCAGAATCCACTGTCGGTTGAACTGGGCGTGCTTGATCGTTTTGGACTCACGGTCGCTCACGTTCAGAAACTGGCTATAGCTTGCGTGGAATGAACCATCTTTGGATTCGATCACACTCGGATAATGGAATGAGCCGTGACCGATTGGTCGATCCTCGAGGTGCCGTTTCCACTTCCAGGAGCGGCCTTCGTCGTCACTCAACCACACCGCGAGCTTGTGGCGACCCCTTTCGGTATCATTGCCGATCACCAGCCAATCGCCGTTCCTTAGGGTGATGATCTCCGAGCCAGACCCGGGATTGGGCAATAGGCTGTCGGTGACCGTCGACCAGCTTTCGCCCCGATCGCGGGAATCCGACTGCAAAAGCCGCGCCGGTGGCGGTCCATTATCGCGCATGAGGGTATAAAGTGATCCGTCGCGACGGAGCGCAATACTGGGCTGGATATTGCCGCCGCCAATCAACGGAGAACTCGTAGACCAAGTTCTTCCCCAATCGTCAGTTATGGCCATTAGCGAAATAGAAAATCCATCGTGATAGAGCGGAATTATCAGGCGCTTATTTTCCAGGATGAATGGGTGTGCACGAGTCATCCAACCCAATCGCCGATACAGTTTGTTGGTGGTGTGCTGCCGCATGGCGCCAAGGTATTCATCGACTTCCGCACGTTGCCGTTCGGTGAGTGACATTGCGGCGGCCTGATCAGCCAACCGCGGCATCGCAAAATCCATGCCGGCATCGAATTCGGGTCCTGGTGTTACATGGATGACTTCGGACTGCTCCCATTTGGGAGGCCCGTGCCGCTCGTAATCGCTGCTGAGCCGGCATTTCAGTAACGCACTTTCCCACGTGTGTGCGAGAATGGTCGTGTGCAGCAGCCAGAGCCGCTTCTGTGGATCGATGAACATGCAGGGATTTCCGTCGGAATAACCCGGGGTATCGGCTAGCAAAAACCGGCGACTCCAAGAAGTGGTTCCGCGACGCAGCCGGGATCCTTCAATCATGACATCATCGGCTTTGCGTTCGCCCGAACCGTGGAACCAGCAAATCAGCATGTCGCCCTGGGGCGTCTCTACAATGCACGAGCCGTGATTGTGCCAGGCTTCGGGTTCAAACAACAATTGAGTGCGGAGGAACGGCGCTTCCGCCACCAAATGGCAGATTCCAACGAACGGAAGGATGCATCCCCAAAGAATGCGCATCAGTTTCACCCCCACAGTTTGCCTCGCCAGTGCCTCCAAGGGAACTGCGAAAGCGCGGCCTCTTTTGGAGCGGGCGCCTCTGCGAGTCGCACGACCCTTTTCATTTGGAGTTCGGCAGCCCGCTGCTCGCTTTTCTTCGCAGATCTTTCGGTGAGAAAAAGTGGATCGTCAGGAGGCTGTCGGGCAGGGTCTGTCCATGAATTGGCCCGCGCGCTTTGCCCGGCGCACTGAATTGATGCAGCGCTCAGCCGTCCGAGAACTCCTTAAAGTCACGGGACGTCCTGGAATGATTTCATTTGCTGGTGGATTGCCCGCCGCCGAGCTGTTTCCGGTGGAAGCGCTTGAAGCCGCCACACAACGCGTTTTTGCGTCGCGGGCCCGTCCAGCGTTGCAATATGGCGAGACCGAAGGTGTTCCCGGGTTGCGCGACTGGATTGCCGATCGATTTTCTTCTGCGTCCAATCCGCTCACCCGCGACCACGTCCTGATCACGGCGGGAGCCCAACAGGCGTTGGACCTTTTGGCCCGGGTGCTTGTGAATGACGAAACACCGGTGATTGTCGAGAACCCAACTTACCTGGCGTTCCTCTCGGCGTGGAGACCATTTGGCGCCCGGTTCATCCCGGTGGCGGTCGACAATGACGGCCTTCAAGTGGATCAAGTGGAGGCACTACCGGAATCCGAATCGCGTCTGTTGTACACCATACCCGATTTTCAAAATCCATCGGGCGTCAGTTTGAGTCACGAGCGCCGTCGACAGCTCATTGAAGTCGCGGATCGCCGTCAGACTTTAATCGTGGAAGACGTCGCCTATCGTGCGCTTCGCTTTGAAGGTGATGAGTTACCCTCCTTAATGGACCTTGCTTCGGGCCGCGGCAGCGCACAGGTGGTACAACTAGGAACTTTTTCCAAGACGCTGGCGCCGGGGCTGCGGATTGGATGGGTGCTGGGGGAACCTCAGCTCATCGACAAACTGGTACTTGCCAAACAGGCGGCGGACCTCCACACGAGCACGTTCAATCAGCATGTCGTCCTCGAGGCGGTCTCCAGCGGGCTGCTCGAGGAACATTTGCCCCGCCTCAAGTCTGCCTACCGCGAGCGCTGTGACGCGATGTTGTCGTCGTTGCGTGATTGCTTTCCCGCCAAGGCGAGTTGGACTCAACCGACGGGTGGGTTGTTTGTGTTTGTGACGCTTCCGGAGGGGGTGAGTGTTCGAAAGCTGCTTGCCGAAGCGATCGAACAGAACGTGGCCTTTGTCCCTGGCGACGAATTCTTCTGTGATCACCAAGGGTCCAGCACCTTGCGCCTGAATTTTTCTCATAGCGCACCGACCGTGATTCGCGAAGGAATCCAACGGCTCGGTGCGCTTTTGGAGAAGTGACTGCGGTCATCCCGCGGCGATTTCGAAAGTCGAGTGCGGCCGTTGGCTTATTCTTCGGCGGTCAACTTAGCGAGGACGCTTAAGTCTTCAAGCGTCGTGGTATCGCCTTTGATCTCCAGACCGGAGGCGATTTGTTTGAGCAGACGGCGCATGATCTTCCCGGAACGTGTCTTGGGCAGGGCATCCGCAAACCGTATATCGTCTGGCTTGGCCACGGGGCCGATCTCAACCCCGACATGATTGCGCAATTCCGCTTTCAGTTCGGGCGACGCCTGCTTGCCGGTCTTCAACGTGACAAAACAAACCAAGGCCTGACCCTTGAGTTCATCGGGACGCCCCACCACGGCGGCCTCGGCCACGCAGGGATGGCTCACCAGAGCGCTTTCGATCTCGGCAGTTCCGATGCGGTGACCAGCAACATTCAAAACGTCGTCGATTCGACCCACAATCCAAAAGTATCCGTCTTCATCCTGACGACAGCCATCGCCAGTGAAATAACTACCTTTGACCTCGCTCCAATACGTGGACTTGAAACGTTCTGGATCTCCCCAGACCCCGCGCAACATGGAAGGCCAGGGTTTTCGAATCACCAGTTTTCCGCCGGTGTTTTTCGGGACGGCCACACCCATGTCGTCGACGACTTCGGCGTGGATGCCGAAAAAGGGCAGGGTGGCGGTCCCTGGTTTGGTAGGGGTCGCGCCTGGCAGGGGCGAGATCATGATGCATCCCGTCTCGGTCTGCCACCA
>SXGU01313918.1_pt1 | contig 26239 bp, 24 predicted proteins | sample 3174531 | NCBI WGS metagenome assembly SXGU01 (sample SAMN11356863, study PRJNA531348) | freshwater metagenome | isolation source: freshwater sample F1-140 | place: China: Fuxian Lake, Yuxi | collected 2017-12-25
CCCGGCTTCGACATCGGCTTCAAGACCATTGCCGGGCCGAGTGCGGTCGGCGGCAAGGCGCAGAACACCAGCGGCTGGCACGTCCACTGGTACGCCTATCCGCTCATCTACTGGATGGAGATCGTCGCCGACTTCCTCTGCCTCGAGCCCGGCTCGATCGACATTCTCTACATCACCGAGATCGATCCGCTCTGGCAGGATTCGGAGCTGACGGCGATCATCAATCCCGAGGCGGTGCTGTTCGCCAACCCGCTGGCGCTCGCCGCCTGCGCCGCCGACTGCGTCGCCGCGACCACCAGGCTGCCGACCGATCCGCTCTTCTGGTGCGCCGGCTGCCAGGGCACGATGTATCCACTGAACGGCAACATCGCCGCCTCGATCGGCCATGTACAGGCCTCGCGGCTCGCCCTGTCCCGCTTCGCCTACAAGCTCCACCGTGAGCTCGTCGCCTGGGGGACGATGGGCAGGAAGGGCCTGTGCGGTAAGTACCTCATGCCGGTGATGCGGAAGCAGCAGTACCGCTTCCAGGCCACCAATCCCAATCCCCAGACCAGCGGACGCTACGCGTGCGCGCCGATCGGCGCGTCCACGACCTTCATGTCCGCAGGCCAGGTCTATCCCGCGATCGGAGAAGATATGGGCTATCTCGTCTGGCGCAAACGCAATTGCTGCGTGCTGTGATGCGCTTGCTGCGTGCTGTGATGCGCTCCTTGATGTTCCTCGCCGCCTCGGTGCTCGCGATCACGGGCCTCGCCGTCGGTCTGGCTGGCGACGGCGGTGCCCAGACCGTCGACGGGCTCGACCTTGCCAAGGTGCGCGAGCGTGCCAGGCTTTCGCCGGAGGATGCGGAGGCTTTCACCGGCGTCGTCGCCAGGCGCGGTGAAGCCCTTCGAGCGGAAGCAATGCAGAGCGCCGCTAAGGCACGCGCGAACGGCGAGCGCTACGCAGCCGAAGCCCGCCCGACCGGCCGTCCGGACGATACCTTCGACTTCGATGCGATGGTCGCGGCATCCGGCAAGGAGATGATCTCGTCGGAGGATGCGCCCCGCCTCGTCGCCTTTGCCAGCCTGTCGATGCCGGACGCCTCGCTCTCCCGGATGATCACGGATGTCAGCCGCGCCGGCGGTGTGGTCGTGTTCCGCGGCTTCCCCGGCAATTCGGCGAAGAAGTTCACCGGCGCGCTCGCCCGGCTGCTCCCGGAAGGAGCGACGGGCACCGCGATCGGAATTGACCCGCGCCTGTTCCGCGCCTTCGAGGTGACAGCTGTCCCGGCCTATGTAGTCACCTCCACCGACTTCGACCTCTGCGACGGGTTCGACTGCCGCACGGCCGTGCCGCCGCACGATCGCATGACCGGCAATGTAACCGCCGAATATGCGCTCGACACATTCGCGCGTGGCGGTGGGCCGGGCGCCGCCGTCGCCGCCGTCTATCTCCGTCGACTGCATTCCACGGAGGTCTCCCGATGATCGCGCGGCCGTCCAACCGGTCCATCCTTCTGATGCTGGCCGCTGATCTTGCCATCATGGCGGTCGCCCTTTCCGCACAGGCTCAGACGACGACGAGCGCCCGCGACGACGGCAAGGCCTTCGCCGCCGAGGTCGCGAAGCAGGCCCAAGCCGCGGCCAAGCAGGCGCCGAGCGCCGAGAGCGTGCCGAACTTCAGCGGATCGCCTTCGCAGTCGACGCTGTTCGACGATCCCGACGCCATGGCGCGCGCCGCCGCGTCGGCCGCGACCAGCCACGAGGGCTATCAGACGGTTCGTTCGTCGCTCGACCGCCGCCCGCGCATTCCCCTCGCCGAAATCGAGGCGGCGATCGCGCGAGGCCAGACTGTGGCGGACGATCCGATGGCCTATGTGAGCGGCATGGGCATCGGCGGGGGGCAGGGCAGCTGCCGCGAGCTACCGCCCTCCACCGCCTCGGCCGGCTACTATGAAGCGACCTGCAATGACGGGCTGGCGCTCGAGCAGAAGACCGAGAGCTGCCCGATAACCCTCAACGTGTCCGTCACCCAGACGACGAAGTATCGCTACTGGTGCAGCGCGATCAATGCCACCTTCAACGACGTCGATGACTGCGCGCTTTTCGAGAACGCCTCCTGCGAAACCACCGGCTGGCATGACGGCCGCTGCCTGCAGGGAGGCAGAGATCGCTGGGGTCGCCCCTGGTGCACTGAGCCTGGAGAGCCTGTCCGGGAGATGCTGTGCAGCGCTGAAGTGCCTAGCGCGACGCTGCTCGGCACCGCGACGCAGAACAACGTCACTGAACGCCGCGACGAAAGCGCCTGTACCGGCCTTTCGTCTGATGTGGCCTGCACGGCTTCGCCGGAGGTCTGCACATCGAGCGATCCGGTCACGCGGGTCATCGACGGCGTCGCCGTCACCCGGCCCTGCTGGGTGTGGGACCGCACCTACCAGTGCAATCGGACATTTCCGGCACAGGATTGCGACGAGCTGGAAGCCAACCCGTCGTGCAGCTTTGTGCGTGAGGAGTGCCTGACCGACGAGACTCCCTGTCCCACCGTCGAGCGCATCTATCGCTGCCCGATGCCGGACGGTCCCAGCGCCGAGAAGCAGTATATCTGCGACGGCGACATCTACTGCATCGGCGGCGAATGCGAGACGATCGACCGCCAGCCCAATGACGAGTTCAAGGAGGCGACCGTTGCGCTCAATGCGGCGGCGCAGGCGGGGCGCGAGTTCGATCCGGAAAACCTGACCCTGTTCAAAGGAACCAGGGACACCTGCCGTAAGAAGGTGTTCGGGCTCCTCAACTGCTGCGCCGGCAAGGCCTTTCCGCTCATCCCAGGCGGCAACCTGCTCGTCCAGATGGGCTGCAACCGCGAGGAGGTGCTGCTCCACCAGCGCGATGCGCAGGGCCTGTGCGCCTATGTTGGCAGCTACTGCTCGGACAGCGTGCTCGGCGTCTGCGTCACCAAGAAGAAGGTCTATTGCTGCTTCGAGTCCAAGCTCAGCCGGATTCTGCAGGAGCAGGGGAGGGCACAGCTGAACAAGCCTTGGGCCAAGCCCAAGAATGAGCAGTGCCTCGGCTTCACGGTCGATGAGTTCGCCCGGCTCGACCTCAGCCGCCTGGATTTCTCGGAAGTCTATGCCGAGTTCCAGGACGCGGCGAAGCTGCCGGAGGAACTGAGCACCGTCTCGGCGATGCAGCAGAAGATCGCCGATTATTACACGTTGAACGGACCCGGCCGATGACGTGGCCTTTCAGAAAGACGGGCGCAGCCCTGGCCGCTCTGGCTGCGTTCCCTATATCCACGCCTGCGCTGCCCGCCGCTGGCTCCGCGCCTTCGGCACAGGCCGCGCCGACCCAGATCGGCGACCGCTTCTATTGCGAGGACCGCAAGCTCGGCACCTGGTTCTATTGCGAGCGCCCGCAGCCCGCCGATCCTGAGCCACCGGCCGCGCCGCCGCCGGCGACGTCCGCGGCCGAGCAGCTCGAGGCGGTCACGGCCGAGCTGCGCGAGCTGAAGGCGCGCGCGATCCTCGATCCCACGCCCGAGAATGTCACCGCCTATATCCGCTTCCAGCGCGCCCAGCTCGACCGCGCCTCCTTGTTCGGCGATGTCTGGCAGCGCGCGATCTGGCAGACGCCCGACCTCGACTACACGCTGCAACGTCCGGTCGGGACACTCGCCAAGCAGCAATGGCTCGATACCCGCAAGGCCGACCGCGAGCGGGCGCTAAGCCAGCTCGGCCGCCGCTATGGGCTGTTCTACTTCTTTGCCCAGAGCTGCGGCGCCTGCCGGGTGATGTCGCCGATCGTCAAGGCGGTCGCCGACACCCACAACATCACGGTTCGCGCGATCTCTACCGACGGCGGGCCGTCCGAGACTTTCCCGCGCTACACCGTCGAGACCAACCAGCGGGCCGCGATGGGGCTGACCGGCAAGGTCACGCCCGCCGTCGTCCTGTTCGACAGCGCGACCCGCCAGGCCATCCCGATCGGCTACGGCATCATCGCCGCGGACGAGCTGATGGACCGCATCTTCCTCCTCACCCAACGAAAGGCCGGCAGTGACTATTGAGCTCGTGCGCCCTCGCGCCTTCACCCGCAGCCTCCAGCGCGCATACGACAAGACGAAGACGGGGATCGCCGCAGCCGGACGCGGTGCGATAAGCGCCAGCTGCTCGCTCGCTCTCATCGGCGCTTTGGTGCCAATGGTGGTGCCGGTGACAGCCGCCCGCGCCGATGTTGCCCGCGCGATGGACGATTTCGTGCGCGATGCCGGCGGCGCCGCCAATGTCACTGGGCCGAGCGCCTATCAGGGCCAGTCGGCGGGCTATTACAGCTTCGGCAATGTCTGGACGCGGTTCCCGCAGAAGACGACCAACCTCGTTAATCTCCAGCTTCCCTCCGCGCGCGCCGGCTGCGGCGGCATCGACCTGTTCGCGGGCTCCTTCTCGTTCATCAACGCGAGCGAGATCGTCGCCATGCTGAAGGCGGTGGCGAACAACGCGGTCGGCTTCGCCTTCAAGCTCGCGATCGACACCGTCTGCCCCGAATGCTCGAAGGTCATGGATGAGTTTGCGCAGAAGGCGCAGATGATGAACGCGCTCAACATTTCGAGCTGCGAGACCGCGCAGGCGCTGGTGGGGTCGGTCTGGCCGAAGGGCGATCTTGCCGACAAGGCGATCTGCGAGGCGATCGGCAATTCCGACGGCATCTTCTCCGATTATGCCGCCGCCAAGCATGGCTGCGGCAACAAGGGCGAGCGCAGCTCCACGCTGGCCGGCGCCGATCCCGCCAAGTGGGACGCGGTCAATTCGGCGGTGCCGCGCAACTATACCTGGCACGTCCTCAAGGGCTCCAAATTCTTCAATGCGGGCGGCAGCTTCGACCGCGAGCTCGCGGAGTATGTGATGACCATGGTCGGCACGATCATCTATGTGCCGCCGACCGACAGCGATCCCGGCCGCTTCCAGCCGCTGACCGGCGACACCTCTTCGACCCTGGTGACCGCGCTTCTCGACGGAACGAGCGGCGGGGCGGTCCAGGTCTATCGCTGCGACACCGAGGACAAGTGCCTCAACCCGGCGCTGGCGCCGCTGAGCGTCCCCACCGTGAAGGCGATCCGCCCGCGCGTCACCGCGCTGATCGACGGCATGGTCGCCGCCATCCGCGCCGACACCGCGATCACCGCCGAGCAGAAGGAGCTGCTCCAGATCGCGTCGGTGCCGCTCTACAAGATCCTGACCGTCCAGGCCGCCTATGCCCGCGGGCTTTCGACCGACGACCGGTCGACTCTCTCCGAGATCGCCTCGATCGACCTGCTCCACGCCATCCTTGACCAGCTCGTCAGCGAAGTCGGCAAGTCGAAGGCGAGCTTCATCGCCGCCGACGAGGCGAAGCTCGGCGCCTGGAGCCAGCAGATCAACATGGCCGGTACCTCGCTCGCTGACCGGCAGCAGACCACGCAGGCGCGGATCACCGCGATCATGGCGATCATCCAGAAGACGCAGTTCCTGGAGAATGTCCTCGCCAACTCGATGTCGCCCGGCATGGCGGCGGCGCTCGACTGGTCGCGCGGCGTCTCCGCGCGCGGTCTGAACTAGCTCCGGTCCGGGGAGGCGACCATGGCGACGGTGGAACTCTTCACGATCGGCGGCGGCGAATATATCGTCAACGTCCTCAACGCCGTCGCCGCCTGGACCGGCGACGGCGGCTATAAGAGCCTGCTTCAGGTCGTGATGGTGATGGGGCTCGGCTATTCGGTCCTGATCGTCGCCTTCAACCTCGACTGGCGTGCCTGGCTGCACTGGTTCCTGCAGGCGACCCTCATGTACATGGTGCTGATGGTGCCGCGGATGGATGTCCATGTCACCGACCGCATCAACCCAAACCTTGCGCCCGCGCAGGTCGCGAACGTGCCGCTGGGCCTCGCCATGATTGCGAGCTTCACCAGCCAGGTCGGAGACTATCTGGTAGGCTCGGCGGAGCTGGTGTTCGGCCTGCCCGGCGACCTCAACTACAGCCGCAACGGCATGATCTACGGCTCGCGGTTGTTCGAAGGAACGCAGAACCTGCGCATCCACGATCCCGAATTCGCCGCCAATCTCGATGAGCATTTCCGGCAATGCGTCTTCTACGACGTGCTGCTCGGGCGCTATTCGATGGAGACGCTCGCCAACGCGCCCGACATCTGGGACGCCATCGGGCCAGGAAGTCAGGCGCGCGCACAGCGGTTCCTCACGCGCGACACTAGCGGTCAGGTCACCTCCTCGATCGAGACCTGCCGCGACGCCTACACCGCGCTCAGCACCCAATGGGCCGGCATGGTCGACGATCTCGGTCGCCTGTTCGGCCGCCAGCTCTACCCGAAGCAGAGTGCCGAGCTCGCCAAGGCCAAGCTGTTCGCCGACCTGCCGGTCGCGTATCAATACCTCACGGGCATATCGGCATCCGCCAGCGACATCTTGAAGCAGACGCTGACGATTAACGCGATGAGCCAGGCCATGCACGGCGCCGCGGGAGCGACCGGCACCGGCAGCGTCGATGTCTATGCCCAGACCCGCGCCGAGATCCAGACACGGCGCACCTACGGCTCGATCGCCCACTCCGCGATGAAATGGGTGCCGGTGCTCAACATCGTCCTGACGGTGGTCTTCTATGCGCTGTTCCCGGTGCTGTTCCCCCTGTTCCTCATGCCGAAGAGCGGCCCTGTCGCGCTCAAGGGCTATCTCACCGGCTTCTTCTACCTGGCAGCATGGGGACCGCTCTATGTTATCCTCCACATGATCATGATGTTCAAAGGCGCTGCCGAGGTCGCGGGAGCAGGCGGCGGCAACGGGCTGACCCTCGCGAGCTTCACCGGCATGAGCGAAGCCAATGACGATATCGGCCTCCTGGCGGGCTATCTCGTCGCCTCGATTCCGTTCCTGGCTGCGGGGATGACGAAGGGCGCGATGGCGATCGCGCACCATGCGACCAGCTATCTCAATCCCTCGCAGAATGCCGCCGAGGAGGCGGCGCGCGAGGCGGCCACCGGCAATATCAGCTTCGGCAATACCAGCTTCGACAATCAGACCGTCCAGACGCGCCAGCATGACCAGTGGAATCAAGCGCCGAGCTTCACCTATGGCGCAGCGCAGACCCGCGCCTTCAACGACACCGGCACACTCGCGACCAGCTTCGCCGGCAATCAGTTGCTCGACGTGCCGGTCTCCAAGCTGCCGTTCGCGCCGCAGGTGACGCAGTCGGTCGCGGCCGAGGCAGCGCAGGTGGCGAGCGAGACGCGGACGCGGGGTGAGACGCTGTCCAACCAGGCGGTCGAAAGCGTCAGCAGCGCGGTCACACGGTTCAACGAATTCCGGCAAGCCATAACCAACGATCGTTCGATTGCCGACAGCTACGGCGCCGAGGATCGCTCCAACATCACCAGCAGCTTCAACGAAGTCGATCAGGCGTCGCGGATGCTTCAGAGCCGGTTCGGCCTACGAGCGGAGGTGGCGGACTCGATCGCAGTCGAAAGCTTTGTAAGCGGTTCTGCAGGCGTTGAAGGCGGTGTCGGTGCCAACTTTGGAGTGGCTCGCATCGGAGCTTCTGCGAGCTTGAGCGGCGGAAAGTCAAAGCGCTGGACCGACAGCGACATCGCTTCAGTATCGCGGGATGGCGCGCGCATTCAGGACGCATTGGAGCAGTGGTCGACAAATCGAGGCTGGTCGGAAAACCAGGATTCGTTCAGCCGATCGGTCGCAACAAGCTCGCGGAGTGACGTCTCCAGCCGTGCTTCCGGTATCACCTCGAGCATGAGCGAAGCGCAGAGCTTCAGCCGCGAAGCACGGCAGTTCTACGAGGAAGCGGATCGTCTCGAAGATCGCTGGTCCCTCCGCGATGGCGATGGAGTCAGCGGCTCGCTTAACACAAGTGACGCTTTTCTAGGGTTTGCCCGTGCAGAGATCGCCGGCACGCCGCTGGTCTATCGTTCGTTCGATCCCGCCAATGCTACGCACTGGTCGAGCGACGATCCACAGATTGCAATGGAGCGTGATCTGCTCATCTCGCGCTATGTCGATAGTGTCGGCGAGCAAATGCGTGACGAGATCGAGACCCGCCTTAGTAGCCCGAGCGCTGAAGGCATCGAAAGGCCAGCAATCTCCAGCGCCAGCGACGTTCATGCGGCAGGTCGCGCGTCGGGGGCCTCGGTGCCGGGTATATCTGCGGCATCCGGCGACGCCGACCTCGTTGGCCGCTCAGAGGATATCCGGGACGAAGTTACGGATGCGCAATCTCGCGGCAGTGAGCTGATCGAGCGGAATCGGCAGATCCGCGATGCAGATACCACTGGCGCTGGAGGCGCACCATCGAGAGCAGGAGCAGAGCGAGCCAGGCAGTGGGGCGGCTCAGTTCCGTTGTCGCCACTGAAGCGCGACTAAGTGCCTACTGCATCCAAAGATATGTCCAGCCGAGGGCAATAACGACGATTCCAATAACAATAAACCAGCGGCTCAGAGGATCGGACCAGCTTTTCCTAAGAAGATAGGCCGTGGACCGGTTCTCGTGCCAAGCACGGCTGAGTTCGCGCAGACCTTCAAGGCCATCGCCTTGTCCCGCATGGCGCTGCGCAAATCGATCATTCTCTAAAGCCCGGAGCTTCTCGCCTCCGGTGCTTCCATTTGTCGACGGGTCGGTCATCGGTCCATGCCTCGAATTGCGAGTGAGCTTAGCAGATCGGGTCTCACCGCTACAGGGGAATTCAAACTCAGCTCGGCACCTCCTCTCTTGTGAATGGCGAATCATTTTTGGTCGGCAGGCCGCGCGGAGCGCCCCTCATGTAAATTCCCATTTCTGGGGATAGCGGCCCGCGGCCGGTGCATGCCACGCACCGGTGCAGGAATTCGCGAGAGGGAACCGGAGGCGCAAATGGTGGAGACCGGAGTCAGCCGAACACGGCGCTCCTTATTGGGCGCGCTCACGGCGGCGTCAGTGGTACCTTGGGCGGCGCTCGCTACCAGTGCTGCGGCTGCCGGTTTGCCGAAACGGCCAGAAGACGGGTTGCCATTGCTTCGGCGGACCGCCGAGCGACGCAGCCTGAGCCGGTTCCGCTACCACAATGCTGAGTCATTTTTCGGGCGCGTAGAGCATGGAGCGCGACACGATCGATCCGACGAGCTCTACACAGTTGGCATCGTTCTCCAACTGGGGCTGAGTTCTCACCTTCTCGATGTGGGCTTGGATGATGCCTGGTGCGCGCGCCACGTTGGGCTTCATGTCAACAAGTCCCTCGCTTACGCCAATGCCACCGGCCTTGATCATGACTCCCCCGATCTAGAGCGCTTCGTCGCGATCCTTTCGCCGTACGGGAAATGGCGCAACGCGGGGCTGGGGCATCCCGCTTGCGATTGCCCGTTCTCCGATCACGAGATTCGCCACCTGACCCGCGCACTTCTCGAACGCGTCCATCAGGTCACCGGCCATCCCCGACCACGCGGTTGGCGGCAGCGCCCCTAAGAGGCTGTGGAAGCGAGCCCTCAAGTGCTTGACACTCCCTCTGCGAGCAAGAGCGACCCGTCAGAAGAGATGCGGCGCCGGCATGTGGAAGCGCTCGAAACCCTGCCGCCGCTCACGCGCGCCGTGTTCCTGCTTAACCGTCTGGACGATCTCTCCTATGACGACATCGGTGGACGGTGCGGCATCACAGTCGATGAGGTGACGGTGCGGATGACGGACGCGCTGATAGGTGTGGATCGATACATGAGAAGCCAACCGGCACTGGCCGCCCGCGTTCGGCGAGCATGTCTGCCTTGGCGCGATGCATGGGCGAGGGCGCGCATGAGGGAGAGCGACCGTCGCCTGGCGCCTTGGCTTGCACCCGATAAGAGGCCGGGCAGGCGAAGCGTCCTCGAATGGATGGCTTGGATATTTGAACAGGCAACGCGCTGAGACTGTTCAACGATGAACACAGTTCGCAGGAAGGTTTGCTCAAGCTCCAGCAGCAGCGTCTCGGTGCCTTCGGTTGTCTCCCCACGCAAGTCCAACCCTAGCACCACCTGATCGAATCTGTCTCGACTGTGTGACGTAGAGCCTGTGGCCGAGCGACGGGACCAGCTACGGCGGGCGAGAATGCCGGCGTGGATCGAAGGCGGGTTGGACTTTCGGTGGACGTGGCGGTTGATCGTTTACGCCGGAGAACGGGTCTGATACCCGTTCTCCGGCTGAAGATCGGGTATAACACCCGATCTGGAGGAGGCCGTGCTGCGTTCTGTCCCTACCCCCATCGCTTGTCAGCTGGCTGAGCTCTCGACCGATAAGCTTCGGGAGTGGACGAGCCGCCGCGCACTCGTTCCTGCGGACGTGCGGCCAAAGGGTAAGGGCTCCCCAGCAGGGTTCAGCTGGCAAACAATCCTCGTTCTCCGGATTGCCGTTCTCCTGCGGGACCAGTTCAACCTTGAACTTCAGGCGCACAAGCGCTCGCTCGAGAACCTTCGCAAGGCGCTCCGTTCAAAGTCGTTCATCGCCCTCTGGGGGCAGCGGCTAGCGCTCCAGGGCAGCGGAGATTGGTCGTTCTTGGAGCAGGCCGAACCCGCGCCGGAAATTGACGCCCTCCTGATCCACCTCGATCTCCACCTGCGCGTGCTGCGGGACGGCTTCGCCCTTCCCGATGCCGAAGCCCAGAATGGGCAGCTCGACCTCTTCTCATTGCCGGCGGTCCATGAGCGGGCGCGCCCCGCCCGCCGGGCTGTCGCCGACGCACGGCCTCGGCGGCGTCGCAGGGCATGACGGCACAGCTCCGCCTGAGTAGCTCGCGAACGAAGCCATTTCCGGCGGCTGCTGTTCATGTTATGTTCTATCTGAATTTTCGGGAGGTGCGATTGTGATCCCCGCTTCGGTGCAGGGATGGCTTGAGCGACTCGGCTACACGGCCGAGCCAAGCCTGCTGCACGTCCGCGGCGAAGGTGTTCCGGAGACCCACCCCTACGCACTCGAGATCAAAGCTCTGCTGAAGCCGGAGGGTGCCATCCGGGCACAGGCGGTGTTCGACGTCGAGGGCGTTCCAACCGTTGTCTTCGTCGGCGAGGACGGAAAGGCGCTCACCCCAAAGACCCTAGATGATGCTCGCAAGCGCATCTGGAACCAGAACCTAGCGACGGTGGTAATCGAAGTGCAGGGCGAAGAGGCGCTCGCGCTTCCCGCCCGCAAGCTGAAGAAAGCCGGTGAACGGCTGCGCCTGAACGAGGCGCGCCCTGACGGGCCTTTCTCGGCCCAGGACATCGCAACGGCAAACCTTTCGCGCCGGATGCCGAAGTGGTTCGACGTTAAGGCGCGGGTCGATCGCAAGCTCCTGTTCAACCTTTCCACCTCGGTCAAAAAGCTGACCGAGGACGGGCTTGGTGGCGCCGCTGAGAAGGATCGCCGCCGCCTAGCCGAGTTGCTGATGGGCCAGGTTCTGTTCGTGTCCTATCTCGAACATCGCGAGATCGTCGGCCCGACTTATCGGGAGCGACGCTCGGTCGCTCAACTCCACGAGCTCGTCGCGTCCGGGAACCGGGACGGCATCCGCACGCTCATCGATCGGCTCCGCGCCGATTTCAACGGCGACTTCCTCGGCGACGATCGCCACGATCCTTGGGCAGCGCTTTCTAGCGACGGCTTCGATCTTCTGAACGAGTTTCTGCGCCGAACGGACATGGACACCGGCCAGGGCGACTTCTGGAACTACGACTTCAGCTACATTCCGGTCGAGCTGCTCTCCGGACTCTACGAGAAGTTTCTCACCCCGGAGCAGCAGGCCAAGGAGGGCGCCTATTACACGCCACGCAATCTCGCGATGCTGGCGGTGGACCAGGCGCTCCTCACCTCCAAGGACCCGCTGGAGGAGACGATCTTCGACGGCGCGTGCGGCTCGGGCATCCTGCTCACCACGGCCTATCGACGGCTGATCGCTCTCTCCGAGGCACGTCAAGGCCGACCGCTCAGCTTCACCGAACGGGGCGAGCTGCTCAAGCGGCGCATCTTCGGCGGCGACATCAACTTCATGGCGTGCCGGGTCACGGCCTTCAGCCTATACCTGTCTCTGCTAGAAGGCCTCGATCCCGCAGACATTCTCGAAGCGCAGGAGCGCGAAGGCGCGAAGCTGCCGCCGCTTCAGAACAGCAACCTCGCGCATGGACCTCACAAGGGCGACTTCTTCGGTCAGAGTCATGCCTTTGCTGGCAAGCGCTTCTCTCTGATCATCTCCAATCCACCTTGGGCAGAACCGGAGGGGCAGTCACAGACGTCCGCCGACGAGTGGGCCAAGGCGGCGGGAGCGCCGTTCGTCCGTCGGCAGATTGCCGGAGCTTATGCGCTCCGCGCGCTCGACTATCTGACAGAAGGCGGACGGGCTTGCCTCATTCTCCCAATCGGGCAGTTTCTCGGCAGATCGAGTGCGAGCTTCGTTTCGCACCTTCTGGAGCGGGTCCGCCCGCTGCGGCTGATCAATTTCGGCGATCTCCAGGGCCTCCTTTTCCCGACCGCGGAGAACACCTGCCATGTCTTCGTCGGCGAGCGACGGGATCGGCCGCTGCCCAGGCAGATCCCGTTCCGCGAAACCTTCGATTACCTCGTGCCGAAAGCAGACCTGAGCCTCGCGCTCGGCCGGCTCACTATGCAGTCTGCCGACCGCCACATCCTGCAAACGCGGTCTGTCGCCGAGGACCCGCAGCTTCTCGTCACGAATATGTGGGGCGATGCCAGCGACCTCGCCATTTGGACCCGTCTGTCCTTGCGCGGCACCTTCGCGGACTTCTGGAAGGGGCCGCGCGATGAGCGGCGCTGGGTTTACCGGAAGGGGATCCACCTTCAAGACAAGAGCCGCGACGCGGTCAGCTCGGCGCCACTGCGAGACAAGCCCTTCTTGCCAATAACGGCGCTGAGCGCCGGCTCTCCGGTTCTCCACCCCAACCTGCTCATGCGTTGGCCTGCGAACCACGCCACCGTGGTCGGCCTGAATCAGGCTGTCCAGGCCGTGTTCGACGGGCCGCGGGTCATCTTCCCCGACGGGTTCTCGAAGGAGGAGCAGAATATCAGGGCCGTCTACTACGACGGACCAGCAACCTTCACTCATAGCGTCGGTGTAATTGCGGCCAAGAAGAAGGGGGACGCCGAGCTTCTCCAATTCGCCGCAGTGTATCTCCGCTCCAAGCTCGCCCGGTATTTTCTCATGATGCGGGGCTGGAAAATGTTGTGTGAGCGTAACGGCGTTCATTTGGCCGACGTCGAAGCTTTCCCCTTCTTCGCGCCCGAAAGCGCTCCGGATCCCGAAGCGGCCGCGACCGCACTTACGGTAGTTGCCCGACACCTGGTCACGCTCCGCAACCTTCCGGAACTGGAGCAGGCTCCCCGCTACAGCGACTTCCGGCGCGAACTCGACGATGCCGTCTTCGACTACTTCGGCCTGACTCCGGACGAACGGCTGCTCGTTCGTGAGACCGTCGACATTTTGATGCCGTCGATCCGGCCCCGCAGCTTCAAGAGCCTCGACACGCCTGCACAGCATCTCGCTAACGAGAAAAACTTCGGCACCTACGCCCAAGCGCTCGGCGACTCCCTGACGATGTGGCGCAACCGCACCGGGGGCAAAGGCCGCTTTCGTGTGGAGGTTGTCGCGAGCGACCCGGAGCGGGCGGGCCCATCAGGCATCGTGCGCGTCACCTACGACCAGGAGCACACCGCCCCTCCGATCGTCGACACCGACGTCAGCGACGAGATCGTGCTCCAGACATTGGCGCAACTTCGCGCGGTTGGACTGCGCGCCACTCCATCGGGCGATTTCCTAACCCTGGTTCCCGATGCACACCTCTGGATCGACGGAGCCCTCTACCTAGTCCGGCCGCTGACGCAGCGCAGCTGGACCATCCGCCAAGCCAGGCGGGACGCCGAACAGATCGTCCGCCGGGTCCAGGACCGTGCACCGCGCGAGAATTCAACGGTGCCGCGTGACCTCTACTGACGACTGGCGCGCCGCCTTTCCAATCCAGCCCGCAAGAGAAGCCGCCGAAGCCGTGAGACAAGCCTGGGCGGACCTCGCGGCGCGGCCGCTGCCCTATTTCAATCCCAAGACGAAGGAAGACGCGCTCACCAAGCGGCTCAAGGTCTACATTGAAAACTATACCGCCCCGCGACGGGGCCTTCTGGGAATGTGGGCCGCGGAGGACATCATCGGCGAGGTGGATCCGTCGACCGGCGAAATGGTCGAGGAGCGTCGGACGGATATCGCCTATGGCTGGAACGACGAGAGTCAGGATCTCAAGCTCGTCTTCGAGTTCAAGCGCTTGGGCCGTCAAAAGCGGCATCGCGACCACTACCTCAAGGATCGCGGCCTCGGTCGCTTCGTGAGTGGCATCTACAGCCGCCGGCAGCCCCTCGCGGCGATGGTCGGAGTCCTTCTCGATCCCGAAGCCGAGGTCGTTCCGCCGATCCGTAAGGCGCTCGCTGACAGTGCTCTGGCCACGACGCTGAGGCTTCGCAAGACGGCAGCTGGCGAGGCGTTCACGCGCCCCTCAACTCTGTTCGCCGCCGCCGACTTCGACACCGAACATGAGCGCGACCCGGCCTTCGCGCCAGCCCATGGCACGATCAACGTGTCTCACTTCTTCCTGGCGTTCGGCTATCCGACATCAACGAAGAAGCCGAAGAAGAAGCCCAAGACCTAAGATCGACCCTCCCATTGCGGTGCGCGGCACGGGAACTACGCCACATTCGAATAATCCGATGCTATGACTAATTCAGAACGGCGGGTTGCACCTGGAACGATCGGCCTCTGTCAAAGGGGATCCGCCTGACCCATCCACTCGACATCCAGCCTGTCGAATCCAGACCTAACACCTTCGATCGTCACGCGTTGTCCGAGCATCAGGCGAACGTCGGCGTCGGTATCGAGCGCCCAGACGCCGCCATCGTCCATCTGCAGGACTGGCCCGCGGCTCGAGTCCAAGAGCAGTCCTTCGAGCCGGTAGCGTGCTCCCTTTTCAGTGGTCCGGCGGGTCATTATGCCCTCGATATCGTTATTGCAGCTCGTTCGGCAACGGCCGATCGGCTAAGCGGACGCCATGCCTTCCGAACTCTCGCTGGCCGTCGTCGGAGCCGCGCACCCGAATGCAGATGGAAGCGATCGCCGTTTCGAGATCTTGCTCTGCGCACCCGGTGAACCGTTGGAGCTCCGGCCGGAGCCGACCAACAGGGCTGATCCAAATGCTATCGCGGTGTTCTCGAGCCGCGGTGTTCAGATTGGCTATCTCACCGCCGAGCGCGCTCCTTGGATCGGGAGCAAGCTCGCGAGCGGTATCGACGTTCGCGCAGTGTTTCAGTCAAAGACTGACTATGGCGCGCTGATTCGGGCCAATCTTGTTGGCGCAGACCCGATACTGCCCCATCCCAAGTCTTTGCGCCCAGAGGGCGACGAGAGCGGCTTCTGGCCGGATTATATCCCGCCCGAAGACTAGATGCCGATCTCGAACGGCTTTCCAGCGCCGGGCTCGAGGCTCTTGTCGAGGTCAGCGCGGCTGTTGCCATCGATTTTTGGCAGACCGGATGCGGCAGCCGCCAGATCGCGCAACTTGCCGGTGGTTTCGAGCGCGGAACTTTTGCCCCCGGGATTACGCGCCAGCTGCCGCTCGAGCGCGCCCGCGCGATCGACGACGAGTGTGAGCGTGTCGCGCAGCCGGGTGACAGTGACGAGGAAGGTCTGCTGATTGACCAGCTTGCTGTCGCGGGTCTCCATCACGGCAATGCCCGCGTCGGAAGTGAGGCCCTGCGCCATGTGTGTATTGAGCGCATAGGCGAGGTCGAGGCGCTTCAGCATCGGATCATCGGGCTTAAGCGTAAGCCGGACGCCGAGCGATGTCTCGATGCCGACGCCATTCCGGTCGATACCGGTCACGCGCGCCTGGTCGGCGTTGAACAGCCCGCGCTTATGATCGTTGGCGGTCCAGCGAATTCGATCGCGCTCGTGCAGCTCCAGCTGCTTCTTCTCATAGAGTTGAAGCGGGGCTTCGCCGCGCTCCGATCGCAGCCGATCAGGCTTCAGCGTCCGCTCACGCCCGTCGGCGAGACGCAGACGGACCGTTCCCTTGCCCTGGTCGACCTGCTCGACCGTAGCCGGTGTTCGGGGAAGGCGTTGGGCGCGCTGGGCCTGCGCAATCTCGACTACCATGCCGGGGGCATAGTTATGGGCGTAGCGCAGTTGTTCGTCGGTGAGGCTGACCCGGTCGAGCACGGTCAGGGCGATGCTGGCAGGGCCGATCTCCCCGCGCTTGAGCAGGCCGGCCTGAACGGCGCCGTTGACCTCGCCGCGGAGGCGGCGACCCGACGCATAGATCGCCGTCCGCGACCGCTCTTCCGCTCCGAGTCCCATCCAGCGCTCGGCAGCTTCCTCCGAGCCACGTCCCGGCGCTTCGACCGTGAACGGCTTCAGCGCCGCCATCGCCTTCTCGACATTGCCGATCTGTGCCGCCGCCGCCGCGGTCCGGATGGCTTCGCCCCTCGCTCGGAGGTTCTGGGACATATGCGCGGTGGGCGCGCCGGCCTGCTGCATGACCGAGAAGGGCTTGCCGGCATCGACCGCGCCGAGCTGGCGCGCGTCGCCGACAAATGCCATGCGGCCAACCTCGAGCCGGTTGGCGAGCGTGACCAGCTTCAGCTGGTCGGCGTTCGAGAGCATCGACGCTTCGTCGACGAGGATCGCGGCGCCGCCCAGGGCGGCGCGTGCTTCCGCCAGCGCCTTCGGGTCGGCTGCGGGCGCTAGGACCGCTTCATGCGTCTTCAGGAACCGCGCCACCGTCATCGAGGGTATGCCGGTCTCGCGCTGGAGCATCTGCACGAGCGTGTTCTGGACCGCGAGGCCGAGCACAGGCCTGCCGCTCTTCCCGACAAGCTCGGCGGCCGGCGCGAGCATGCTGCTCTTGCCCGCGCCGGCGACGCCCTGGATCGCGATGATGCGGTCGGACGAGGCGAGAAGGAGAATGCCCGCCGCTTCCTGGCCCGGATTGAGGGTGATGCCGGCACTTGTCCGCGCCGCGTCGCGGAGCAGGCTCCCGGCCACCTTTGGGTCCAGATAGACGGTCCCGGCGCCACGTCCGGCATCGACCTCGCCAAGGATGCGGCGCTCGACGTCGAGCGCCTGCGCCGTCGTCATCATGCCCTCATTGCGGCCGGTGCCGGCGACCAGATGCTTCCCCCGCTCGAGCGCACGTACGCGCGCCTCGATCTCCGCGATGCTGGTGGGCAGCCCGAGATCGAGCGCTGCCTTGTAGATGTCGGTCAGCCCGAACGCGGCCTCGCGCTGCTCCAGGTGGCGAAGGGCGGATGCGACGGCATGCGCCGCCGCGACCTCGCCTGGCGATTTGCGGACGATGTCGCGCGGCAGGTAGGGATCGCGCGGCGCAAGGCCGAGCCGCTCCCCCAGCGCGGTCACCAGCGATCCCCCGCGCGCGGCCACCGCGCCGGCAGCCTCCGCCAGCCGGGACCAGGGAGACGCTTCCGCGCCGGCGCGCGCATGTGCCGCCTCCACGATCGCGGGAAGGTCGAGGCCGGTCACGGACGCCGCTTCGCGCCAGCTCGCATAGAGCATCTCGCGATCGGCGACCGGCTCCTTCTTGGAGCGGGTCATCAGGGTCGCCGCGGCGAAGGCTTCCGGCGTGCGGGACCGCATCTCGGCGACCTTGGCGAGAATCTGCTGCCGGCGCGTGCTGAACGCCATCACGACGTTGCGGGCGATCCCCTCCGCCTCGAAGTTGCCGTGCTTGCCACGCTCGCCGACGGCATAGCCAAGCGCCTCCACCTTCTCGCGGAAGCTCGCCATTGTCATCGAATTGAGCAAAGTGTTCAGCGACCAGAGCTTGTCGTTGTGGAGCGCGCGCCACTTGCCGTCCGGTCCCTCCGTCGCGTTGGCTATGATGGCATGAACATGCGCCTGCGGCTCCTGCGCACGGCTGGTGTCATGCTCGAACAAAGCGACGACCAGATTGCCGGTGGCGACGATCTTCTCGCGACCCTTCACCTCCATTCGGGTCTCGGCGGCGTTCGCTTCCGCCCAGCCGAGCGTCTCCTTCACGGAAGCGCGATAGGCGTCGAGGATGCGCCGGTCGCCGCCGACCAGCGCCAGCAGCGACCAGCTCTTCGGGAGCGAGAAGGTGAGGTCGACGCCGGCGCGGTGGCGCTCGGGCGAGCCCACCTGCTCGCCGTTCGGGAGCGAACCTTTGAGCAGCGCCTCGAACGTCTCCTTGTCGACGTGACCGGAGAGGCCAAGCGCCGCCGCGCCTTTGCCGAACCACTCGCCCGACGTCTCGGCTTCGCCCGCTGTGTAGTAATTGTCCGCGGCGAAATACGCTGATGCGCCCTTCGCCGACCGCACGGTCGAAACCGACAGCATGATCGCGCCCTACAGCTCGATGCCGGAGTCTTCGGACGGCAACGGATCGCCCGGCGCGACGCCAGATTTCAGCTCGCGCAGCGAGATATTCTCTGACCCGGAGAGCGGCTTCACACCGCGCGTCGGATCAACCGTGCCGGGGACGCCTCGTGGCGGCGCGAACTGAGTTTCCGGCACGGTCGTTCGACTTGCCTCGCGCCGCTCGACGACATCTTCCGCGCTCGTTCTCCGCACCTTCGCAAGTGCCGTGGCCGAGATGGACGATCTGTGCACCGCGTCACTGGCGAACATGTTCTCGGGCGCTTCGGCAGCTGGATCGGCGTCCGGACCGGCTCGGGCAAGGGGCGCCTGCTCAGCCGCTTCCGCGCGCTGCCGATCGGCATATCCGAACAAAGTCTCTGGCGGCTCAGTGGGGGAGGGGGCAGCTGTTTTCGCTTCCCCGCTCGGACCTGGACCCTGGTCACTCGCCCCATCGGCCGCGATCCTCTGCGGAGTTGTTCCTGCGCCTCCATAGTCACTGCCGACGCGGGGATGTATCGGTTCCCGAGGGCGAGCGGTGAACGGATCCGCGAGCCGCGGATAATCAACATAAGAGAGCCGGACCGGCGCTGCCGGGAAGCCGTCCGGGAACTTCAGATAGCCCTGCAACCGGGGCAGGTTCATCAGCTGGTCGGGGAGCAGCAATGGCTCGATCTGCCGGCGCGGGGTGAGGCTCACCGCGTCTCGCGCATTGTTGTAGCCATAGCTGTAGCCCTCCTCCATTTCGCGATACTGGCGGTGGCCGATGAAGTCCGAGCACCAGGTTGCGGACTCGCGGTCGGCGGTCGCCAGCACGAGCTTGGTTCGGGCGAGCGCGGCCAAGGTCATCGCCATGTTCTCGCCGTAGGTTTCCTTCAGCTTGGCATAGGCATGGACGCCGGCGACGATCGCGCCGCCATAGTTGCGGACGGTCTGGAGGCCCTTCTCGATCGCAGGCAGGCGGTGGAGCGCGCCGAGCTCGTCGAACAGGAACCAGAGCTTGAGATCGCTGGTCCGCGGCTCCGCCATCAGCGTGTTCATCGCCGTGTCCATCCAGACGGTCAGGAGCCGCGATGCGACCGCCATGTCGACATAGCGGGCAGACACAAACAGGAACCCGCCGGATGCGCTTTCACCCTTCACCCAGCGTTTGACGGAGAAGGGCGTCCCATCCGTCGGAAGCATCTTCAGCGCCTTGGCGTTGGCGTTGAACACGGCTCGGATCGACTCCGCCATGCGCGCCGCCTCGGGGGCGGTCAGCGGGTCCGCGACGGTGCCTTCCATCAGCCGATGGACGTGCGCGAGGCTCGCCGTCATCAACTCTTTCGACAACGCTTCGTTGGTGGTCCGATCCTCCCGCATCAGCTTCAGGCACATCTCGACGAACAGCATGCGTGCGGCGAGCACCCAGAACTGCTCAGAGCCGCCACCGTCATGCGGCACCAGCGCCTCGGCGGCGGCGGTGAGCTCGGCCTCGTCGCTGCAGTCCTCGAACACCGACCATTGCGGGCAGCGTATGTCGAGCGGGTTGAGGATGGTGTCGCGCGCGGGGTCGTAGAAAGCCTCGATGAAGGCGCCGGTGAGGTCGAATATGACCGCGCGGTGGCCCCGCGCGCGCACCTGGGACAGGAGATCGCGGAGCGCCACGGTCTTGCCCGTGCCGGTGGTGCCGATCAGCATCGCGTGGCTCTGCTCGAGCCGCCACGGGAAAGGCACGCCGGCCAGAGAATAGGGCTCGTAAAGGCCCGCATCACACCGCTCTGTGGCCGATGCAAGACGCCAGCCACGGCCCAGCAGCGCACCATATTCCGACGCCCGCTCGCCCCGGTTGTGGGCCTCAATCTCGGTGATCAAAGCGGGCAGCTCGGCGAGCGTCGCCCCGCGCTCGTGGCGGCTCTCCTTCGACCGCCGTCCGAACCATGCGGCGATCCAGGCGAAGGCGATCGTGGCGGGCAGGGTGATGATCGCAGCAAGCGTCGCGCCGCTCTTCGCCGCGATAACCAATTTTGCCCAGGCGAGCGCGACCAGAGGGTGGTCCGGAACGGCCGCAAGGGGGACCGGCAGATGGCGGCCGGATGCGGTTTCCAGGTTCGCCATTTTCGTGGGATCGAACTCGAACCAGTCATAGATGGCGCCGTAGAGACGCATCCAGCACAGGTAGCTTTCATGGTCCGAAAGCATCGACCAAGCGCGCCACCAGATGCAGCCGACAAAGACGAGCGCCGCGACGATCAGCGGTGCCTTGAGCCCCGCCGCGAACATGAACCCGAAATGCCCGATGAGCTGGCTGCCGCGCGTGAAGTTGACGAACTTATGCCGCATCGGACTGCTCCTCGCGCGCGATGCGCTCCTGCCAGAGGCGGACCAGGCGGGGGCGGAGCTCGGGGTCGGAATGGGCGGCAAGCAGCCCGTCCATCGCGATCGCCAGGAACAGGATCTGGCTGCGCTGCTCGCGGCCATGGTCGCGCGGATCGGCGATCTCGCGGACGATCATCTGCCGGAGCAGGCTTGCGGCGGTCAACTCGCGCGACTTGGCGAGCGCATAGAAGCTGTCGCGCACGGCATCGCTGACGTGACAGGAAATGAGGTTACGGTACGGCATTCACGTCTCCTTCGGCCGAAGGAGCGTGGTCGCACTGCGCAAGGCACAGCCTGTTTATCACGAGCCCCAGGCAATAGGAAAGCTCAGATGGCTGTCAGACGCGGCGAAGGAAATCGCATCGAATCAAAGCTTTAAACAGTCAGCAGATGTCAGAGAAAGCTGCGCGGACTGTCAGAGCGAATTGGCAAGCAAACAGAGCCTCTTATCCTGCGGCCCGCCGCGTAAGGTGTGCTTCTGTTCCCCTAATGCCGAGGATGATGCGGTAAGTGAGAACGGGTTCTCGTCCTTTGGAATGATCTAGCGCTACCGGAGGATGCCAGCAGCCGGTCGCGGCTGAGCTATTTGCCGAACCGGGAGATCGGCATCGGTCTCATGCGCGAATCGTGCGGGCTCGCGGGATTCTTTAGGCCGAAGGCCCCGACGCCGAAGATCGCGCCGGGGCTTCGGAGAGACCGCGCTCAGCCGCGCAAGCTGACGCGCAGCATCATCGCTGTCGCTTATCGGTAGGCCCGATCTCCTTTTCCAACGCCGACGATGGGTTGGATTTTGACTGCATACGGGCCTCGGGAGTGGCATAGCGATCCATCATGAGTTCGATGCCATATGTCCCGCCCGATACTAGCATCAGGCTTGCTGCGGTGCTTAGAAGAAGTCCCATTTTTCAGCTCCTAATCAGAATGTGAAATGCCAGATGACAGCGCCAACGAGGACCACCGCCAGCAGAAGGGAACTGATCAACTGGGCCGGGCTAAGTCTGAAATGTTGTTTGTGGGCCTCGCGGAAGGCCTCGACCTTCTCGCGAAACTCCTCATTGCCGGTGACCATTCCAACATCGAAGTGCCGGCCTTTGGTTAGGAAGATGAGTATCTCGGCCGTCTCTTCTTCAGTCGCGTTCGGGTACAGTCGTAGTAGCTCCTCGGCCCGCGCCCGCTGAGCGCGATCGGTCAACCAGGGATCACATGATTCCTTTGCGCGCACGTCCTCCACGCTCACCACTTTTGCCGTTTTCATGACTCGTCGCCTTTCATATCGCCCGGTTGTCGAACCGGGAGAGTTCCTGATCTCGTGAAGGCAGCCCAATCGGCTGCGCGTCAGGCGACAGGAGGTGCGCGAGCCTGAAAGTGATGAGGGGGTGAGGAACGCGGCGGACCCGTTGGTGCCGGCAGTCCATGCAGCTGGGACGGGGTCAGGATCGGAGATGAATATCCGAACCGCACCGGGACTGGAGCGTTGCCCGAGTCTCCGTCGCTTCGATCGGGATTGTCACGGATGGCGGCCGTGTTCTGGGCAAGAACGACCTTTTCGCTGACCAGAGCTTGCGTCAGTGCCGCCGGAGTTGAGACAGTCTGGCCGCTGGGAGTCTGAATGGCACCGGCTTGTGCAACCGGGGCGAATGACAACCACAGGGCGAGGAGAAGGGCCACTCCTCCAAGCTTCCTGGACAGGGCAATCATCGGCCTCATTGTGCTCATCTATCAGCCATCCGCTGAACTGCACATGACAAATCGTGCGCGCTCACGGCTAGGAGCTGCGTTGGTTTTCCGGGTTCTCTCGGTCTCCGAGTTTGGCGCGCAGTCCCTCCACGACTCCGCGACCTCGTCCTGGGTCTTTGCGAGCAAAAAAGAGGAGGGCCGAAGCCCCCCTCGCGTCGCTTCATTCGTCGCTGCGCCCGGCATCGACGGTATGAACAATCCGGTCGATCAGCTCCTGCATCATCGGCTCGTAATCGCCTTCGTCGGCGACCCAATAGCGGCCGTCATCGTCCTGGATGATGTGCTGATCGAAGTAGCTGTGCGCTGCCCGTCCTGCGGCCCTGGCATAGGCTTCGAGATAGGCAGCATGGTCGGCATAGGCGGCTGCGTCGGCGGTGGTGATCTGGCTGAGATAGGTCATGGTCCGTCTCCTTGAACCGAGTGAAAGACGGCGCGTCTGGGGACAGCGGGAGGAGACGGGGGTCAAGGACCGCGCCTTCGCGCGGCCGCGCTAGCGGCGATGGGGGTCACGATTTTTCCAGCCGCCTCACCAGGCCCTGGAAAGCAGGAACTGCCCTCCGATGCGGCTGGAAAAATGGTGGGGCCCCGTCGTCCTTGAGGCCCGGCTTCTGCCGCTGTCATTCTACCCATTGTCGAGCGAGCAAAAGAGCTCGGGTGGCGCGGGCTCGATGCCCGCGGCGCCCGAATTGGTGAGGCTGTCGGAAGGGGAACGGATGGCAGCATGACCCCGTCCGATGAAGGGGCACACCCTGATGCGGGAAGAAACCTAGAGGCTCAATCATCGGCGCCAGCAAGGCTCGGCTCGTAGCTGGCGAGCAGCTCGATCTGTTCGAGCCGGCGCTCAAGCGCCGCGAGCTCGGCTTCGAGCTCAAGCTCCTGAACCTGGTCGCCGCATCCGCTGTCGTGGATGCAAGCGAGCAGCGTCTCGATCCGGTCGATCTGCTGTGCGATCATTTTGAATTGAGCGTCATACATGACCTGGAACTCCCTCATTCCCGTTGACGATGAGGAAGCGGCTGGCGGGCGATCGGGCGTGGTCAGGGACGGGCCTCAGCCCGCCGCGCAAGCGGCGACGGGGGAGCCGAAATGCGCCAGCATTTGGGGGAACCGTCGTCCTTGACGAGCGCCTGCGAGCGGCCCGCCATGCTTCCGACTTCAGGCTAGCGAAGGCTTCCGGTGGTATCGTCCCGACGAATGCGTGGCCGCTGATCCGCATCCACTCCGCGCTTTCCTATTGCTGGCGAGGTGAGGCATGATCGAGTCGGAAGGGGCTTCGACCAATAAGGAGAATGGTCGTGGCCAAGAAGAAGCCGAGCGCGCTCAAGGCGCTCGCGATCGTGAATGATGAACGTGTTGCCCTCGAAGCTCGCGCTGCGGAACTGAAACGCGCCGCAGCACTCGAATTGGGCATGGTGGTGCTAGACGCAGGCGGCGCCGATCTAGGTTCCGCACGCCTGCGCGATCTCGTCGCGAAGGCGCTTGCCACCGGCCCCGATGCCGCGCTGCGGATGTTGTCCGGCAAGGGCGAGAGCATGGCGGCCGCAATGCAAGCGAAGCCGAAGCTGCCGGCTTCATCGGAGGCCGACAATGGCTGACCCGCTTCCTGCACAAGCCGCATCCGACCCCGCCCTCGAGATCGTCGCGCTGCTTGCCAATCCCGCGACCAGCTATTGGCTCAAGGAGGCGATCGGCAGCGCCCTCGAACGCGATCCCTTCGACGCGGAGCGCGACGCGATCGTACTCGCATCTTTGCTCACGCGGCACGTCGATGCGATCGTCGCGCGGCATTTTCCTCAACCTTCCTGAGCAATGAGAACCTCGGCGGCCGGGCGGCCGCCGAGGGCATTGGAAGCCTCAGAAGGCACAGCTTCCGTACTCCTATCTAAGAGCCCTGGGCTGAATTACAGTTGGCCGGGGGAGATGGTGATGGAAACAGACTTGGAGTTCTATACTCGACGCGCCCTGGAAGAGCGGCGGGCGGCGGATCGGGCGCAGTCCGCTGAAGCGAGGCAGAGTCACCAATCCCTGGCGGATAGCTACATCCGAAAAGCACAGGAATGTGCCAAAAAGCCGGACAGCTATGATCAGAATAGGTAGCGAGACTATCTACAAGAATGGCGATCAATAGCCATTCGAAGCGTTCCTCTCGCGTGACGGCGACGCCGTTCTCGCCCCATCGCTCGCCACCCGGTAGGGCGAAGCCAGCATAAACATCATATCTCCCGACCGGCCTAAACAAAAAGAAAGCCCCGGCGCCAGACGGTCGCCGGGGCGTCTCGGGATCAGAAGGGAAGATCGTCATCCTCGTCCGACTGAGAGCCGGACTGATCTGAAGCCTGGCGGCCGCGGCTCAGGAACTGGACGTCGTCGGCGATGATCTCGCAGCCATAGCGCTCGATCCCATCATTGTCGGTCCACTTGCTGTAGTGAATGCGGCCACGCACCGAGACCAGCATGCCCTTGGTCGCATATTGGGCGACGGTCTTGCCGAGGCCGTTGAAGCAGGTGATGCGGTGCCACTCGGTCTCCTTGGCGGTGTAGCCGCTGGCGTCCTTGAAGGTCTTGCCCTCGCTGTCGCGCTTGGGGCGGCTGGTGCCGAGGCTGAGGGTGGCGACGCTGGTGCCGTTCCGGGTGGAGCGGGATTCGGGGTCGGCGCCGAGATTGCCGACGAGAAGAACGGTGTTGGTCATGTCAGTCCCTTTCAGGTTCGTCGTCGGGACCGTCCCGATCGACTGAACCCCGGCCATGGCGAGGCACGAGCGGAGGGGCGCACCGAAGGCTGGAGGCCTGAGGGAAACGCCGGACCAAGGCTGGCGCGGGCAGCCCCACAGGGGCAACACGGGCCGCAGGGCCGCGCGTTGCGCGCCTTCGCGCCGAGCCATAGGGGTTTTGAGAAGTCGATTGGATCGGTTCTGACGTCCGGAGAACGGAACGACTGATCCTGCTCCCGTCAGCGCGATGATGCTTCTGACGCAGCCCGCGATCCGCCGCAGAGACGATCACCTCCATAGCGCTTCCAGCGCAACGCATGGCCACTTCGCACCATCGCGCAGGAGAGGTCGCCATGGACCGGCGCGCTGCACAAGGCGGCCGTGCGGGATCCCTTGCCCGAACCCATCGAACGGCATCGGAGCGCCGGCCCGCGCACCGCGACATGGCCGGTCGATAGCCGTCCGCGCGCGCCGCCGAGCAGATGGACGAGATGATCGCGGGCAACGCGGCCGCTGGCTGCGGGGCAGGGATGTCCGGGCCTGCAGCTGCCGTCGTCGATCTCTCTGGCCGCAATGCCGGACAGGCGGATACGCGCACCTTCGGCGCACCAGATCGGGCCATCGCCGTCCCAGACCGCCACCGGGGTGCAGGTGAAGATTGTGCCCGGGCCGACTATGGAGGCGAGAACGAGCGTGATCATCGAACCGAAATCGTCAGTCTTCGGAAAACAAAGAGCGGCCGCGGGGCAGAACGTTCATCGGCCGTTCGGACATGAAGTCGGCCGGCAGGTCCAGCGATCGGACAAACATGCAGTACGCCGCCCAATCGGCCGGAGTCGAGGACGGAGCGGTGCCGTCGTGAGATGGTTTCGGCCGGTCAGTCATCGCGACTTCTTAACTGCGAACGGATCGATCGTCTCTACGCCCAGCGCCGCGAAATCGCGGACGTTCCGGGTGACGACCGTCTTTCGATGCACGATTGCGGTGGCGGCGATGATCGCGTCCTCGATCAGCGTGTCCGATCGGCGATGCATCAGGCGCGCCCA
>SXGU01525983.1_pt1 | contig 26234 bp, 24 predicted proteins | sample 3174531 | NCBI WGS metagenome assembly SXGU01 (sample SAMN11356863, study PRJNA531348) | freshwater metagenome | isolation source: freshwater sample F1-140 | place: China: Fuxian Lake, Yuxi | collected 2017-12-25
ATTTTGTTCAGGTTGTGCCTGGGTCGCCTGAAGGCGGATATCCAAACCTCGTGAATTGCTGCCCTTAGGGCGTTTGGAATTCTGCCTCATTGGGCAGTTCAACGTTTTCGTGAGAACCGTTCTGGTTCGTGCAACTCCTATTGATCCCCAAGCTCCGGTCAGCCAATTTAGGGGCGGATGTTCGAGGCACCCAAGCCCAATTGGCTCGCGAGACTGGCTGAATCCAGCATCGCGTGGTGTCTCGTGTTATCTTTTGGGATCCACGTCCTGGTGATGGTATTCTACCTGGGGCTGCGCCAGGTAGCTCGGTCCAGGCCCCAAGCCTTGCCCAAATGGGTGCTTGAGGCCGTGCTGCCACAGCCTCCGCCACCATTGGCTCAGCCAGAGATTCCTCGCGCCGAGGATCCGCCGCCGGAATCAGAGCCTCAGGTGGTGTTTGTGGAGGTGGATCCGCAGTCGGTGACTGAGGAAGCGCCGGAAAAGACTCCATTCTACTCCACAGCCAATACTCTCGCGGCGAATGTGCGTCCGTCGGAAACCTTGTCAGACAAACCAAAGTTCGAGGGGAAACAGGAAAAAATCGTTCGGACCTTTGACAATGATCGTCCGCAGCCATTTGCTCCGGCGTTGCCCCCTGAACCGTCGGTCTCAGAGCTTCAGGTGCCGCAAGCGGTAGCGCCGATCGCCAGCCCGCCGTTGGGCGGGGCGCCCGTGGGTGAGGTGGCTTTTGCGAAGCCAGTTCCGATGGCTCAGGTTCCCAAACTACAGCCAGCCATCAAGCCGCAGCCCGCCATCAAACCACAGCCAGCCATCAAGCCGGTGCCAGTGCCGCCGCCTCAGACGCCACGCCCGCCGGATCCCCAACCGAAAGAAGAAGCCAAAGCTCCGGCTAAACCAGTTCGCCCGAAAACCCTTGCGGAAGCACGCGCCAACCGAGGAATTCTGGTTGGGGAAATGATGAAACAGGAGGGGGGTGTTTCGCGGCTGAGCATCACCCCGAGTCTGAATGTTCGGGCCTCACCGTTCGGATTGTACGATGCGGCGATGATCTACGTCATTCAACAGGCTTGGTACTCGTTGTTAGACGAATCCCGATTTACTTACGATCGGTCTGGTAAGGTGGTGTTGCGATTCACCCTGCGATCGGATGGATCAATCACCAACATGAAGACGATTGAGACCGAGGTTAGCGAAACGTTGGCGTTCATTTGTGAGACCGCGGTCATTAAGCCCCAACCGTTCGCCCGCTGGCCCGCAGAAATGCGGCGGGAAGTCGGCAGCGATAGCCGTGAGATTACGTTTACTTTTCATTACTTTTGACTTTCAACCCGAATCCAGTCACGCGGGCCATTGCCCACAGTGTTTGAACTAACTGACCTCTATGTCTGAATTGCTTCGCGAAGGTGGCCCGTTTGTTTGGGTCTTGCTCGTTTGCTCAGTGATTGCCTTGGCTGTCATCCTGGATCGTGGCTGGGCGTTGCGACGTCCAATCGTTCTTCCGGCCGAAGTCCTCGTCCCGATGCTCCGGTCCGGAAACCCACATGAGCTGAATGCATTGAAAGCGGTGTGTGAAGCCCGTCCGTCGGCACTCTCCCGTCTGCTCATGACAGCCATTGAGAATTTGCGATGGTCAAAAGAGGAAAACTCCACGGCGCTCGAAGTCAAGGCCCGTCAAGAGGTGGTCTTTTTGGAGCGCGGGTTGGTAGCTCTGGAAATCATCGTCGGAATCGCCCCCCTCCTCGGGTTGGTCGGAACCATCTACGGAATCATCCCCTTGTTTGGTGATTTCGGCAAAGCGGTCGGAGGCGACAATTCCTTGCTGGCGCGGGGCATTGCGGCCGCGTTGAACAAGACGCTCCTCGGATTGATAGTCGCCATCCCATCTCTGGTCGCCTGGAGCTATTTTAACAAAAAAGTGGAGGCGCTTGCTGTGGACCTGGAAGCCCACTGCGATCTCTTTCTGCGCCGAATATATCTGGGGGATTCGACTGCATCCATGGATCCCAACGTTCCCGTTGTGGTGTCCATCCCTCCGTTGGCATGAAATTTTATCCCAGACGACGGCGCCAGGCACCTACGATCATCATCATTTCGTTGATTGATGTCTTAATCGTTTTGGTCGTGTTTCTTTTGGTCTCGACGACGTTCAAGAACCAACCTGCTGTCAAAATCAGTCTGCCGGAATCCCAACAGGCGCCGAGTCAAGAGCTCAAGGGTGGCGCCAGCGACGAGATTGTTGTGGTCAGCATTCGTCGCGAGCTTCCCAATTTCTATATTGGCGCACGCCCCGTGACTTCTGATCGGTTGGTCCCAGAATTATTGGCAGCCGTGGCATTGAACAAGAACCTGAGCGTGGAACTTAATGCCGATGAAGGAGCTGGAATTGGATTGGTGTTCAAGGTTTGGGACGCCGCCAAGACCGCCAAAGTGAAGAACATCCGGATCCGGACTAAATCACCGAATCGTTAAGGTGCCCATCGTTTGAGGGTTTAGCATCTTGGCAGGCGTTGTGGTCAGGGAGAGAGTCTCCGACAGAGGCATCATCTATTGAATCGATGGACCGCAGGCAACTTCGATTCGCGTATTTTGCCCGATATCGGTTAATGATCCACTCGATCCGGCGGCATGAAGTCGACGGGAACCTTCTGAAATCATGATCATTCTGGTTGTTGCGGCGTATGGAGTGTTGCTGCTTGGGTTGGTCTGGCTCTTGCGGCTGAGAGAGTCAGTGGAAGCACTCACTCGTCGACTTCAGCAACTGGAAGGCAGCCTGATTCAGAGAGACTACGAGCGGGGTTCCGAAGCGAAATCCGACGGGCTTGAAGATTCGATTCCGACCGCTGGGTCGAATTCCAATCATGAGCAGACAGAACTGGCTCCGCAGGAATTGGTCACTGAACCGTCGACTGCAATGGTCAAACCGTTGCCGGTGTATCAATCCGTTTCGATGAATTCCTCGACGGCGGTGACACCTCCGCCGCTGCCAGGAACTTGGGCGGAGAGCGTGCCACCCGAGCCAGTATCCAAGGATCCTGCGATCGCCAAAGAAATGGATTCGGCAAAGGCGTTGGATTTAGAACAATTTTTGGGAGGGCGCCTGTTGTCCTGGGTGGGTGGACTGGTGTTGTTTCTGGCGGTGGCATTCTTCGTGAAAATGTCATTCGAACGGGGTTGGATACCGCCAGCGCTGCGTGCGGCGGGGGGAGCGTTGATGGGAGCAGGACTGATTGCGGGAGGCGCATTCTTTCGGAGAAAGGAATTCATCACCACATCTCAAACCCTTTGCGCGACGGGAATCCTGACGCTTTATGGCGTCACGTTTGCATGCCATGGATTGTATCATTTTCCGATGTTCACCACGGGGTCGACGTTTGTGCTCATGGCGTTGATCACGGCGGGAGCCTTTGCGCTGGCGCTTTGGATGGAAGCCCAGGTGGTGGCGGTGTTGGGCATGGTGGGTGGATTTCTCACGCCGGTGCTGTTGTCGAGTGGTCAGAACAATCCGGGCGGATTGTTTACGTACGTGGCATTGCTGGATGTGGGATTGCTGGCGGTGGTTTGGCGTCGGCGTTGGGATTATCTGGCGCCCCTGGCGGCTCTGGGAACGGTGCTCTTGCAAGTGGGTTGGTACTATTCCCACTTCACACCGCCTCAGTTTGGAGTCTTGCAGGGAATTCTCATCGGGTTCGCGATGGGATTTGGTGCAGTTTTCGCGGTGGCTTCGAGGCGAGGATGGGTTTCACTGCCACTTGGGTTGGCCTCGGCCGCCACGGCCGTGGTCTCAATGGCCTTTTGTTTCATTCTGGATGCCTCCGTGGAAGTGTCGGAAAACACGGCTGGGATCTTCCTGATTGCGACGGTGGGCGATTTGCTGTTGTTGATGATGGTGGTCTTGGAATTGGAGTGGCGTCGGTTGGAAACGGTGGCGTGCGGATTGATGTATCTGTTGGTTGGTGAGTGGATGTTGATTCGCTTGAATGAGGATCGCATGGGATGGGGATTGGGTCTGACCGCTGGGTTTGCCGCGATGCACACCTTGTTTCCGCTCTGGCTTCGTAACCGCCATCCGGAGCAGCGGCCCGGGTTGGTGTCTCAAGTTTTTCCTGCAATGATGTTGTTGCTGATGTTCGTTCCATTGATCCAGGACCTGCGGGTGCCTTGGGGATTCTGGCCAGTGGTGGCGCTGGTGGATTTGCTGGCGGTAGTGGCTGTCTGTATGACTGGGTCGGTCCTGGCCTTGGGATTGGTCTTGCTGCTGACACTGGGAGTGGCTGGCGTTTGGTTGAACGTCGGGGCGGGGAGTGCCGGCGAATTAGCGGAGAGCTTGTGTGTGGTCGGTGGCTATGCGGTATTTTTCTTTCTCATCGGTTGTTGGCTTTCGCGAAACCTGCGGTGGGTAAACGAGAGCGATCGCTTTGCGGACAGGTTGAGGTACTTCCCCGGTATGGCGGCTGTGCTCCCATTTGCGTTGTTGAACATGGTGGTGGTACGTTTGGCGCCAGTAAACCCGACACCTATCTTTGGAATCGCGCTGCTCCTATTGGGGATGACCTGGGGTTGGAGTTGGTGGAAACGGGATGGAGGCTTGGCGCTGGTGGCGGTGGTCTGCGCCTTTTTCACCCAGTTCTTGTGGTATCAACGCGCCTATTCCGAAGCGTATGCGACGACGGCAGGGGTCTGGTTTTTAGGATTTCTGGTCTTATCCCTGGGATTGCCGTTGCTTCTGCCCTTGCGGTTTGAGGGAACACGCCTGATTTGGGTGGCGAGCTCAGTGGCTGGACCACTTCAATTCCTGCTGGTTTACGGCTTGGTGAAACGAACCTGGCCCAATGAATTCATGGGTTTGGTTCCCGCCCTGTTTGCCGTGCCATACGGGCTGGGGTTGTACCATCTCTGGCGGTCACTGCCCGCGAAAAGTGCCTTGCGCTTGCATCATTTATCCTGGTTTGGGGGCGTGGCGCTGGGTTTTGTGACGCTCATTTTTCCAATACAATTCGAACGTCAGATGCTAACCGTGGCATGGGCGCTGGAAGGGGTGGCATTGGTCTGGCTTTTCCGGCGGTTGCCACATCCTGGATTGCGTCTGGTGGGCCTGGTGCTGTTGGTGCTGGCGTTCGCTCGACTCGCCGTGAATCCAGCGGTCCTATCGTATCCTCGGAGTGGGCGGATGATATTGAACTGGCATTTGTACAGCTATGGGGTGGTGACCGCCGCTTTGTACATCGGTGCCCGATGGTTGGCGCCTCCGCGCCACAACGTTTTGGGCAGAAATGTCCAGTCACTGATGTACTGCTTGGGGACCATCTTGTTATTCGTGCTGGTGAATGTGGAGATCGCGGATGCCTTTGCATCGGGGCCAGTTCTGAGTTGGGAGTTTTCTGGCAGCTTGGCGCGAGACCTTTCCTACACGGTGGCATGGGCCGTGTTTGCTTTTGGGTTGCTGGCGCTGGGACTTCGGCTTGGGTTGCGTGCGGTTCGCTATGCGGGTTTGGCGTTGATGGGGATCACCTTGGCCAAATTGCTATTGCACGATACGGCGCGTCTGGAACAGTTGTATCGAATTGCTGCGTTTACGGCTGTGGCGGTGCTTTCCATGGTAGCGTCCTATCTGTATCAACGGTTTCAGCATTCGGGCGCCTTAGCGTCCGGGGCCAAGAAAGAACCCTGATGTTAAGCACGAGTCCGAACATAACAATCAACGATTGGGTCGTCTTCGATTTGGAAACGACCGGATTATCGCCGCATGCGGATTCCATCATTCAGATTGCTGCGGTCCGCATGCGGGGAGGGCGTGTCATGGCTGGGGAAGTGTTTTCCTCGTTTGTGGATCCGATGCGACCCATCCCGGCCTGGATCACTCAGTATACTGGAATTCGAAACAGCGACGTGAAGGGGGCGCCCCCGGCTGGGAGGGCGTTGGTGGAGTTTAGTCGATTTGTTGGCCAATCCACCTTGGTCGCGCACAATGGGCATCGATTTGACATGAAGTTTCTGGCATCGGGTTGCCATAAAGAGCAGTTGATGACGCGCCCGGTGACGTACCACGACTCGCTGGGGTTGAGTTGGGAGGTATGGGGACGGCGGGGGCTGCGCCACGGTTTGGATGCGGTGTTGTCGCGCCTGGAATTGATGGATCCTGCGATTCGGCGTCACGATGCCCGTGGGGACGTGGAATTATTGGCGCGAGCGATTGAAACGATGTGTGATCGACTTCGGAACGATGGCAGATCGGAGGCACTCGGGGCGCTTCGACGGTATGAAGGTTGCTTGCCACAAGTGCCCTGAAGCGGGATGGTTGGGGTGCGGCCGCTGCCGCACACTGTAACATGGCGAAACGACGACTTCAGAAGCTGCATACGCGGGAGAACGATGTGGTATCGGTGTTAGTACCGAAAGTGACGCCCAAGCGTTTCATCGGCCACGGGCTTCCTGGGGTGCAATTGGAACAGTTGCGAGGGAAGTTGATCGTGGTGGAGGGGGCGGATGGATCTGGTCGTTCGACACAGATAGCGCGGTTGGTGGCGTGGTTGGAAGGGACGGGGCACCACACCGTGCAAGTGGGGCTCAAACGTTCGACCTTGGTGAGCGAAGAATTGGAGAAAGCGCAACAAGGAAACATTCTGAGTCGGACCACGTTGAGTTTGTTTTATGCGACCGACTTTGCCGACCAGTTGGAGAACATGATTCTGCCGGCATTGCGCGCCGGTTCGATGGTGTTGGCTGATCGATATATTTACACGCTAATGGCTCGGGACTTGGTAAGAGGCATGAACGAGGCTTGGCTGACCAGCCTTTACGGAATCGCGCTGGTGCCGGACGCGGTGTTTTACCTGGAAGTGAGTCCTGAGCAGTTGGTACAGCGTGTTTTCGCCAAGACCAAACAGCTCGATTACTGGGAGAGCGGCATGGACCTGGGGTTATCGCGGGACATGTTCGAGAGTTTTCTGAAGTACCAAGCGCTGATGCACGATCAGTTTCGGCGACTGACGTTGACATACAAATTCCACATTATTGAAGCAGAGCGTGCTCCGGAGTTGGTGTTCGAAGAATTGCGTGAACGAATTCAGTCCATGTTGGCAGCGTGAGGTCTGGATGCCGTTGACAAGGTTTTTTGACTCTACTCCTGCACGTTGCATTTTGGAGGATGCCGAATCCGTCGCCGATGGAGTTGCTTGCGACCGTCTTTTTTGCGCTCGCCATACTTCACACTTTCTCGGTCAAGCGTTTTGCTCATTGGGCGCACCGGTACCCCTCGGGATCGGTGATGGAGAACATGCTCCATTTTTTGGCAGAAGCCGAAGTGGTGTTTGGACTTTGGGCGGCGGCGTTATTCCTCGGTGTGGCGGCGCTGCGAGGTTCGATTCACGACGCGGTGAGCTACATTGAAGGACTCAATTTCACGGAGGCCAAATTCGTGTTTGTTGTCATGGTGGTGGCGGCGACGCGTCCCATAGTACGGCTTGCGGAAGCGGGAATTGCTCGGACCGCATCCTTGTTACCCTGGGGTGAGTCGACATCGTTCTACGTGACTTCCTTGATTTTGGGTCCGCTATTGGGATCGCTTATCACGGAGCCGGCAGCGATGACACTGCTGGCGTTGGTTTTGAAGAAGCGGTACTTCAACCGCGGGATTTCAATCCGGTTCGCCTATGCGACCCTGGGATTGCTATTCGTGAATGTCTCGATCGGCGGCACGCTGACCCATTTTGCTGCGCCACCGGTGCTTATGGTGGCGGCCAAATGGAACTGGGATCTGAGTTATATGTTTTTGAAGTTTGGTTGGCGGGCAGCGGCAAGTTGCGCGATTTCGGCGGTGCTGGTGACGATCGCGTTTCGCAAGGAACTAGCGGCCATCACAGCAGAGCCGGACACGAGCCAGGCCATTCCCGTCTGGCTGACTGCGGTTCACCTATTTTTTCTAGCCTTGGTGGTGGGGTTTGCGCATCACCCGGATGTGTTCTTTGGTATCTTCGTTTTGTTCCTGGGCGTCGCGACAGCCACTTCGGAGTTTCAGGAACCGCTCAAACTGCGAGAAGGATTGCTGGTGGGTTTCTTCCTTTCGGGATTGGTGACGTTGGGGTCCTTGCAGGCTTATTGGCTGAAACCGCTCATTCAAAGCATGTCTGGAAGTTCCCTTTATTTTGGCGCAACGGCATTGACTGCTATTACGGACAACGCGGCGCTAACCTACCTCGGATCTCTCGTGGACGGCATCTCGACCGAGCTGAAGTATGCGTTGGTTGCCGGGGCGGTCACTGGGGGTGGCTTGACCGTCATCGCCAACGCCCCGAATCCTGCGGGGGCGGGAATTCTCCAGGATTCGGCTGTGTTCCGAGGGGAAGGTATCAGTCCGATGGGTTTATTTCTTGGGGCCTTGATGCCAACAATTGTGGCGATCCTCATGTTTTGGATTCTGCACTGAGGAATGGATGCCAAAACTACGAACGGCTCTTTCCGGCTCAGTAATCGGGTCCCTTGAGCATGGTAGCCGATTGCTGCATTCCGCGGCGGCCCGGAGTATTGAGTTTTGGGGCTGAATCCATGGGCAAGCCATCGAGGCTGGGCTGCTGGGGCGGCATTTGAGCCATCATGGGGTTGTTGCCTCCGGGCTGCGGCATGGGTTTGCCTTGCTGCGCGAGCTTGCCTCGAACGTCTTCCAATTGTTGGCCGGCGTCCTCGCCCTTCTGCTGGGCTCTTTCGCTCGGATTGAGGCCCATCAATTCGTTGAAGGCTTGCTGGGCACCTTCCAGTCGAGCGGCCTGTTGCTCGAGCGATTCGCCCTGTTGGCCTTGCATTAGCTTGTCGCCGAGCTTCTCCAAGGATTGTTCCAGGCGTTCCTGAGTCTTTTTGGCCTTTTGTTGAAGTCGCTGTTCCTCGGGTTTCAACTCGCCGGCATTTTGGTAATTGTCCAGCGCTTGGCTGAGAGACATGGCTTGGTTCTCCAAGTTTTGGTGCTCCGACATCATGGAGAACATGTCGCCTTGATCCTCATGCACCTTGGCCAGACGGCGGTCGATCTCTTCCTGAGCTTGCTGGGCGCCTTTGTGATCCGGCACCTGGTCGAGTGCTTTCTGCGTGGATTCCCGTCCCATTCGGAGCACTGCCAGTTTTTCCTTGGGAACGGGAATACGTTCTTCGAGCGCGAGATAAGTTTGAGCCTGTGCAGTTTGGGCGTCGGCAAGCTTTTGGCGGGCCTGTTCGAGCATCTTTTTGATCTCGGCGTCCTTGGGTTTGAGTTCGTTGGCGTCTTGTAGCATGCCGACACCCTGTTCGATAGGTTCCATGTCGATCATGGGCAGTGACGGCTCGCGACGATTGGCTTTGTATGAAAGTGGAGAATTGGCTTTGCGGGCGCCTTCCTTGGCCAGCGCGTTGGCGAGCTTCTCTCGCGTTCGTTCCTCGCCATCGCGAGCCTCCTGGCTGGTGGTATCGGCCTGTTTGGCGTCGTCGAATTTGTCGTGGGCATTGCGGTAATCGCCAATGCGCTTTTCGGCGTTTCGTTGTTCCTTGTCGCCGGTTTCTTCGGCTTTTTTCGCCCCATCGATGAGGAGTTGAGTGAGCAGCCTCTGAACGATCGCGTGGTTGGTCGCTGAGGCGGAATCGGAAGGGACCTGTTTCAAGACCGCCTTGTAATGGTCCAGACTCTGTTTCCAGTGCGAGATGGTGTCGTCGAGATTGTTGGTGCCGGCGGCGAGTCCGAGTCGGTACTCGGCATTGCCCATTTGAAAGCGGGCTTTACGCAACAGTTTGGAACGACCTCTCACTTCGGTGCGGTCCAACGACAATAGGGCGTCGTCATAGTGCCCTGCCGCGTAGGCTGCGATCGCGTGGTTATAAAGGAGTTGAGGGTTGTCTGGGTCTTCTTTTAGGGCGGCGCCGAGTTCAGCGAGGGCCGATTCGGCCGTGAACGGGGTATCCTGAACCAAGCGTTGGAGGGCCTCGATGTTCAAGGAGGCGGCCTGAACGGTTGTGGCCAGTGAACCCGCGACTATGACGGCGAACCGGAATAGTTGGGCGACGGCATTCCACCAGGAGTGATACGCCTGGAAGCGGTGGTGATTCATGCTGGGTTGGCGTCGTTGGTTGGTTTTGACCAGATCGCTGGAAGCGCGCGTTGGACCCGAAACCGTTCGGCCCCGATCAAAGCGCGTGCGAGCAAGCAGGCCATCGCAATACCTAGTGGTAGTAGATAGGCTTCCCGGTAGTTCTTCAAGTCGGCCTTTGCGGCGCTTTCTGACAACGGAGCCAGGAATTCCTCGCGCAACTGGCGGAATCCTTCGCCATTATCCCCCATCCGATAGAAACGTCCTCCGGCGGCGTTGGCGATGCGGGCGAGGTTCCCCTCGTTCAATCGCGTGGTGACTTGTTGCCCGAATGCGTTTGTCGTCGTGCCCATGCCGGATCGAGTGGCGGGAACGCGCGCTCCGGAGGCAGTCCCTACACCGATGGCGCAAATCTTGACCCCGTGCTCTCGGTTGACTCGCCGGGCCACGATCACGGGTGTGCCGCCAAGATCCTCTCCGTCCGTGACCAGAATCAAGACACGCTGCGGGATGTTATTGCTTTGGAAGTAACGGTCGGCCCGTTCGATCGCGGCGGTGAGGGAGCTGCCTGGATCGATGATGTCCTCCGGGGCGATGTACCGGAGCACATTTCGGAGCGCCAGGGTATCCCAAGTCATCGGGGTGTTCAAGTAAGCAACCCCTGCGAAGGTGATCATCCCGATGCGATCGGCCCGGGTTTCAGACAAGAACTGGTCGATGGCATTCGTGGCGGCGGCGAATCGAGACGGTTTAACATCTGTGGCCAACATCGAACGGGACATGTCCAGCGCGATGAGCATTGGAAGCCCTTGAAGCTCGGTTTCCTTGTCGAGCTTAAACAGCATGGGTCTCGCGAGCGCCACTAACAGTGCGGCGATCGCTATGAGAGTCAGGGCAATGTGCCATCGCTGGCGGGTCTTGGAGAAGCCGGGATTGGCCCAAGACTTCTTGGGGGCGCCCGCAAACGCAGTGAGCAACTTGGAACGGCGCCGGGCCGCCAGCCAGAATCCTGCGCTGGTGAGGATGAGAGCTATCGGCAGCAGATAAAGGAAAATGGGCAGGGCGAATCGCATGGTCTCAGGGGAGTCTCCGTTGCAAGAGGGCCATTCCAAAAATCTCCAAGGTCAGCAACGCGGCGGCGCCGGCGACAAACCATGGATGCAGCTCACGCCAGGTGATCATCCGTTTTGCCACCAAGGCCTTTTTCTCCAGTTGATCGATCAAATTGTAGATGCCCTCAAGGCCGCGTGTGTCTGTAGCCTGAAAAAACTGCCCGCCGGTCAACCGTGAAACCCGGTTGAGCTCGTGATTGGCGGCCGCGGTTGGGGTGACGATCTCAGGTCCTATTAGAATGCTGTATATCTTCACTTTGTCGCGAACGGCTGTAGGCGCGATTTCAAATGGGCGGCGCCCGGCGGAATTGTCGCCGTCGGTGACCAAGATAATGACCTTGTTTCGTTCACTATCCTTGCGGAGGAAACGAAGGCTGGCGGCGAGCGATTCGCCGATTCCGGTACCGGTCATGAGGTCCGTCTGTTTGAGGCTTTCAAGTGCCCAATCGTGGTCCAATGTGAGCGGGCTGATGAGATAAGGATTGCGAGCGAAACAAACGATACCAATGCGGTCGTCCGGTCGTTTCTTGACGAAATCGGCGACGACGGTTTCCAGGGCAAATCGGCGGGTGACGCGTTTGCGCTCCATCTTGAAGTCAGGTTCCGCCATCGAACGACTGTAATCGAGGCAGAGCATGATATCGATGCCCTTGCTGGGATCGGGAAGATCGCCACGGGGAATTCGTGGTCTAGCGAGGGCAATGATTCCGAGGGCAATTGCCAAGAGAGGTAGCCACAAGCGCCAAGTACCGCGATTGTGCCGGCGGATGCGGGCGAGTTCTGAGAGACCTCTAAGTGAAGGGACGGGGACGGAAGGCACGGGGCCACGTCGACCAATCCACCACGCGAGCACGGCGAGCAGAGGAAGTCCGAGCAATACCCAGGGATAAAGGAAATGCAGCGGCATCATGGCTGACTCCTCGATCGGGCGGTGGAACGGACAAAAGACTCGGCGGTATCAAGGAGTCGAGTCTGATCCTCGTGAGTCGCTTCGCCTCGGGCGAATTTAACCAGATCACAGAAGCCGAGGAATCTTCCCAATTCGTTCCGATGATTGGAATTGAGTGCGGCATTCTGGACGGCGGCTTCCAGGAATTCTCGGGTGGTTTGAAAACGAACCGGCAACCCGAAACGAGCGCTGACGTAATCGCGCAGGATTTCGCTGACCTCAATGGCGACGGCGTAATGATCTAACGTGTTGAGGCGTTGGCGGAGGGCCGCCAGGCGATCCAACGCCTGAGCATCCTCAGGCGGGCCTGGAGGTGCCATGATCTCTTCGGACTTGGGCGCGGGCCTGGGCGCATACTTCCAGAGCAGCCAAAGAACCGTCACAGCCCCCACAGCCATGGCCGCGAGGATCCATGGATTCTCCCACCACTGCGGGAGTGGCAGGAGCGTCAGGTCTTCGATGATGTTGGTTTGGATCACGCCGGAGTTTTCAGTAGATGAAACAAAGGGACCGGACTACGCGATGCGGCGTCTGGAATGATGATCGAAGAAGGTGCGGAGTTTGTGCGCGTAATTTTCGCCATTTCGAAGCTCAAAGGCTCCGATACCGCCTCGGCGGAAGACGTCATTCAAGGCAGCCTTCCATTCCGCGTTCAACCGATCCCAGGTGGCGCGCACTTCCGGGTCGCTGGTGTCCAATTCCAAAATCTCTCCCGTCTCCGGGTCGGTGAGGGTGGCAATGCCCACATCGGGCAATTCTTGGTCGCGTCGGTCGGTGAGCGGCAGAGCGATGACCTCGTGGCGCTGGTTTGTGCTCTTGATGGCTCGTTCGAATCCGGATTCCTGAAAATCACTCAGCACGAATACCACGGCGGGACGATGGATGACATTGTTCAGGAAGTTCAACGCCGTGGTGAGCGATGTTCCCGTGGCCTTCGGTTCGTGAAATAGCAGGGTGTATAGGAGTTGCGTCACGTGGACTCGGCTCTTTCGGGGTGGGATGAACCGCTCCACCTTATCCGTATAAAGCAGCAGACCGACTCGGTCGTTGTCGCGAATAGCAGCGAATGCCAATGCCCCTGCCACCTCGGCCGCCAACTCCCGCTTGGTTTGGTCGCCGGTTCCAAAGTGGCCGCTGGCACTCAGATCAACGAGAATCATCATCACCAACTCCCGTTCCTCAAGATGCCGCCTGATGAATGGTTTCCGGAGTCGGGCCGTGACATTCCAATCGATACGGCGAACGTCATCGCCGGGCACATATTCACGGACATCCGCAAAATCCAATCCGCGTCCTTTGAACACGCTCAAGCTTTGCCCGGACATCAATTGTTCGCTAACGAGGCGCGAGCGAACTTCGATCTGGCGGAGTCGTTTGAGATAATCTGGCGGCAGCACGGTGGAACTCGGTGGTATCCAGTGTGGGATCGGAAATCGTCCAACGCATCCTCAAACTGGTGGGGCGGATTTAGGGGACAGCAACCTTGCTGAGCAGGGTTTTGACGATGGTATCGGTTGTGACTTGGTCTGCCTCGGCCTCGTAGGTCAGCAAGATGCGGTGGCGCAACACGTCGGGGGCGATGGCCTTGATGTCATCCGGCGTTGTGTACGCACGCCCCTCGAGCAACGCCCAAGCGCGAGCCGCGAGGGTCAGGTTGATGGTGGCGCGCGGACTGGCTCCGATGCGGATCAAGGGTTTGAGACTTTTATCGATGTTTTCGACGGTGCGGGTGGCGAAGACCAATTTAATGACGTAATTCTTCACTGTGTCATCCACGTAGACTTGGTTCACGAGGTCCTGCATCTCCAGGATCTCCTCTGGGGTGACCTTGGGTTCGAGGCTGAACGAAGGCCGCGTGGTGGCCATGCGGTCGAGGATGATTTTTTCTTCGGCCTCGGTGGGATAACCGACGACGACTTTCAGCATGAACCGATCCATCTGGGCTTCGGGCAACGGGTAGGTGCCTTCTTGTTCGATGGGGTTTTGGGTGGCGAGCACCATGAACGGGGTGGGAAGGCGGTACGTTTGGTCACCGATAGTGACCTGCTGCTCCTGCATGGCTTCCAATAGCGCACTTTGGACCTTGGCTGGGGCACGATTGATTTCGTCGGCCAGAAGCAGATTGGCAAAAATGGGACCTTGCCGTGTGGTGTACGTGCCCTTTACCGGGTCGTAAATGAGTGAGCCGGTAATGTCACCAGGAAGGAGGTCGGGGGTGAATTGGATGCGGTTAAAGGTGCATTTGGAGGCGCGTCCGAGGGAGTTGATGGCCATGGTCTTGGCGAGTCCTGGGAGGCCTTCCAGCAAGGCGTGGCCACGGCCGACCAAGCAGACCAGAAGACGATCCACTAACTGACGCTGCCCGACGATCACGCGGCCCATCTCTTCACGCACTTGATGCAAGTGCGCGGATGCCGCTTTGACCCGGGCCTGTAACTCGGGAGATATGTTTGACATGGCTGAGCTTCCGGATGACCGGATCCGGAGAGGGAAGCGGGGCAAGTGCTCGAAGTCCAGTCAATGGCGCGGGAAAAAGTGGTCCACTCATCAGCCTTGGTTCCTGAAAGGGTCACCCATGTCATTTCGTGATCACCCGAAGAACGGTGGTAGGATGACTTGTTCGCAAACAGAACTTGCGAGAAGACCCAGAGTGCGGTCTAACCGGCGTGCGTCTTGAGATTCCATCCTCACAATCGTCATCAATTAAGAGCCCTGATGAGCCAGGCCCACGCCCAGGGAACGGCGGTGGAAGGATGGGACTTGGCCGCATTAAATGGGGTCCTCGCCTATACTCCCGAAGACATGACCGTGACGGTGGAATCCGGGATGACCTTGTCGGACCTGCAAACCGTGTTGGCGCCCCATCGGCAATGGGTTCCTTTGGATCCGCCAAATCCTGCGAATTGTTCCTTAGAACAATTGCTCTCGGAGAATCTATCGGGCCCGCGGCGCTGCGGGTACGGGACGGTGCGGGATCATGTGATTGGACTGAGGGCGATCCTGGCGGATGGACGCGAAATCCACTCTGGCGGCAATGTCGTGAAGAATGTGGCTGGTTACGACGTTCACAAGCTGCTGATCGGCGCGCGAGGTGCTCTTGGGATTATTGTGGAAGTGACGTTTAAGCTGCTTCCACTGCCGGAAGCCGAAGCATTTTTTCAACTGGAATGCATCGATTGGAACGAGATGGAGCGCCGGGTGGAACGTGTCTGGAATTCGATATGCCAGCCGGTGGTATTTGATCTGTTTCAAGCCGGGGTCGAGCGGCGTTCTGGGTGTACCTTGGTGCTGGGGTTTGCCGGTGCACGTGAAGACGTGGAATCGCAAAGCGCCTGGGCGATTCAAGAAGGCTTTCGATGGAGCCCGGGGCTGACGCATGATGATGAGTTCCTTGGGCGTGAGGGTGCTGGGGCGGTCATGGAACAGTCCGTATTGCCTTCGAAACTGGTCGCGGCGGCCCGTGAGCTTCCGGACGGTTGGCTGGTGGCTCGAGTGGCCAATGGACTCCTTCGTTACCGAGCCTTGACGAGTAGGGTGAACGATTTGCGGCCTCTTGCAACGAGTGTGACCTCCTCCACGGCAAAGCAGCTTTCGGATCGGGTGAAGCAGGGCTTTGATCCGAAGGGTATTCTTCCGTCGATTCCAATATGAGCCTCGTTACTGAATCCTCGACGCCGCCGAACGAAGCTCGCAATGACGCCGGAGTTTCATTGTTTTTGGATGAACAGAAAGCGTTGGCGTGCATCCATTGTGGGCTGTGTCTGGGGTCCTGCCCAACTTATCTGGAGACCGGAAATGAGAACGATTCGCCGCGGGGTCGGATCTACCTGATGCGGGCATTGCAGGACGGGCGTTTGGCGTTGGAGGCTGAGGCAGCCCGACACCTGGATTTGTGCTTGGGTTGTCGAGCCTGTGAGGCGGTGTGCCCAAGTGGTGTGCAATACGGCGCGTTGCTGGAGCATACTCGGGATCACGTGGAACATCATTACCGGCGCCCTTGGTTTCAACGATTCTTACGCCGGGTAGCGATTGAGCGTGTATTCCCATTTCCGACGCGGATGAAACTGGCATTGCTGCCGCTGCGCGGCTTGCGCTGGATAGGATTGGATCGGTGGTTGCCAAAATTTTTGAAGGACGCGGCGGCATTGGTTCCACGGGATGCGCAGGGAGTGGACTTGGAGGAAATGTACGCTAGCGAGACTGGAGGCGGGGCGTCGAGTGGCGTTCCTCAGAGCGTTGGTTTTGTGAGTGGATGTGTGATGCCGGTCCTGTTTGGCGCCACACAACAAAACAGTATAGGCCTGTTGAACCGCCAAGGGCTCGAGGTGAAGGTTCCCCGGGACCAGGGATGTTGCGGGGCCTTGTACGCGCACAGCGGTCAGTTGGAACTCGCTCGCGAGTGCGCCCGCAAGAATATCGCGGCATTCGAGGCAATTTCAGTTTCCACCATTGTGATCAATGCCGCGGGTTGCGGGTCGACATTGAAAGAGTACGGCAGCTTATTGGCGGAAGATCCCGAGTGGGCGGATCGGGCGGCGGCATTTGCGGCGAAAGTGAAGGATTTGAGCGAAGTCTTGGTAGTTGAACCTGGTTCCGCATCGGGTACGTCGAAAGATCGAGTGACCTACCATGACGCCTGTCATTTGGCACACGCTCAGCGTATTGTGCGCGAGCCACGGCAGCTCATCCGACGTGTCGCAGGAACGGGGTTCGTGGAATTGCCTGAATCGGACGTTTGTTGTGGCAGTGCGGGTACTTACAACCTGACAGAGCCCGCTATGGCCGAGCGTCTGCAATCGCGCAAAGTGGAAAACATTTTGAAGTCAGGCGCCACCGTGGTCGTGACGACCAATCCGGGCTGCCTGCTTCAAATTCGCGCGGGTTTGGAACGAGCCGGAGCCACCCATGTCCGGGTGATGCATCTGGCCGACTTCCTTGCGGAGTTGCCTGGCTCAACGGTGTGACAAATGTAGGCGTTGTTGAATGGCCTCGACGACAGTTTCCACACGGATTTGGAGTTGGCAGCGAAAGTCAATCGGGCATTCCCTTAGGAAGCAGGGCGCGCACGCGCTCTCACCGAGAATCAGGGCGTGCTTGGGATCTCCAGGAAACCCTGGGCCCGTCAGTTCCGGCGAAGTGCTGCCGAAGGGGACGACCACCGCGGTGTCGACCGCGGCCGCAACGTGCATGGGCCCTGTGTCGTTGGTGAGAACCACTCGACAACAGCTCAGGGCACTGGCCAGTTCGCGAAGAGTGGTTTGGCCAGCCAGATTGCGAATGACTCCATTGTCGGTGGCGGCAGCGGATGCGATCTCTGCGGCAGTTTCCCGATCTGCGGGGCCACCAAAGCAGAGGAATCCGAGCCGGTTCTGGTGGGATTTTTTCAAGGCTTGTATGGTGCTGATGAATCGGTCCTTGGGCCATCGCTTGGCCGGCCCGTACTCGGCACCGGCATTGACTCCAATCCAGACAGTTTCAGAATGAATGGAGAACCGGTTACGAACGGCTTCTACCTCCTCAGGAAATACGGGCAGAGACGGTGCCAGTGGCTCGCAGGAAGCGCCGAGGGCGGCGGCCAAGCGAAGATAATGATGTAAGTGGTGTGCCTCCGCAGGGTACGTGCCGCGGCGAGCCGGAATTCCCTGTGGTGTTGATTGCAACCGCCCGCGGATTTCCTCGATTCCCCGACGTTCCATCAGCCAGCGCTTGGACGGGTGAGGAACCACGTGCGTCAACATCCAGTCGCGCCAAGGCCAGGCGCCGCCGATGCGTCGAGGCACCCCAGCTAGCCAGACTTCCAACCCGGTGCGTGGCGAGTTCGGGAGAAGCAACGCGGCATCGAATCGACGCGCACGCAATCGCGAGGCCGTGGTTAGCAGTCCTTGGCCTCGTTGAATTACCATCACGTCGTCCAACGCTGGATGTCGTTGCCAGAGTGGCGCCAGTTTATCGTGAGTCAGGAGCGTGATGGTTGTCTCCGGCAAGGCGGAACGTAGTTGGATCAAAGCCGGAGTGGTCATCACGGCGTCGCCGAGCCAGTTCACCGCACGGACCAACAGCCGTCTCGGCGTGGTCAGGGAATTCGGATGTTCAATCATCGACCGCTGGGGATTCCTCGGAGTTGGCATTGCCGCTCACGGATTGAAGGCGTCTCAGTTGATAAGGGCTGGGCGGTTTCCATCGGCGGTGGACCCAGAACCAATTGGCCGGATCGCGGCGAATGGCGTCTTCATAAAAGGCATTAATATCCTGCGTGATGTCTTCCGAAGAACGAGGGGAGCCGTCGGCATTTTGGATGGCAATGGGTTGGCCGAATTCGATACGCCACCTGGCCAGGCCGACACGATAGACCGCACAACCTCGGATTGGCGCATTAAAGCGCAGGGCGAACAGGGCAGGGGCGGCACTGCAGGAGCACTCCTTTCCAAAGAATGGCAGCCAAAGACCTTTGTCTCCAGCATGTTGGTCCGAGAGAATTCCAAGCACGGCATGTCCGGCGACGAGAACTTTGCGAAGCTGCCTGGCTTCGGTGCGCCGTTCAAAGTAGCGCACACCGCTGCGTTCGCGGAGTTGGAGAAAGAGCGCGTTCAACGAGGATTGTCGGAGTGCGCGGTAGGTGGTGATGACCGGCCAGGTGGGCGCGTGTTCTCGGACGCGTGCGTACAATTCAAAATTTCCAAAATGCCCGGCGGCAATGATCAAGTTGCGCCCGTCTGTGGGAAGGGTCTCCAAGTATTTGATGACTTCGAACCGCTGAGCCAATTGCTCTTTTGGCATACCCAGGGTTTTGATGGCGCACAGATAGTTTTCGCCAAGCCGCCGAAAGTTCTCATGGGCGATGGCCTCACGTTCCTGCGGGGATCGTTCTGCGCCAAGCGCTAGCTCCAGGTTCTGCAGGGCCACCGTGCGATGGCGTCGATCCACAAACCAAGCGATATTGCCGCCGGCGCGTCCGATGCGCGCAACCCATTCGATGGGTAGTTGTTGGACAGCCCCGATGAGCAGCCGGCCGACCAGTGTCAGTATCCAGCTCACTTGAAGCAGATTTGTCGCACGCAGTCGTCGAAGTTATTTGCGCCATCCACGATCTTGATTTCGACGCGCATAAAATAGAGTGGCAGATCGCGACGGTCGAGTTTGGGGAGGCGGACCGCGTCTTTTTGAGTAGTGAGGACCATGGCGGCGCCGCGCTTTTTGGCGCGGTTGATCACGTTGAGAATCTCCTGCTGATTGAAACGGTGATGATCGGCGAACCGGCGCGCGAACACGATTTCACCACCCAACTCCACCAACTTCTGCTCAAAACTCTCGGGCTGAGCAATACCGCTAAGGCTCGCGACCTTCTTGTTCTTTAGCAGATCCAATCCGCAGCGTTCGCCGGTGAATACGTCCTCGAAGTACAACGGATGGTGGACGCACTCGATGATGCGGGCTTTGGAATTGAACCGCTGGATACGCGTTCTCAATTCCTGGGTCTTGCCGTCGCTTTTGGTCAGAAAAATAACATTGGCGCGGGTCAGATGCGACGGCGGTTCACGGAGCGTGCCGCGTGGCAGGAGGTATTCGTTCCCGAACGGTTGCTGGCAATCGATGAGGACGACGTCGGTACGGCGCCCACGGAGTTTCCAATACTGAAAGCCGTCGTCAAGCAGCAGGGTGTCACAGCCGAATCGTGCCACCGCATAGCGCCCGGCTTTGACGCGGTCTTTGTCCACCAACACGACGACATCGCGCAAATTTGAAGCGAGCATGTGGGGTTCATCGCCAGCGGAATCGGAATCGAGGAGCAGCGATTGGCCGTCGGAGACAACGCGAGGTGGTGTGCTGTCCTCGCGCAGCAGGAGTTTGTCGAGCAGCCGTTCGCTCAGGGGGCGTGGTCGGGAGCGATAGCCTCGGGAAAGAATCGCGACATTGCGTCCTTGATCCTTGAGCGCTCGGGCGAATTTTTCCACAACGGGTGTTTTTCCCGTTCCACCCACCGTCAGATTCCCAACGGCGATCACCTGAACCCCTAGAGTGGAATCCCTCAGGATACGGACGTTGTAAAGAAACCGGCGGAGCTTGACGGCGACAGCGAAGACATGGGAGAGCACGAGCAGCAGCGTGCGTAACGCCGAAGCCTTGCGGCCCGGGCGCTGCTGTAAAATGACGTCGAGGACATAGGTCTCCGCCGCTTCAGTAAATTCGCGAATCTGCTCGCGCATTGCCTTGAGAAGCGTGGCAGGGGTTTGAAGGGATGGGAATGGGTAATCCGCCGATGCTTGAATTTTTCCGGCAAGCACTCTAGCTGGGTATCCCCCCCGTTCTTCCCAGGGGAAGGGGGGCTTTGGATCGACGATCCCTCGATTAGACCGCAGGGTAAGCAACGATAACTACTTCCCGCAGAGGGCGGAAGATTTGCAACAGGCGGCGAATGATGCGAAATCCGGATTCGCCCAAACGCCAGCGGGCGGAGGTATTCGCTGCGAGCCGGTCGTAACCATACGGCTGGAGTCCAATCTCCTGAATTTGCCATCCACAAACACTGACCAAACGGCCCAGAGATTGGGCATTCCAAGAAAACAAGTGGTGGTTGGGTTCTGCAGCGTCATAGTGCCGATAGCGTCGTTCGGGCTCGTAGGGAACCGCGAGCAACAGTTTTCCACCCGGCTTGAGCAGTCGGCGCAATTCGACCAAGATTCCTGCGGGGTTCTCCACATGTTCCAAGGCGTGATGGCAAATGATGGCGTCGAACGATGCGGTTGGAAACGGTGTGGTGGTCGACTCAAACTCGATGCCCTGGCGTTCCCAGCCTTCGGCGAGGAAACATTGGACATCGATACCGACACGGCGGCGGCAGGAAAGGCTGAATAGGTTCCATCCGGCTCCGACGCCGAACTCCAGGATATGGTGATCGGGTTGGATGCAGGGTTGAAACCGCTCGGCGCGGGCACGGCAAAGCCAGTTCAGCGCGCGGGGATCGAGGGCTCGTTTGCCTTCATGATACGCCCTGCCTGAGTCACCACGGTAAGTTTGATGCGCCTGAGTGACGCCGGTCATGGGTAGATCTTAGGCTGCGACTCAAACGAAGGGCAATCTGTGTGTGCGGTTGTTTTGCGTCGAACTAACGAGTCGATGCGCACCGTTTTGATAAAAACTTGGCGCCCTGCCGATCTGAAGAAGATTCTCATTTATTCGAGCTCCAGAACGCTGGTAGCGTTGGGCTTGTCGTTGTTGATTCATGAACCTTTCTCACTCTGTATCCGCATTCGTCGGCGCCTGGCTGTTGGTCGCGGCAATGACCTCAGTACTGGCCCAGGATACCGCCGCGACCGCGTCGGCTGACACCAAGGAAATCCTCGTCAAAGGCAAGGATTTGGTGGTGATGCGCGGCGAATTGGACGAGGCGATGTCACGCCACGAACACGAGATGATCAACTCCGGGAAACTGATCCATGATGACGACCGCACTGAGGTGCTCGCCCGACTTTTGGATCGGATTGTGTTCATCCGATTGGTCATGGCCAGGGCTACGGACGACGAAAAAAAGCGAGGCGCGCACAAAGCCAAAATGGCCGTCGAGGACGTACGGACTCGGTTAGGCACGGATTCAGCGTTTAAACGGCTGATCCAGCGTGCTGGGCTCGACGAAGCGACGTTTCGATCGTTGAAAGTGGAGGAGCAGACTGTGCTGTTGGTTTTAGATCGGGAGGTGAAATCTAAGATCCAAATCTCCGATGAGGCAGTGGCAAAATATTACAATGATCAGCCTGAAAAATTTGATCGACCCGAAGTCATCCGGGCGGCCCACATCTTGGTCGCTACCCGTCAGAACTCCGGCAAGGAGTTATCCGAAGAGACCAAAAAGGAGAAACGAAAATTAGCTGAAAACGTCTTGGAACGAGTTCGAAAAGGAGAGGATTTTACCAAGTTGGCCCGACAATTCAGCGATGATGGTGGCAGCCGCTACAACGGAGGCGAAGTCACCCTGACTCGGGGGCAGACATTCGTCGAATTTGAAACCGCGGCCGGCGCGCTCAAGCCCAACGAAATCAGTAATCTAGTCACCTCCGAGCTCGGGTATCACATTATCAAGGGAATTGAGCGCAAGGCGGCGGGCAAAGTCAGCTTAGCCGAAGCGTCTAAAGACATTCGGGAGTTTTTGGTCCAGAAAGAGTTTGAAAAGCAGGTCCCCGCCTACACGGATCGTCTCAAGAATGAGGCGGGGATTGAGTTGGCAGCCACCGCACCCAAAGCTAAGAAGTGATTCTTGGTCCGCAGCCAAAAGATTCATCTGGGGAGTTGGTGCGGAACTGTTGCGACCATCAGCGAATTTCAAATTCGCGCCAAACACGCTGCCGGAAGGGTATCTGTTGAGCGGGGTCGTCCAGCTTCACATCGAAAGGCTTGCCGATGTTGTTGCCGGCGAGATCTTCAATGATGGATTGAATCTCCAACCGATATTTCCCGGGTTGCCATGGGTGCTTTGGCTCAAATACCCAAATGTGATCTTGTTGTTCCAGTTGGACTGCTCCTTCGACACGCTCACCGTGCCGATCAAGCACTCGGATACAGCGCGCGGCCAACGCGTGATCCATGGCTTCTCCGAAGTCTGCCGCGATGGGGCGTTGTGTCCCGGAAGTGGGTAGGTGAAGTGTCCAGGCGGCAGGGTCCGCAGTTTGTCGATCGGCTGGGATCACCTCGAATGTTTTGCGGTGAGTTTCTAGCAGCGGCGCTCCTTGGGCGTCCAACCAATGGGAGTCGATAACCAACGAATAGGTTTTCCCCGCTTGCAATGCGGGTCCGGTGTCCACCAAAGGTTTCACCCCGCGTTTGATGCGGCCGGGATCCAGAAGTACGGTGAGGCGAGTCATATCGCGATCCCAAAGCTCCTCGTCGAGCTCCAAGAACGGCAGTTCCACGACTTGTCGCGTGGACTCCTCGATCAGTCGGATATTTTCGTAACTGCGTCCGCGACTCATGGAACCGCTGAATTGGATGTAAAATTTCAGGAGGTTTTCGGGAAGCTTACCTTCACTCGGGTGCACGGCCGAAACACGCGTTGTCGCAGAGGCCAAAATTGCGGGAATGCGAAGGACTTTGGAGAGGATGATATTGTTGTTGGCGTCGTCGTTGGTTTTGACGCCGGGCAGGGCCTGCGGCCGCAATACCGCACGGTATTGGATCGAGGGTTGCAGGGGAAAGCTCGGTGTGAACTGAAGCCGTTCGCCTGTGACCAGATGACTCCCGAGCATGGCGGGTTGGGTGACCTGATCAAACAGCCTTGTCGATGCGGACGGCATTACGGGTTCTGCATAAACTGCCAGAACTCGTTGCCATTGGATGGTGTCGGGCGCCGCCGATCCCATGGTGTGCAGTGTCTGCTTGGGAATTCCGTGGACCTCAACGTAATACCGACGGGCGACCGCGTCGTTTGTTCGCCAATGAATCGAGAGTTGTGGTGCCGCTGTGATGGCAAAAGCACCACCACAAGACGCTGCGAGTGCGAGTGCCACAAATCGAAGCCCCCACACAGCTCGAGGTTCGATTTGGCGAGTTCGAAAGGGGATCACGGCAGGTCTCGCGATTCGAGTACCTGGACGCCCCCCTCAGACTTGCGCAAAACCAAGGCGTGGGCGGCATCATATTTGTCGAGCTGATCCACACCGGTCCAGCCGTCGATTGTTTGAAAGGGCTGCCCTTTGATTCCACCGCCGCCGACCGGACTGGTAATGCTGTCGGCGGCCTCAATGCCATCCGTACTGATTTTCATGATACCCCGGCTGCTGTTCGCCAGGAGCAGGAAATCCTTGCCGTCCTTGCGGTAGACGATCATGTCAATCGGGCGGTTCCGATTGCCCAGCTCTGCGATGGTTTTTCCTTTGACCTTGGCTCCGGCTTTGAGATCGCTCAGCGGGATCTCGACCAATGGTGTGCAGGTGTAGGCTGCGAAGAGTGTCGGTTTGTTACCGATATTCATGGGGACAAATGTCCTCACTGGCGAACGGGTTTCGAATTGTCCGTGCGCTCCATGATAGATCTCAACGCCAGCAGTGCCCGCCGCAGTCGCCGCACCCGGAAATGGAAATGGAATGGTGCGAAGAGTCGACGCGAACTCTTCATTGGAGAGTCCGGCAACTAAAACTCGATCCTGATAAAACGCGACATCCGTGATGGATTCCATCCTGAGATTGCGTTTGCGATCACCATTTCCAACGAGGGCATCCGCCGGAGCATTGTGCAGTTCGGTGCGGGAAAAACGGACCTTTTCCATCGAGACCGCGCTGAGTTGTCCATTCGGGCTGACTTTGAGCAGCACGGGGATCGCGTTGGGACCGGTACCGCGCGACACTGCCAAGTAGCTTTGCCTGGACACTGGATTCACAGCCAAGTCATCGATTAGGATTTGATCCGTACTGGTACCGAGAAGTGCGGCAATTTTCTGATTGATGCCCTCAATTTTGAGCGGCTGGAAATCCTTTGCGGCCTGAGTATCACCGGTGGCCAGGGCGATAACGGCCGCGGCCTTGGTATCGGCGATGAACAAGATGCCATCGGGACCGAACGTGATGGGGCCCATGGATTTGAACTCGGGTGATCCCTCCTTCATTCCGGAGGTCCAATCCGCTGCCCCCAGGCCAAAGTGCGCCAAGCCGATCACGACGGTCGCGAGAGTTCGAAGGCAAAGAAACGGTTTCATCTTAAAGGTTTTGATTCTCTATGGTTCCGGTGATTGTGCACAATACTCCAACGAATGGGCACGGGTGTCCACTGGGAAAACTACCCGAATTGGGTTCCGTAAGCTTGCTTGCCAAAGTGGGGTTCGCGGTCGATTTTGAGCGCCGGATGAGTTCATGCTCCCAAGTCGGAGCGGATACGGGTCTCGAACAGGTAGCGTCGATATCCGTACCGCTGCATAAACGGCCGCGATTGCCATCGTGGCTCAAGGTGGCATTGCCCACGAGCAACACGTTCGCGCGAACTCGCAATCTGCTGACCGATCTCTCGCTCCATACGGTTTGTGAAAGTGCCAAATGCCCGAACCATTGGGAATGCTGGAGCCGCGGGACTGCCACGTTCATGATCGCCGGAGATCGTTGCACCCGGGCTTGCGGCTTTTGCGCGGTGTCGACAGCCAAACCATTTGCCCTGGAAGCGGACGAGCCTCAACGAGTCGCTGAAGCGACCCGGCGGATGGGGCTTAAACACGTGGTGATCACGGCAGTGGCCCGTGATGATCTTGCCGATGGTGGGGCGGATCATTTTCGAAAGACCATTGAGGCGGTGCGGTCGATGAATCCGGGGATTGTCGTTGAAGTGTTGACCCCAGATTTTTTGGATCGCGACTCTGCCCTGGATACGGTCCTGAATGCGGCTCCGGACATCTTTAATCACAATTTGGAGACCGTACACCGTCTCACACCATCCGTGCGTCATCGGGCGACGTATGATCGGTCGCTGAGCGTGTTGTCGAAGGCCAAAGCTCGATGCGGTGACTTGGTTTATACCAAGTCCGGTTTGATGTTGGGGTTGGGTGAGCAGGAATTCGAAGTGATCGAATCCCTGAGGGAGTTGCGCGGGGCGGGTTGCGATCTGCTAACTCTGGGGCAGTACCTGCAACCGACACCTAAGCACCTGCCGGTCGTAGAGTTTGTTCCTCCGGATCAGTTCCAAAAGCTCGGCGATATCGGTCGCGAATTGGGCTTTGTCCATGTGGCGAGCGGCCCGTTGGTGCGCAGTTCGTATCATGCCGACGACTTTACGCCCCTACCGAAGGGGTCCGCAGTGAGTGAATGATAGGGACTGAATTAAGAAATCTGGCTCCTGAACTTTCGGCGCTTGGGCGCGTCGTGGTATTGCTCGGGCTCGAAGCTCGGCGTGCGGTAATTCGCTTATCAATATCAATAACTTGTGGATGTGATGGGCAAAAGCGGCGGAGGGCCCTCATCTTTGTCTCTAAAGATCCCCTCCAGACATTTGTCCAAGTGTTACGCATGCTGGATGAATGTTGGACGCCATCCGTGTTGCCGGTCGTTGGGTCAGAAAATCTCTCTTGGAACGATTGACGGCTCAAAGTCAGGGGCCACAGGCGCCGACTCGTCGCGCAATGCTCCGGGAGTTTTGTCGACTCTCCCATTGGGTGGATCGAAA
>SXGU01035982.1_pt1 | contig 26222 bp, 32 predicted proteins | sample 3174531 | NCBI WGS metagenome assembly SXGU01 (sample SAMN11356863, study PRJNA531348) | freshwater metagenome | isolation source: freshwater sample F1-140 | place: China: Fuxian Lake, Yuxi | collected 2017-12-25
GAGCCGCGGCCGGGAGCCGGGAGCCGCGGCCGGGAGCCGCGGCCGGGAGCCGCGGCCGGGAGCCGCGGCCGGGAGCCGCCGCTGTAATGCGAAGTGAATGCCTACTAACTTGTGCAATGCAGCATGGGGGGGAGCGCGCCTTGGCTCGGCCGTGAACGCCAGGGTAGCCCCCACGAACAATTTTTATTTTAAAAAATAATTTGCAAGTCAAACGCTTGCCTAGGTCAAATGGGTTAAATAGACAACTAATTTTAAGCCGTGGTATAACCGCAATCATGTTCCGCTCATTGCCGTTAGCAATCCGACCTAGAATTCAGGCGACAGAGGCGCGTCTGGATGCCATATACAAAGCAGCATCAATGGGGTTGAAGGGAGATTCACTAGCGTTAGCAGCGGGGATGCTGCCTTTGGAGTACCGACAATTGTGCCAATTTGACCCATTAGCCGAACTGGCGGCGCAAAAGGGCAAAGCGGATAACGAACTGCGTGCAGCGCAAAAGTTGAACGAGGCATCAGAACAAGGTGACTCTAAGGCAAGCCTGGCGATCTTGCAACATGCCCATGGTTGGACATCCCGGCAGGAGATCAGCGTAGACGTATACCAAAAGATCAGCGTCATTACTGCGCTTGAACAAGCCCGCGCAAGGGTGATCGAGGGAACGGATGCAGCTCCCTATCTATCAGTCTGACGAAGAGCAGCGGTTGATGGTAGAACTGTGGTCGCCCGCGTTGGCAGACGACCCCGAAGCGTTCGTGTTGTTTGCGTTTCCGTGGGGGCAGAAGAACACCCCGCTGCACAAATTCAAAGGCCCGCGCAAGTGGCAGCGCGACGTGCTGCGCGATATCAAAGTGCACATCAACAACAACAAGGGCAAACTCCAGATGGACACGCTGCGGGAAGCAGTGTCATCTGGACGAGGTATTGGCAAGTCAGCCTTGGTCAGTTGGTTGGTGCTGTGGATGCTGACCACCCGCATTGGCGGCAGCGTCGTCATCAGCGCCAACTCGGAGAATCAGTTGCGCTCGGTGACTTGGGCTGAGTTAACCAAATGGTCGGCGATGACCATCAACAACCATTGGTTTGAGATCAGCGCGACCAAACTGGTGCCAGCGGCGTGGTTGTGCGAGTTGGTCGAGCGCGACCTGAAGAAAGGCACACGCTACTGGGCCGCAGAGGGCAAGCTGTGGTCGGCAGAAAACCCCGACAGTTACGCGGGCGTCCACAACCAGGACGGCATGATGCTGATCTTCGATGAGTCATCTGGCATTCCTAACCCTATTTGGGAGGTTGGCGCGGGGTTCTTCACCGAAAACACGCCCGACAGGTACTGGTTTGCGTTCAGCAACCCGCGCCGCAACGAAGGGTACTTTTTCGAGTGTTTTCACGCTAAACGGGCGTTTTGGAACACCCGCAGCGTAGACGCAAGAACGGTGGAGGATACCGACAAGCAGGTCTACGAGCAGATTATTGCGGAATACGGGGAAGATAGCCCCCAGGCGAAGGTCGAGGTGTACGGTGAATTTCCCGACGCAGGGGAAGATCAGTTCATTAAACCTCTGCTGGTCGAGGACGCCATGCAACGGGAGCGGTGGAAGGACATTACGGCACCTATAGTATTAGGAATCGACCCGGCCCGAAGCGGCGCAGACTCGACCGTGCTGGTAGTGCGCCAGGGGCGAGACATTATTGCCATTAAACGCTACTCGGGCGAAGACACTATGACTATTGTAGGTCGAATAATTGACGCCATCGAGGAGTTCAAGCCAACCCTGTCAGTCATCGACGAAGGCGGCCTCGGATACGGAATACTTGACAGATTAACAGAGCAGCGATACAAGGTGCGTGGGGTAAACTTTGGCTGGAAGGCCAAAAACTCCATTATGTGGGGCAACAAGCGGGCTGAAATGTGGGGTTTAATGAAAGAGTGGCTGAAAACAGCAGCTATTCCAAGCGACCGTCAGCTAAAAGCCGATTTGGTCGGCCCCATGAAAAAGCCTAATAGCAGCGGTACGATTTTCTTGGAAGGAAAAAAGGAAATGCGTAGCAGAGGTCTGGCCTCTCCCGACGCCGCCGACGCGCTGGCCGTCACTTTTGCCTTTCCCGTCGCGCACCGCGAGTACCGGGAGCCAACCCGACGCACGGCGTCATCCCACGTCGGCGTGACCAACTCTTGGATGGGTAGCTAAGTGAAGAAAAGCGTGTCTTTAGCAGTCGGACGGGGCGAAAAGCGCCCAACGAGCCAAGGCGCTGGCCTGACAGCCAAGGGCCGCGCCAAGTACAACGCAGCCACCGGCAGCAACCTCAAAGCCCCCGCGCCCAGTCCCAAGACCGCCGCCGACAAAGGGCGCAAAGCGTCGTTTTGTGCGCGGATGTCGGGGGTAGTCAAAAACGCCAGCGGCCCCGCTGAACGTGCAAAAGCCTCGCTTAGACGATGGAAATGCTGATGAAAAAAGTTAGCAAGGTTAACGCCGCTGGCAATTACACCAAACCCGAAATGCGTAAGCGCATTGTAAGCAGCGTAAAAGCAGCGGCGGTTCAAGGCACTGGCGCAGGGCAATGGAGCGCAAGAAAAGCACAACTTGTAGCTAAAAAATACAAAGCCGCTGGTGGAGGGTACAGAGATTGAAAGCCTCGCAGCAATCGCTTAAAAACTGGGGTGATCAAAAATGGCGCACCAAATCGGGAAAGCCTTCGTCAAAGACAGGCGAAAGATACCTGCCAGAAAAAGCAATTAAAGCCCTTAGCCCGCAAGAATACGCGGCGACCACAAGAGCTAAGAGAAAGGGTAAAGCGGAAGGCAAGCAGTTTGTAGCGCAGCCCAAAAGTATAGCCAGAAAAACGGCAAGCTATAGGGGTTGATTATGAGCAAACATAATACGGCAATAGTTAAAGACTTAAAAAAAGCTGGCTTTTATGCTGCGGGTAAAAATAAACCGGCGCGGATAAGTATTATCAACAAGGTCACAACTAAGCCACAACGTCTACAAATTGTAGAAAAACTATTTATGGCTAAGAAAAAAACCGCAAGGAGTAAATAATGGCACTCGTTAAGTCAAAGTCACCCGCCGCTTTTCGTAAGAACATCAAGGCAGAGGTTGCTGCTGGCAAGCCGGTCAAGCAGGCCGTTGCCATTGCCTATGCGGTCAAACGCGGCGCGATGATGAAGAAAAAAGGTACTTAGTGGCCTATCAGGACACAGGTATCAACGAAGCCGGGGCAGTAGCTTCTGGCGGCACTAAGTCCGACCGTGGCAACGGCGAGATGCTAGCGACCATGCGGTCGCGCCTAGCAATGGCAATCTCGGCCTACTCGGACAGCCGCGAGGATGAGCTGGACGACCTGCGTTTTCGTGCTGCCAGCCCCGACAACCAATGGCAATGGCCCGCTGATGTGCTGGCGACCCGAGGCTCGGTGCAAGGTCAGACGATCAACGCTCGGCCTTGCCTGACCATCAACAAGCTACCGCAGCATGTGTTGCAGGTAACTAACGACCAACGCCAAAACCGGCCCAGCGGCAAAGTTATTCCTGCTGACGACAAAGCCGACGTTGAAGTTGCGGAGATTTTCAACGGTTTGGTGCGGCACATCGAGTACATTTCGGATGCCGACGTAGCCTACGACACCGCTTGCGACAACCAGGTGACGTTTGGCGAAGGGTACTTTCGCATCCTGACCGAGTATTGCGACGACAACAGTTTTGAGCAAGATCTGCGGATCGGGCGCATTCGGGACAGTTTTAGCGTTTACATGGATCCGACGATTCAAGACCCGTGCGGTTCGGACGCGGAGTGGTGCTTTGTCAACCAAGAGTTGACCAAAGTTGAATACGAGCGCGAGTTTCCGAACGCGGCAACGCTTTCCAGTTTGGAATACGGTGTTGGCGACGGGCAACTAAGCGCTTGGATTAACGAAGACACGGTACGAATTGCCGAGTACTTCTACATTAAGCATGAAGCCAAGAAGTTGAACCTGTACCACGGCGGGGTCACCGCAATGGCGGGTTCGCTTGAGGCAAAACAGGCTGAAATGATGGGTTTGTTAGCCATAAAGACCCGCGAGGTAGACGTTCGGACGGTCAAGTGGTGCAAAACTAACGGGTTTGAGGTGCTGGAAGAACGCGATTGGGCGGGCAAATACATTCCCGTAATTCGCGTAATTGGTAATGAATTTGAGATAGACGGGCGCATGTACGTTAGCGGCCTGGTGCGAAATGCTAAAGACGCGCAACGGATGTACAACTATTGGGTAAGCCAAGAGGCTGAAATGCTGGCACTAGCGCCCAAAGCTCCGTTTATTGGCTACGGTGGTCAGTTTGAGGGGTACGAGACTCAATGGAAAACGGCCAACATTAACAATTGGCCGTACCTTGAGGTCAACCCCGACGCTACCGATGGGCAAGGCGCGGTGCTGCCGCTGCCAGCGCGGGCGCAGCCGCCGATGGCTTCAAGCGGCCTGCTGCAAGCCAAAGCGGGCGCGTCAGACGACATTAAGTCATCGACGGGGCAGTATAACGCCAGTTTAGGCGCTACCAGCAACGAACGGTCGGGCCGGGCGATTATGGCCCGTGAGAAGCAATCTGACACCGGCACCTACCACTATGTAGACAATCTGGCCCGAGCAATTCGGTACGCCACTCGACAACTGGTCGATCTAATTCCGAAGATCTACGACACGCAGCGCATCGCTCGTATTATTGGTTTGGATGGTGAGACAGATCAAGCCTTAATTGACCCGATGCAGCCTATGCCGGTTAAAAAAATTATAGACGAAACCGGCATTGTCATCAAAAAAATCTACAACCCGAATGTCGGCAAATACGATGTTGCGGTGACAACCGGCCCGAGCTACATGACCAAGCGGCAAGAGGCGCTGGACGCAATGAGCCGACTGTTGCAAGGCAACCCGCAACTGTGGGCAGTAGCTGGTGACTTGTTCATCAAGCACATGGACTGGCCGGGAGCGCAGGAAATAGCAACGCGGTTTGCCAAGACAATTGACCCTAAGCTGCTATCCAACGAGGACGACCCGGCGCTGCAAGCGGCTAACCAGCAGATGCAGGCAATGGGCCAGGAGATGCAGCAGATGCAAGCAATGCTGCAAAACGTCAGTCAATCAATGGAAGCCCAAACGTTAAAAATCAAAGAGTTTGACAGCCAGGTGAAAGCCTACGATGCTGAAACTAAACGGATTTCGGCAACGCAAGCCGGGATGAGCGAAGAACAGATTCAGGATATTGCAATGGGCGTGGTTGCTGCGGCAATCGAATCGCAAAGCCAAATGATGCCTGTAATGCGTGAGCAGTCCATGCCTATGGAAATGATGCCCATGGGTCAAATGCCGCCTGACATGAGCCAGATGCCACCGCAAGGGTTGCCGCAATGAAATGCAATGACTTTCTAGGGATGTTGTTCTTGGCGCGGGACGTGGCGCATAGCGTCCATCTGAACACCCGCAGCTATTCCAAGCACGTTGCGCTGAACATTTTCTACGAACGTGTTGTAGGCGTTGCGGATGATTTTGCCGAAGCCTACCAAGGCCGCTACGGTCTGATCGGCCCGATCTCGTTGATGTCTGCCAAGAAAACTGGCAACATCATCGAGTTTCTGGAAGATCAGATGAAAGAAATTGAATCCGTTAGGTATGACGTTGTGGATAAGTCTGATAGCGCGTTGCAACAACTCATCGACAACATCATTGAGTTGTACGCCCGAACATTGTACAAACTAAAATTTCTAGCCTAGGACACCACCATGTCAGCCAACTATAAAAATCTTAATGCCACCACGCAGGTCAAGGTTGGGTTTACGGTCTTGAAAGGCATCTTTGTCAGCGCCGCAAGTTCAACGCCGCTAATCACTGTCTACGATTCCGGCACCGAAAACACGGGTGACCCAACGATACTAGGCGTGTTTGCCCCCGCAGCGGCAACTAATCACACTTTTACCGCAAATGGCATTACGGCAAGCAAAGGACTCTACGTTGTCATATCGGGAACGGTGGTGGCGACTTTATTTTACGAATAACCGCACTGGCGCGGAACGCCAGGGATTCCAAGGAATCAAGCCATGTCTGACGAAGTACTAGCGGAAGCACCCGCGCCGGAACAGGTCGCCACGGCGGCGCCTGCGCCTGAGATTGCAGCGCCGGTAGAAGCACAACCGGAGTCACCGAAAAGTTTTTCGCAAGAGGAACTAGACGCGGCTATCGGTAAGAGGCTTGCACGAGAGCAGAGGAAATGGGAACGCGAAGCACGGCAGGCCGAAGCACCAAAGCCCGTCCCTGTGGAGCATGTTACGCCCGAACAATTTACAACGACCGAGGAATACGTTGAGGCACTGACGACTTCCAAGGCACAACAGATTGTTCAGCAGCAACAGTACGCGAAACAGCAACAAGAATTGCTTGGCAGCTATCACGAGAAAGAAGAAGATGCGCGGGGCCGGTACGAGGATTTTGAACAAGTTGCGTACAACCCCAAACTGCCAATTACTACTGTGATGGCCCAGACAATTCAAGCCTCGGATAACGGCCCGGATATTGCGTATTATTTAGGCACAAACCCCAAGGAAGCTGATCGTATTGCCCGACTTGCACCGCTTCTGCAAGCTAAAGAGATAGGCAGACTGGAAGCAAAGGTTGCTTCCGAACCTGCAACAAAACGTACATCCAACGCACCCGCGCCGATTTCACCCGTCACCGCTCGCGGAGGTCATTCCGGCAGCTTTGATACTACAGACCCAAGGTCAATTAAAACCATGACCACGAGTCAGTGGATCGATGCCGAAAGAGCAAGACAAGTGAGAAAGCAGGAAGCGAGGAACCGCTAACTACTTCAGGAGTTTTTTATGGCTAACAGCCTGCTTACTATTGATATGATTACCAGGAAGTGTCTTGAAATCCTTGAGAACAACCTAGTCATTTCCCGCAACGTTAACAAGGAGTACGACGACAGCTTTGCCGTTGAAGGTGCCAAGATCGGCTCGACCCTGCGGATTCGTCTGCCGGATCGCGCTCTGGTGACCGACGGGGCCGCGCTGCAAGTGCAGGACGACAACGAGCAGTTCACCACGCTGACGGTTTCCAGCCAAAAGCATATTGGCATCAATTTTACGACCGCCGAATTGACAATGCAGTTGGACGATTTTGCAGAACGTGTGCTAAAGCCGCGTATTAGTCAGTTGGCATCGAGTGTTGACGCTGATGTTGCCAACGCGTACAAGTCAATTTTTAACACCGTTGGCACTCCCGGCACTACGCCTGCAACTGCCCTGGTTTTGCTGCAAGCGCAGCAAAAATTGAACGAGTCTGCTGCGCCAATGACGCCGCGTTACGCAACTGTAAACCCTGCAGCCAACGCTGCGTTGGTTAACGGCATGACGGGCTTTTTCAATCCAACGGGCACAATTTCACGCCAGTTTAAGACCGGCATGATGGGTGAAGGCGTTCTTGGCTACGACGAAATGAACATGTCGCAGTCTATTGTCAGCCACACCACAGGCAGTCGTGCGGGAACCATTCTGGTAAACGGCGCGGTCAGCACACAAGGACAAGCGACCATTACCCTTGATGGTTTGACTTCTGGCACTACAGTCACCGCTGGCGATGTGTTTACCATTGCTGGCGTGCATGCGGTTAACCCGCAAACCCGTCTTAGCACGGGAAGCCTGCAGCAGTTTGTGGTAACCACAGCTCAAACTGCCGTGTCTGGCGACATGGCTAACATGGCTATCTCGCCAGCCATGTATACGTCTGCAAATGCTCTGGCAACCATTGACGCATTCCCCGCTAACGACGCTGCGGTGACGTTCGTGGGAACCGCGTCTACCGCGTATCCGCAAAATTTAATATATCACAAAAACGCTATTACGCTGGCTACGGCCGACCTTTTGCTACCGCAAGGTGTCGATATGGCCTCGCGCCAAGTGCATAACGGAATTTCGATGCGTATCGTGCGTCAGTACGATATCAACAACGACCGTATGCCTTGCCGGGTTGATGTGCTGTATGGTTTTAACACCATACGTCCTCCGATGGCCTGCCGGATTTGGGGTTAATTAAAACGCCTCTGCCCAGCGCGGGGGCAATTCAACATTTCAGGAGAAACAATAATGGCACTCGCTTCAGTTGGTGGTGGCTATCAGGATACGGATGGCAACCTAAACGAACAAACAATCGGCACTCAGGCAGCGCAACAAACAGCAACGGCAACCGCAACGCTGACTGTTGCACAAATCACCGGAGGTATTTTAGTAGGTAACCCTTCAACGTCTGCGGCAACGTACACGTTGCCTACGGCAACTTTGATTGACGCAACAATGACCAACATGAAAGTCAACAGCACCTTTACGCTGCGGATTATCAATCTTGGCACAAGTAACGGTCTTATCACGGTGGCGGTTGGGACTGGAATTACTGCTGTTGGTAATTTAATCGTTGCAATTACAGGCAGCGCGGCCGGTGTTAGCGGAGCAGCAGAGTTCTTGTTCCGCAAAACCGACACGGCCGCATATACGGTTTATCGGGTAGCGTAAGCCACAACACCTTGCGGTGTAACAGCCGCAAGGTGGTTTTTTAAGGATCGACTATGGTTATTTACATGCGACACCCAATTCACGGCACAAAGGTTGCCATTGCAGAATCCGAAGCCGAAGCAGATGAAAAAAACGGGTGGAAACGCTACAACGTGGGCGCATTGCTGACATCCAACAAACCCGTCCTAAACGAATTGATTAAACCTCGCGGGCGGCCGCGCAAGGAAGTTGAGGCATGACCACTTCCGCTGGCGACCAGATCAACGGAGCGTTGCGCCTTATCGGTCAACTGGCTGAAGGCGAAACACCTTCCGCAGCGACTTCCGCTGATGCGCTGACCGCGCTGAACCAGATGTTGGATAGCTGGTCGGCTGAACGCCTGTCGGTGTTCTCAACGCAAGACCAAGTGTTTACCTGGCCTGCTAATACTGCAACGCGAACGCTTGGGCCTACAGGTAATTTTGTTGGCAATCGACCAGTACTGGTAGATGATTCAACTTATTTTGTTGACACTAGCAACAACATCAGTTTTGGCATCAAGCTGATAAATCAACAACAGTACAACGGCATTGCCGTAAAAACAGTCACCAGCACCTATCCGCAAGTCATGTTCGTAAACATGAAAATGTCGGATGTTGCGATGACAATATACCCGGTGCCAAGCAAGGCGCTGGAATGGCACATTATCAGCGTCACCGAGCTGGTCGAACCGGCAACGCTGGCAACCACGTTGGTAGTGCCTCCAGGCTATTTGCGTTGTTTCCGATTTAATCTGGCGGCTGAGATTGCGGCCGAGTTTGGCGTGGAACCGCCACCCCAAGTGCAGCGGATTGCCATGTCATCCAAACGCAACATCAAGCGGATCAACAACCCCGACGATGTGATGAGCCTGCCATACAGCATTGTAGCAACCCGCCAGCGATTTAATATCTATTCGGGCAATTACTAATTGAAAACGCCTATCCTCGGCGGGTCGTATGTCGCCCGGTCGGTCAATGCGGCAGACAGCCGCATGGTCAATCTGTTCCCCGAAGCTATCCCAGAAGGTAGCGGCGGGAAAGAAGCCGGTTTCCTATTGCGGTGTCCGGGTCTTAAATTGCTTGCAACCGTAGGCAATGGCCCTATTCGCGGCCTGTGGGTAACCAACGGCGTAGCCTATGTGGTGTCGGGCAACGAGTTTTATAGCTTGAGTACCACCTACACGGCTACCCTGATTGGTACGGTCACCGGCACCGGCCCTGTCAGCCTGGCTGACAATGGCACCCAGATATTCATTGCCTGTAACCCGTTAAGTTATATCTACAACACATCCACGGCGGTGTTTGCCCAGATCACAGACCCAGACTTTCCCGGCGCGGGGTCGGTTGGCTACCTTGACGGGTATTTTGTTTTCAACGAACCAGACACGCAGAAGTTCTGGGTGACTAGCCTACTGGATGGAACTTCCATAGATCCTTTGGATTTTGCCAGCGCGGAAGGCTACCCCGACAACGTAATCGCGCTGATCGTAGACCACCGCGAGGTATATTTATTTGGCAATAATAGCGTGGAGGTCTGGTACGACGCGGGAACGCCGGACTTTCCGTTGGCGCGGGTTCAAGGCGCGTTCATGGAAGTGGGGTGCGCCGCCGCGTACTCTGTGGCAAAACTTGACAACAGCGTGTTTTGGCTAGGCTCGGACGCTCGGGGGCGCGGAATTGTGTACCGGGCTAACGGCTACACGCCCGCACGCATCTCGACCAACGCGATTGAATACGCTATTCAAAACTATGGCAACATCGGTGATGCCATTGGTTACACTTACCAACAGGGCGGGCATCCGTTCTATGTATTGATTTTCCCGTCGGCTCAGGTTACTTGGGTTTATGACGTAGCCACCAAGTTGTGGCATGAACGAGCGGCGTTTCAGGACGGAAAATTTGTTCGGCACCGCAGCAATTGCCAAATGTCGTTTAATAACGAAATTGTGGTGGGCGACTATGAAGACGGGCGAGTGTACGCCTTTGACCTTGATGTCTACGCTGACGACGACCAGATCCAGAAGTGGTTGCGGTCTTGGCGGGCGCTGGCTACGGGGCAGAATAACCTCAAGCGAACCGCGCACCATTCGCTTCAACTAGATGTTGAAACAGGCGTGGGCCTGAATGACGGGCAAGGCAGCGATCCACAGGTCATGCTGCGCTGGTCAGATGACGGTGGTCACACTTGGTCAAATGAGCATTGGAGTTCCATGGGCGCAATTGGCAATTACGGCTATCGCACCATTTGGCGGCGGCTCGGCATGACGGAAAAGATTCGCGACCGGGTGTACGAAGTGTCTGCAACAGATCCGATCAAAATCGCCATTATGGGCGCAGAACTGTTTGTTACCCCGACACGCAGCTAATGGCAGAGTTAAACATAACCAACATTCCTGCGCCGCGTGTGCCGTTTATTGACGCACGCACCGGGCTAATGGCGCGAGAATGGTATCGGTTCTTTCTTAACCTGTTTGTCTTGACCGGCAACGGGAGCAACCAAACTTCGTTAGATGAATTGCAGATCGGGCCACCTAATCAACCCAGTCTGACCGAGTTGCTGATCCAGATTAACCAGAACGTTGCCACTCAACCGGTTGTGCAGACCGGCACGATTGCCAGCTACAACCTTGACGGCAGCCCAACGAAGGGGGGCATAGCTTACGGCACCGGCCCTGCGCTAGCGGTAAGCGCAGCCGGGACAACAGGCCAGGTACTGACCAGCAGCGGTGCTGGAACGCCGACTTGGGCAACGCCCACAACCGGAACCGTCACCAGCGTGTCTGTAGCAACGGCCAATGGATTGGCGGGGGCGGTGGCGACTGCGACAACGACCCCGGCGATCACGCTTTCTACGACCATCACCGGCTTGCTCAAGGGCAACGGCACGGCGATCAGCGCAGCGGCATCCGGCACTGACTACGCTCCCGCGACCAGCGGCACCTCAATCCTGTACGGCAACGGGTCTGGCGGGTTTAACAACGTTACAATCGGCACAGGCGTGGCTTTTGCAACCGGGACGCTATCCGCAACCGGATCGGGTGGCACGGTGACTTCGGTGAGCGGTACTGCCGGGCGAATTACCAGCACTGGCGGGACTACGCCCGTCATCGACTTGGTTTCTGGTATTGCCACGCCTGGAACAACCGGGTCGGTGTCGCTTATCCCTGTGGTGACCATTGACACTTACGGGCGGGTGACGAGCATCACAACCGCTGCCAATCCGCAAGGCACCGTCACCAGCGTGACCGGCACAGCACCAGTTGTAAGTTCTGGTGGTGCTACCCCGGCGATCTCAATGGCGGCTGCAACAACAAGCGTCAACGGCTACCTGACCAGCACGGATTGGACTACGTTCAACAACAAACAACCAGCGGGCAGTTATCTGGTCAATGGTGGTGCGCTAGGCACACCGTCTAGCGGTACAGCTACAAACTTAACGGGCACCGCAACAGGGTTGACCGCAGGAAACGCAACAACTGCGGTAAATACAAACGGCGGCGCGGTAACGTTAGGCGCAAGCAGCCATTTGACTCTCGGTGCTAATTCATACGTCCTCGCAGGATCAACATACGGTTTTTTAATAAACAGTTCTGGCGACTTGTTAAACCTGTACAAGTTTGACAATTTTGGCTCGGTTCGCTGGTATAGCTACGGGGCTGGCACAATAACTTCAGACGCAAACGGAAATTTGACCTCAGTTTCTGGAGAGGAATACAAGATTAAAGACGGGGCGCCAAAAGACCCAGTTCGGATGCTGATGGATCTAAAACCGGAATATTACTTTTGGGCCGATACAAAACGTTTTAACAAACAACGTCAACTTGGTTTTTTTGCTCAGAACGTAAACAAAGCCATTGGTGAGGAGGCCGCGCCAACGCCCGTGGAAAACGTATGGCTAAATGAAAAAGGGGAGGAATCGCGCAATACTCCACCTTGGGGCTACTACGACCGATCTGTTCTATCGGTAACGGTTCTTGCGCTGCAAAAATTAAAAACTGAGTTTGACGCTTACAAAGTTGCGCACCCGTAATTATTTTTTTACCTAAAAATACTATTAAGTTTAATTTTACCTATTTAATTATTTAACCGGAAAAAACCATGACCGTTACCGTAAAAGTGTTGATTCCGGCAAAGAACGCCGAGGACAGTCAAACCACGCAATACACCGCAACGAACGTCACCACAATCATCGACAAGTTTACCGCGACCAACTTCAGCGCAACGGCTGCGACCTTGAGCGTTAACTTGGTTACAGCGGGGGGCGCAGCGAACAACGCAAACTTAATTACCAAGACCAAGACTTTGGCTGCGTCTGAGGTGTACACTTTCCCCGAAATTGTTGGCCAGGTGTTGATGGCAAGCGGGTTTATCTCTACCCTTGCTGGAACGGCTACGGCTATCAATATCCGCGCAAGTGGGCGGGAAGTTAGTGGGTAGGCCACAGGAGAAAGACATGGCAATGCTAGAAGACGTTCTCGGCCAATACGACCAAAGCAATTTTGACATTGGTTCGACTGCGGCGCTCATCCGTCAGCTTGGTCAACAAGCAGGGCTGACAGAAGAAGAACTGGCTGCGGCCGTTCCGGTGTTTGGTGATTACCATCGTTCGCAACTCGGCAGCGGCTACACCGAGGGCAGCAACTATTCTGCCATCGCCCAACGTGCTGTTTCAGATGCGTTGGCTGCGCGGGGAACAGACCCATCGCGTTTTAATCAAGCCACGCAAGGCTTTGTTGACCAAGGCGCACAGCAAGCACAACAACGCTGGCAGGCAACACAAAAGCCGGATAAAGGGTTGCTTGGCGATCTTGGGCCGATTGCCAAAATTGCCGCGTTGTTTCCTGGCCCACAGCAACCGTTCTTGCTGGGAGCAAACGCGGCGAACAGCTTGAGCCAAGGCAACCTTGTCGGTGCCGGGTTAAATGCTTTTGGAGCCTATAACGGTTTCAGCGGTGGGTACAACCCGGGTGCTGGCAGCAAGAACACATTGTTGGCCCAAGATACAGGAAACAATATGAACGGCTACAGCTACGACCCGGCAGACGTTATGGGCGGCACGCCAAGCGCGATGGCTAACAGCCCAACTACCGGAACCGTCTATGGAAACAACTACGGCTACAGCTACGACCCAACAGACGTTATGGGCGGCACGCCAAGCGCAATGGCTAACAGCCCAACTACCGGAACCGTCTATGGAAACAACTACGGCTACAGCTACGACCCGGCAGACGTTATGGGCGGCACGCCAAGCGCAATGGCTAACAGCCCAACTACCGGAAGCGCACCCGGTGCCTCTGGGCTAGGAATGCTTCAAAAACTCATGGCCGCTACCGGCTTGTCCGAAAAGCAGCTTACGGGGTTGGGCGCGGCGGGGCTTCAAAGCCTTGCCTCACTGTTTAGCGCTCGTCAAATTGGCAGCGCCGCCGCCAATGCGGCCAACATCGGCGCGGGCGCGGCTGACCGCACTGCGGCACTCCAGCAAAGCCAGTACGACCAGACCCGTGCGGATCTTGCACCGTATCGGGTTGCGGGAACAAACGCGCTAGCGCAACTGACGGCAGGCACGGCCCCAGGCGGGCAGTTCACCCAATCGTTTGGCATGTCGGACTTTGAACAAGACCCCGGCTACGGGTTTAGGATGTCCGAGGGCTTGAAGGCACTTGACCGTACCGCCGCAGCTCGGGGCAACCTGTTGTCCGGGGTTACACTAAAGGGCGCGCAACGGTACGGGCAGGATCTGGGCAGTCAGGAGTACCAGAACGCGTTCAATCGTTACCAGATTAAACGCAGCAACATCCTCAACCCTATCCAAAGCCTTGCAAATGTTGGACAGACCGCGACCAATCAAGGCGTATCTGCCGGGCAGAATTACGCAACCAACGTGGGCAACCTCGGCATGAACGCAGCAAGTAATCAAGCCAACGCTGCGCTGACCGCCGCGCAAGCCAACCAATCGGCGTATGGCAACGTGGGCAACGCGTTTGCAAATTACCTTATGCCCAATCCGATGAACGAGTTTTTCCAAAAACAACTCAATAAGCTTTAAGGGTATTATGGCTCAAATTAACTTTGGCATACTCGACACGCAAAGCCCCGCGAAGATTGGCAATGCGTTTATTCGCACGCCGGAGCAGCAGAACGCCAATATGCTCCAAGCGATGAAGATGAAGCATCTGATGGATCAGAGCGACCAGACGCAGTACGCCATCAGCAAAGCCCGACGGGAAGACACCGAGCTAGCGGAGTTTGGCGCGGGGCTTAGGGCGCTTGGTTCCGGCCCCAGCCCAGACGCGATTGCCCAATTGTTTATGACCCACCCAAATCCGGAAATGCAAAAAGCGGGTTTGGCGATGATGCGAGAAGCTAAGGCAACCGCCGAGTATAATCGGCTGCCGCCTATGGGCGACGCGACCGTAGCGCCCGTCAATCAACTGGCCGCGCCCGCAGCGCTGCCGAACTTTACCGACAATCAGTATGAAGAATTCCAAACTTTGGCAGAGCCGAAAACATCACTGGCCGCGCCCGCAGCGCCCGCGATGACGCAGGAAAGCCAAATCGCGCAGCTGCGGGCGCGGTGGGCGCAGTTATCCCCCTTGGCACAGTACAGTCCCCAAGCCAAAGTTGAACAAACTCATATTGCGGACATCATTAAAGAACTCAGCAAGCCTCAAACCGTGGCACCGGGGGCCACGTTGTTTAGGTTGGGACAACCGCCGTTTACTGCGCCAGAAACGTCGTCTGAGTTTGAAAAACTGCTTAATAAGTCTGGGTTGTCGTTAAAAGAACAAAACGCCCTTCGGGTAGCCAAGCTTGAAAAAGACTCCACTAACATGTCGGAGTTCTTGAACGTCCTTTCTCAGCTAGGAAAAACTAAAGACCGTTTTGAGCGCGAACAGTTGATGAATAGGCTTAAATACCTTTCCATACACGCGTCGGGTACAAATGTTAACGTCAACCTGCCCCACGCAGAAAACCGGTACAGCGGAAAGTTTAGCGAGTTTGCAGCAGAAGAAGACACTAAACTGTTTACCGCTGCCCGGGCCGCGCCAAGAATTGCGGAAAACGCAAACGAGACTTTGCGCTTGCTTACGTTGCCGACAATCACCGGGTCAGGCGCAGAAATCCGTTTGGCGCTTGCCAAAGCGTATGGCCTTTTGGGTGAAACAAATACACAGTCCATTGCTAACACCGAAAATCTTATCAGAAGCACAGGCGCGGCAACTTTGGCGGCGATTAAAAACTCGGGCTTGGGCACAGGGCAGGGCTTTACTGACAAGGACCTTAAATTTCTCGAACGCGTTACGGGCGGATCGATAGCTCTAGAGCCGCAAACGCTAAGGGACTTCGCCAGAATTCAACATGATGCCGCAGTAAAAATAGTCGCCATGTGGGAAGCACGAAAGAAAAACATCCCTAAATCCGCGCTTGAGGGCACGGGGTTTGACAAAGACCGCATTGTAGTCGAGCCAATTCACGGAAGCGCAACTTATTCCGTGCTTGCCCCAGACGGAAAAACGTATTCTTTTTCCACGCCGGAAAAAGCCGCTGAGTTCAAACGACAAGCCGAGATACCTTAATGGACTACGGGGCTTTAGCCGCACAACAAGGTGGCTCCGCTACACCGTCGGTAGACTACGACGCGTTAGCGGAGAAAATTAACGCGTCAAAATTTGGCTCCACGCCTGGCGGCGCGGCAACTTTACCGGTAAAACCTCAAACGCCGATGTTGCGCCGCCAAGCGTCGGAGGCCGCAACCGACCTTGTAGGTGCAACGGCGTTGGGCGCAGTGGGGGGCTTTGCTGCGCCGCGGGTTTTGCGCGCGGTGGGGGGCGCGCTCAAAGGCTCGGGCACCCCGCAAGGGCAATCGTTAGGCGGGGGGCTTTCATTTCTGGGCACTCTTGCCGACACTGCGGGGCCAGGCGCTCGCATCGCTGCGGGTGCCTTAAGCGGGTTTGGGTCGGAATCGTCCGGGCAAACCGCAGAAGCGTTAGGCGCAGGGCCGGTTACGGCGGAAGTTGCGCGGTTTGTCGGCGGCGGCGTTACGCCCGAATTTACAAAAGCAGCGGCTTTGTTTGCCGCTAACGTAATGTCACGAATTCTGCCGGGGGATATTAACTCCGCTGCGCTCAGGACGTTGTCGGCCAAGGTCGCATCAAAGCTAAGGGATTCTGCGGGGCAGGAACTGTCGGACGAACAAAAAGCCTACACCGCTCGATTAGTAGCTGACCTTCACGGTAGCCAAAAACCCGGCCAGGCGTTGAGTGGCATTGGCGGTGAGATGGAAACGGGCGCGCAAAGCGTATTGCGGACGGGTGAACGCCAAGCAGACAACGTAGAGGGGATGCTAAAATTGGCGGCGCAACGCGTTACGGAATCCGCAGAGAAAATGGCAGCGCGTGTGGCTAAAGAAGCGGAAAAGCGTTCGGCTACATTGTACGCTAACTCGCAACGCGCGCTAAACGAATCCCGCGATGCTGCGGCTGCGGAAATAGCTGCGGCTGAAAAGGGCCAAGTTTCGTATGGGAAAGCTACGCTATACCTGACTACGCTAAAAGATGACGCAATTAACGCCGCCAAAAGGACGCGGCTTACGATTGGCGAAGACCGTTCCACTACGGCTATTGGGCAAGACTTGCGGAACGCTGCGGTTAAACGGGAAAGAGATTTCCGAACTGCTGCATCGGACAAATTCAAAGCAACCGAAACTGTAGTAAACGAAGGCGTTGCGAAGTTAGAAAACGCGGGCATAACGATAGACAAAAACCCCGCGTACAAGCAAATCGTCGCGCAGTTAAAAGCTGAATTAGCGCCGGGTAAAAACACGCCGGATGTAGCCGCAGGGTACAAAAAAATACTTGACCAAATTACAGTAAAGGTTGACGAAGGCGCGCCAGCGGTGTCGCCGTCTTACAACGCAATAGACCAAGCGCGGCGCTTGTTGGGCGAATCGTTTGGAAACGTGCCCGTTGAGGGGTATAAAAATATAGACAAGATCGCCCGCCAAAATATGTACGGCAAACTGCGTGATTTGCAGGTAAAGTTTGGCGGCGACAAGGTGGACGATTTGCTGTCCAACTATGCAGACTCGCGGCCTGAATTGGCACAGTTCGGGTCTGCGGCGGGTAAAAAAATGACGGGCATGGATCGCGGGGCGCTGGAGCAGTTTGCTACCGATCCGTCAAACATGCCCGCGTACTTTTTCAAAACGCCCACATCTTTTCAAAACTTAGTGGATTTTGTAGGTGATAGAAAACTGGCGGTTAGTTCTGCGCTTGATTACGCGACTAACGCGCTAACAAGTAAAGAAACTTCGTCTGCTGTGCGGGCGTGGATGACTAAAAACCGCGAGTTTCTCGACGCGGTGCCGGAAGTAAAACTGGCGGTCAGCAAGCACGAAACAGCGTTGGCGGCGGCGGAAACAACGGCAGCGTCAATTGACTACAAGGTTAAGGACTTGACTTCGCGCCAAGCTAAATTGACGGCGGACGCAAAGACCCGCGCAGGGGCACTTGGGCAGGGCGGCGAACTTCAAATGAACGTTTTGGCGGCTGAAGCTAAAGGCGTGACTACGGCAGCAGCAACCGATAGCAAAAACATGCTGACCCAAGCGGTTCAGGATGCAGAAAAACTTATCAGCAAAGCAAAGCTAGAGTCGGGCAAGATATCCAGCGAAAGCAAAGCGGCGGCGGACAAGATATGGAACCGCAAGAGCGTGTCGAAAGAACTAAACGCACGGCAGTTAATCGAAAGTGGTGACGCTACCCGATGGGCGTTGGTAGCGCCCATTATTGAACGCTCTCCCGCCGCAAAAGGGGCCATGTACGATGCGGTGCGCCAAGTTTTGGCGGACAGCCCGGTTTCCGTGCAACAGTTTAAAGAAGTTATAGCGGCCCCAATGGTTAAGTTTGGAATGCTTGGCGCAACGGAGGCAGAAACGCTTGCCAAACAACTGGCTGTTATAGAAGCGCGGCATCTGCCCCCCGCGCAGGAGTTGGGGCTTAAGCGCCGCATAATCCTTGAGTCCATAGGCGGGTACTCCAGTACGCTAGGAACGCGAGGCGCGCGAACAGGCGCTGGGTTTGTACTGGGCGGCGAAGACTACATTCCAGACTCCAACTCTCCCACACAGCAAAACCAAAACTCACTAAGGCAATCACCATGACCGCATCGCTGATTCCTACACCCGTTATGCAGTTCCTCGACGCGGACGGCAACCCGTTGGTCGGCGGAAAGGTCTACACCTATGAGGCCGGCACCAGCACACCTTTGGAGACATACACGGATTATGGTGGCGCAACGCCCAACGCGAACCCGGTCATTCTGAACAGTCGCGGCGAAGCGTCGATCTGGTTCGGCTCGGCCAGCTACAAGATAATTCTAAAAACCTCTGCTGATGTGCTCATCTGGACGGCAGATAACATAACTGCGGTCACGCCAATTATTTACGGAACGGGCGTAACCGCTGCATTGGCAATTAACATCGGTACGGCGGGGTCGGTGTTAATAAGAAACAGTTCAATCGCGGGAACGACGGGAACCCTTTCCTCGACACTTGGCGTGACCGGAGCCACTACGCTCCTGTCAACGCTTGCCGTGACCGGAGCCACTACGCTTTCGTCAACCTTGAGTGTCACCGGAGCTACTACGCTCTCGTCCACACTTGCCGTTACGGGCATAACCACCGTTGCAAACGGGTCGCTGGCTGCGCCTTCGCTAGTATTTGCGGGGGACGCAGACTCAGGCTTTTATAAAGGCACGGGCGCTTCCATCCTAGCGGGATTGAACGGCACAGAAGTACTAAACATAAACGCCTCGACTTTCGACGTAAAAGGAGCGTTGGCAGCTAATTTTCCCGCCAACGTGTCTATTGTAGGTGCGCTCTCTAAAGGCTCCGGGTCGTTTCGAATTGCTCACCCGCACCCCGCGCTGAACAAAACGCACGATCTTGTGCATTCGTTTATCGAAGGGCCGCAGGCAGATTTAATTTACCGTGGGCAAGTTGCTTTGGTTGACGGAAAAGCCACAGTCAATATAGATGCCGCTGCAACAATGTTTGAAGGTACGTTTGTGCTTCTCTGTCGTAATATCCAATGCTTTACCAGCAATGAAACCGATTGGAATCCTGTGCGCGGGTCTGTCAAGGAAAACATTCTGACTATCGAATGCCAAGATGCCGCGTCGGTAGCTACTATTAGCTGGATGGTAATTGGTGAGCGCCAGGACAAGCACATGCTGGACGCTACCTGGACTGACGACGATGGCCGGGTGATCGCGGAGCCGTTAAAATTAACAGTTGTGGAAGAAAATCTTTTTGCAGCGTAATCCGACTAATGGCTACCGCTAACGAACTCGACGTTCGTCTGACCTCGCACGAGGCTGTTTGCGAACTGCGATACAACACCATCAACTCTCGGTTAAAACGAATCGAGCATATCGGTTTGAGCGTTGCAGGGTTTATCGTAGCGTTGCTTCTCCATATCATATTAAAAGTCTAAAATCATTACCAGCGCTTCAACCGGAGCGTTTAACATTGCAGGAGACGATTATGGGCTGGTTCAGAAAACGCTTTGGCGAAGCCTCGACGCTTGCTGGTCTTGGGGTTTTGTTTGCCGTTGGCATACCGATGGTTCCCCCGCAGTATCAAATGCTTGTGCAGGGTCTGGCGGCGGCGCTGGGGCTGGGTGCGGCTGGACGGGCAGATCCGGGCAATAAGTGACCCCGCACTTCAGCCTTGCTGAACTAACTCGCACCGACCACCGGACACTCGACAACACTCCAGACCCCGCTGCACTAGCCAATCTGCAACGGCTGGCGGAGTTTCTGGAGCAAGTCCGGGAGGTTTTGGGCAGGCCGGTGATGGTCAATTCTGCTTTCCGCAGCAAGGCGGTCAACGATGCCGTGGGGAGCAAGGATACGAGCCAGCACAGGCTCGGCTGCGCGGCTGACATCAGAGTACCGGGGATGACACCGGACGCTGTGGTGAGGGCTGTGGTGGCCTCTGGGCTGGGCTACGACCAGCTTATCCGCGAGTTCTATAGCTGGACGCATATCAGCATCCCTGCTCTGCCGGCAGAACCCCGCAAGATGGCGTTGATTATCGACAAGCAAGGAACCCGTCTATTTCCCGCTGATCTGGCGTAAAAAAAAGCGGCTGACCTGTGCAAGTCAGCCGCCAAAAACGCAGCGAGTGATAGGAGCAAATCTCGCTACGTCAAATATCACCATGCTCCTGTAAGTATTCCTACCATCACAACTACACCTGCTCCGGTCAGGATTCCCTGAACCCACATCCACGTTTTCCAAATCGTAAAATCTTTTTGCGTGTAAACGCGGCACTCGCCTTGCAATACGTTCTTCATAGTCTCGGTGCTTTCCTTGGTAAGCCACGCTCGTCGGTTAGTTTGGTGTTGATGCCCAGTTCGATATGCTTGATGTACTTCTTGTCTGTCGGGATCAACGTGGGTGGGTGGAACCAGCTAGGCATTGCCTTCATGCCTAGTTGTATGGGTGACGGTGATGTGGGTTTTTTCCTAGACATTTAGTTTCCTTCGACCGAATAGCTGCGGGTCGGAGTCTGCCACTCCTTATTTGGCGCTGGCGTGATCCACGACAGGTCGTGCCATACCAGCCTGTTGTTCGGGTACGCGATCCACGGCCCCGACTCTAGCGCGATCACATGGTGGTTCTTGTGCTGATCAGGCACTTCGCTCCAGCCGGTCTGCATCCAATCCACAGTAAATAGGTAGTTGCCTTTCCGAATGCGGCCGTCCCGGCCCAACGCGGTGACCGCATGGTTTTTCAAGAACGGCAGCGCGATTACAGTGAATTCGTACCCGTAGGAATCCCACCAACACGACTGCTCAATCGGCAACACCGCGCACGGTCTGCTGCAAATCATGTGGATCGGCACTCGCGCCCATTGTGCGCCGCTGTTGAGCATAATTTGAAACATCGGCACACGCGCTGGCTCCGCGCGGAACGCAAAGGCAACCGCCGACGTAAATTCTCCGTGACCCCGCTTTTCGTCAAACAAAAATTCGTTACGCACAAAACAAGGGGTATAGGGGGTGTCACCTAGCAGGATCATGGAAATCCTTTATGCGAACAGAGCAATGCCAGCGGTGGCGACCAAGCGCAACATCCAGATCAGCTACAGTTCAACCTAGAAGCCGGATACTTTTACAAGATCGAGAATATTGGTAGCGACGTGACGCGCGACTGACCCGGCTAACAATGGGGGAACTGCGTTGCCTATAGAGGTTCGGATTCCGCCTTGCGTTCCTTCGAATATGAAGTTGTCGGGAAACGACTGGATACGTGCCGCCTCTCTGATCGTCAGTGACCGTGTGGCGATGGGGTGGACATTCCTGCATCCCGAGATCATTCCAAAAGTAGTCTGAATAGTTGACCCGGGTTCTGACCATATCTGGCGCTTGTAGGTAGTGTTATATCCAGATGGAGGACGTTTCGCGGCGTCCGCATTCTCATGGGCGCTATGGCCCTCGGGGACATCCCAAAGCCAGTCAATCACATGCTGGGGGTGCGCGACCGCAATGTGCAACAGATCGTCAGACTGCTCACCTGATTCGATATACGGCAGATCGGAGCAGGCGTCCGCGAAGCTGCGCCAGCGATTCAACAGAAGATCGCCGCCGTCGCCATGGGTACGTTGAGGAAAGCTCAGTCGGATATTTAGATCGCGGCGGATGGCAACGAAAAATACTCGTTCTCGATGTTGTGGAACGCCATAGTTCTTAGCGTTCACTTCATACATATCTACCGAGTAATTTTGGTCGGAAAAGGCTCGCTGAATGTCGTCCTTAACCAAAGTGCCGTTGCGCGACTTCATCGAGGTCAACAACCGTACGTTTTCCAGAACGGCAACTTTGGGCCGGAATGCCTTCACAAAGCGCAGGTAGTGCATGAAGAGATAGTTCCGGGCGTCCTCCACATCGCGCTTTCCTGAAAGACTGAAGCCCTGACAGGGGGGACCGCCTATTATGGCATCGATCTCCCCGATGTGTTTGCACGCCGCCGCTATCTCGGCGTCAGAAATGGCCGTGATGTCTGTTGCGATTCGCCGAGACGTAGGAAAATTCTTCTCGTAAATGGCGCGGGAACTTTCCTCGACCTCGACGTGTCCCCTGATATCAAAGCCCGCCGACTTGAAGCCGAGACTCAATCCTCCACACCCCGAAAACAGACTGATAGCAGCATAACGATTGGCAAGCGCATCAGTATTTTGGGAGCGCAATAAATTAAGGTACGTCGCGTTTCCTTCGGTGACGGCGTGTCGCGCGACGCGCTGAGGATCGTGTTCGACGCTGGAATAGACATGCTGCCGATAACGCTTCCGACGACCAATTGTTGCCTGAAGTGTTTCAGGGCTGTCGAAGGCCGCTATTACTTTGCACGCCTCAACATCCGATAGGGCGTTCTTCCCAAGCTCAAATGCCGACAAAAGATGCTGGGGAACACCCGAGATTTCCGCAAGCTTGGCCTGTGAGAGGCCGAGCGTCTCCCTGTTCCGTCTCAATTCGGTACCGGTGAGCGACATTATGTGACTAATCTCATGGCTTCACTTTCTTTTTCGCCAGACTGGCAGCCGCGACGGCCTGCGCTGCGTCCCTGTCTCGCTCTGCCCGTTCTGCCCGTCCCGCGAATTGAGGAAGGAGCCTCTGCTTGAGATCGTCCAGTTCGACCTGCGCGGGGCAGGTGCATACTTTGTTTTTGTTCACTTTTTCGCTCCTTTTAACCTTCAAGACTTTCGGTGTCCATTTGAAAACATCGGACAAAGCTTCTTCAAGTTTCGGCACTCGGTTCTGTGGGTGCAAAACCCAGCGTGTATCGAGCCACTTGATAGCCGCGTCCAGCTTTTCACTTTGCGTCATTTGCATATCTCCCTGAGTTTGACTGATTGAGCTTCTTGTGCAGCAGCCCTCGCAGAAGCCCACGCAGCAGCCCCCGCAGCATCCGCAGCAGCAGCTAATTCTTCATCAGATGCCTGTCCGTTCGCATATCTCTCAACAACATCCAGCGCGGCAATCGACCGTGGGTCAGTCATCAGGTGCTGCACCTGCCGGGCGCACCAGACTGCGAACAACCTGATCTCTCGATCATGTCCATCGACCGCCCTCAAGCACCACAAGACATCTTGCAGGCCGTTGCTGTCCAGTATGTCTGTGATAGCTAGAGGCTCGTCGTCCCCTTCCGTTTTTCCTAGATACACTAGCAACTTCTTCCACCCGTCAACGCAGGGACTGTGTTGCCGTATTTTATTAAGTGTAGTTTTCATGCTGCCTCCAATGCTTTCTCATCCAAAAAAACACAACCCCCAAGCGTGGATTGCGTCCCAAGGCTGGATGCCCAGCGCCTTGTAGTGGGCGCCGCCCACCTGTGTGTGGTTAACGTCAGACACGGCGCCCCTTGCTCAAAAGTTCAAGCCGCTCGCGGGACACGCGCAAGACGTTGTACCTCTGGTGCAGCCGCTCAAGCACCACCACGCGCTGGGTGCCTGCCTTTTCTTCGTTCAGCATTTGCAACACCTCTGCCTCTGTTTTTGTGGCAAGAATATGGTTAAGCTTACGCCAGGTTAAGTTTTTCAATTTTCTTCCCTAATTCGTCAATGTTCTTCAACACCCGCAGCAAACCCCGTTGAGCGGCGTTGAACTGCCGCATACGAATAATCAACTCGGATTCAGCGGCTTTCAGCTTGGCCTTTAGTGTGTCGATACGTTTCATTTCAACGCCTCCATAGCTATGTCGGAAATGCTGCGCTTGTCGTGCAGCGCCGCCCACACCTTCTCGTCCACGGTTGCGTTGACCAGCAGGACGTAGCACCACACGTCATGCCGCTGGCCGCTTCGGTGCAGGCGCCCGATGGTCTGCTCGTAGAGTTCCAGCGACCACGGCAGGGACAAGAACACGACCCGGCTGCCGCCATGTTGCAAATTCAGGCCGTGGCTCGCCGACTTGGGATGCACCAGCAGCAGTTCGATGCGACCCGCGTTCCAACGCTCAATGGCGTCCGGTTCGTCCAAAGTGCAGGCGCGAGGGTAGCGACGCTGCAACTCGGCCAGTTCAGCCCGGTACTGGTACACGACCAGCGTAGGGGCGCGTTGCCCCTCGGCTAACAGGTCGTGCAGCAGGTCAAATTTGGCCGTGTCGTGCCAGACGACCTGCCCCTCGGCGTAGACGAACCCGCAGGCCATCTGTTGCAGCTTGCCCGTCACCACGGCCGCGCTGGTGGCGACCGCGTTAGCGCTCGGGAACTGCACCATGAAATCCCGCTTCATGGCCTCGTAGGGCGCCCGGTCGCCCAAGTCGCAACGCATCTCGACGGTGTGCAACGGCGGGAGCGTGTCAGCGTACTCGCCCGGCTCCAGCACAAACGTGGCGGGATGGACGCGATCCATGACCTTTTCAAGCTAACCGGGCAGCGGCTCGTACTCCCGAAAATCCCGGTGTACACAGTAAAAATATTGCTGCTGAAACGCACCTTTGCTGCGCCCCAGCAACGACTGATCGACAATCTTGCATTGCCCGAATACGTCTTCCAAACCGTTGCTGGTAAAGCTGCCGGTCAAGCCCCAGCGGATATGAATGTGGTCGATCAGTTTCAGCAAAACTTTGAACCTGGCACCGGAGGGGTTCTTCAGCCGGGTCAGTTCGTCGAACACCACCGCGTCAAATCCCAGTAGCCCCGGCAAGGTCTGCACGTTGTCATAATTGGTCACCACCACGTCGGCCTCCGACCGGATAGCGGCCTCGCGCTGGCGCGGTGTGCCCACGGCCACGGTTAGCCGCAGGTCTGGCACCCACAACTTGGCCTCGGACGGCCAAACGTTGACGGCCACGCGCTTGGGAGCCAACACCAAAAAACGTTTCGCCACGCCGCTGGTTAGCATGTCGCGCATTGCGGTCAAGGTGAGCGCGGTCTTGCCAGCACCGACCGGGGCGAGGATCATCGCCCGATTTCGCTCGTAGAGAAAGTCGGCGGCTAGATCTTGGTAAGGTCTAAGCATTCCACGCCTCCGCTATCTGCCGCGCTGCGACCTCATCAGTCACAACAGCTCCAGGCTTGCTCTCAAATGTCAAGCAATTGAACCCGTTGCGGTTCATCACGCCCCACCAACCTATCGGGCCGCCTAAATCTTCGGCGCGGTAGGGTGGGTGGGCAAAATACTTTGCAGGTCGAGCATCCATTTATCCACGTCCTCTTTTGACCACACACAGGCATACTGTTGCCCCAACCGCGCCATGTCGGCGGCGAACAACTTCTGCAACGGCGACAGGCGACCTTTGGCAGCCTTCACCTCCACGAACCACACCACGCCCCCTGGCAGCACCACTATCCGGTCGGCCACGCCGAGATGCGCCGGGGACACCCATTTGTACGCGTTGCCGCCCAAGGCGGCAATGCGGGCGGCAAGATAACGTTCGATGTCTTTTTCAAGTTCCATGTAAAAAAGTTTAGCACACAAGATCAAAGTGTAGTAAAATTTTTTCTCCACCCTAACTAAAGGACAATCAAATGGAAGCCCACGGTGATGAAGGCATGAAAGAAATTACCGACCGCCGCTTAGAGCTTGCGCTTGAAGAAGTCGTCGAGTGCATTCTCGACCACGGGCAATGGCCGAGAAAGGGCCGCGCCCAGTTCGACCTTTACGA
>SXGU01119475.1_pt1 | contig 26220 bp, 24 predicted proteins | sample 3174531 | NCBI WGS metagenome assembly SXGU01 (sample SAMN11356863, study PRJNA531348) | freshwater metagenome | isolation source: freshwater sample F1-140 | place: China: Fuxian Lake, Yuxi | collected 2017-12-25
CGCGCATCGGCGACTGCCGGCCGTCGTTGCGGGGCTCAGCCGGCGCCACGCGCTCCGAGACGAAGCGCTCGGCATGTTCCATGATCAGGTGGAGACCGCGGCTCCGGAGATAGTCGGCATCCGCAGCGCCGAGCCGAAAGCGGCTGCGGAACCGCGAGCGAGCCAGCGCGGCGAACAGCGCCTCCTCAGGTGTGGGCATCTTCCCCGTCCTCCGCCGCCGCCCGGATCGAGGCCAACACCGCCGTCAGATCCCACGGGTAACGGACCACGAAATCGACCAGCGGTGCCAGCGTGCCTGCCGCCTCCGTCTCGACCCGGTGGCGCTCTGCTCTACGTAACGCGTCCAAATCGCCCCCGGTCAGCCGCGCCGCCCGCTCGTGCTCGGGCGCGACCACCAGACCGGTGACGAGTGGGCGACGCTCCCCGCCCGCCCATCCCCGGAGCTCGCGAAGAACCACGGCGTGGCGCAGGCCGTCGATCACCACCGGCCGGGCGGGATCGACGGCGGACCAGGCGAGGAAATTTCGAACGAAGGCCCGGGGATCGGCATCGACCGCACGTTGGCCGATCTCCTGGAGAACCGACCTGGCCGGCTCGCGGCCGCCTTCGAGGGCGAGATGCCTGACGAAGTCGCCGAAGGAGGTCAGGGACGCTCCCAACTCACCGCTCAACTGCGCGGCAAGCGTCGACTTGCCGCTTCCCATGGCGCCGGCGAGCGCGACCGTCAGGCGGCCAGGGAAAGACAGGGCTGCCCGCCCCGATACGTGAGCCAGCCGCGCCGATCCCTCTTCTCGACGAACAGCGTTCCGATCCCCACCCGATCCGCGAGCTCGATCAAGGTGGCGAACCTCTTGTCCGCGCGGGCGGACCAGAAGTCGTCGTCCTCCGCGAACAGGCGGGACGCAAAACGGCGACGGATGTCCGACAGCGTCTCGACGTCGAGCGCATAGTAGTCGGTGCGCCCGGCGACCGCGATTCCCACCACCGGTCCTCCCGAGCGCTTCAGCAGGATGATGTCACCGGGGCTAACCCGCGCAAACGGGGCGTGACGGTTCCTCCCGAACCTGCTCTCCACCGTCTTGCGGCCGTCGAGAATGGCCTGGAGATAAGGTTCCACGAAAACGCCCAGATGAATGCCGACGCCCGGATCCAACAGTGCGCGGGACAGCCGGTCATGCCATGGCGACCCGCTCCCGAAGGCCTTCAGCGCCCGCCTCAGCACGTCCACTCCGTCCCCGTGTCGAGCCATGCGCCGTCTCCCACGAGCCGGCGGGCGTCATCCAATTCGCGTCCGATCAGCTCCAGGAGCTGATGAATCAGGCGATTCGGGGGCGCAATCCCGGAGTCAAGCGGGATGTCACTTTGTCGAGCCGCGATTCCCGAATGCAACACCTTGGTCTCCTCACGGGCGATGGCGGCCATGGCCGCCCGGGCCGCCGCCGCATCCACATGAAACGCGCGGTTCCCCGTCGTCCAGAGATTCGCCCGCTCCCTGCCGGGCGCGCGCGAGCTCACGGACGAGAACACCTCCGCTCGGCCCACGGCCGTCAGCAATGCCGGTCCAGGTGCCGCGGAGGACCCGTTGCCGACGATGCGGAGGCGGACTCCCCGGAGCGTCAGCTCGCACACCGTCGGCAAATGCACCGGCGATGACGGCTCCTGCGGCCGTTCCACGACGAAGCTCATCAGATCGCCGCGGCGCCAGTCAGCGAGCCGGCCGAGACCTTGCAGCTCCATTGCGGCGAGCTCGAACAGCGGCGTGCGATACCAGACCAGCTCCGATCCTCCCGTGCCGGCCAAGCCGGCCCGGCGCGCCATGGCGACGAAAGCGGCGCGATCCTCCGCCGCGCCCGGCCTGGCACCGAGCGGAGGCAGCACCACCCACGCCGGCGCACCCGCCCGGCATCCCCGCGAGCAAGCCGAGAGCATGTCCCCGAACGGCCGAGCATACCAAGGGGGATCGACCAGCGCGGCGGCCGCGGTGCCGCCCGCCCCGCCGCCGAGCGCGAGTCCCTTGCCCCCGAACGCGGCCGCAACGGCGGCGGTCACGCCGTCGCGGGGGCCGAGGAAGCGGACCAAGCGGTCCGCCCTCATCCTGGCAAACTCGATCGCCACGGTCGGCGTGCCGACCAGCAGAATCTCGTCGCCGGGTGCGGTGACTTCCAGAAGCACGTCCGCCAATCGACGCGCGGTCGGGACGTCGAACCGGAATTCGCTGTCCAAGGGATGCGGGAGCGGCAGTGCCCCGCACTGGTCGATGAGCCTCGGCGCACGATCCACCCTCGCGTCGGCCGCCAGTGCGTCGGCTCGATCATCGCGGAGCCGCGCCAAGGACCGAAGCGCCTCGTCCGGCGTCACGCCCGGCAGCGCCCTCACGAGATCGCCGAAGGTAGCCGCGCGTGTCAGGCCTTCGTCGACCCAACCGTCGAGCCGATCTTCCCAGGAGACGGTCGTTCGGGCGCCGCGGGCGTGCATCAAATCGCCGGACAGGCCATGGGTGCGGAGACAGTCCCCACCAGCCGGTTCCACTCGGCGACGGCGAGTTCCTGCGCCGCCAGCGCGACGGAGAGGTCGCGGCCGGCGTTGCGCATTTTCGTGGGGCCGAACGCCTCGATCCTGAGAGGCACCGTGCGGAGCGGCAGGGCCGGGGAAAGCCGGCGCAGGCGCTCCACGAACGCGCCGACCTTGGCTTCGACATCGTCGAGGGCCGGAATCGTCAAGGTGACGTAGGCCCAGAGGTCAATGCCGAGATCGAGGTAACGCGCGAAGCGCTCGAACTGGAGGTCGTAGCCGCGCGGGTCGGCACCCGTGTTGAACGAGAAGCTCTCGCCGTCGATCCCCTTGAAGCAGCAAACGCGGCCATAGCCGGGTTCGGTCATCAGCCCGACCTGACCCGGGTCGAGCATTTCGAACACCAAGTCGCTGCTGAGGTTGTCGTCCGACCAGAGGTAGGTCGCCTGCCGAAGGCCGGCCCGATCGAGAGCTTCGATGGTCCAAGGCACCCATTCGGGGGTCAGGTCCGGCGAGCCGCCCGAAAGGTCCAGCACCCGCGGACGGTCGGGCAGCGCCGCGTAGCGGCGGACCAGCTCGTCGGCGGTCACCCACTCACCGCGCCGCTCATCCCCACCCAGCAGCTCGAAGGGCACGTAGCAATACCAGCAGCGCCAGGCGCAGGCCGCGTTCTGGAACACCTGCGCCTCGAGAACCTCGCCGGCGGGCTGCCCCAGGAAGCGCGCGGCGGGATCGATCGGGAGGAAGTTGTCGGGCCAGCCGGTCGCGGTGCCCCTGCGGAAGTGCCTGACGCGGCCGAGCCCACCGCAGTTCACGGGCGAAGTGAGGTCGCCCTCCTGAGCGCTGCCCTCGAGCCGGGAAACCAGGATCTCGCGCGTGGCGGGCCTGATTATGCGACTGCGCATGCGCGCGACCATCTGCCCGGTATCGATCAGCGCGCCCATCACTCGCTTCCCTTGTCGCCGGGGGTCGCCTCGATTGCGCGCAGCTCGCCTTCGCGGCCGTCCAGGTAGGTGCCCACCATGCGTGAGCAGAACGCGAGATCACCCTCTGCCATCGGTCCGGTCATGGGAATGCCATACCAATACCAGGCGCACTTCCGGCAGCAGGTCGCGGTTGCGTGCTGAGCGTAGAACAACACGTTCCCCTCGAGCGGCGTCTGGCGGCCGTCGAAGCTGTCCGGCTCGCCGCCTATGCTCTTGCGCAGGCGCTCCTGGATCTTGGCCCGCACCCCGTCCACACCGTCACGCCGGATCAATTGCCGCGCCTTTCGATCGAGCGACTTCCGGAGGTAATGATCCCGGATGAACTCGCGACCCAGTTCGCGGAAGATCGCCTCGGGTGCGCTCCGGTCGCGGGCACGCGTCACGCTCATGTCGACGCTGCGATCGCCGCATCCCCGGCATTCACCGATCGGCTCCGATTTCCAGCCGCCGCGCTTCGGACGGTAGCAGTGCTTGTCGTTCTCGCAATCCTTGGATGTGCAGAGCACCTTCACGGGAGCGAGCTTAGGAAGCTCATCCATCCTGCACCTCATCGTGCAACGCGAGCTGGAGCAGTTCCAGCGCCGTCTCGTCCAAGCGGGAGAAGTCGAACCTGCGGAAGAAGACGTCGCGGGCGATCCGGAGCGGATCCAGCGAGCGGTCCTGGAGATTGGCGGCGGCGCCCCACCACGACACGCCCTGCAGCGACAGCCGGTGCGCGACGTAATTGGCGATCACGCCGGCGTCGATGCCCGAGCGCGTCGCCTGGCGGGCGACCGCCCCCTTGAGGCGGCGCAAGTCACCGCCGGCCTCTTCGAACGCAGCCATGAAGAGGTCCTCAGCGCGTCCGTCCGTGGCGACGAGCGCCGCATACCAGGTCGCCTGCCGCTCCTCCGGATCCTCCCGCCGGCTCGCGGCGGTCTCCGGCTCCTCCACGACCTCGTGATCGAGCCGCTCCGGGAAGCGCCCGGCGTGGAAGATCTCGTGCAGAAGATCGACAAGCCACTTGGCCGCCGACAGCTCGCCCTGCTTGAGCACCACGACGTTGGTGCCGGCAAACCGCCAGCAGGCACCGTGGAAGTGGCCGCTGTCGGCGAGTGGGAGCACGATGATGCCGAGATCCCACGCGGTCTCGAGCGCGTTCACGAAATCGACGGCGCCGCGACCGCGGATCAACTCAATCATCGGCCGTGCGTCGATCGGTATCGGACGCGGAGGCCTCGTCGGCATCGCCTCCGCGCAGATCCGGGCGAGCCGATGGACATAGGCGACGTAAGCCGCCACGGCCCTGGCGTTGCGACCCTTGGGCATCTTGAACCTGGCCGCGGCGCCGGCGGCCGCGGGCAGCTCCAGCGGCGCCGCGGAAAGGATGTCGCCCGGGTCCCAGTCGTAGATGTATCCGAGCCGCTCCGCGACGGTGCGGGACGTGCCGGCGGGGGCCAGGCGCCGACGCACGAAATCCGCCTCCACCCCCATGACCGCGGCGCGGCGCAGGATCGCCTCGACGGACCCGGTGCCGGCCAGCCGCAACTCGCCCGGCAGTTCGAGACCAATGGCGTCGGCGACATCGGCGATGCGGGCAAAGCTCGCTCCCGCATAATTCTGCATCTCGTAGCGCTGGATCTGCTGCTCCTTCAGCGAGAGCCGCTCGGCGAGATCGCGCTGGGTCAGCCCCGAGGCGATGCGGCCGCTGATCAGGGCGCGCGGCAGCTCCGAGAGACTCCCGATGCGGAACCGGCGGACGGAGCCGCCGCGCAGCGCGAGATAGTCGTCCACCTCCCGCCGGAGCTCCTCCAACTGCGAACGCACCGCGTCGCGCTGCGCGTCCAGGATTGCGGGGTCGATGCCGACCTCGACCATGTCGCCGTCGAGCGCCGCCTGAAAGCGGTCGATGTCGGCGCGCGCGATTTGAAGCTGCCTCTCGTTGGTGATCACTGCAGCACCAACAGCTCGATCTCGACCACGCCCTTGGGCACGCCGTCGCGGTCCTTCTGAAAGAATTGGCGGTAGAGCGGTCCGGAAGGGTTCGACGCGCGGGCGGTCCAGGGAAACAGGTCGCCCAGATACTTCGCGTTCATCGCCTTGCGGCCGTCGTCATGCTTGATCAGGATCGGGTCGAGAGCGCCCTTGTCGACGCCGACCGGGTCGAAGGCCGCGTCCCAGTCGCCCGGATGCTCCTCGGCGGTCACGAAGCTGCCGTCGACGACGACCGCGCGGCAGCCTGCCGCGCGCAGCGCCGCGATTGCCCTCGCAAACCCTGCGAACAGGAACCTACGCCGCGAATTCCAGACGAACAGCCTGACGAATTCCGCCAGCCCCATCCGGTGCACACCGGGCGGCAAGTAGCCATTCTCCGAGTCGATCTTGAGCACACGACACAACATGCATGTTGTGTTCGTCCAAAGCAAGGCTTTTCCGTTTGCCTCGGGGCGGGAGCCCCGGCATGGACGGAAAGCGAAGAGGAGGAGCGCGCGTGGGGCTGGTGATCACCTTGTCGGGGGCGATCGGGAGCAGGCGGTCCGAGGTGGCCGACAAGCTCGCGGCCAGGCTCGGATGGCCCAAGGTCAAGTTCTCGGACTACATAAGGCAGCGGATCGCGGATGACGGTGAACGGCCCGAGGACCGGCTCCTGCAGCAGCGCTACGGCCAGAAGCTGGTTCAGACTCAGCTCGACGAGTTCGTCGAGGGCGTGCTCGCGATGGCGCCGGGCTGGCGGAACCAAGGGAACCTCATCGTGGACGGCTTGCGGCACGTGGAGGTGCTGCTCACCCTCAAACATAAGGTGCTGCCCAACCGCCTCTTCTACGTGAACGTCACGCCGGACCCGTTGCGACGCGAGGAAGGCGCACGCGAACGCGGGATCGAGGAGCAGAACCTCTACCGTTACGACCGAGCTCTCAGCGAGGCCCAGATCAATCGGATCCTGCCTGCCTACGCCGACATGGAAGTGGACGGCACCGTCGGTCCCAACCTCAACGTGGCGGATATCGCCAGGCGGGTCGGACCCGTGCAGGAACCGCAGCAGCCCTGACCGCCGGTGCGGGCCTATGGCATCTTCCAGGGCGGTGGAGCCAAGGGCTACGCGCACGTCGGCGCGCTCAAGGCGGCCGAGGCGCTGGACATCGAGTTCGTCCGGTATGCGGGCACGTCCGCCGGCGCGCTGATCGCGGCGCTCGCGGCCGCCGGCTACGCGGCCGACGAGATGCTCGATCCCGATGCGGCGCCGGGGACGCGCGGCGTGCTCGACATCGACATCGCGGAGCTGCTGGACCGACGCGAATATGAGCGCGTGCAGCGCTTGCAGGAGAGATGGAGGCTGTTCGACAAGCAGGAGGAGCGCGGCGGCGGCCTCGGCAAGTGGTGGCGGAGGGTCAAGCGCAAGAACCGGTTCCTGGTCTTCCTGCGCGGCGCCAAGCTCGCGTTGGGGCATGTCGGCCCCGCCCTGCGCCTCTACCGCCATTTCGGCATGACCGGGACCGACGGAGTGGTGCAATGGCTTGACGGGCTCCTAAGAGACAAGGTGCCGGGGCCGGGGCCGGTCACCTTCGGCCAACTCGGCATGCGCCTCCGCGTGGTCGCGGCAAACCTGCGGACAGGTGAGATCCACGTCTTCGGCGGCGAGGGCGACGAAGACGCGCCGGTTGCTCCCGCGGTCATGGCGTCCGCCTGCTTTCCGCTCTTCTTCCGCCCCTTCAGGGACGGCGACGACATGTTCGTCGACGGCGGGCTGGTCTCGAACCTGCCCGCCTGGCTGTTCGACGAGGAGCGGGAAGCCGATCCGTCGTTTCTGCCGACCTTCGGCTTCCGGCTCACCAACGACCTGCTGGTCGCCAAGGACACCGTAACGCCGGCGAGCTTCCTCGCCTTCATCAAGCGGATGGGACAGACGCTGCAGTCGGGGGCGCGCAATCTCGAAGTTCGCCGCATCGAGGATTTCCACGGCATCAACCTGAGGGCGCGCGTGGGCACGCTTTCCTTCGCGACCGTCCGGGCCAAGGCGCCGGAACTGGTCAGGGAGGGCCGGCGCAGCGTCGAGAGGTATTTCGAAGAGGAGATCGGCCCCCGCGATCCCGACTTCATGGGGCGGGTGCTCAGGATCATCGTCGACGAGCTGGTGAGGCACTACGACTGGGCGGGCGATCGGGTCAGGGCGTCGGTTCTCCTCAAGGCTCGCGACGGACGGCACGCGACCACGGTCTACTCGGCTTACATGGATAGCGATCCGGACGACCGCCTTCGGGTGAGGACGTCGGGACTTGGAGCCGGAGCGGTGTTTCGGCTCCGCGAACCGATCGTCATCGACCGGGACCGGATGCCGCCGGACGCGCCGGAGGTCAGCAAATACGAGATGAAGGGCCGCCCCGCCGACATTCGACACCTCTACGTGGTCCCCATCTTCGAGAATCCAGGTGATTGGGACGAACCGGACGCCTTGCTCCGAGGCGAGCCGTTCGCGGCACTGGTGGTCGACCGCGGCTCCGAGTTCGGATCGCTGCTGCTGTCGCCCGACGAGCAGGACAGCCTCGCCGGGATCGGGGCGATCGTCGGCGAGGAAATGCGCGGGCGCCACATGGTGCCCGGACCGGGTGGCGCGGAGGAGGAGCCCTCCGCGGAGGCGAGGCAACTGAGTAGGGAACGCCTGCGGGAGCGCACGCAGGCGACCGGCTATCGCGACGTGGACTCCGCGGGCGCCCTTCGGGTCTCGAACAGGAAGCGCCGCACGATAGGCGCGAGCGAGCTCGAGCAGCGGATGGCGACGATCGTTCTACGAGCTGGAGCCGAGCGGCAAAAATCCCCTCCCGAGCCGAACGGCTCCACCGTGCCCGGACAGGCAACCGCAGCGGCCCCTCCCGGCGACGAGCCACCCGCGAACGAGCACATCCGAATCCGATAGGCCCGAACTGGACCCAACTCGCGTCCGCCCACCCTGGATCGGGATATGATGCACCGAACGGCGAGTCGCGGGCTCCCCGGAACGACCGGGGCCCCAATCTGCCGTCGGGAAGGTGCTATGGGGGCCACCGCGCGACGATTGTCGGTCATCATCATTGCGGCGTCAGGATGCGCGATGACCGCGGGTGAGGTCAGCGGGCAGCGGATTGCGCTGCAGGCGACTTGCAACACGCCCGCGACGCGATTCTGCGATGCCGCGATGGAAGCGCCGAGGAACTGGCGCGGACCCGTGTTCCGGTTGAGTCAGGACTATCCCGACCGGCCCGGCAACGACGTCCAGCCATGGCGCCGCTACCGGCCCGACTCGCAGTCGCGCGAATACATGGAGGCGGTCCTCAGCTACGTTTTCGAGGGCAACATCAACCGCACCGCCGACCTCAGCTTCGACTTCGCGAACAACAATCGCCGCCGCTGGTATCACGCGCCCTGGCAGGATTTCGGGCCCAACGGGCGGGAGTTCGTGCACGGGCTGACGCGCGAGCGGACGTCGCTGCCGCGCGAGCTCCACCCAGACCAGGACCGGCACTGGCACAACTACGCCGTCGGCTTCTACAACCAGCCCGGCGGCTATACGATCGGCCAGGTCTGGCGCGACCGCGGCAACCCGGACCCGCGCCTCGCCATCTTCCCCGAGGGGACCGTGGCCGCCAAGCTCCTGTTCACCACCGCGCCCGCCTCCGAAGTCCCCTATCTCGTCGGCGCGCCGGAGTGGACCGCCTACGTCTACTCCAACCCCAACGTGCGCCGACCACGGCCGAACGATCCCCGACGGCTGATGCGGCTCCGCCTCCTTCAGATCGACATCGCGGTGAAGGACAGTCGGATCGGCTCGGTAGGATGGGTGTTTGGCACGTTCGTCTACGGAGGCGGCATCGACGGGAGACGCGGCTCGGGCTGGGGCAACGTCGCTCCCCTCGGCCTCATGTGGGGCAACGATCCGGGCCACGCCGGCGGCCCGTTCCGCGAGTCACGCATCAACGAGGAGGTTCGCCTGCCCCGGCTCGGATGGCAGGGTCGGCTGAACGGACCGGTGGACAATCCGGTCTCCTCCTGCCTGTCCTGCCACTCGACGGCGCAGTATCCCCAGGCCGACCTGATCCCGCCTCCCAATCGGCCCTGGCAGCCGTGGTTCAGGAACATACCGTCAGGGCAACCCTTCGCCCCGCCCGCCCAGTCGACCGACTACTCGCTGCAGCTGTCGACCGGGATCGCGAACTTCCGCCAAGCGCAGCGCGCCATGCAGGTCGAGAGCCTCAGGTCGCGGCAGCGATTTCTCCGCTCGGTGCGGGAATCGGATCCGCGGACGCCGCGCGAAGGCGGCAAGCTCCACTGACCATCCGGAGGTCCCGATGCCCGTCCGCACGACACCGCTGCCGAAGAGACCCGACAAGTTCGACCAGGCCGAACTCCAGGCAGTCGCCGCCGCCCTGGACAAGAACGAGCTATGGTATTGGCAGGAAGGTTCGGTGGTCGCGGAGGCGCTCAGGAAGGCCGCGGCACGCTTCCAGGCACCATACGCGGTCGCGACATCATCGGGCACGGCGAGCATCCACGTCGCCGTGGCCGCGGCGCGGCTGCAGCCGGCGACGGAGGTGATCACCTCCCCGATCACCGACATCGGCACCATCAACCCGATCCTCTACCAAAACCTGATACCGGTGTTCGCCGACGTAGACCCCGATACGGGCATGCCCACGCCGGAACACATCGAAGCAGCGATCACGGAGCGCACCGGAGCGGTCCTAATCGTCCACCTCACGGGCTGCCCCGCCGACCTTGAACCGATCGCGCGGCTGTGCGCCGACCGCAACCTCGTGCTCATCGAGGATTGCGCCCAGGGTCTCGGCGCCACCTACCAGGAGAAGAGCATCGGCACGTTCGGCCGCTTCGGCTGCTTCAGCCTGAACGACCAGAAGCACATCACCTCGGGTGAGGGCGGTTTCGTCCTCGTCCAGAACGAGGAGGACTTCTACCTCTGCCACAACTACGCCGACAAATATTACGACCGGCACAAAAAGGGTGTCCGGCTGGAGGCGCTCGCGCCCAACTACCGAATGAGCGAAATCGACGGTGCGCTCTTTGGCGTGCAGCTCGACAAACTGGACAGGATCGTCGCTGCGCGGGTCAAGCTGGGCGAGGACCTCAGCCACCGCGTGGCGCAGATTCCCGGCCTGATCCCTCAGCCGCGTCCGAACAAGTCCGTGGCGACCTACTTCTTCTTGTTGCTGAGGATCGACACCGATGTCCTGACCTGCACGCGTGACCAGTTCCTCGCCGACATCAACGCGGAAGGCCTTTCTGCCCGGGCCGCCTACGTTCCCGTGCCGATCTACCGGTCCCCCTACTTCCGCAACAAGAGCTTCTTCCCCGGGGGGATATGGCCTGCGGAGATCGTGTCCGGGCTCACCTACGATTACACCGCGATCGATCTGCCCGGGGCGGAACTCGCGGTCGGAACGGGCATCACCCTCACGCTCCACGAAGGCTTCACCGCCGCCGACATCGATGACTACGTCGAGGGTCTCACCTTAGTGGCAGACCGATACAGGAAGTGAAGCACGTCGTTCGCGCAGGGCAGTTCGGGTCAACCAGGTCGCCGAGCATCGAGCCTGCGCGTCGGAAGGTCGAACGACGTTGGCGCCATCACTCGTTTCAAGGCAAGGTCCGCCGAGCCGGTCTGGAGGGTGTCGACCCGCAGCACCGGCGACCATAAGTGGCAGAGCATGCCAAGAATGAACCTCCTCGTCGAATTCGACGACGGCAGCCTCATGGTCTACGAGCCTGCCTCGTCCGTCCGCATCGCATCACGGGGACCATCGCCGGTGCCTAGGAAGGACTACGAGAAGGTCCGCAACCATCCGCCCGAGTGGGTCGGCTTCGGTTCGTTCGAGGCGCGCATCCTCGCCGTCGGCCATCGCGTGGAGACGCACCGAGGCCTCCGAACCGTCATGCGGGTGGAACGTGACGTGGATCGCGAGCCCGGCGGCGTCGAGTCCGGAATGCCCTGAGCGTGCCGTCGTTCGTATTCACCGGACGCGTCCTCCCGCATATCGCGGGCGTTACCGTCGAACACATGCCCGAGTTTTCGATAACGGGCGCGGAAACGATCCCCGACACCGCATTCAAGGTCGAGCTCCGCGAGGACGAACTGACCGTGACCGCGGACGCGGCTGCGGAGCCGGACGGATACGAATTCCTCCACTTCCACGCCTACGATCTCGCGCGCACGCTCTGCGACTTCCTCGCCACGACCGACGGGATCGCCCGCCTACCGGTGCTCGACGAAGTCCTGCTGCCCAGCGGCGAGAGGAAGTCCACGACCCTCGCGGACGGCGAGCTCGCCGCCCGCTTCACCGTGCACGAACGGTTCGACGCCGACGACATCCTCCGACTGATCGTCACCGACATCGGGATCGCACGCCTGATGGCGGACGTCACCTCCATGCTCACGTGGCCCCACTACACCCCGATCGCGGCGGGGCGGGTCTGCGAGAGCATCAGGCTGCTCACCAGCGGCGGCAGGTCGGACGCGGACTGGGCCAGAATGCGCGAGCTGCTGAACGTGGACCGCGCCTACCTGCAGCTCCTCACCGACCATTCGGCTCCGCCCCGGCACGGCGAGCGCCGAGCGGTCGATCCGGACACGAACAGGACGCTGGCCGCGCGGGCCTGGACGCTGACTGACCGCTTCCTCGTTCATCGCCTGGAAGGGTCGCGTGCACTCGATCCTGAGCGATACCCGCTCCTGCGGGGCTGACGGGACCCGACAGGGGCAGCGGATCCGGGATCGGTTCCCCGAGCGTCATGGCCCGGACCTTCAGCTCACGACTCCACAACGGGGCCGATCAAGTATAGCTCACAAGGAAAATCCATTCAGGTGAGGCCACTTGCACGATTGCCCCGAGACCCTGTCCGATCGCCAACGGACCTGCCTCAGGCTCGTGGGCCGCGGCATGTCGTCCAAGGAGATCGCGCACGAGGTCGGCTTGAGCCCGCAGACGGTCGACACCTACATCAAGGCCGCGATGGCCAAGCTCGGCGCCGGCAACCGCCGCGACGCGGCGCGGCTCCTCGAAGCCCACGAGCTATCCCAACAATTGGGATCACCACCGGGCGCGATTGCCATGAACGCCGCGCCGGCGGACCAAGCGGTCGCGACCGGAGGGGGTGGACGGCTCGATTGGCTGCTGCCCCCGCCAGTCGGAGGCAAGAGCAACGACCTGAGTGCGGCGGAGAGGACCTTCGCCGTCCTCAAGGTGGCCGGGATCGGCGCGGTGGCGGTCTTCGCGCTCGCGCTGCTGATCGCAGGCACGCTCTACACCCTCCGCTGAACGGTCGCCGCCACGCCCGCGCTGGGCGAGAATGCAACGGGGGTCGAACAGATGATCGAATTCAAGCCGGGAGCAGGCATGGTGGTCGCCGCCGACGTCCAGACCACGGTGGCCGCGGTCGACGACGCAATCCTGAACGGCGCACGGCTGTGCGCGTCCTTCATCGAGGCTACGCAGGGGTCTAACCTGCCCGTGTCGCAGAGCCAGAAGGTCATCAAGTCGATCACCGCCGGCCTGAGCGCCGTCGCCGACGGGCGGGCCGAGATCGTGTCCGCGGTGCGCCACCTCACCACGATCAAGGACAACAGCAATCTCGCGCCGGAGAACTACGGATGCCCCACACCCTGGAAGGTGGTGTTCGGCCCGACCGCTGCCGACCGCAAACGCGAAGCCGCCTGACCGCATCGCCGTTCCGGCTCCGCCCCGCGTAGTCGGACGAAGCGATGATCATTCCGATCCTGTTCTGGCTGCTCACCCTGGCGGGCTGCGCCTACGCAGCGTCCGCCGGGGGAAGGGATGGACGATGGGCCGCGGGCCTGATCATATCCGCCTCGTTGATGACGGTGCCGGTGACCCTGCTCGGGAGGGCATGGCAACGGCCGGAATTGGGCGTGCTGACGGTGGACCTGCTGCTCCTCGCCGGCCTCTACGCGCTGACGCTCGGGAGCCGACGCCATTTCCCGATCTGGATGACCGGCTTCCACCTGATCGCCGTCGCGACGCACCTGGGAGCCGCCGTCGCGCCGGAGTTCACGCCCAAGGCCTACCGTGCCGTGGCGGGTCTTTGGGCGATACCGGTGACCGTCAGCATGGTGCTCGGGATCGTGCTGGACCAGCATGCGATTGCCCGCGGGCGGATGAGACCAGGCTGAACGAGGCGCTCGCCGGCTCCCGCTCCACGTTCCAGTCGGCGCGCAGCGCCACCATCGCGCGCCGCTACCTCGCCTCGCGGCGACGCCGCGCCGAGATGCTGACGCCGGGCCTCTTCGCCGACCCCGCATGGGACATGCTCCTGGACCTGTTCGCCGCCCGGGCCGAAGGCACGCGCGTCAGCGTCTCGAGCCTCTGCATCGCGTCGGGCGTGCCGACCTCGACCGCGCTGCGGTGGATCGCGGAACTCGAGCGGCAGAACCTCATTCTCAAGCATCCCGACGCGCGCGACGGCAGACGCACCTTCGTCGCCATCGACGACGAGGCAGCCGAAGCCGTCGAGCGCTGGCTCAACGCCACCTTCATCCAGTGAGCGGACAGGGACGCCACTTCGACGGGGGCGCCAGTGGCTTCCCGGACGACCGCAACCTGGACAAGATGGCCGCGCGGCGGAGGGGAGGTGACCGGATGCGGCGAGTCTCATGGTGGCGCGCGATGCCGATCTGCTGCGCGCTGGCGGCAGCCATCCCGCTCGCGGCGCCGGCAAACGCGCAGGACGTGGTGATCGCGCGGGACGTTACCGTCCGCGAGCAGCCGCGCAGGCGATCGCGGGCGCTCGAATTCCCGTCGATCGGCACCCGTCTCGACCTCCTCGACGGGGGCAGGCAGGTCCGCGGCTACTACAGTGTCCGCCTGCCGGACGGCCGCCTCGGTTGGGTCTACCGCACGTTCGTCCGCGTCGTGCCCGAAGAAGGCGAGCCGCTCGTCCCTCCACCTCCGCCGCCGCCTGGAGCGGATCAGGCGATCCTCCACTTCATCGACGTCGACCAGGGAGCTTCCGCCCTGTTGGAATTTCCATGCGGGGCGGTCCTGGTCGACGCAGGCGTGCGCGGGACCGCCGCGAGAGCCAATCTGCTCGATTATCTCGAACGCTTCTTCGCTCGGCGCGCCGACCTGAACCGCAGGCTGGCGGCGGTGTTCATCACCCATGCGCTCTCCGATCACGACAACGTGCTCCCCGACGTCGCCGAGAGGTTCGGGGTCGGCGGGTTCGTCTTCAACGGCTTCACCGACGCCCGCATCGAGGAGATGCTGCAACGCGCGACCGGATCCCCACCGGTCGCAGTCGAACGGGTGGAGGCCGACGATTTCGCGGCGGGCCCCGCCCGCGGCTTCACCAACCCGGTCATCGACCCGCTCGCCTGCGAGGGAACGGACCCAGTCATCCGGGTGCTGGCCGGCGGCCGCGAGCGCGACCCGCGCTGGAGCGCCGAGGAGCACCGGAACCCCAACAACCACAGCCTCGTCGTCCGCGTCGACTTCGGGAAGGCCTCGCTGCTCGTGACCGGCGACCTCGAACTGCCGGGTATCGAGGAGGTGCTGGCCCGACACGCGGGAACGCGGATGCTGGACGTCGACGTCTACGCGGTAGGTCACCACGGCGCCGACGACGCCACTACGGCGGCGTTCCTGCAAGCCATGTCGCCCGACGTGGCGGTGATCTCGGCGGGTCGGCACGATACCGTCCGCGTGCCGCGGTCAGCGTGGGATCACGGGCACCCCCGTCTGTCGGTCGTCCACCTCCTCGAGAGCGCGATCCGGAGGCGGCGCAGTCCCCCGGTCGACATGATGCTCTTCGACCGGCAGGAGGGACAGCCACGGCGTCGGCCGATCAAGGACGCCATCTACTCCACGTCAAGGGACGGCGACGTCCGCGTGATCGCAGGCGCGGACGGCGCCTTGATCATGGAGACCAGCCGTTAGCGCCCGATCCTCCCACGAGCAGAGCAGCACCAATCCCGATGAGCAATGAGGACGACGCAATCCCGCGCACCGGCGGGCAGATCAACTTCGGCGGGATACTCTTCCAGCTGCTGGTGACCCTCGCCGACGGGCTGAATGCCACCGTCAGGTTCGTCACGCACGACGCCGACGGCGCAACGGTCGAGCTGCACACGGAGCCGTTCACCGGCGGCGACGCGCAGATCGCCACCAAGGCCGGGCGCCTCGTGGTGCAGGTCAAGACCCGCGCCCAAGGTCTCTCCTGGTCCACCGGCGCGATCATCAGGGAAGTGCTGCCCGATCTCTTCAAAGCCGCCGGCACGCAAGACGAGGTCCGCTTCCGGTTCGTCACGAACAACGATGCGGGTTGCGAGGATTTCCGGCGCTTCCTGGATTGGTATCGGAACCGGCAAGCCGGAGAAGAACGGCCGGCCGCCGAGCCGTTCAGGCTCGGTGGCGGAAACCGGACGGTCGGGCCCGACGGAGTCCTCCAGGCGATCGTGGAGGCGGTCGGGGCGGAAGGCGAGGACGATCCGCGGCTCGCGAGGCTGCTCGGTTCGCTCGAGATCATCCGGCAGGACGAGGTCGAACTCGTCAGGCAGATCGACGCGCATCTCGCCGTGCTCGTCGAAGCGACGGAGGACATTCCCAACAAGCGCGAGGAACTCATCGGAGCGCTGGTCCGGCTCGGCACGACCGGCACCCCCACCTCGACCTCGCAGCTGCTGGAGAACGCCCGCCTCAGCCCGCGGCGGCTGGTCCACGCCAAGCGACTCCCACAGAGCCTACGCCGTCGCCTGATCGAGACCGTGCCGAACTTCCGATACGATCCGGCCGCCGACGTCCGCCGCAGCCCGCACTTCCCGAAACGCCCCGTCACCGTGCTGCGCGGCGAATCCGGTCTCGGCAAGACCTGGCGGCTGTGTGCGATGGCGATGGCCATGGCCGATGCGGGCCGGCCGGTCATGCTCCTCCGCGCGGACTCCGACCTGTCCGCGCTCCGCGCCAAGGTCGCAGGCGCCGCGTGGAACCCAATCTACGGCAATCAGGCTCCGCTTGAGTCGGTAGCCGATCGTCTTCGTCCGCACCTCGCCGACGAACGGGGCGTCTGGCTGACGGTCTTCCTGGACGACCTCAACGACGCGCGGCTCGCCCGGCAACTCCTGGACGACGGTTGGGACCGGCTCGGCATCGACATCGTCATATCGGCGCAACCGCAAACCGGGGACTGGATAGAGCGCTCCGGCGTTGCTCCCGACATGATCGACGTGCCGGAGTTCACGGCCGCCGAACTCGCGGCGTATCTCGACACCAACTCCATCGATCACGCGCAGCTGAGGAACGACGTCTTCATCCTGCTCCTGAAGCCGATCCTAGCCAGCCTCTTCCGCCAGCTCCCCTACCAGGCGAACGTCCGTCCCGAGAGCGAATACGAACTCATGCAGAGCTTCTGGGACCATGCGGCGAGCGACAGGCCCGACCTCGCCCGCAACCCCTTCGACGTCGAGCAGCTGCGCGACGTCGTCGGCAAGATGCTGAGCGGCGCCTTCAACTATCCCTGGCCACCTTCGTTCTTCATGCCTCCGCTCGACCGGGACGCGGTCGAGCGGCTCACGGTCTGCGGGCTCGTCGAGACCGACGGCCAGCGGCGGCTGTCCATGACCCACGACCGCCTGCTCAACTGGGCGATGGCCACCCACCTCGCACTCACCGCCTGCGACGGCAGCATGCCGCCCAGCGAGCTGGCGGAGGCCGTCCTCAAGGTCGAAGGCCTGCACACCGCGGACGGGCTGAATCTTGGCGCGCGCCTCGGCTACGTCCTCATGGATCTCGTCTGGCTGCTGCTGGAGGACGGACGATGGGCTCCAAAGCAAGTCGCTGAGTTCCTGCTCCACTACCTGCGGAACGGGAACTCCGATCCCTACAACCGCGCGTTCTTCGAGAAGACGCTGCCGACGCTCGGGCCCCGCGCCGCCGACCTGATCCACGCCATGGCCGACCTCCCTCTCGACGGCGAGCGCGAGACCTTCTGGCGCATGTGGCTGGCCAACGGCATGCGGGAGATCGGCAGGGTCGCTCCCGCAGAGGCGCGCGCCGCCGCCGAGGCGATGTTCGCGACGGGGGACGAGGCAAAGATCGGCTTCGCGCTGCGGGTCTTGGGCGCGGTCGCAGCGCCATCGCTCGTCGAGCCACTGTTCGACCTCGCAATGCGGCGGGTCCACGCCTTCGACGCCGCAACGGGCGAGCGGAAGGCCGCACTCCTGGATGCCAAGACGAGCGCCTTCGACGCCTTCGCGCGCGCCGCGGCCGGCGATCCGGAATGGCTCGACGCACGCATCGGCTCCGCCGGCAGATCGGACGAGGCGGAGCAACTGCTCTGGGCACTGGTCCAGCTGCCGCGTCGGCATGCGTTTCCGATCTGGCAGGCGCGCCGGGATCAGCTCTTCGACACGATCCGTCCCGGCGCAAAAGTGCTCCCGCATGCCGTTCGGACGTTCGCCGACCCGGCCGATCTCCCGAGACTACGGCTGGAGACGCCTCCAGACGCCGACATGCTCTATGCGGCCGTTACATTCGACGCACTCGCCCGCCTCGATCCGGACCGCGCGATCGAGGTGCTGCGGGACGAAAGCACCGACCCCGAGCCATTCGGCACCATGGGCACCGAGAAGTGGTGGATGCCCGGCCTGCACTATCGAAAGGGCAAGGAGCTGACGGCGGCGCTGCGGGAGCGGGTCGAGCGGTCGAACGACCCGGACGCGGCACGGTGGCTCGCGGGACTGTATCTCGGCCAGGAGGAGTTCATCGACAACGAGACCGTCGACCTGTTGCTCGACACGCTCGAGGCCGAGCTGCGCCTAGCCGTTCCCGCGGAGGAGAGAGGACGCCGACCGTCCTGGCGACTCCTCATGACGCTGACCTCGCTCACGGTGGCGGCATCGATCGAATCCGTCGTCGCCCGGCGAGGATCCGGCCTGGAGAGCGCCCTTTTGGGCGCCGCCGCGTCACGCCCGCCGAACAACTCGCGCACGGCCGACCGCGAGGGAGAGATGATGGCGAGGCTGCTGGCGACCATGGCCGGGGACGGCTTCGACAGGCTCGTGCTCGCGCAACTCGAGAGTTCCGGACGCACCACCCAGGAATACGGCCTTCAGCACTCACTCTGGACGGGTTCGGACGAGGTCGGAGCGCGCCTGGAACGGCTGGCCCATGAGCGGGACGCGGACCAGGACCGGCCCTACCACCTGATGCAGGCGCTGGCCGCACACGGTCGTGACAAGGGACTCGCGCACCTCATCGTCGCGGAAAATCCGGTCTACACGAACGCGGTCGACATCCGCAGCGCGAGAAGCGGGGACACGTCGGCGCTCACCGCCGACATACGGGCAGGCGTGGCGTCCGGATCGCGGCAGGAGCAACTGAGCGCGGTCGACCTCTCACATTTCCTGCTCGAAGCTGAGAGGGTCGACCTGACCGCGCCCCTGATAGCGGCCGCGGCACCTGGAGACGAACTGGCCGGCAAGCTCCTCATGCTGCACCTCCACGCCGGCCACTACGAGCCGACGCTACTGCCGAAGCTGGAGCCGTTCCTGCGCGCTGGGGCGAAGAACGGTTCCGCGACCGCGCTGCACCTTTCGCTGCACGGCGACGCAGCGGCCCGTGCGGCGGCAGTCGAGTGGATCAGGAACCATGGCGCGGCCGAAATGAACCCGCAGACGATGCAGAGCGCTTTCGAGCTGCTCAAGCACCAAGACAGCCGGGCCGCCGCGGTCGAATTCCTCAACGCGGTCCGCAGCCGCCGCTACCATTTCGGCCGACTCAACGCCGAGATCCTCGACGCGCTCGCGACGCACGGCGACGCCCACGCCGGAGACGAGCTGATGACGCTGGCCTACGGGGGTGAGGAACGGGACCTCGACGCGGTGGCCGGCGCCGTGCGCTTCATCGCCAGGCAGAACGTGCCGGGCGCGTACCAGGCCGCGCGCCGTCTGTTCGCCGCCTCGGGCGATCAGGTCGCCGCGCGCCTGCTGCTGGAGACGAACGCCGAAGACGGGCTCACCGAGCTGGTCCAAAGCTACGTGAGCGCGCCACCCGCCACCCGGAACGCGATCGCCCGGACGCTTCGCTGGAGCGCGCCCGAGGACAAGATGGTCACGTTCCTCACCGGAATGGCAGGCGCTGTGGACGAAAACCTGCGGCGCATGGCGGCCGATCTGGCAGGCTGGATGCCGTTCGCCTGGAATTTGCCCTTCCTCCGCCAGCTGACGGGCGATCCCGTCCGGTCAGTCGAGCGGGCGGCGCTGGCGGCGGTGCGGCGCCGGGCGATGGAGCCGGCCGCGGCGGAGATCCTGGCAATCGCGCCGTCCAGCCCGAAGCCGCTGCAGTGGGTCCTCCTCCAAACCCTCATCGACATGGTCGACCCGCACCTCCTCGCCCATCAGGGCGATCCGCTCGACATCCGGTCGCTCCTGAAGCAACTCCCGGCCGAGTTCGGGATCGAGGCGGAGCGACTGCTCAACAGGCGGATCGAGAAGGTCGACAAGGACGCCAAGCGGGCCCAGGACGACGAGGGCTGACGCTTCCGCGGACCAGGCTCCTGACGCTGAACGCACGGCGGGGCGGGCAAGCCCGCGCCCGTAGTCGGGCGAAGTTCGGAGCGTAGTCAGCCGATGGTCGTCCGCGAACACCCGCTTGCGGCATCCGGCGCTTGTCGAGGCACACGTCGCGAAACGTCTCGGTGGCCTCCGTGGGTCGGCATGGTAGTGTCCGCTGACTGACCCGAGGGCGCACGGCCGTGTCGATAGGATCGTTTCACGTCGAAGAAGGACTCCTGCTGCGCCAGCGCGGATGGGTGATCCTGCAAAGGGATGACGGCGGGCGCTGGCGGCTGGAGACGTCGCAGGCGGTCGAGCAGCACCTCGGGAGACGCGCCAGGGTGGAAGGCGTCCGGAGCGACTTCGACGTGCTGAAGGTCAGCCGAGTGTCGCCTTGCTGAGCGGGCGTCATATCGCAGCCGCGCCCCGGCCGAGTGGACCCATTCAGGCATCCCATTTGGGGGGCAGAAGCTCCGGGTGACCAATCCAGTGCACAACGGCTTGGAAACCGAACACGACATTATGGGTGGAGCCACTACTGGTCAGAGCCGAAGGGCTGGACACCCGGATCCACCAGGGCGTTCCCTGGCGGCCGGCGTTTCGACGCGGTCACTCCCGAAGCTCGGGCCCCGATCGCAGCATCGCGCCTGAAGTCAGGCGTCGTCCGCCTTGGTCTCGGGCAGAGGCTCTCCCCTTGAGTCGTCAACTTGGGGATCCACGCCACCGCGGTTCGGGCCGGTGAGCGGCTCCTCCTCCAGCGACATCGGCCGCATCGGCGGAATCACGTCCTGGTTCGGCTCCGCCGGCATCGTTCGCCGCCGGGTTGCCTTGAAGTGAAGCGGCCAGAACTCGGGCGCCATGATGCCCGCATCGCACTTGTCGGGCCTTGGCAGCGGATTGCCGTCCCGGTCGACCAGCGGCGGCACAGGATCCTGCTCGAGCTGCCTGATGACCCGCTCCGCGACCTCCACGCCGAGTTTCTGCCCGTTCGTGTGATCCTGGCGCCAGTGAACGCCCGCCCACAGCCGCGCGACACCGATGTTGTCGGCCAGATCGTCGAGCTGTTCGGCTTGATCGGGGAAGAAGTGCTTGAGGATGTGACTGGCAGCCGCGCTGTAGGTGCTGTGGCCCGACGTGTAGGCCGGGTGGCGCGGCGTCCCGGGCGTCGGGAACGGCTCCGGACAGCGCCGCATCTCCGCCGAGCCGGTGCCGTCGTCCGTCGGCGGGAAATCATAGAGCACCTGGAAGCGTGGCCGCCGCCCCTCGGCCGCCGCGATCCGCTCCTCGTAGGTATAGGGCCGCTCAATGTAGCTGCGCTCGAAATCCGCGTCGGTCGTGCCGTCGATCCGGTTGGCCCACTTGAAATGCCAGGCCGCGAGCAAGGCGCTGTAGATGGTGACGTCCAACGCCATCCAGACCCGCGCCTGCCGCGGCGGAGACACGGGCCGCTCGAAAAGGATGCAGTTGAGCGCGTGGCGGTGGAGCAGCCCCGGGGTCTCGTTCTCGAAGAGGCGGGCGAGCTCCTCACCATCCTTCGCAATCGGCGCGTCAGGGAACGGCTTGCACTGGCCCTTGAGGCTGGTCGTGTCCGGCTGCCGGCGGCTCAGGTCGAAGATGGCCGAGATCGGGTGCGGGCGCAGATGAAGATACTCGCTGAGCTTGCGCCGAACGCGGCGCCCGCTGCCGACCGGGAAGTCGCCGGCGACGAGACCGGGCTCTCTCCGATTGTCGGCCAGGTAGGCGAGTTCCTGGAGTTCCTCGTCAAGCACGGCCTTCTCACCGTTGAACTCGGCGATGGTGCGGTCGGGGATGGCATCCACTTGGAAGACCTCGATCCGCTTGCCGGCGAAGGACCAGTAGCCGGCCTCGGGCTCGACCTGCGGGCCCACGAGCTTGTAGCGCTGCAGGGAGTAGTCGACGTTCGACCCTATCTGGTCTTCCTTCGTGTCAGTCATGGTCTCACCTCTCTCGGCCGGGTCTAGGGCGGCGCATCCCCCTTGTAGAAAGTGGTCACGACGGTGACCCACACGAACGCCGCCACGCCGGCGAGCCAGTGCTTGTCGGCGGGGATGGGGAAAGGGGAAGCGTCGCCCGGAAGCGCCGCAGCCCAGAACAGGAAGGAAGCGACCGCGATCGCCACGGCACCGACCTGCGGCTTGCCCGGGCCGGTCGCCCGCAACCGGAGGAAGGCCGTGAAGATTGCGGTGAGCACGGCGAGGACCAAAAGGTAGGTCCGCCGGCCGGGCTCGGCGGCCGGAATCATCCCGCTCACCGTGCCGTAGAAGGCGAGCGCCTCAGCCGGAATCAGCTTCGCGAGGCGGGTGAGCCAATCATCGGCACGGGTCACGCGCAGCATCGCTGGTCCTCACCGCCCCAGGCAGGACGTCCGTTACGCGCGCCCGTCGCGCGCGGCTTGCATTGTAGCCGGATTAGCCCGGCGGCGGCGCCGAACTGAACCCAGAATGGGTCCAATTCCTGCGCTGGCCGGGCCGGGCATGTGCGCGCGGAAGCGGGGTAGATAGGGCTCCTACGGGCCCATCGCGTTCCGCCCGCTCAGGCCAAGCACAGGCTAGCGACCCGGCGAAACCGCGACGTCGGTCGAAGGTCACAACGGCGCGGCAATCTTCGGCTCGGCGCTCCCTGCGGTCGGTCAGAGCGGGGGCACGAACAGCCTTCGACCGAGATCGAACTCGCCGCGGCCGCCATCCACGACCGCGAACGTCTCCGCTCCACGCTGTTCCAGATGCAAGGTGACCGGCGGGGTCAGCTCGCCGTCGGAGAACATCGCTTCAAGCGTTTCGCGCAATTCGCGCTCCACCCGGTCGCACAGGGCCTTGATAGTGGTGACCTGGTGCGCGACCTTCCCGCTCTTGCCCGATGCCGTTACGCCGCCGCCGGGCCCAGCGTGAACGGTTCCATCGGGCCGCTGGGTGAGGACATTGACATTGGCCTTGCGCAGCGTCTCGAGCTGAGCATCCGTGAAATTGCGGTGCAGCCCCAGGATTTTATACTGCGGCGATCCGGAAGGGTCCTCCGACCCGCGGTCGGGTGAACTGGATGCGATCGTGTCCGGCCAGTGCTCGTGGATGAGGTCGAGCAGGGCGGTCTGCGACCAGGCTCCGTGAGCGTAGCAACCAAGGCTATAGAAATCGGCGTCCCGGACCATGGCGAACAGGACCGGCTCGGTGCGCGCCACGAAGCCCGGCTTGGTCGGATGCGGGCCGATGCCGAGGTGGAAATGCTGAATGCCGAAGTCGTTCAGCATCCCGTCGTTGAAGTCCGCCTTCTCCAGTCGCGTGCTCTGGTAAGGGCGCAGGTCGTCGCCCGCGGCGACGGCGGCCAGGAACGCCCGCTCCCCATCCGCGAGCTCCGGCGGAACAACGTAAGGCGCCTTGTGGACCGTGCGAGGCCGCTGTGGAACGCGCCGATGGCGGACGTTGGCATAGGCTCGGATGATCTCGGCGGGCGCGCCCACCGGCGGGGCGTAGCCGGCCGCCTGCAACTCCGCAGCGCAAGCCGTCGCGAAGTCGGCGTGGAGGTCCATGACCACCTTAACACTCATCCGACCCGATCCTTAAAGCTGTCCTCCCACGAAGTCGTGAGCGTTGGCAGGGGATGCAAGCGCCTGAGCCGCAAGAGCTTGCCGGCGGCCGCTCTGGCCCGAGCCGCTTTCGCGGGCCGACCGACGCAGACACAGCCGGCATCGTCCGCGGCTGCGGGCGTGAACAAAACTCCCGGCGCCTCGGTGGCCTGAGCGACGGACCCGTTAGTCGACATCGCCCCTGGACGGACCGAGCAAGCGAGATAACGAGAAGTAGTCGTGCAGTTCCATCCGATGCGCGATCGACCTCTGCTCTTCCAGCGCCCCCCGCGTGAAACGCGAAGTCGTCACGAGAATGCCGGAAGTCGCTGAACTCCTCTCGACAACCCCATATAATCGGCGGACCAGTTCCACGCCGACGGGTCGATCGGGGCGGTTGCGCTTGCACTCGACGAAGCAAGTGCGCGTTCCAGCTTCATCCTTCTTGACGATGACGATGTCCTTGCCGCCGTCCCTGCTCGCTGGCGTCAGGACCACGCGCCACCCGCGCTTTTCGTAGAACCGGGCGATGACCTCCTCGAACTCCCTGGGTTGCAGGAGAAGAAGGCGTGCGGGGCTGACCCCTATCTCACCGAGCAGGATGTCGATTGTAGACCGGACCTTTACAAGTGCACGCCGCTCCCGCTCTCCCCCGAGTGGGTTGCCGTGGCGATCGACCAAGCCGAACCAATTGCCGACTTCAAAATCCAACGGCGTCCCGGCGTGGGAACGAGCCCCCCAGAGGAGCGGTGCGGAGGAGACTCTGATCAGCGGGTAAACGGGATGGGCGGGGTTGAGCAGAAGCAGTTGGCCCCCGCTCACGTTATGGGACCTGACCCGCACCGCGCAGGTGGTGGCCTCCCGCAGCCACTCGTCTCCGATGCGCCTGCAGGCAATCCAATCGTCCGCAGGGCAGTCGGCGACCACGCGCATGATCATCTCATCGGGGACGTCGAACACCTGAAGGAGGGCGCCGCGCCAGAGGTGCGCGTCCTGCTCGACGCCGGCTTCCAGCATCGCCGTGACCGGGGTATCGGCCGTGTAGACCATCGCCGCACCGGGGCTGTTCCACCGGCCGCCGAAGCGTTCCGCACCGCGACCGTCCGGCATCGGGAAATCCGGCCTCGTCACCCGATAGTAGCGGAGCATTGAACCCACCTTCTGACGATGGGAGCGTTTCAGCACTTCGCGGGAAAGGCAATGCGCGAACTCGACGCGCAACCGGCTCCCGTCAGCCCTTGGCCGCAACCACCCCTGAGGCTAGGGTAACTGGCCTTCGAATAGGCGCGAGGCGATTAAACCAGAACAACCGGCGAGGTCGCAGCGCTGCTGCGCGAAGGCCCTTGAGTCGAGAATTGGGGGCAGTTACGGGGGCAGGGCATACGGAAAGCGGCGTCCATATGCTTGTCAACGTTGACAAATTGTTCGTCCGGCGGAATCCCTCCGTCTCCGCCAGCACGCCGTTCGGCCCGCTCCCCTGCGATCTGCTCATTTCCTCGGCTTCCTCCCCGCAGTGTTTCCGGGCGCGACCGGCCCAAGCTGGACCAGTCGGAAAGCCATCGTGATGCCCGGCCCGGGGAAGGCTTGCGGCCCTCCACCTTGCGACTAGTAGCAGTGTCACGCGGTGCCTGAGGTCACGCGTCGAGAGCGAGGCGTGATGACCGAACCAGTCGATGAGAGCGGACAAGCCGCACCGAGCGGCGCGAATTACGATGTCGGCTCCGAGGCGTCGGCGACCTGGGACCAGCTCGAACGGCTCGCCGCGCTCGAGCGTTACGGGATCCTGGACACGCCGCGCGAGCCGCAGTTCGATGACATCGTCCGGCTCGCATCCGACATCTTCGAAGCGCCGATCGCGGTGGTCAACCTGATCGCGACCGATCGGCAATGGTTCAAGGCCGAGGTCGGGATCGGCGCAGACGAGCTTCCGCTCGACGTCTCCATCTGCGCTCATGCCATTCTTCAGCCCGGTATCTTCGTGGTGCCGGACACCACCATGGACCCGCGGTTCGCACGTAACCCCCTCGTCGTCGGTGAGCCGGGCCTTCGCTTCTATGCCGGGGCTCTTCTGGAGACGCCCGACGGTTTGCCGCTGGGCACGGTCTGCGTGCTCGACACCAAGCCGCGCCCGCATGGCATCACCGATCGCGAGCGGCTGACGCTCCAGGTGCTGGCCAACCAGGTGATGACCCAGCTTGAGCTGCGGCGCGCCGTCGCGCAGCGCGACCGACGGACCGAGTTGATCAAGGCAGAGCTCGACACGCGCCGCGAAGTCGGTGCGGCGCTGCAGGATACCACGCGAAGGCTCGACGCGGTTCTCAACAACACGCGCATGGCCGTGTTCCTCATGGATGACCGCCAGCATTGTGCCTATGCGAACGCAGCGGCCGAAAAGCTGACGGGCTACCGCTTCGAAGAGATGCGCGGGCGGGCGCTCCACGACGTGGTCCACCACAAGAAGCCGGACGGCTCGCATTATCCGCTGGAAGAATGCCCGATCGACCGCGCCTTTCCCGAGCGCGCGCAGATGTCGGGTACAGAGTTGTTCGTCGCGCCGGACGGCTCCTTCTACCCCGTCGCCTTCACCGCCAGTCCGGTGCTGGGCGACGACGACA